>Ga0247774_1001911_pt1 | contig 10416 bp, 6 predicted proteins | sample UWRJL001104B6_FD_179933 | JGI IMG/M metagenome (GOLD analysis project Ga0247774, IMG submission 179933) | Plant litter microbial communities from Arlington Agricultural Research Station in Wisconsin, United States - UWRJ-L001-104B-6 | ecosystem: Environmental > Terrestrial > Plant litter >... | reverse complement strand
CGGCGGCGTCGATGCCGTGCCGGCCGCACAGCTCGGCGAGCGTGCTGGCCTTCGACACCCCGCGGGCGCTCATCTCGATGAGCCGCCGTCCGTTGGAGTGGGTCGGCAGCACGACGTCGCCGACCAGCGCGGCGGCCTCGGCGAGAAGCGCGTCGGAGTCGAGCTCGGGGTGGCGGGCCAGCAGCTTGGCGGCCGGCCGTGACATCAGCTCGTCGAGCCCGATCGAGTCATCGCTCCGCCGGTTGTCCCAGCCCGAAAGCTCGTAGTCGTGGGCGTAGCGGATGCCGTCCTCGTACTCCACCGCGAAGCCGAGGCCGGGCAGCGCCTTGGCGAGCACCTCGATCGCCGTGCGCAGGGCCTCGGCCGTCATGAGGTGCGTGCCGATCACCTGCTCGGTGTGCAGGTCGTAGACGAGCGCCCCGTTCGCGCAGATCGCCACGCCCCGGTGCCCGACGGCGTCGGCCACGGGGTGGATCCAGCGCGGCGGGCGGCCGGTCACCATGACGAGCATGGCCCCGGCCCGCTCGACCCGCGCGAACGCCTTCACCGTGCGCTCGGAGACCGTGTAGTCGCTGCGGACGGTCGTGCCGTCCAGATCCGTGGCGACCAACCGCGGGGGCGTCATCTGGCGAGGGGTTCGAGCACTTCACGGCCGAGGAACCGTTGCAGGGCCTTCGGCACCCGTACCGAGCCGTCCGGCTGCTGGTGGTTCTCCAGGATCGCGACGATCCAGCGGGTGGTGGCCAGCGTGCCGTTGAGCGTCGCGACCGGGCGCGTACGCCCGCCCTCGTCGCGGAAGCGCACCGACAGGCGGCGTGCCTGGAAGTCGGTGCAGTTGGAGGTCGAGGTCAGCTCGAGGTAACGCTCCTGCGTCGGCAGCCACGCCTCACAGTCGAACTTGCGGGCGGCGCTCGTACCGAGGTCGCCGCCGGCGGTGTCGATCACGCGGTACGGCAGCTCGGCCTTGGCGAGCATCTCCTTTTCCCACTCCAGGAGACGAAGGTGCTCCTCGCGGGCGTTGTCCGGGTCGCAGTAGGAGAACATCTCCACCTTGTCGAACTGGTGCACCCGGATGATGCCGCGGGTGTCCTTGCCGTACGAGCCGGCCTCGCGGCGGAAGCAGGAGGACCACGCGACGTAGCGCTTCGGGAGATCGCGGATGATCTCGTTCATGTGGTAGCCGGCGAGCGGGACCTCGGAGGTGCCGACGAGGTAGAGCTCTTCTTGGGGCAGTTGGTAGACCTCGGCCGCGTGGGCGCCGAGGAACCCGGTGCCCTCCATCGCCTCGGGCTTTACCAGGACGGGCGGGACCATCGGGATGAAGCCGTTTTCGATGCCCTGCTCCATCGCCAGGTTGAGCAGGGCGAGCTGCAGCTGGGCGCCGACACCGGTCAGGTAGAAGAACCGGGCGCCGGAGACCTTCGCGCCGCGCTCCATGTCGATCGCGCCGAGAGCCTCGCCGAGCTCCAGGTGGTCTTTTGGCGCGAAGTCGAAGGACGGCGGGGTGCCGACGGTCTCGAGGACGACGTAGTCGTCCTCGCCGCCTGCGGGCGCGCCCTCCTCGACGATGTTGGGCACCGCCTTCAGCAGGTCGTTCAGCTCCTGCTCGAGCCGCTGCGACGCCGCGTCGGCGTCCTTGACCTGCTGGGCGAGCTCTTTGGCCCGGTCGAGGAGCTGCTGACGCTCGTCGCCCTGCGCCTTGGAGACCGACCGGCCGACGTTCTTCTGCTCGGCCCGCATGGACTCGAACGAACTCAGCGCGGACCGCCGGCGCTCGTCGAGCTCCAGCAGCCGCTCGACGACGGAGTCGTCCTCACCTCGGGTGCGCTGGCTGACACGCAGCCGGTCCGGGTCATTACGCAGAGTTCGCAGGTCGATCACATGGACGAGGTTACCCGTACGGCCCGGGACCCCGCGCGCGGATATCGCCCTCCGCATACGGGGTCCCGTGGCCGGCTCAGCGCACGTCGACGTGGTCGTCCACGCCGGTCACGGCCAGATACGACGAGCTTCCCGCGTACGTCACACGCCAGGTTCCGTCCTTGGCGGCCGTGAAGCCGTGGGAGAAGTGGCCCGGGCCGCTGGTGGTCGCCCGGCCCTCGTAGGTCCAGCCCTTCGCGCCCTTGGCCTGGAAGTAGACCTTCACGCTCTGGCCGGAGAAGGCCCTCCAGCCCGTCCACTCCGAGGTGTACCTCTGCAGCGTCCCGCTCACAGTGATCGTTTTGCCTTTGCGGACCGGCTCGGGCCCGGCGTTGAACGAGGTGACGCGCGTCCGGTAGCGGCTGTCGACGTAGTCGATGGCGCTCACCGCCGAAAGGTAGTCCGGGTCCTGGACCAGGGCGCGCCAGTAACCGTCATGCCGCGCCGTCGCGTGCACCGTGAAACGGCCGTTCGCGTCGGTCCGCTCGGTGTCCTGGTAGATCCACTTCTTGCCGTCGGTGGAGAACTGCACCGAGACGAGGGCGCTGGAGCCGGGCTCCTCCGTACCGGTGCCGGACGTGCGGAGCAACCGGCCCGTGGCGGTCACCGTCGCACCGACGCCCACGGGCTCCGGACTCGCGTTGAAACCGGTGATACGTGAACGCCATGACGCGTGCACGGACTTCGAGACGGCACTGGAGTCGGCGAAACCCCTCCGCGCGTCGGTCCAGGAGAACGTCACGGACCATTGCGGCCAGGCCAGCTGGGGGATGAGCTGCGCGGTGTAGGTCCCGTCGGGAGCGGTCGGCACGCGTGTGGCGATGCCGCCTTCCTCGCTCACCCGGACGTACGCGTCGCCCAGACCGAGCCAGTCGCCGGCGGAGTTCTGCCGTTCGAGCCGGCCGGTCACGGTCGTAGGCCGGCCGATGACCGACTCTTCCGGCGCGGTGATCGTGAGTCTCGTCGGGAAAGACGAGAACCTGATGGCGACCTGGCCGGTCTTGGCGGACCGGTACGCCGCGTTCGCGGCCGCGACGGCGTACACGGTGGCCGGGCGCCCGAGCGTCGCCGTGGCGGAGAAACGCCCCTCGTCGTCCGTGCTGGTCGAGGCGAGGCTGTACTTCTCCGCAGCGTCGACGAGCGTGACGGTCACGTGCGGGACGCCCTCCCGCGTGCCGTCGGCGGCGGAGGTGACGACGCGCCCGTGGTAGGTGACCTCCTCGTGATCGGCGTCGAGCACCGCAGGGCCTACGTCGAACCCGTCGAAGCTGACGTCGCGGCCGTTGTCGATCAACCCGACGCCGCTGTACCGCCACGTGCCCCCGGCGGCGTTGTCCGCCAGGAGGTCGATGGAGACACGTCCCTCGGGCACCGTCACCGCCGAACTCCGCCAGACCCCGTCCGTCGCGGTGCCGGAGACGAGCTCGAAGTCTTCCACCGTGGCGATGACGGTGGAGTCGCCGGAGAGGTGGAGCGGCGCGGTCAGCTTGGTGATCGCATAGTCCGCGGTCGCGACGACCTCGATCGGGGTGGTCAGGCCGGGCGACATGGCCGTGACGCTCTTGACCGTCATCCGGCCGTTCACGTCGGCCGACGCCGCCTGGGCCGCAGTGAGGGTGGCCGCTGCCAGCAGGGCCGCCACGAGGGCACCGACAAGTCTTCGCAAAGGGGTCCTCCGGACGAGATGCAAAAGATCATCCAGAGGACGGTTGTTCAATCTCGGGCGTTGTCAGCCGTTATGGCACGGTTTGATCACTTACAGGTCGTGGCCCGTACGGATCGCCGACAGCCAGGCGGACGCCTCGGTGAAGTCGTCGTCGTGGGTGCCTCGGCGGATCTCCGGGCGCCCCTGGTCGGCGCGCGGGTAGCTGCCGAGGAACCGCACGTCGGCGCAGATGCGGCGCAGGCCCATGAGCGCCTCGCCGACCCGCGCGTCCGCCACGTGGCCCTCGCAGTCGATCCAGAAGCGGTAGCGGCCGAAGCCGTCGCCGGTCGGCCGGGACTGGATCAAGGTCAGGTTGACCCCGCGCACCGCGAACTCGGTGAGGAACTCCAGCAGCGCGCCCGGGTGGTCGTCGGTCAGGTAGGCCATCAGCGAGGTGCGGTCGGAGGCGGTGACCGGGACGGGCGGGCCGGGACGGCGTACGAGGACGAACCTCGTCACGGCGCCCGCGCGGTCGGCGATGCCCTCGGCCGCCGGGACGAGGCCGTAGCGCTCGCCCGCGATGGGCGCCGCGATCGCCGCGTCGAACTCCGAGGTCGGGTCGGAGACGGCCATGGCGGCGCCGGCGGTGGACGTGCCGGTCGAGACCTCGGCGTCCGGCAGGCTCTCGGCGAGCCAGCGGCGGCACTGCGCGTACGCGTGCGGGTGGGTACAGACCCGCTTGATGTCGCCGATCCGCGTGCCGGGCCGGACGAGCAGGGAGAACTCCACGGGCAGCAGGACCTCGCCCGTGATGATCAGCGCGTCGCCGTCGGCGAGGTCGTCGACGGTCGTGGTCACCGGGCCCTCGACCGAGTTCTCCAGCGGGACCATCGCGGCGTCGGCGTCGCCGCGGCGTACGGCGTCGAGCGCGGCGGGCACGGTGGCGAACGGCTCACGGAGCGCGGTGGCGGCCGCGGGGAGAGTGAGGAGGGCGGCCTCGGTGAAGGTGCCTTCGGGTCCGAAATAGGCGAACCGGCCGGGTTGATCACCCAGCATGTCGCCTCGACGTGCGTCGTTCTCGGCCACGAAGGTCCCCTATGCCCCGATCCGGACTGATCTCATCCCAGGTTACGGGCTGTCGCGGACCCGTACGCACGGTTCGCGGTGTTCGGGGTGATGGCGATCAGGACGGCGATGACGGCTGGCCGTTGACGCGGACGTCGAGCCGGTCGTCGAGCCGGATCGACGGGCCGCGGCCGAGCCGAGCGGCACGTACGACGTGGTCCTCCTCCGGGGACAGCACCTGCTGGCTCCGGCCGCCCTGGATCACCCGCGCGTAGGTGCGGGTCTCGGTGCGGCCGTTGATGGAGGTCAGCACCAGGCCGTCGCCGAGGGCGTTGAGCAGCGCCAGCGAGAACGACAGGCCGCCCGAGACCTCCTTGAGCGCGTCGTAGTGGACGACGGCGACGTCACGTACGGCACGGTTGTCACCCGCGCCGGAGGTGACCTGGAGTTGCCGGCGCATCATCTCAGCGCACTCCTCGAAGGCCTCCACCGCACGCTTGCGCGCGGTCAGGCCCGCGTAGAGCCCGAGCCCCCCGAGGATGATGCCGATCAAGGCCAACGTGATGAGGATCACGAGCCGAGCGTACCGACCGGCGCTTCGTTACGCGAGGTATCCACGCCGTCACTTTCCGGCACCTTCGGACGGCGGAACCTCAGCAGGACCAGCAGCCCGAGCGCGCCCAGGCCGTACGCGTCCTGGACGATCCGGCCCAGGAACCTCGGTCCGGTGTGGTGCGCCAGCATGGTGATCCCCCACCAGGGCACCTGCAGCAGGTAGAAGAGCCAGACCCCCGCGGCGAGCGCGAGGCGCCGCCGGTCGCGGCCGTCCCCGACGATCGCGCCGAAGACCACGACCAGCCAGGCGAGGTGGTGGATCCAGGCGACCGGCGAGACGAGCACCGCGATCAGGCCGGTGATCGCGATGCCGCGGATCTCGTCACCGTCCTGCCAGGCGCGGCGGGCCGTACGGAAGCCGAAGTAGGCGACGATCGCGACGCACACGAGCCAGACCAGCGACGTGACGGCGTCCGGCCAGTAGAGCCGGAGCAGCATCCCGCGGATCGACTGGTTCGTCGTGGCGGTGTTGGAGCCGAGCCGGTCGCTGTCGAACAGCGCACGGAACCAGTAGTCGGCCGAGTCCGCGGGCAGGATCAGGAAGGTCACGAGTGTGGCCGCCGCCGCGGCGACGGCGGAGGTGACCGCCTCCCGACGCCGGCCGGTGATCCAGAAGTAGATCACGAAGACCCCGGGCACCAGCTTGATCGCGGTGGCGAGGCCGACCAGGAGGCCCCGGGGCCAGCGGGTACGCGCGGGCGCGACGTCCGCCACGCACAGGGCGACCAGGAGGATGTCGACCTGTCCGAAACGGACCTGGTCCCGCAGCGGCATGACGTACGCGCACATCGCGACGAGGATTCCGACCATGATCGGCGCCCACGGCCGGATCCGGTCGAGCAGGCGGGCGAAGGAGTGACGTACCACTAGGGTCAGGGCCACGAAGATCAACGCGGTCCACAGCCATTGGGCGGCGGTCCAGGGGATCAAGGCGAGCGGCACGGCCAGCAGCACCGCGAACGTCGGGTACGTGAACGGCAGCAGTTGCGGCGGCTGGGTCATGAAGTCATAGACCGGCGCACCGCGCAGCACCGCCTGACCGCCTGACCGGTACACGTCGAGGTCGACCAGGCGCTGATCGGGCTGGTTGGTCAGCCAGTGCAGGACGAGAGGCCCGACCGCGACGGCGGCGATGACGACCGCCGCCACGACGATCACGACCTCGCGTATCGTCCTTCGACCACCCATGTGTCCATCCTGTCCCACGTCCGCGGCTAGCCTGGGGACGTCCCAGACATGGAGGTGATCGTGGCACAGCCGCGCGATGCGGGACGTAGCCACACAAAAGGTGCAGCGGCCGCGCTGCTCCTTCTCGCGGCCGTGGCCCTGGCACTGCTGCCCGGCCCGGCGTCGGCGAGTGCCCCGGCCAGAGGCCACGTCGTGCTGATCGGCGTACCCGGTCTGCAGTGGGGCGACATTCACGATACCGCCACCCCCAACCTCGCCCGGCTGGCCGGGCAGGGGTCCTCGGCGGCGTTGTCGGTCAAGACGGTCGGCCCGCACACCTGCCCGATCGACGGCTGGCTGACCGTCTCCGCGGGGCAGAGATCACAGCTTCGGAACGGCAGCTGCGGTCTGCCGCCCGCGCCCGAGGGCAACGCCGTCCCCGGCTTCGCCGCGATGCGCGACGACAACGCGCACAACAAGTACAACTCCCACATCGGGCTGCTCGGCGACGCGGTGCACTCCGCCGGCGGTTGCACGACGGCGATCGGCCCCGGCGCCGTCCTCGGCGCGGCCGACAAAGCCGGCCGGGTGGACGGATACGTCCCCTCGACCGAGCAGATCCCGCCCGACGGGCTCACGCGGTGCGCGCTCACGATGGTCGACGTCGACGACGTGTTCCACGCCTACATCGACGCGGGCGTCGATGTGAACGGCCGGCAGGTCCAGGTCACGCCCAAGAAGCGCGCCGCAGCGGTGAAGACCGCCGATGACCAGATCGGCCGGATCCTCGCCGCGCTGCCGCCGGACACCACCGTGCTGCTGGCCGGGCTGTCCGACGCCAACGTCTCGGCCCACCTTCGGGTCGCGATCGCGAGCGGCCCCGGATACTCAGGCCACTACCTGACCGCGGACTCCACGCGGACCGCCGGCCTGGTCACCCTCACCGACGTCACCGCGACGATCCTGCGCTCCCTGGGCATCAAGCAGCCGATCGACGCGGTGGGCTCCCGCTGGCACGACGACGGAACCAAACCCGCCTCGATCGGCACGCTCACCAAGAGACTGAACGACCACGACGTGGCCGCGCAGTCCTACAGCCGCCTGGTCGTGCCCTTCTACCTCGCCCTCGTCATCGTCCAGGTGGCGCTCTACGCGCTCGGCCTGTTCGCGCTCAGCCGGAAGCGGCGGCGGGTGCTGGCGGTGACCCGGGTCGCCGCGCTGGCCGGCGCCGCGCTGCCGGCCGCCTCCTTCCTCGCCAACCTGGTCCCGTGGTGGTCGGCCGGCCATCCGGCGGTCGTCCTCGTCGCGGCCATCCTGGTCATGATCGCGGTGATCACCGGCATCGCCCTGGCCGGGCCGTGGCGCCGCTCGATCACCTGGGCGGGCGCCATCATCGGCGGCGTGACCGTACTCGTGCTCACGCTCGACGTCCTCACCGGAAGCCATCTGCAGACGTGCGGCATGCTCGGGTACACGCCGCTGGTCGCCGGCCGCTTCTACGGCTTCGGCAACATCCCGTGGGCGCTGTGGGTGACCGGACTGATCATCGTGACCGGCGCGGTGGCAGGCCGGCTCCTGAGCGCCGGGCGCCGCACCGTGGCGACCGCGGTCGTCATCGCCGCCGGGATCCTCGCGCTCCTGATCGACGGTGCGCCCTTCGCGGGCGCCGACTTCGGCGGGATCATCGCGATCTTCCCCGGGTTCGCCGTCTTCGCCATGATGATCTCCGGTCGGCGGGTCCGCCTCCCGCGCCTTCTCGCGGTACTGGCCGTCGGCGCGCTCGTGGTGCTGGCCGTGTCGTTCCTGGACTCCCTGCGGGCCGACCCGACGCACATCGGGGAGTTCTGGAAGAGCCTCATGAACGGCGACGCGGGGACGATCATCTTCCGCAAGCTGCGGGGCATGGTCGGCACCTTCGTCAACTGGGAGCTCTCGCTCATCGCGGTGGCCGCCGTCGCGTTCCTCATCTTCGCGCTGCTGCGGCCCCTCGCCTGGCGCGCCGCCGTACTCCACACCGCCTACGAACGCGCGCCCTCGCTGCGGCCGACGCTCATCGCCGTGCTCGTGACGGCGGGGGTGGGCATGCTGGTCAACGACTCCGGCGTGGCGATCCCGGCGCTGGCGTTCACGGTGGCGATCCCGCTCGCGCTCGCGGCCAGCATCCAGGCGATCGGTCCGGAGGAGACCACCGCGCCGCCACCGCGATCAGAGCGATCAGAGTCAGCGTCAGCACCCAAGGCGTGACCTGCGCGCGTACTCCTGTGATCAGCCAGTCGAGCCGGTGCGGCAGCCCGGCGAGCCGGGGGTCGCGGGCGGGCAGGTAGGCCAGGGCGAGTACGGACGTACGCGCCAGCAGCAGCCAGTCGAACCTCGACCAGGCCAGTAGCGCGAGCGTCGCCCAGCCGAGCCCGTCGTACCAGGGCAGGGCGTACGGCGCGGCGAACAGCCAGGCGAGCGCGAGCGCCGCGGTGATCCGGAACGTCTCGTCGCCGGTCGGGTCGGCGAGGGCGCGTACGTGCGGCCTGGGCAGCGCGCGGAGCAGGAGAACGGCCAGCGCGATGGTCAGCAGGAGCGAGCCGAGCTGTACGGTCCCCCGGGAGACCGTGACGATCAGACCGCCGGTCGCCCCGGCGAACAGGTGCCACGGCGTGGCCAGGGACACGGACTGCGACGCTCGGTGCAGCTGGTCCAGGGAGTGCGGGCCGGCCATGAGGTAGGCCAGCCCGGTGACGGCGGCGGCCGAGACGGTCAGCGCCGCGACGCGCGCGAGGGCGCGTCCGGGCCGTGCGCGTACCTGCCAGCACTCGCCGAGCAGGATCAGCAGCGGACCGCCTCCGGCGATGGCGACGTTGATCTTGACCGCGGCGCCCGCGCCGATGAGCACGCCGGCGAACACACAGCGGCTGAGCGCGCGCCCGTCTCCCGGCCTCGGCCGCAGCGGGTCGGGCAGCGCGAACACCACCAGCCCGGCCACCGAGAACGCGATCGCCAGGAGGTCGTTGTGCGCCCCGCCGACGAGCTCGAACAGCAGAAGCGGGTTGGCCGTCCACAGCAGCGCGGCGCGCAGCTCGCGGCCGGGGTCGCCGCGCGCGGTGCGGTAGAGCAGCAGTCCGGTGGCCAGGAACGCCAGGGCGTTCGTGAGGGACATGACGAAGACCGTCAGCCGTACCGAGGTGCCACCGATCAGCGAGGCGAACGTCTGCTGCGCGGTGGCGATCGGCCCGTAGACGGTGGGGGTGTCGCGCCAGTCCTGCACGGCACGGGCGACCGGGTCGGCGGGCAGGCCGCGCGCGGTCGTGTTGTACGGGTCGTTGCCGGTGACGGCCATGCGCCCGTACGCGGCGTAGTTGAGGTGGTCCGCCGAGCCGACCGGCGGCATCAGCGCGAACGCGGCGGTGGCGAGGGCGCCGACGAGCAGCAGCACGCGCGGCCGGAACCACCAGCCGCGGCGGACCGCCCAGAAGCAGAGGGCGAGCCCGGCGGCCGAAAGCAGGACACCGGCCGCGGTGAGGGCGATGACGAAGTACGGGGAGGGACGGACGTGCAGGGAGTACGGCGGCTGCGCCGCGCCGCCGGGAAGCACGGGCTCCATGACGGACGGCCCGAGCAGGGCGGTCGCCAGGAGACAGGCGAGCCCGGCCGCCCCAAGGCCGAGCCCGGCCGCACCATGCCAACCGGCCCGGCGCGAGGGTCCGCCGCCCCCGCCGGTCGGAGGTCCTTCTACGGACGGCTGGTGAGCACCGGATCCACCCCTCGTACGTGCACCGCCGTCCGCGACCTCCTCGTGCTGCCCGGACCCGGCTTCTGCGGAAGGCCCGATCTCGTGCTCGCGTCCGGTCACCGATCCGGCGAAGTCGGACGCCGACCGGTCCGCGCCGGGGACGGACGTCGCGGGAGTCTCGAAGGCGGCCGGGGACTCAGGCCCGAAGCCCGTGGCGGCGGAGCCGCCCGGCGCGTCGGCCACCGTCACGTCACGGGGGGCCGGGATCGCGACGGGGCCAGGC
>Ga0247774_1001910_pt1 | contig 10417 bp, 7 predicted proteins | sample UWRJL001104B6_FD_179933 | JGI IMG/M metagenome (GOLD analysis project Ga0247774, IMG submission 179933) | Plant litter microbial communities from Arlington Agricultural Research Station in Wisconsin, United States - UWRJ-L001-104B-6 | ecosystem: Environmental > Terrestrial > Plant litter >... | reverse complement strand
ATGCGAGCACTGGTCAAAGGCGACGCCGATATTGGGGGCCTACGGTAGGTTATATGTCACCATTAGCTGACGCATTGATGCAGAAGATCCAGATATGCTTAGCCTGGAATGCAGGTCATGGTTTTCCTTTATTATGGCTACTCATTTAACCCTGGGACTCTATATCCCAAGGACGATCCACGAGATGAGGGGCTCTATTAGTCTAGTGCGTGGTTGGGGTATCATGGCTGTTGCGAAGACCTATTTAGAGAACTACGGCGACAACGTTGACTTTAAGAATCTGCAGTACTATGGGAGCTGGCTCGAAAGACAAACAATTTGGCTCAACCGTCGCTACAAAGCGGGACACATACTAGGGGAAGAGCGACAGAAGCGCATGCCTGGGTTAGAGGACGTCTCCCGAAGCACTCAGCCTTTTTGCGATCTTCAACTAGTTACCAGGCTCAGCATCACCATTGCCGGCTGGACCCAGCTTCCTGGAGTCACATTTTACCACCAAAAGCTCGTTATGAATCACTGGTATCTCACGTTAAAAATTCCTTCTGGGCGGCGCGGCCTTCGGATCTTGCTCCGGAGTCAGGCGTCGACGAAGAGATCACTTACTCACCCGGCGACTTTGCGGTCTAATAGACTGCGTCCTTGCGGCAGCATTTCAATCCAAGATCGTTCCAGAGGGAAGAGGAAGCGGAGGATGAGTGGAATAACGTGGATGGCCCCTGCTGGAATTTTGGTTGATTTTGGGGCTCTGTAATAGTCTTATGTATTGCGTGGCTCTTATTTCAACTGTTACTATTGATCCAAAAAGACTTTAGGCCTTTATAAAAGACCATTCAGCATATTTTCAGACTAATATGCGGACAAAAGAAGGATCGGAAAGTCCCAGGTTGATGGTACCTATCGCATACTCCGGTACTGTCGGCGTGGAATTACTGCAATGCTGGATCCTTCGACAATGTGCAAGTCAAACCACGCCATATAGCAAGTCCAGAAATTCAGCCCGAGTATCCCATTCAGCCACCATCAAAACACGCATCAACCGCGTATTCCTAAGAGTCTTCGCTGCGACTAGCTTTCTTATAACATGGTCGTTCGCAAATATCTCATTCGGAAAGGCCTAGCATCCCCTTCTTTTCCAAGCACACGTTACATTCAATATATGGACGATGGTGGATATTGCGTCAGCTCGCATTATGAATAGTTCCCTGCTTGAAGATGGCGAGAAAACCGAATGGGATTCGGGTAGGTTCTCCCACTAACTCTTCTACTATCAATTGTTGTTCAGGTATTTTGGGATGCAGAGACTCACTGGTTACAATCCAAGTAGTAGCTCGCCTCAAGCTATTGTCTGGGCCTGTTTAGTGCCAGGTCGACACCATCGTGACTACGAGACAGAAAAGAACGGGTACGACTGGGAAAGGCGGCGTCCAAAGCTCTGCTCGGGCAGAAAAACGCTGCTGGAGCGTCTGGCGGTGCCTCAAAATAAAAAGGCCTGTCACTGGAGGATGCCTCAGTGCATGCGAATTGCACTGTATCCCGTCCACTTAGACCAATCGGCTGGTTTGTCAGACACTATCCGGCAATTGGAGTGCACATACGACATAGATTCCAAGAAGCACACTTCAGATGATTCTGGGGATCAATCACTCTCGTTACATATCGTCCCATCTAGAAGAGGCTTCCGCGCGATGGACAACCAATAGGGCATGTCCTAGACGCGTCAGTGAGGATCTGAGATGCCCCACAACGTCACCAAACACAGTTGTTCTCGACCAGTTACCACAATAGTGGAGGAGTCAGGAAACTAGGATGACAGCGCTCGTCTAATAAGAGAGACATCTCATAACCTGAAAGTTTCACGGGAACCTCCAATGAGGTGAATAACATCTCTGGGGTAAGATCCTTCTCCGGTAACAATCAATCAATCAATTCAATGACCTGAATTTTCATAACCGGGAAATCCAAACGTCTAGGGAACCAAGCTTGGAGTATCTGGATAAACATGCCGACGAAAGTTCTCGTTTTGGTAGAAAGTCCTTAGGCAATGTAGAACCGAGATTTGTTTTCCCGCCTGTAGACTTTGGGCTTATGCGTCGAGTTGTGTAGTAGACGACATGCAAAAACATTTAGATCATCAGGACCTACAGAATGTGGACAAATCGTTGTGATGGGCCGTCAATAGTCGTACTCAACCTTCCGCTCTTGGGCATGTCGATGCATACGAGAAGCAAATGCGTCAAACAAAAAATAAACCACTAAAAGGAAGCCACTCATTTCCTTCCTACAATTTTTAATGCTATCTAAACTCCTAGAGACTACTATCATCTGTGAAGGAAAGTGTTTGACTAGATCCAACCCTTCACATTAAGGGCAGCGTTGGTAGAAAAGAGGGAAAGCCATGTTCAAAAGAGAACACAAAACGAGTCTTAACCACCCCTAACACTCCAAGACCCAATACCATCACAAACGAATGTGTTGCAATGAGTTAACGTATAAGGTGTTTTTGGGAAGGCCCCGGCCATCTCATCTGCCTACTGGCAAGGCCAGGTGACCGGTCAGGAAGCTCACGACAGTGCGTCCATTAAAGGAGGCTGTCATGCTAAGCGTATAAGGTGTTTTCTGAGAGGATAAATGTTACGCCGAAAGATGAGCCAGGCGTCAATAACTGGTTGGAGACCCATTGGGCTCGGACGTCCAGGTCTGCGCACAGGCTGTAGGCCTGTGTGCTCTGGACGCATCCATCTAGGACGGACACACGAGAGATAGACTTAGAGGAATCATCAATCTTACATCTACATATCTGCATCATTGCTTGACATACTATTGACAGTCGTGATGATGCCCCTTCCAGCCCCTTGCTGAGGTCCAGCCTATTGCTGAGGCATGCGATGAGCTCGAAATCATCGTAACAATAAAGCCTACAGCCGAAGCCGAGCTTGTCCTTTCTTACTGCGGCTTCTTTGTCAGACCAAGTGTTGCCGTGTTTGATGTCGATTGCGATTATCACTGCGACCAAAGGACTTGGAGAAATATGCGCAGCGAAACTTCTTCTCTCTGTGAACTGTCCGCAAGTGCTTGTTCAACTGGTGCTTGGTGGAAAATGTTTTCGTTCTGCTGCGGCATCCGACTACTCTGCAGATAAAGCTCTTGTTTGCAGAGCCGGCTTGGCGGCTGGGCCTTCATTAATCACATAGTCCTTAAATGAAACAGGAATTAACTGATAGGATTCTCAAAACAAAGGCTTCTCATACCTTGAGCTGGATCGGATTCGTGGAGATTCCCCACCGTCGTTGGATAGAGACATGGAACTTGAAATGGGAGGTGAGAGGCGACTTCCACTCGAGTTCGTGTGCGAAGGGACCTCGTCAAGGTCACCCTTTAGCTGCGACTGAAGAGGCGATCTTCCATCGAAGACGTCATGAAAGCCGTACTCAGTGTTTCTAGCTGCAGGCAACGCCACCGTCGGATCCCCGTAAATTGGTGTCGGCGCACTTGGGGCAAATCCTATAAGATATGCACTATGCTCGGCAGCGGGGCCGGGAATATTCGGAGTCGGCATTGTTTGTCCCTTGTTGAATAGGGGGCGATCGAGCGTGTGCTTGAGAGGAAGTACTGTTGTTCCGAAGTCGTTTCGCATCATATCATCAATTGTTATGTCATCCCAAGCTCCGCTGTGAGTCCAATCGAGTCCAGTGCTTAACGGATGGAATGGGCCAGTAGCCTGGCTGAAAACCACCGTCCCTGCGGGTCCAGTAGTCGGTGGGTTGTCGGGTAACGGTGCATCATCAACTACTTCCCTGGGTTGCCACCCGGGTCCCACATCCCCGAAAAGAGGATGCTCAATACCTCGCCGAAGCAGAGATGCGTGGTGCTCCTTACTATGAACTCCTGCATCACTGACAACACGAGGCAGTGCAAGCCCTCCCGTGAGGGAATCTCCAAAGCTTCTACCGAGAGGAGTTCCCTCACCCTGCACGAAGTGACGTAAGTCCGGCGGCAGGTCAACTGAAACCCCATTATGCAGCAACCATTCGACCGGCCTCCCATGACTGAAGTCGAAGGTACTATGAGGCCATAACCAGTTGCTCTGTTCGTGGTTTCTTTGTTCACTTCTGCATCTCTGCTGTATAGGAACGGCGGCGGGCCGGGACCCGCCGGTTAAGACAAGCGCGTATCGACATCAAGTGCGTCGTACAATCGACACACAAAAAATAAGCTGGCTGTGAAATGATTCGAGGTCATTATTTGGACCGATCGAGAGAGTTCGAATGACGCAGAAAAGGGAGGAACAGTGTCTTACCAGCTGCAACTAAGCAAGTTGCTTGTGTTTGGAGACTGAAGGTGATGATTATCTCTATTCTGTCTGTCTAACTCTATGAACTGCGGCGGCAGCTGAAGAGGAAATGGACGACCGGTAGTATGTCGGCTCAACCGACACCAGGCTCCAACAGCTTGCCCTCAAGCTTGTTTAGTGTTGGTCGTTGTTGTTTAGGTCTGAAAAGACTGCTAATGGAATAGATAGATGTTGCGAATTATCGCCCATGTGAGGTGAGCGCGGACGAGATCAGGCGTGCTAGAGCCAGGACAAGACTATACTATAAGTAGCGTATCGGGAGATCGATAACTTACTAACCCATATAGAATAAGGTGTGCCCCTCACACGGCTGCTTGCAGTAGTAACTTTGCGACTGTAGATGGTTTGGGAAAGGGGAGATTTGGCATTGGTCAGCTCTAATACTCTACGAAGGTGCCGATGCAACTCTCGAACCGATTTCCCTTGAAAGCTACAATAGACTGTGAAAAAAAGGGGAACTAAGGCACCCGCAGTTTACCTGGTAGGCCCCAAGAGTGGTGCTTGCTGTAAACGGAGCTAGGCGCGGTACCCCTAACCCGATAGGCGCAATTTATACAGGACAATCCTCACGCTTGAGTCTCGCCCGAGCAGAATAGATGTCAAATTATCCTGATACCCCTTCAGCTATAATATATATGAATCCTTCAACTTAATAATGAGAAATCGGTTGCCTTGGGGTTTCCCCTTTAGTGCCCCGGATGAGACCACCTCTATTCCCTTCGCCCGCACGCTTGTCGCTGGCAGCCTTAGTGCGCAAACGGTGTAAAGTGAGACAGGAATTTCAAGTAATGAAGGAATTCACGTCATCCTCATTCTCCCATCTGTCATGTATGGCATAGAGTCGCTGGACTAGGGTCTTCAACCTAAGAGGATTATTAGGATCTGAGACAGCCTGCTCCAATTCCACGGCGAAGTCATGCAGGTCGTCTCGGCGCTCGTCTCTGACGCTGCAGAGCTGGGTCGTCCTTCGCTTCTCCTGCTCGAGCCTTTGCCTGAGCGCCTGGTTGAATTTGCGGATGCGCTGGTTTGCTTGGTCGCCGAGATACGATGGGGTCCCCACTCGAGATGGCGCTCTGTGGAAACTATGGACGCCGCCACTGGCAATACTCGGTTGGAAGGACGACGACGCGGGGGTGCTGGGGAGAGTTTGTTGAATAGATTGTCCTCCTGGATTGCTGTGTGAGGCTGCAGCTGAAAGTGAGGCGGGCGCTGAGCTCGGGGGTACATGCATGGAATATTCGTTGCTTGACGACCATAGGGACGAGTCACCCCAAAACTCGGAAAGGGAATCGCCGACATCCTGGAGGCCAGATGCCTGGACAGGTTGCTGGAAGATATCTATGTCTCGGGTTGATGTCGCCGGCGGCAAGGGTTCGTCCGCTGCAGAGTCGCTTCCCCGTGGGCTGAATGCCTGGAAGCCGGGCGGCTGAAAAGACAGCTGACCAGACTGCTGATAGGCATTGATAGCAGAGACTAATGGCGTGAATTCTCCGTGCCCTAGACTTACGTATGAGTAGCTGTTGTCTAGAAAGTGAGCCTTGAAGATAGATGGATTCAGTGCCCATTTAGAAGGAAGCGTACGTACAAGGTGTCCATCGGGTCCGAAAATCACGAGGAATTTCTCCATTTTTTATTTGGCGGAGACAAATTGAGAACATGAAATACCACCGATCCTCTGCAGAACCAGTTTTTGAGTTCTGGCCCTCGAGTTCGGTTAATAATTCTGTGGTCAAGAAGTACTTTTCCTTTCGTGGCTTAGGGACACAACTTTCACTAGTTGTGTGCTCAATGAGCTTAACAACATCCTTGATCTGAACATCACATCGAGTACAACGCACGGCGTTGTTGTGTCTTTCCTTCAGATGAGTCCTGAGTCCGTTTAGGTCAGAGCTATTACCAATCGGTCTTCTTTGGTGTTTCCGCCCGGGACCTGGGAGGAACATACTTTACACGGGCGGGGTCCGAAAACCCCCCGGCTTCCTCGCCACAATGTGACTCGGCATCGGGATCATACTTGCGGAAGCAGCATGAATATCTTTTCTTTGATTGAAGGCGCGTCGGGGCTGTCTGCGTCGCGAGCTGCGGGACTGGTGTGGTATTGGATGTCATACCATGGCTCGGAGCAGCCCTGGGCGCTCGGCCGAATGCCTGGGACTGACTGCCGAGAGAGGCCCAGTCGACATGGGTTTGCAAATTGTATTCGGACCCATTGCTATCTGTATCGGAAGGAGGTGGGTGCTCAAGAAAAAGTAGCTGTGTCCCGTAAATATTGACTATCAAAGTCAAAGGGAAATATGTGACACAATTGAAAATCCCTGCTTTACCGTTAGCCAGGGATTCTAGTCCGCTAAGTGGCCTACATGATAAGGGAAAACGAAGAAGGGAAAAACGAAAAAGGATCCGCAGGCCTGGAATCCAGGGAGAAGAGTGCAAACAATTCGCACGCCACTATATCCATAGATGGGGGATGACCAAAGATGCTTGTACTCGGGTGGATAAAATCGAAGATTTCGCCATCAGGCTTACAGTGAAAAAGATGCGTGTTATTTTTATTTCCAAAACATTGATCGGTGCCCTCAATATGGCGAATTTGACTGTAGTAGTTCACTAAGGTTAGCCTTGCGAGTCTTGCGACGGGGCTAGCCAGACTTCCTTACGACTCAGCATACCGGGCAAGAAGAGATGACCAAGATTGCTTAGTCACCTCGTATGAGGCTGGCTTAGACGAACGGTCTAAGACTTGTTGCAGGGCGACAGGCTTCTCGAAAGGATCATCGAGACGCAATTTCGAAATAGAGGTAGTAAGCGTAGACATTGAAATTAAATATGAAAAGATGATACATAAACAATGACGAGTACTTCAAAGCGGGTTGGAATAGTTGACAAATATGTTGTGAGGTTATGGATTGTGTGGACTAGGTACAAAATAATTGTTTGTAGTGACTAAAATAAGTCCCATGATGAATTATGAGGCGAGGGGAAGTCCTTATAACAAGGTGGTGGTTGCGACGGCCAGTTCCCACGACCCTTTGCGCCATGCTGTGCGACTCTGGCCGGGGGGAACACGAGGCGACCAGGCTCTGCCAAGCAGTTTGCTGCAGACATGAGACAGCCTAGTAGGCTGGTGGTCCTGACCTTCTTTATTCGCGGAGTCCTTCGTAGGAAAGCGGGTGTTTAAACTATCTGAGCGGAAGCTAGCAACTTCATACACTGTACAAAAGATACCTAAACTATAGAGATTGCCTCAGTCAAACAGTATGGACCACGCCAGGCGATGGGCGACAAAAAAAGTCGCATCTCAGCATCTAGCCAAGACGGATATCTGCAAATATTTATTAAGATTGGGAGAGAGGCTAAAAGAGGAGGGAATTAAAACAACAACAAAGGAAAATTTGAGAGTGGCTAAAGAGATAGGAACAAAGGGAGAAAAAAAGCAGAAGGAGTGAGGAGTGCCCTAGGGAATCACACCCTCTGCTCTGACGTTTACCAAACCGTCAGAGCTAAAGCCACGTGCCTCGCACTGATCGTTCGGACGGTCGACCAGATCTCGTCGTAACAATTTATGTAGAAATTTTGTCTCTGCGATTAATCGTGATCCCTTCTTGACTTACAGATCATGGGAGTCGGCCGTGATTATATGTAACTTCTGTTCCGACTCTTTGTCGGAAATTTCCCCCCCGAAGACCCCACACTGCGCAGAGCTGCGCAGAGCTGCGCGGTGGTGCGCATCTGGACGCAGCGAGGCGCAAAGTTATTGTCACACTAATCGGGAGGCTATCCACCAATACGGAGTCAAATTTACCCGAATTGGCGCCGTTTCAGCCGGGCGACCTGCGGCCCGAACACGTGTTTTAAGGTTGCAGTTTGATCCGGCATCTGTTATTCACTTGTAGTTCCAGGCAGATATGGAGTCATGCACCAAACATTGACGAAATGTAATGCTTATTTGACTATAATAGGCATTGAATGATCATCGGTTGAAGTACTTCCTTCTATTGCATCTCAAAGCTACGAATAACATCCACGGAGTGAACGAGTTTTTCGCCTGCGCTATACCATGAGCGTCTTTTCTTCCGAAGGGCCGTTCACCACTTATCAAGCCAACAACTTGCCCAGAGTTATCCGCGGAACGCCAGAAGGCAAACAGCAGGGCTTTTTTGCAGGCTCTTGGGATCATCCACCTTTTCCATCCCCGAGTCTCTGGACCTAGCTACCGCGGGAACACCTGCAAGGAAGCTCAATTTGACCGAAAACTACGGCGCGGCCCCCATTCTATTTATTACTGGCTCGACTCGCTGTGTTAATCGTGGAAAAGCACCTCAACATCCGTTTTGCGAGGCCTAACCCCAACAAGCCCAACCTACTAAGGGAAGACACTACGTCCGACAGGATATACTATTCTTTACTCGTTTACAGACGGAATCTACATCTTCTAGCATAATCGCGATGGATCCAGCGGTATCAAATCTCAAGAGGCGAAGATATGAGGGCGACGGTGAGTTCGACGAGGCGAATACAGATGCTAATAAAAAACGGCGAGTCCTGGAGCCACGATCCACGGCACTGCCCGAAAGACCATTCGCATGTCAGTTTCAGAAGTTTGATCCGGAGGGTGAATCTCGATGTTCTTTGGAGTCACTCGGATTTCAGGATATTGTGGATGTGGAGTAAGTAGCTCCTCTTTTAATTATCTATCAGCGACTCCCGTTCTCTTAGTATTCACTAATATATTTTGAAGGCGACATCTCAAACTAGTCCACAACTTATCTAACCGATGTCACCGATGCTGCGTGTGCTTCAGTTCAGAGAATGGGGATGTCAAAGTTCAACTCGACCGCCACATAAAGGCAGATCTTTGCATTGATCGCCCTTCGAGGGAGAAGTACTTGATGACGGAGGATATGCTTCGTCGCTTCGAGGAGGCCAAGGCTCGAGAATCAACCCTGCTCTGGTACGAGTGGATGAGAATAATTGTCCCGGCTGTCAAGAATGTACCGATTGCAGATTTAAGAGAAATGTTCACCCCTTGTATGACTTCCGTCTCCTACGCTGATTCCAGCGCCATTTCTCGGATTCTAACACCGCATAGGGTATGAGCGAGAACAAAATGAACCAGACAACACTCCAGATGAAATAACGACACTCCCAACGTCTTCAACGGTCCAGATCTCAACTGGGCCGCGTCTTTCTACTCCCGAGTCTATCCGGAAGCACTCAGAGAGCGAAATACCTCTGGCATGCACTCGTGGCTTGGGCATTACCTCTTCGTCTGACTTCTGTACTGGTGAGTCTTGGCAACAAATAACAAGGGCCTACCAGTACGGTGAACCAAACCCCCTCCAGAGTCGATCTTCAAGCCCAGATATCGACACTCGGCTACCAGAAGAACCTTTGGTGGCAGAACTGATTGCGATCCCCCTCACTCCGGCTCACACGGCGAGCCCGGCACTCTCCCATCACCAAGGTGACATACTTCATCGCCAACAATACATTTTGAAGCTCCGATCAGAGTTGCAAGCCTCGAAAGTCCAGGGAGCGCAAACGAGGAGGGAAATCGACATCGCTCTCGACCTTCTCCACCAGGCCCTTGACACCATGTCCACTGGAGTCTGCGAGGAGGCCCGGTTGTATGTCAACAGCGCGACTGAGCGTCTATCGAATTTAACAAACGCCTTTTAAATTAAGGGTTATTAAACTCGGTAGACGCTCAGTCGCGCTGTTGGCACATATGGGACCGCTGTACTCGAAGCTGACGGGGCGTCATGCGGCATCACTCGCATAGGCTTCATATATGCTGATACGGGCTGCATACGGCACGAAATGCCGGTTGTAACGGATCTTTTGGTCTGCGTGGCGCAATGGTATGCCCGTATACTAGTACGTTACACGGGCCGAGTAGGGTCCACATATTCTAGATTCATTCGAAGAAGTCTACTTCACGAAGTCAACTAAGATATTCGATTAATAGGCTTAAGGCCCATTTAAGAAACTCGACGCAGAAACCGAGTGCACTATTCTGTCAGACTTTCTCTTTATACCACGTATTACATTACCTACCTACGCTCC
>Ga0247774_1001908_pt1 | contig 10421 bp, 10 predicted proteins | sample UWRJL001104B6_FD_179933 | JGI IMG/M metagenome (GOLD analysis project Ga0247774, IMG submission 179933) | Plant litter microbial communities from Arlington Agricultural Research Station in Wisconsin, United States - UWRJ-L001-104B-6 | ecosystem: Environmental > Terrestrial > Plant litter >... | reverse complement strand
CCCCCCTCTCCATGTCCCCTCATTTCGATGCAATGCTGGTCAATCTCGAGAGTGCTAAATGGCCTCGCACGGGACCATTTCTGAGCTGTATCATGCTTCGCATTGCTTAACTTTCCACAAGACCGAAGGTTGAACTTTGCTCACCCCCACCAACCAACTCAACTAGCGGAAAATGACACCAAACAGTCAATCGCACAAGCTGTCGGCTACGGCCCCTTGCGTTTCTGGACGAACGCTTCGCAGTCCACACAATATATTCCGGGGCGATCTCTTATGCGCAATGCGCGCCTGGTGCCCAACGAAGTTCCAAACACTCCCAATCCAAACCGTCCAAATTCCCGTGGCATTTGGTACCTTTGAACTACCACGCCCTCCCCTGCTTGACCACCACCAGCCATGCAGTCGGGGATTCCGCCGCGCAGTATATCCAGGGCCAGCCCACGGCAAATCCCCGTGCCGTGGACTTGGTCCCCTGTTGATTGCCAAAAGCAGCGATCCCATGTACCCCGCCCCACCCTCCTCCCCGCTGTACTGTATGAAGGTGCTGGTAACTAGTACTGGTACCCCCCATTCAATGGACGGTAAAAGCCGCGCCGGCGGGCATTAGACCCCACGAGACCCCAAAATCTGCAAGGGAGAGAGGGTCGAGGTGCCATAATGGCGGGGCAGGAGAGCCGAGAGTTTGGGAAGGGCAGGATGAAGAAAATTCCGTCTACCACCGACCAACCAGATTCGCCAGTCTCCGGATAGTTGATATTAGCTTCTTGGGGGAAAAATGGTATGATATTTTCGAGCGCATTGGAAGGTCACATCTTGTACCTTTCTTCACCGCGCATGTTTCGGGCGCACCAAGTTTGTTTTTGCGAGCTGCTATTAGGCGGGGCAAGGGTGCGTGCAACCCCCTCTGCCAGGTGGTTTTGACTCTCGTCCAGGGTCTAAGCAGGACTCATCCAAAGTTCACCATCAAGCGCGGATTTCATCTCTGTTCACGTTACAAGTTTCATTTATTTATCACTTCGTTGTTCGTGAAGGGGGATTTTTGAGCGGCAATGCGAAGTTTGGGTTTGGAGCAGTCGTCTATGGCAGTTCCGCGACGGGCGACTCCAGATGTTGAACACCTTTCCAATCTCTCAATCTTCAAACTTGCCCCGTCCTACCGCTACTTCTTTTTCCAATGATCACGCAGACTGTCAAGCTCCTATTACTGCTTTCTCTTTCGATTTTGCCCCTTCTTTTTCCCGTCAAAATCCAGAACACCGCACGAATTGCCGTCCCATATCGGATCCCTCCCGTCACCCATTGCCAATATCACACCCGGTAAGCTCAGTAATTACGAATCAGGACACCGAGCATCCAATACATGAAGGACCAGATGCAACACACCATATTCCCGAACATGTCACGATATTCAATGCCGAGCAAGTCCCGGCCCGGCGGTCCCATCAAAGTATCACTACCATTAAAATCGAATTCCAGGCTATGGTGGAGCCGGAGCAGAGCACCTACCGTTCCTACCCCTGCGCTCTGGTTGCTGGAACCTGGTGTCCAGCGCATCTGAATTTGCCCCTCGCATCCCCCAAATTTGTTCCGTCCGTACCAAACTCCGATAAACGCCAAGCAGACCCTCCTCTCGAAACGGCAAGTGCTTGGGGGTACCCTCATAGTCCGTACTGGTATAATGATCGCGCATGCTGCTGAAAATAAAGTCCGGCTGCCGTGCCCGATCCCCCCCCAAAGGCACAGCGCAGATCAGCGCATCAGCCCATCGTCTGGGACGAGACATTGCAACCCTGAAGCTCCAGGAGGTTTCTCGCTAAGCTTTGCCAGCTCAGGCGCGCACACACACCCTCCCCCACCCACGCTCCGCCCATATATTCCGCCCAAATTAATTGCAAGGGAACCTGAGGCGCGCAACCACCACACGCGCTCGTCCCCTCCGAGGCATTGAATATCCATGCTTTCAGTTGATGGAAGTATTTGCGCGATGGCTCTCACATCATAGTATGCATCGTACTTTGGCGGATAGGGGGGTTTTTGGGGATGGGGGATTCGGAGACAGCGCCGAGGCCAGTACGAATGGACGAGGCGCGCCCCACGGCCCGCCGGTGGCGGGTATGCTAGCGACTGCTTGAAAGTCGGTCTTTCCTCCAACCGAAACCTCTGTAACTGTCACTCGGTTAAACTTCACCTGGACGGAACCCCTTCTTCAACGCATCGCTCTTATTTCACCAAAGAAGCAGAGAATACTCTTGCTGCGTACCGAGATTGAAGTTGAGGAGGTTCTACTACGACCACGCCATTCGACGAGCCCATAAACCTTGGGGGAAATGCATCTCCGTGCCGTTCCAAGATTGCTTTGTTACGTGGAGACACATGCATTCATACCCACGTCAAAAGCCGAAGCAGCTTATTTCCCGGTCTCTCCATTGTTGCTTAGCTGGCCTGCTCCGCTCAAGGGCGGGCCGGAAAGAAGGGTTGCTATTTCGATTAGATGAACGGAAGACTTCCGACAAAGGTACAATCGCGGAATTCCGGAGGGCGGGGGAATCACCTGACTGCTTCTCCCACTCCTGCCACCCTCCATCGTTCCGCGTGAATCAGCAAAATGACTGATGACCACGCCGTGACAGCTGCCGTCCACACCTGACTGACGAGTTTCACTCAACGCTCAAGGGCACCAACAAAGCGGGAGGCGGAGCGGGAATTTGGTCATCATATGCATGCAGTAAAACAGAACTATCGATAGAGGAGCAGCTCTCTCATCATCGATTTCAAGTTTCCAATTGTCGTCGATACATTGACAATGGCAGGTCCCTCATTGGTATCATCCCAAACGCCCGCCGATTTAGTAATCAAGTCCGATAGTGTAATGAAGCGCGCGCCATAGCCGGCACCCATTCCCACCAGGTATTCCCAAGTCCATCCATGTAGTTATGCCAAGCCATCGTCAAATCATTCATATCAAGTACCATCATGTATCTTCGTGTAGTAGATCTTCATGTAGAGGGGCGGGCGGCTCCGTTCTTGGTGCCCATCTGCTTCAACTCATTGGGCGTGTAAGACGAGACTTGGCAATCGTCGCACCTCGCGTGGTCGCATCGGGACCCAACCAGGCCGCCGGAAACACAGACGGGAGTTGTCTTCACGAGCGCTTGCGACGAGCATTGGCACTGCTTGCCCTGTATTAGCGCAAGCCACTACAGGCTAAAAATATACCCCTCACCGGGATGTGGAGGAACTTGGGAAGTGTCAAGCACTTACGCAAAGCCACATCTGGCTCGTCTCCGCATCGTTGCGTGGTCTCTTAGGCTCGCGCTCCTGCACGGCGGAGACGGCGGCCTCGTTCTCGGCCCGCCTCCGCTTGCTCTTGGCTTGGCTCGAACCCGACGCGTCCGACTCTTGCGAATTGTCCGTCGACATGGTGGAAGAGCGGGTAATTTGCTTGGAGCCACATGGCGAGTCCTCGTCGTCCTCGGCTGGAGAGCTCAAGTCCATCTCTGGAAGATCTGGATCGGCCGTCTTCCACTCGCTAATCTCCTTCTTCTTGGCGACATTATTCCTGCCCCAAAAATGATCATCCATGTGGTTTGCCCGCTCCGTCTGGGCCTTCTGCGGAGACTGCGGCGTCACATCGTAGGAGCGCTCGCAGAAACCGCACCAGAACTTGCTGTCGCAGTGGCGCTCCACCCGACACTTTTCACACTTCTCCTCCAGCTTGTTCTGGTCTTCGATATGATGCTCCTTGTGAAGGTGTTGCTTGAACGACTCGCGCCGGTAGCACTTCTTGATGCACTGCTCAGTGGGAGCGTCGATCTTCTTCATGTCGCAAGCCCACATCTCGAGCTGGTAGTGCTGCGTGTTCTCGTGCCGCTTCCAGTCGCTCTTGCTCCCGAACCTCTTGGGGCAGGGTGGGAACGTGCAGCAGTATGGCTTCTCATGGCGCTTTCTATGCTTCCTATGTACCTCATGTTAGAGGACGGAATGTAGACACAAGGTATTAGAGCTGCGCGACTTACTTCAACTCGCATTTCCGAGGGAACTTGCGATCGCATTGGGCATCCGGGCAGTGATGCCAGCTCTTGGGGTTGGTCGCGCCATGCCGACTTGCGCCGGATGCGTTGGTACTCTGTGCAGTCGCAGAAGACACCTTCCTAGCGCCGTGCGTCTTCTTCATGAACTTGCCCAACACGTGTTGCGGAACCTGTTCTAGGAGCTTCATGATTTCTTCTTCTCCCAACTCTTGTAGAGCTTGCAGCTGCTTCAGCAGCTGCAGCCTTTTCTCCGCGGGTTCCTTTACGGGCGTGGGCGTTGACGCTGGAGCTGACGCCGACGCAGTCGCAGTCGCTATGCCTCCACATTCCATTTGGGCGACGGCGTGATTCCGACTGTCACGATCAAATTTTTGCTCGTGCAGGTCGGCGATATGGGGAAGAGGTGATGACGTTGGGCTCTTTCTATTGGCAGGAGCTGCTGCAGCTGGCGTTTTGGTACTCGCCCGCGGCGACTGTTGTGGGCGGTGGCTGGCACCATTCTTGGAATCTAACCGCAAAATTGGATTCCGCGACCCAATCCGGCTAGTGGCTTGAGGGGAGATGGTCGAATGTTTTTCTGCAGTGGCCAAATTGGGTCTCGGCGGCGGAAAAGACCTCGACACATCCTGGTCGACGCTCCGAGGTGGTGGCCGGGGCATGCCGCTGTTGCTTCTCGGCGCAGGCGCCGACGCAGTCGAGTCCAGAGACGAGCGGGTCTGGATCAGATCCAAAGTCCTCTGTACATCCTGGGTGGGGACTGGAAAGTCGAGGTTCAAATCGGATCGCTGGTGAGCACCGTGGCATGATTCTTGGCCGGCCGCCGCAATCCTGTCTTGGAATCCATCCAGGTCCATCGAGGCCCAGACCGGCGATATCTCCAGAGCGCCATCGGAGGCATACATGTGATAGAGACCCACGGCTGAGCCTCCCCCCTCTAATGCCTCCTGGTTGCAGTGTGCGGGTTGCCTGGAGAAGCAAAGTTAACAATCTTGTCATGCTAAAGAGAGGGAAATTGGAGTCATCGGACGATAAGGTTCCGACATACCGCTCGATAAAGGCATCCAAGCTGTCTTCGGCCGTGTAGTCTTTATTGTGGATCCTCTTCAAGTGCGAACGAAAGTTGTCGGCTCTGGGCCAGAGCTTGGTCTTGGTCTTGCATTGGTCGAGATGACAGCGATAGTGAACGCCAGCAGGCTTGTTGTGCACCGTCTTCTTGTGTCGTTCCAAGTCGTTTTTAGTGCTGAATCCCTGTAGCTTCCCTTGCTGTTTCCGGGGACAATCAAGTTCCCTACAGACGAAGGGTTTCTCATGGCGTTGCTCGTGCTTCCTGGTCACAGATGTAAGCAACTCCAATCCGTGCTTCTGCCTCTTCGTCCGACTCCAGATAGGAAACTTACTTCAACTCAGACCTCGTCTTGACTACCTTTTGGCAGTGTGCACACCAGAGCTTGCTAGGCGCTTGGTCCCTCCAAGCTCCCATCTGCCCTATAACATCTTGGTTCTGATCCAAAGACTCCTGTCCGAATGCATCCATGGCGCGGCTGAAATGACCCGTCACGCCCTGGAGATCCTGGTCACGCGAAACACCTCCTGTGCATATCGAAGCAGTATCCATGCCAGGCCGAGGATGTTGGCTAGAATATCCAGAATCCGAAGGCAGCGGCACGGTTCCTCCGTCGGAAGGGGCACTACTTCTGTAACCCTGCCAGGCATATCCAGAACTGCCAGCCTGATTGCTTATCATAGGCGACCGGGCATGGCCATCGTGGAGACTCACTGGCGGCGCCCGTGCCATGCCCAGCGGCGTCCATGGGGGAGCGTCGGCCTCGGCATAAAACTTGATAATGTTCCACTGGTTAGGAATGGACGGAGAGCCTTCCATACCACGGCTTTGGTTTGGTTCGATGCCATCTAGGACATCCAACATAGGAGACCCGGCCGAACCGGATGGTGCACCATTGAAGCGATCCATCCTACACAAAGTTCGGCTACTTGGGTGATGAAGAACTTGGTGAAAGCTAATTCGAAGAGTTTACGATTGAAGAAAATCGGGCCTGAGTGTCTGCCGGTGACATTCCGCGACGGGGGCCTCGAGGTCTCTTCTTCGAAGCAAGGCACGCTGACTAGGTTTGCGTTAGAATCTCGTCCACAAGGTCAGGTCGACCAGTGGAACTGTCCAGGACAAGCACGACATGACAAATGGCAGCCATCAACGTCCCGCCGACATGGTAAACTAAGAGACTGTACTAACAGCGTAGGTTTGATGCCTCGTAAGGCAAGATAGGGAGGGCGTCTTAGGGTCGGATGACGTGTGAGAAATCAACGAGCTGAGGTATGGGCGACCTTGACAATTCAATCGCCTCAACGGGTGGGCGATGCGGGGCGGGTTTCGAGTCAGCGGGGATTGTATGAAAAGGGAGAAAAAACTAAGAGACCGAGGATCGAGGCGACAGAGTTAACCTGGGCGGCGAGGCAAGCGGCTCAAATGTTGGTCTCTGATGAGTGTGGTGTCGGGAAGATTCTTCGGAATCTATGCCATGGCGCGGAGGCGGCCCAACATTCTCGCTTCTTCTCCTCGAATGCGATTTATTGAACCCTCCAGCTGGTCGAAACTGTGTCGACAACCCCGTTGGCGGGAGGTGGTAAGAGGACAATGCAAAGTGGAAAAAGTCAAGCGGTAGAAGTGGTTCGCAAAAAGGCAACCAGGCTGCACAATGTCGTCCGCCTCACTTTCTTCGCGGTGCTACATTGGCAATGAAATTCGGTGTAGAATGCGGTCCATGCCCAGTATGGCCAATTAAAGGTCAGGATCCCACCAGATTTTGCTGGCTTCGTACCATTAGGCAGCAATTTCCAGTGGCCGTCCCGCAAGGCAACCAAAAAGGCAACCAAAATTGCGGCATTGCGTGGAAGGGTCCCACGCTACAAGTACGAATACGTCGTTCACTTGTCCGACCACAGCGGTTTCGCTATCAAAACGCAGGTGAGGAATTGCGCGCATGCAATCTTTATTCTAGACCCCCGCCGCCGTTGTAACCCGTTTTGCAATGCAAGTAATTAAGGCCCCGAGTCCGAGCATCATGACAGCTTGCTTTCCGTTTTTGAAGCGCAGGCCTAACCTGGAATTCCTTTGTCACTGCCAGGCATGCCATTTTCCGAATACCCCGATTTGGGTCACCAGCCCTCCCTGTCCCATTCCAGGGCATACCCACGTTTCCTTCCAGCATATATCAAGTATCTCTTCCTCCCAAAGTTTGTCCACGAGTTCATATCCAAACAAACTGCTCTGAGCCCGCGCAAAGGTGTATGAGCAGATGAGTAACAGTGGAGAGCAGGGCACCTCCTCGTAATGCAAGGTATCGTGTCCTACATGCCGTGCTACTTTCTATTATCCGATCATATTGATAACTCCATTTTCCTTCTCGTGAGTTTCATGCTTCACACTAGCTCATGGCCTACTCTGTGAGAAAGCTACATGCCGATGAAACTGAACCTCAGGTGGCCGATCCTACTCCCGGCCCTCAGAGATTGTGTTCATTCGCACGTCTACATCATTTACCTCACCTTTCAAAACAATAAATGGCCCAGGTCTCCGGGGGGGAGGCTAGAGGGCGCCTCGAATTGAGGCAGACAGAAGCCTGCACATTCCCAGTGGCTGATAGTCTTGATATTCGGTGTTTGTGGTCGACGATGTCATTCACGGAGAGGTCATTGTGACAAATAGTCAAGATCGGACCTTTTTTCTAGACGACCATTCCCATGGCAGACCGGTCAATTTTGCTATAACCCGGTACGGGGCAGAATGTATTATCAGATTAGTTCACTTAGCCGCACCAGGGTTGCTCGAAATGCTTAGTATCATCCACTATTCCCTCACGGGACCCCTAAGGTGGCTGAAGTCGGCTTTTTCAGTACTTACATAGAGTCTTCTAGTTCCCTGGTCACGACACTCTGGCCTACGACGTCAGTTCATTCATTCCAATTCGATGATGAGGTACGCAACATCTCCATACTCGAAATATGCAAAGACCTTTGGGAGCAGAATTTTCTCTCGAGCAAGCTAGCGATGCAAAGCTCCTCGCGGTTTGCGTGAGTTCATGATTCGTGGGCGGGCCATTTCGGGAATGGCTACGGGAGACAAGTCCCTGAGTTGGTTTGCGGACGTGCTCGCTGTGCCTTCTAAACAGCGGGGTCCTGCTTTCCTAATGTAGACCCTTTGAAAGAGTCTCACGTAGGTACGTCGTTAGGGTAGTCGCGGCTCCAAAACAGGGACCTGCTCACCCTGGACGGCGACAAATAAACTTGTGGGACTCGGGCGATTATAGGCCATTGAGAAAGCAAGCCGGATCTCTGAACCAGCGTCTCCGGGACTAGCGTCACTCCGAACAGCATCCACTTAGTTCGGACTTCGAGCCAGGAACCGAAACCGCATAACAAGCAAGTGCCCAGGGGATTTATTTCCCGTTTTTGCCTGACACTGGGCGATTCTCGTTCCCATCTAGATATTTCAACTGCAAGCTTCGTTCCAGGAACCGGGAACCTTCTCACGAAATAGTCGGCCGGACTACAGTTGGAATCTTTTTCTCAACATAGTCTTGGCTCTTCTTTGCAGTGCATTCGTGCTTGGTTGCTTCGTCGGTCGGGTAGCTGCAGAAAAGAGGAGCCTTTCGTTGAATCCCAACTTTATGGAAAGAGGGTTCACAGTGGATGTCAGGTCGTTTTGCAAGCATTCCTCCAGAACACGAAAATCGGCAGGACTTCCATATCGCCCGTCCTAGTCTTGGCCTATGGTGTCCTAGATGGGTACCCAGTGCAAGCTCTGCTCATGGTCCTTCAGGATTTCGCAGGGACTTCATGATTAACCCCTCGACTGTCGGGGAACACTTATGGGGAAGCGGCACATTGCTCCTGTGCTACAACGGAGTGGAAACCGCTCCTAAGCTCTAATATACCACGCGGCAATCCGGCCATCTCTTCACTAGAGGAACATCTATATCAACCTCCCGCTTAGCGGTACGATCCACGAGCCCGGTGCCGTAATGTGATCAGTCAACTCTGAGCGGCCGCCCTACCCGGCCTAGGTGATAGGAGCTTGGTTTTCATCGTTCGATAGAGTCTGAAAAAAATACCCATGCTCCAATTATCTTCTTGTTTATCATGGTCTGTCGGAGCGGTTCTGCCAGATTCAACGCTTACGTCTCCATGCAGATGCTGAAGCCCGAATTTGACTCGAGAGTGGCTGGCTCAGTAGTACGGTCCTAGGGAGATTCGAGTCTATAATCTGGCTCTCCTGATACTGACTGGGAAATCTTATGCCTATATAAACAAGTGTCCGATGAGCATCAAGACCAACAGTAGTAGGAGCCCATTCATTTCTTCGCCACCAGGGAGATAACAGAATGGCGCCTTTAGAAGCCTAGTACGAGCCCTTGCCCCCATAGGAAGCTCAGCAAGCCTTGGACCAAATAAAATTGGGTATTCTTGTCCCTAGGTTTCTTTCGCTCGACAAAGCAAAGGTATTAATCACGACTAACCCTAAATATAGAATCTCCCTCCAGACAATGTGCGACTACGAGGAATACTACTTTACGTGCCGTCACTCTGAGGTGAAGCTCCAGTCTTGGTGCCACGCCGCCCGAGTTGATCCGAACCACCACTGCTACGGCATCACAATCCTCAAGGAAACGTGGATACAGGACGTCCCGTGCAAACGCTGCCAGCCGACCGGAGCGAACAGGGGGCAGCCGCAGCCACCGCCGCAAGCGCCGTCTGTCTTCTCAAGCCGCCGACAGTAAGCCTTCCTAAGATGGAAAGAAAACATCACTTCTTCACATATGTGTAGTGGTACCGATAACCAAACACAAAGCTATTTTCTCCTCATGCCACCGATGATACCCTAGCTTGTGTTTGGGTAGCTTTCCCACATAAGCGATCCTCGACTGTGGGACCAAACGCTGCGCAACACGTCACGTCAACAGCATTAGACTACGGTGTGCTGTGACCCCTGAGAAAGGCATGGCATATGCGGTTCCCAGCATATATATTGGTTTGTGTGCCGTTTTTTAAATCGGGCTACAGAGCAAGGTAAAAAGGACGCGAACAGCCCAAACAATAGACGGAAAGTGGGCCGTCCCGCGGCTGCGGACAAGGAGTTTTCCTCTGCGAACCTGAACATGAGGTCATGTATATGTTTTAGAATCTCGGTTCACATATGAATGTATATGATAAGTTGTTGAGACAGCCTCGATTCGAAAAGTTTATCCTCGGCTCTTCGCCGAGTGGTGCTTCATAACATGGATAAGTCTTTCGCGCAAACCTCAATAGCCCCCCCCCCCCCCCCCCCCCCCCCCCCCCCCTCCACCACCCAACACCCCACAAACAAAAAACAAA
>Ga0247774_1001907_pt1 | contig 10421 bp, 6 predicted proteins | sample UWRJL001104B6_FD_179933 | JGI IMG/M metagenome (GOLD analysis project Ga0247774, IMG submission 179933) | Plant litter microbial communities from Arlington Agricultural Research Station in Wisconsin, United States - UWRJ-L001-104B-6 | ecosystem: Environmental > Terrestrial > Plant litter >... | reverse complement strand
GCCCGCAAGGGCCTGCCTTTGGGCACGGATGTGTGGGGAGATACGCGTGTCGAGCTACCACGAAAGCTGGCGGCCGGGCCGTTCCGCAACGTGATGACTCAGCAGGGTGCAGACGTTCGCAACGAAAGCGACATCGCTTTTTTCGGCGTGGGCGAGCTGCTGGCGCAATTCCCGGTCGCGCTGCTGGTCAACGATATCCGCGCGCCTGCAACGTGAAGAGGTGGGCGTAACGCCCATCCTGCTTCATCAGGTCTTCGTGGCTGCCGATCTCGACGATGCGCCCGCGATCGAGCACGGCGATCTGGTCGGCCATGCGCACCGTCGAGAACCGGTGCGAAATCAGAATGGTGATGCGCTCACGCGCGAGCTGACGGAAACGCTCGAACACATCGGCTTCGGCCTGCGCATCCATCGCGGCGGTCGGCTCGTCCAGCACCAGGATGTCGGCCTTGGTACGCATGAAGGCACGTGAGAGCGCGATCTTCTGCCACTGGCCGCCGGAGAGCTCGCGCCCATCCTTGAACCACTTGCCGAGCTGCGTATCGTATTTCGCCGGCAGCGTTTCGATGAATTCGCTCGCCTGGCCTTTGACGGCGGCATCCCGCCAGCGCTCGGCGTCTTCGAAGTGCGCTTCATCGCCGGCACCGACGTTCTCGCCCACGAGCATCTGGTAGCGAATGAAATCCTGGAATATCACGCCGATGCGTTCGCGTAGCGCATGCTCGTCCCACTCCTTCAGATCGAGCCCGTCGAGCAGGATGCGACCAGCGGTCGGTTCGTAGAGTTTCGTCAGCAGCTTGATCAGCGTCGTCTTGCCCGACCCATTCTCGCCGACGAGCGCGAGACTCGAACCGGGCGTGAGATGCAGGTTCACGCCTTCGAGCGCGGGCTCCGTGGCGCCGGGATAGGTGAATCCGACATTCTCGAAGCGCACGCCATCTTCAGGCTGCGGACCGCGCTTTGCCTCGCCGCTCGACGGCGTCACTTCCGTCTCGAGATAGTCGTACAGCGTGGAAAGATAGAGATTGTCTTCGTACATGCCGCCGACCGCGGAGAGGCTCGCCGTCACGGCCGACTGGCCCTGCCGGAAGAGCATCACGTACATCGTCATCTGGCCGAGCGTGATGAGGCCGTGCACAGTGCTGACAGCGATCCACGCATAGGCTGCGTAGAGCGCGACCGTCGCGACGAGGCCGAGCGCAAAACCCCAGGTATCACGACGAATGGCGAGCGCGCGATCCGCGGTGTAGAGCTTCTTGAAGATGCTCTGGAAGCGGCCCAGGAAGCGCGGGCCGAGACCGTAGAGTTTCACTTCCTTGGCATGCTCGTCGCGTGCGAGCACGGTTTCCAGGTACATCTGCATGCGCGTATCCGGCGAGCGCCAGCGGAACAGGCTGAACGCTTCCCCCGAGAATTTCGCTTCGGCAACGAACGCGGGAAGACCCGCGAGCAGCAGGATCGCGACCGCCCACGGCGAGAAATGAAACAGCAGCGTGCCGAAGCTGATGAGCGAGATGGCGTTCTGCGCGAGGCCGAACGTGCGCATCACGAGACTCAGGGGCCGGCTCGAAGCCTCGCGGCGCGCGCGGGAGAGCTTGTCGTAGAACTCGGAATCTTCGAAGTGGCGCAGCTCGAGGGTGAGCGCCTTCTCGAGAATCATCACGTTCACGCGCTGGCCGAGCTGTGCGCGAAGCAGCCACTGGCAGAGCGAGAGGCCACGCTGGGCGGCGGCGATTCCGGCAATCAGCAGGCCTTCGAGAACCACCAGCTCGATGACGCGCGTCGTGTCGACACCACCTGCGCGAACGGCGGCGACGACGGCATCGACGATGAGCGAACCGATATACGCCACGGCCGCGGGCAACGCGCCCGCGACGACGGTGAGTAGCGCGATGGCGAACGTGAGCGCGCGATTGGTGCTCCAGACGAGCTCCAGCGCGCGGCGGCTGTACTTGAAAACCTCGAAGAAGCTGCGGAAGTTGAATGCACTTGGCGGAACCGCGCCTGCCGTGCCCGTCGAGCTCGTGGCGCCAGCCGTGCCGGCTGCGCCGGCGGCACCAGCGCCGAGCCGGTTGGCGTAGCGGCCGGGGGTGAGGTCTTTGGCGTTGGCGCGCTCAGCCACGTCGCACCGGTGAGAAGGTAGTCGGCAAATCCGGGCTCATTGAAAGCAGGGAGGGGTCACTGTTTTGGGCCAGGAGATGATGAATTCAACGGCGGAGGCGTTGGCGCGGGCATCGGCCCGGGCATTGACGTTGGCACGGGCACGGGCCGGCCCGCCTTGTCGTACGACCGCGTGATCAGCCGCGAACCCCGGCGGAAGAAAACGTAGCCGTAGATCCACGACACCAGCACCGAAATGCGATTCCGGAAACCGATGAGCACCGTGATGTGCAGGGCCAGCCACGCAAGCCAGGCCAGGAGGCCGCCGAACCTGAACGGGCCGATTTCCACGACGGCGCGCGATTTCCCCACGGTCGCCATGGAACCCCAGTCTTTGTAGTGGAAGCCCCGGGCCCGCGTCGGACTGGCGGCGCCCCGAACCTCTTCCTTGATGATCCGCGCGACGTATTGGCCCATCTGGAGCGCGCCCTGCGAGACGCCGGGCACCGGCTTGCCGGTTTTCGAATCCACCAGGAAGGCCGCGTCCCCGATGACGAACACTTTCGGGTGGCCGGGCAACGAGCAGTCCGCCTGCACCTTGACCCTGCCGCCGGGACCGAGCTCCGCGCCCAGGGTTTCGATCACCGGCGCCGGGCGCACGCCGGCGGCCCAAATCACGTTGTAACTGCGCAAGGTCTGGCCATCGACCTTCACGCCGCCCGCGAAGATTTCCGTGACCCGCTTGCCGGTCCAGACCTCGACGCCCAGCGCTTCGAGCTGCTTCTTCGCGCGCTCCGAGGACTGCGGTTCCAGTGCGGAAAGCACCCGAGGCGTGGCTTCGATGAGGATCACGCGCGCGCGACGCGTGTCGGCCACGCGGAAGTCCCGCGGGATCACGTCGACTGCGAGCTCCTTGATCGCGCCGGCCAGCTCGACGCCCGTGGGCCCGCCGCCAACGATGACAAAGGACAGATGGGCAGCGCGCTCTTCCGGATCGGGCTCGAGCTCCGCGGCCTCGAACGAAGTGAGCAACCGCGACCGAATGAGCGTGGCGTCTTCGACTTCCTTCATCCCGGGGGCGAACGGCGCCCAGTCCAGGTGACCGAAGTAGTTGTCCACGGCGCCTGGCGCCAGCACGAGGTAGTCGTATGCGACAGGCGCTCCGTTCACATGGATGGTGTGCCCGGCCAGATCGATCTTTTCGACCTCCCCCAGCATCACGAACGCATTGGTCTGCCCGCGCAGGATCGTGCGGATCGGTTGCGCGATGTCCGCCGGCGCAAGAGCCGCGCTGGCCACTTGATAGAGCAGCGGCTGGAACAGGTGATAGTTGTTGCGATCGACGACGGTGAGCGCGATGGGCGCGTTCTCGAGCGCCCTGGCGCAGAAGAGTCCGCCGAATCCGCAGCCCACGATGACTACGCGGGGCCTGGTGACGTCCTGTGATGTGTTCACGATGGGATTATCGCCCATCGGGAGGTCCGTGCCGACAGGCAACGCGCTGATTCCCGTGGAATTTGCCGAGGTGAGCGTCGGGCCGGAGCGGATCGACGCAGCCTCAGTCGCCCGCCGCTCGAACGGGCGCTGCCGGGGCGGGGCGCTACTTTTTGTTCTTCTGGTAGATCGGCATCACCTTCGGCACGAGCGCCTCGAGGTCTTTGATGCGCGTCTGGGGCGACGGGTGAGTGCTGAGGAACTGCGGGGTGCCGCCCTGCTCGGCCGACATCATTTTCTTCCAGACACTCACCGCAGAATTCGGGTCGTAGCCGGCACGAGCCATCAGCTCGAGGCCGATCGTGTCCGCCTCGGACTCCTGCTCACGGCTGTGAGGCAGCTGAAAGGTTACGGAAGCGACCGAGTTCGCCAGACTCAGCGCACCCTCGCCAGCACCCGTGACGACCGCTACACCCGCAAGAGCCAGCTGCTGCGCGTAGGCGCGGGAGATTCGCTCGCGGCTGTGCTCGCGGAGAGCGTGCGCCATCTCATGGCCGATCACGGCGGCGAGCTCGGCATCTGTGAGATCCAGCTGCTCGACGAGCCCGCTGTAGACCATGATTTTGCCGCCGGGCATGCAATAGGCATTCAGCTCTTTGGTCGTGAGCGTGTTCACTTCCCACGGCCAGCTCGGGGCATCGGACCGGAACGTGCCGGTGCCGGGGATCAACCGCTGCGAGACGTTGCGCACACGGGACGTGAGCGCGGAATTGGCGTTGAGCTTGCCCTCGGCCTGAGCCTTGCTCTTTTCCTGGCCGTACGCCTCGGCGGCACCCTTCTCCACTTCCTGCTCGGAAACGAGCATGCGCTGCTTGCGGTCGACGCCGACGGCGCCGGATTCGGTGGTCTGCACGGTCTCGCAGCCGCCTAAGCCGAGCAACGTGGCGGCGGTCAGCGCCACGCAAAAAGTGTTCAGTGCCATGTGGTCTCCCCTCGGGCTCGAGCGACGCAAGTTATGTACCACCGCATAACCCAAGCTTTGTCACTGCGGTACAGGAGAGGAGGAAGTTGTATGACGATCGATTGCCGGTCACCGGTGTCACGACGACTCCGCACACATGTGCATGCGCAGTAACTGACGATAGTCGAGCGTCGGGCACCCGCGTAGTGCAATTCCCGATCTCGTTGCCACGCGAAGGAGCGAGGATCCACCCGATCGCGAAAAGGGATCTGAGGGATATCCGGCCGGCTGATGAAGATTAAGTGTAAACGCCCGCTACAGGCGTGAACCTGTAGCGGGCGTCTCACCACAGTCACCTTCTCGACCCTGACAAGGAGCCGACCGTGGCTATCGTAAATATGGCCCGCATCTGCGTGCGGGCGGTGCTGAAGCACATCCCTATGCTTCGGAAGACGGAAGCCGGAAGCGTTTCCGTTATTTCAGTTCCGTGAAGAACTTTCTGCGAGTAAGATCGGCCGCGCACCAGAGGATGGCGTCGTTAGCGACAGGAATTTAAAAGTCGCGGCGAATGACACGGAGGGAGGAACGAGTCAAACGGGGTCTCGCGTGGCAAAAATAGAGGATCGTTTTCTCCTCCACGCTCTCGAATTCGAAAGTGTCCTGCGCGCCTGTCTTTACCGATACTCGCGTAATGCTTCCGACGTCGAAGAGCTTCTGCAGGAGACATACGCCCGGCTGCTGGTCGCTGGCAGCACAGCGCAACCGAACGTCCGTTCGATGCGCGCCTTCTGTCTCACCGTTGCACGTAACGTAGCCCTCGATTGGCTGCGCCACAGGCAGATCGTCCCGATCGATCTGGTGGCCGACATGGAAGCCCTGGATGTCTTGGACGAGGGGGCGCAGATCGAAGAGATCGTGAACGCACATCAGGAGCTGTCGCTCCTGGCCAGCGCCGTGGAACAACTTCCCGCGCGCTGCAGACAGGTGTTCACCCTGCGCAAGGTCTACGGATACAGCCAGAAGGAGATTGCGGAGCGGTTGCAGATCTCGGAGAACACCGTCGAGCAACATTTGACGAAAGCGGCACGGCGCTGCGCACAGGTTCTGTTCGAGTCGCCGAAGACCGCCAGAGAGGACAACGGAATGTTCGCCAAGCTGCGCCGTCGCATGAAGATCTATGACGAAAGCGCATGATGAATCTTCTAATGCCGGCGAAAACTGGGAATCGATAGAACAGAAAGCAGCGGAGTGGGTCACGCGCATCGATCTGCGCGGCACTCCAGACGAATGGGCTGCACTGGACGCATGGCTCGCTGCCAGCCCACGTCATCGAGCTGCATTTCTTCGCTTGTCCGTCGCCTGGCGCAGGTCGGATGCCCTGCGCAAGCTGGCTCCGCTGAGCGGTGGCGCGGACGAAGACCTGCTCGACCCGGCACGCTGGAAAGCCGATCCGTCGGATGACGACCTGCTCGAAGGCCGTTCGACTTCGCTACAGCCGCACCCGGATAGCGTGGATGAAACGCCTGCGTTGCGCGTCGTCGCTTCCAATGACAATCCCGTCGCTGCAGATCGTCACTGGGCCGCGGTTCGTGGCTATCGCAAACAGCACGACGCTCCTGCGAGTGACAGCAGTGAGCTCGCGCAGGGCCGCGGTGGCGTGCTGGCTCGCTTCAGTTCGTTCTCACCACTGAAACTTGCAGCATCCATCGCGCTCGTCGCTGTGTTTGGTGGTGGCAGCGCATGGTATGCGTTCGAGCGCAGTCGCGTAGATGTCTACACGACGCACGTTGGCGAGTTCCAGCGCATCTCGCTGGGCGACGGCAGCACCATCGAGTTGAACACCGACAGCGAAGTCCGCGTTCGATACTCGTCGGGCGAGCGACATGTCGATCTCACACGCGGTGAAGCGCTGTTTCGTGTCGCGAAGAATCCGACGCGTCCGTTCGATGTAGATGCGGGGCCGACCACCGTGCTCGCAGTCGGCACTGCGTTCTCCGTGAGACTGCACGATGAAAAGCAGGACCGCCGCGTCGACGTCGTCGTGTCCGAAGGCCGCATTGCAATCAACCCGCCGTCCTCGCAGACATACGCCGCGGGCACTGTCGCCACCGTGCGAAATGGCCGCGTCAACGCAACAACACTGTCGAATGACGACATAACTGGCCGCTTGATGTGGACCACCGGCAGAGTGGTTTTCCAGGGTGAGAAGCTCGGCGACGTTGTCGCAGAAATCAATCGCTACAATGAACGCAAGCTGCTGGTGAACGACCCGGACATTTCGGGACTGCGCATCGGCGGCAATTTCCAGGCAACGGATCCGGAAGGATTTGCGAGAGCGCTCGATCGCGCATTCGGAATCAAGTCGCACACCGTGCCGCGTACTTTTGGCGCCGACTCGATTCGATTGGACAGTGGCGTGCCATGAGCAACGGGCCCGCCGGCCCGCACAAGGATTTGCCGGACCAGGAAGGGTTCAACGAAGAACATGGATCAGAATGAATGAAAGCGCGACCCCAGGGACGGCGCAGTACAGTCAGGTTATTCGCCGCGCTCGCCCTCTTCGCAGCCCCCGGCCTCGCGCTGGCCGACGGCGGCGGCAATGCGGACGAAGCCTATCGGTTCGACATCGAAGCCGGTGATGCCGCATTCCGCCTGAACGATTTCGCCACGCAGTCCGGCTTCCAGGTGCTGTTCCCCTTCGCGGACATGGCCGGCGTCACCGTCACGCCGGTGCACGGCGACATGAAGCCGTTCGACGCGCTCAAGAAAATGATCGCGGGAACGGGGATACGCTATCAGTACACCAAGGGAAAATCGGTCACGGTCACACTGACCATGGCCCGCTCGAATCGCGGTGAACAGGGCACCGCGAGCCCCAGAGTGCGTGGGGTCGCGCATGCTCGCGACAAAGATCGGCGCACACCGGACTCGGGTTTGCAGGAAGTGACCATTCGATCCGGAAACGCGATTTCGATCGCCGAGAACGGGTCGCGCCCCATCTCGCTCGGCCGCGCAGATATCGACGCGCCCGGATTCATCACCGTGCAGGACGTGGTCAGAACGCTGCCGCAGGTGTTTGGTGGCGGCCCCACAGAAGATACCTATACCGTCGGCCCTGAAGCGCCCACGAACACATCTCGTGGCGTTGGCGTGAATCTCCGCGGCCTGGGAGCGGCGTCGACCCTCGTTCTCATGAACGGCCGCCGCCTCGCCGGCACCGGCACAGAAGGGCTGTTCGTCGACGTATCGAACCTTCCGCTCGCTGCCGTCGAGCGCGTGGACATTCTTCCCGACACGTCGTCTACGTTCTATGGCGCAGACGCAGTGGGCGGCGTCGTGAACTTCGTGATGCGCGATCAGTTCGAAGGCTGGGAAACCGAAGGATTCTTCGGCGCGGCCACGAAAGGCCAGCTCAACGAAAACTATGCCTCGCAACTCTACGGTGTCCAGGGCGACAAGGCGCACGGCCTGTTGGCCATCGACTTCTATTCCCGCGACAATTTGACGGCGGCCAGCCGCCCCCAGGCGCGCAGCGACCTGACGCAGTTCGGCGGCTCGAACTTCGACTCATTGCAGTCGAGCCCCGGCAACATCCTGATGGGCCCGAATGTCTACGCGATTCCCCGCGGCCAGGACGGATCGGCGCTGAGCGCGGCGGACTTCCTGCCGGGCACGCCCAATCTGCAGAACAAATACGAGGCGGCTGACGTCCTGCCATCGCAGCAGCGCTGGAGTGTTTTCGGCACGGGTCATTACGATCAATCCGACACGCTCGAGTTATTTGGAGACGTGCTGTTCACGCGGCGAAACATGCATGGTTCAGGCAGCGGGTACGGCAGGCCGTTGATCGTGCCAACGTCCAACGCTTTTTTTCCAGATGGCTTCTCCACGCCGCTCACGATTCAGTACAGCTTCCTGCAGGATCTCGGCGCCCTCGAGAACCTGGCGCGGATTACGACAACGAACCTGTCTGGGGGCCTGGACTGGAAGGTCGGCAGAGACTGGACCATCACCGCGACGGGAAGCTACGCATCCGAACGCGTGCGAGCGGAGAGCCAGAATCAGGTCAACGGGACGGCGCTGGCGCGTGCATTGGCAGATCCGGACCGGACGACCGCATTCAATCCGTTCGGTGACGGCTCGTATACGAACCCGGCAACGCTGGACGCGATACGTGCCTATTCGTCGACTTACACGCGATCGGACGTGCTGACTGCAGGACTGATCGCGACCGGGCCCTTGCTGAGCCTGTGGGGTCGCGACGTGGCTCTCACGTTCGGCATCGACGGGCGCCGGCAAGAATTCCATTCCACCCTCCTGACCGATGCCACCACGCCAACGACAGATCTGCGGACGAACCGCAGGCGCGACATCCATTCGCTCTTTGCGGAAGTAAAGGTGCCGCTGATCGGCCGCGAGCACGGCATGCGGGGCATCGAATCGCTGGATCTTTCGCTGGCAGAGCGTTTCGAAACCTACGAAGACTTCGGTGACACGGCGGCGCCGCGTCTCGGACTTGCCTGGGTTCCGGTGCACGGGCTCACGGTGCGTAGCACGTATTCGGAATCCTTTCGGCCGCCAGGCCTGCTCGACCTGGACGAGAGCTCCAACGGTTACGCGTATTACTCCATCCCCAACGCGCAAACGGGGCAGACCGACATGGTGCTCGTCTGGTTCGGCAAGAACCGCGACCTGCGCCAGGAGAATGCGCATAGCTGGACGACGGGCATCGAGCTCGAATCGCCCGAGCGGCCGGGCAACGCGATTGCCTTCACCTACTTCAACACCCAGTTCGTCGATCGAGTGAGCCGCCCAGTTCTCAGCGCCGACCTGCTCTCGAACGAATCGCTCAGCGCGCTGATCACCCGCGACCCGTCCGACGAATTCCGTGCCGACGTGTGCGCGCGGTCGCCGAATGCCGGCTCGGCGGCTGGCCCATGCGTCGGCATACCCGTTGCCGCCGTCGCAGACCTGCGCCTGCGCAACGACGCGGCGGTCAAGACGAGCGGCATCGATCTACTCGCGCGTTACGCCGTCGACTCCTCGCTCGGCCGCATCTCACTCAACCTCAACGGCACCTATGTCCTGAGGTTCTCGGATTCGCTCACGAGCTACATGCCCCTGGTGAACCGCGTGAGCACGCCGAGCTATCCCGTGAACCTGCGCATTCGCAGCTCGGCGCGCTGGGAGCGCGGCGCGTTCGATGTCTCGGCGTATGCCAACTTCCTGAACGACTACACCGACAAGACGAGCATCCCGCGGCGTGAGATCGACTCCTGGACCACCTTCGACCTGCACGCCTCCTACCGCCTGAAACAGGGCCTGTTCGACGGCACGACGGTCTCGCTCGGCATCGACAACGTCTTCGATAAACCGCCGCCGTTCGTGAACAACGTCGTCGGCATCGGCTATGACCAGGAGAACGGCGACCTCATCGGCCGCGTGGTCAGCCTGACGCTCCGGAAGAAGTGGTAGCCGCCGACCAGCGCCTGAGCCAGATCTCCGTGCACAGGTGCTGCCTCAGCACTTCGTTATATTCGAAGCTCGCAGACGACGAGCCGGCGCTCAGATAACTTGCGAGCCGCTCCCCATCGAGAAGCCCTGCCTTCACCAGCAGGCCGTCCAACAGCATCTCGCGCAGGAACGGGGCGTTCTCATCGAGCATGCGGCGGTTGTAGCGATCGATGAGACCCTTCTGAGTACGCCGAACCACGGCCTGCGGGAGCACATCCGCAAAGGCCTTGCGCGCAATGGCGCGGTCGCGTCCGCCGGTGATCCAGACGTAACTCGGGATTCGCAGGCAGAGCTCCAGCAGCGGCTGTGAGACGAGCACGGCGGTCCGCTCGATCTCCGTAGGCCCGCCAAATGATTCGTAGAAAGGCGCCGGCACGGAAAGACTGAGAATCTGCCAGAGCAGGCCGGGCGC
>Ga0247774_1001906_pt1 | contig 10421 bp, 7 predicted proteins | sample UWRJL001104B6_FD_179933 | JGI IMG/M metagenome (GOLD analysis project Ga0247774, IMG submission 179933) | Plant litter microbial communities from Arlington Agricultural Research Station in Wisconsin, United States - UWRJ-L001-104B-6 | ecosystem: Environmental > Terrestrial > Plant litter >... | reverse complement strand
CGGCGGATCGGACGCCGAGCGCAGGATGTCGAGGAGTTCACCGCGGTCGCGCGCGGCGTGCGGCTCGTACCCCAGTCGCACGGCCCGGTCGTGCAGGTTGAGCAGGTCGACGAACGAGGCCTCCGGTCCGATGACCTCATGGGCGAGGCCGGTGAGGGGACCGCCCGAGCCCGGACGGCCCGGCTCCCCGGGGCCGATGATCTCGGTGTAGGCGTGGAAGAAGTTCCTCGCGTCGGCGTCCATCACCATGACCAGGCCGTACTGCTCCGCGACACGCCGTCCCAGCAGCAGGGCCTCGCCGGGCCCAGGCTCGGGATGGGAGACCGTGAACGTCAGGTGCGTGTACCGGCCGAGAGTCACCACGTCACCGGCGTCCAGGTGACGCGCGGGATCACCCAGCTGGAGACGGTGGTGGTTGATCCTCGTCCCGTTGCTGGACCCCAGGTCGCGGATCCATGGCCGCCCGTCCGCGTCGACGCCGAACTCCGCGTGGATCCTCGACACGTACCGGTCGGTCAACGACCGGTCGTTGATCCGCCCCAGGATGACGCGCTCGCCGGGCGCGACGCGCAACGTCTCGGTGGACCCCTCGACGGTGACCGTGACCTCGGCCGGAGGGCGTGCCGCCGCCTCCAGGGCGTCGAGTTCCCGGCGCTTGCCCACGATCGCCGCGTCCAGTGCCGCGACGTCCGGGTCGGGGTGGTGGTGGTGCAGAACGGCGCCCGCCAGGTCGGAGTCGCCCACCATGGCGTGCCGGTGCTCCTCCATCGCGGCGATCTGCTCCAGGACCCTCTCGCGCGCGTGCTGGGGAGCGTGCTGGGCGGGAGGTGCCACCGGGTCCGGGGCTTCGCCGGCACGAGAGTGTTCCGCGGCCGCGCCGGGCCGTGGCAGTACCAAGGTGTCGTCGGCCCGCGCGGCCTCGTCCCGGGCCGGTGGGACCGGCTCGTCCGGTCGACTCGCCGGGTCGGCCACGTGCCGCTGTGGTTCCGCCGGACGTACGGCCCGGGCGACCGGCTCGCCCCCGTGCTGCGGCCCGGGTACGCCCAGGTCCGTGAGCCGGGGTCCGAACGCCTGCTGCTCCGGATGGGCGGGTGGGACGATCGGTTCCTTACCGTGGCCCGCGGTGGATCCGCCGGGTTGCGCGACCGGGTCCGGATGGCCGGTCCACGCGACCGGCTCGGTCCCGGCCGATGTCCCGGCGAGCCGTACGGGCGCCGGATCGGTCCCCTCACCCGCCGGCCCGGGCTCGGGATCGCCGGCGGACGTCTCACGGATCTTCCCGGCGTTGTCCGCGGGCCCCAGCGGATCACCGGGGGGTACGCCCGGGTCACCGGTCGCATGGGCGGTGCCGCCCGTACGGTCTCCGGATCGCAGGGGTACCACGCCGTCGTCGCCCGGGGCCGGCCCTCCGCCGTGAGACCTGGGCTTGAAGGCGCCCATGACCTCGCCGTTGAGGGCCATGCCCCCGGCCATGAACAGGTCCTTGCCCCAGTTGATGTGCCCGTCGCCCGAGGACGCCTCCAGGCCCACGTTGACGCCGGCGCCCAGAGCGGTGTTGGTGACGATCCGGCCGCGCACCGTGCCGGACAGGAAGGTCGCGACCGGGTTGCCGCGTTGCCCGGCGAAGCCGAGCAGGTGGTGCACCGCACCCATGGCGCCGCCGGTGGCGAAGGCCAGGCCGGCGGACTCGCCGAAGGTGGCCCAGTCGATGCCGTCCTGCAGGCCGAAGTCCTCGCGCACCCGCTGGCCGACGAGGTTCAGCCCGCCGACGTAGACGCCGCCCGCCAGGCCCGCGCGGATTTCGGCGCTCAGCAGGACGCGCCGCAGGACGGTCCCCACCATCCGGCCCACGACCTCCTGGAGGATCCGGCCCGCGGGCGTGAGCCAGGCGACCGTCCACAGCACGCCGACGAAGATCGCCCCCTGCAGGACCTGCGCCTGCGCGGCCCTGATCTCCCGGCCCATGTACCGGCAGAACTCCGCCAGGTTCCGGCAGCCCCGCGCGACGTCCACGAGGTGCCCGCCACCATCGCTCGTGAGCTTGGCGAACGACGTCGCGAACGCCTGGATCCCCTCGCCGATGTTGGTCCCGGTGATCGCCTGCCCGTGCCGCGTGGCCACGCCCGTGACGTCGTCGGCGACGTCGCCCAGCGCGTCGAAGGCGAGGGCGAGCTGCTCCATGCCGTCCGCGTCGCCGCGTGGCCACGCGCACATGACGACCATCTCCTGCAGCCACGCCAGCACCTGGACCACCAGCGGGGGCGGAGGAACACTCCGGACCAGCGAGTCCGTCACCCCCGCCTGCGGCAGCACGTAGTCGCCGGGCGTGTCGTCCAGGCGCCAGGCGGCCGCCTCGTCGTCCCCGCCCTCCGCGGCGGCGTACGTCTGGGCCATCCGGACGCCGCCCACGGCATGGCCGCGAAGCGCGAACGCGAGATGCGCCATCGCGTCCAGCAGTCCGTCCCGCGCCTGCCGGAAACCCATCGAGCCGCCGCCGCCGGTGAAGAACGCCTGGCCCAGGTCGTCGTCGCCCCACACGCAGCCGAGCGCGTTCAGCCGGTCGACGCACGTCGTCAGGCCGGCCCCGAGCCTGCGCCCCGCGTCATCGATCCCCTGCGCCGAGACGGCGATCCGGGCCGGGGTGACGTCCATCTGCTGATCGGCCACCCCGCCCACCCCGTTCGTCGCGTGTTTCGGCCAGAACTTATATCGGGCGGTGCCCTATATGAAATAGACGTAGGAAAGCATGGAACACGTTCCAGAGAATTTCAGCAGGCGCCGCGCCTCACCGGAAGTCGGCGGCGTGATCACGCGCCCACCGCGCGAACGGTACGGCGGGCCGGCCGAGCACCCGCTCCACCGTGTCCGTCGCCGGTGATCCTCCGTCCGCCGCCGCGGTGATGAACTGAATGACCGCGTCGACGATCTCGGGTTTCTCTGATCGGCCGAAACGGTGACGCGCCTCCGCCACCGCCAATTCCTCGACCTGGATGTCCCGGTCGATCGCCGCGCCGATCGACTCCACCTGGCGTCGCTGCGACATCGGCTCGGAACCGGTCAGCATGGCGGCGGCCTCTTCGCCGGCCTCCCCCAGGAGGGCCGCGACCGCGACCGCGGCGACGTCGCGCTCGTGGACGGGCGCCGTCATCGCCTCGGGCAGGACCAGCCGGACCACACCTTCGGTCCGGACCGAGTGGGCCCAGTTCAAGGCGTTGTTCGCCAGGACCAGAGGACGGATCGGCGTCCAGCGCAGACCTGAGTTCGCCAGCGCCCGCTCGACGCGCCGATGCTCCTCGGCGATCGCGTTGCCCGCCGCGTACGGCAGCAGGACGCTCCCTGAGGACAGCAGCACGACCCGTTCGAGATCAGCGTCCCGCGCGGCCTCGATGAAACCTCCGGCGCCTCCGGCGGGCGCGTACAGGAAGACCCTCTCCACACCGTCCAGAGCGGTCCGCAGGGTCTCCGGCTTGGTCAGGTCGGCGGCGACCACCGGGACACCGGCCGGCAGATCCGCGGACGCGGGGTCGCGGGCCGACGCGCGCACCGGCTCTCCGGCGGCCGCCAGCCCGTCGAGGACCTCCCGCCCGACACTGCCCCGTGCTCCGATCACCAATGTCGTCATCGTCGTTCTCCCCTCGGTCGTGGACACGAACGAGCCTCGGCGTCGGGCATGCGAATCACCGAGCCACGGGGCGGGATTCGGCGGCTTCCGACACGAACCGAGCGGGGACAGCGACTTCCGACGCGGAAACCGGCCGGGGACGCTTAGACCCACGTCGAAGGATTCTCCGGACACGCTTGCCGGCATGTGCACGCGAACGACCTCGCGGCTCGCCCTGCCCGCGATCTGCCTCGGTTACTTCATGGTCATCCTCGACGCGACCGCGGTGAACCTCTCGCTGCCCGCGCTCGGTGCGGACCTCGGCGGAGGCGTGGGCGCGCTGCAGTGGGTGGTCGACGGCTACACGCTCACCTTCGCGGCGCTGCTGCTGTCCGCCGGGGCGCTCGGCGATCGCCTCGGCGCCCACCGGGTCTTCTGCGGAGGCCTGGGGCTGTTCGTCGCGGCCTCGGCCGCCTGCGGGCTCGCGCCCGGCGCGGGCACCCTCGTCACCGCCCGTCTGGTCCAGGGCGCGGCGGCGGCCGTCCTCGTACCGTCCTCGCTCGCCCTGCTCGGCGCGGCCTACGCGGCGCCCGGCGCGCGGGCGCGCGCCGTCGGGATCTGGGGCGGCGTCGCCGGGATCGCCGCGGCCTTCGGGCCGGTGATCGGCGGCACGCTCACCCAGGCCGTGAGCTGGCGTCTCGTCTTCTTCATCAACGTGCCGATCGGTCTCGTCGCCCTGGCGCTCACCGTCCGGTACGTCCCGCGAGCCGCCGGGCACGGCCGCCGGGGGTTCGACCTGCCCGCCCAGGCGGCGGCGGTCGCCGGCCTGGCCGCGCTGACGTTCGCCCTGATCGAGGCGCGGTCGCGCGGCTGGGACGCACCCGTGATCATCGGCGGGTTCGCGGTCGCGGTCCTGCTCATGGCGGTGTTCGTGGGCCTGGAACGGCGTGCGGCCGACCCGATGCTGCCGCTCGGCCTCTTCCGCGACCGCGCCTTCGGGGCCGGCACCGCGATCGGCCTGCTGATCAACCTCGGCTTCTACGGTCAGCTGTTCGTCACGAGCCTGTACTTCCAGAACACCCGGCACATGAGCCCCACGGCCGCCGGCCTGGCGCTGCTGCCGGAGGGGATCCTCGTGTCCGTCGCGTCGTTCCTGTCCGGACGGCGGACCAGCCGTACGGGCACGCGGCCGACGATGCTGGCCGGCCTGTGCGCCGGGGCGGCGGGGCTGTTCGGGCTCATGGCCGCCGGCGGGCACACCCCGTACCTCGTGCTGGTGCCGTCGCTGATGGCGGCCGGGTTCGGGATGGCCTTCACGATGCCCGCCGCCACGACGACGGTGGTGGAGGCCGCCCCGGCCGGCCGGGCCGGGGTGGCGTCGGGGACGATCAACGCCGGGCGGCAGGTCGGCAGCACGGTCGGGGTGGCCCTGCTCGGCGGGCTGAGCGTCGCGGCCGGTCCGCCGGCCGCGATGGCCTGCGCGGGCGCCGCGTTCCTGACCGGGGCGGCCGTCGCCGCCCTCGGCGTCCCCGGCAGGGCGCGCCGCGAGCGAGAAGCCGCAGGTTGGTAAGGGTTGCCTAAGTGAGGTAGGTAACCACATTCCGTTTGTGCAGCGGGAAGGAATTAGGCCACACTGATGTTGTGAAATACGTGACCGAGACGACGAGCACCGCGCCGGCCTCCGCCGGCGTGCCCGCGTTCGGTCCCAACCACGCCGAGCGCACCACACGCGCCCGGGTGGCACGCCTGATCCTTGAACATGGTCCCATCAGCGCCTCGGCGCTCGGACAGCGGCTCGGGCTGACGCCCGCGGCCGTACGCCGCCACCTTGATCACCTTCTCACGGAGGAGATGATCGAGGTGCGCCGGAGCCGCCCGCACGCCACACGTGGGCGCGGGCGTCCGGCGAAGCTGTTCGTCATCACCGACGCCGGCCGCAGCGCGTTCGAGCACGCCTACGACGACCTCGCCACCAGCGCCCTGCGATTCCTCGCCGAGCGTCTCGGTGAGGACGCCGTAGCGGAGTTCTCCCGTCGCCAGCTCGGCGATCTCGAGGCGCGTTATGGTGCGGCGATGCGGGCCGTGCCCCCGCACCAGCGGGTGCACGTCCTGGCGGAGGCGCTGTCCGCGGACGGCTACGCCGCCTCGTCCAGCACCGCTCCGGCCGGTGGGCAGCAGCTGTGCCAGCACCACTGCCCGGTCGCGCACGTCGCGGCCAGGTTCCCGCAGCTGTGCGAGGCCGAGACCGCCGCGTTCGCGCGGCTGCTCGACGTGCCGGTGCAGCGGCTGGCCACCATCGCCCACGGCGACGGAGTTTGCACGACTCACGTGACCTCACGTGAGCTGACCCAGAAGAACACAGACGACAAGCAGGAGTCCGGAGGCGCCTCGGTATGACTACGGCAGCCCACCCTGAGCTCGAAGGGCTCGGAAAATACAAGTTCGGCTGGGCCGATTCCGACGTGGCCGGCGCATCGGCCCGTCGCGGGTTGTCCGAAGAGGTCGTCCGCGACATCTCGGCGAAGAAGAACGAGCCCGACTGGATGCTCGACCTTCGCCTGAAGGGCCTGCGCCTGTTCGGGAAGAAGCCGATGCCGACGTGGGGCGCCGACCTCACCGGGATCGACTTCGAGAACATCAAGTACTTCGTCCGGTCGACGGAGAAGCAGGCCACGACCTGGGACGAGCTCCCGGCCGACATCAAGAACACCTATGACAAGCTCGGCATCCCCGAGGCCGAGAAGCAGCGCCTCATCGCGGGCGTCGCGGCCCAGTACGAGTCCGAGGTCGTCTACCACCAGATCCGCGAGGACCTCGAGCAGCAGGGTGTCCTCTTCCTCGACACCGACACCGGCCTGCGCGAGCACCCGGAGATCTTCCAGGAGTACTTCGGTTCGGTGATCCCGGTCGGCGACAACAAGTTCGCCTCGCTCAACTCCGCGGTCTGGTCGGGTGGCTCGTTCATCTACGTGCCGCCGGGCGTCAACGTCGAGATCCCGCTGCAGGCCTACTTCCGGATCAACACTGAGAACATGGGCCAGTTCGAGCGGACGCTGATCATCGTCGACGAGGGCGCGTACGTCCACTACGTCGAGGGCTGTACCGCGCCGATCTACAAGTCCGACTCGCTGCACTCCGCGGTCGTGGAGATCGTCGTGAAGAAGGACGCGCGCTGCCGCTACACGACCATCCAGAACTGGTCGAACAACGTCTACAACCTCGTGACCAAGCGCGCCGTCTGCTACGAGGGCGGCACGATGGAGTGGGTCGATGGCAACATCGGCTCCAAGGTCACGATGAAGTACCCGGCGATCTACCTCATGGGTGAGCACGCCAAGGGCGAGACGCTGTCCATCGCCTTCGCGGGCGAGGGCCAGCACCAGGACGCCGGCGCCAAGATGGTGCACGCCGCGCCCAACACCTCCTCCACGATCATCTCCAAGTCGGTGGCGCGCGGCGGTGGCCGTACGAGCTACCGCGGTCTGGTCCAGGTCCAGGAGGGCGCCGAGCACTCCAGGTCCACGGTCAAGTGCGACGCGCTGCTGGTCGACCAGATCAGCCGCTCCGACACGTACCCGTACGTCGACGTCCGCGAGGACGACGTCGAGATGGGTCACGAGGCGACCGTCTCCAAGGTCTCGGAGAACCAGCTGTTCTACCTCATGAGCCGCGGGCTCACCGAGGACGAGGCGATGGCGATGATCGTGCGCGGCTTCGTCGAGCCGATCGCGCGTGAGCTGCCGATGGAGTACGCCCTCGAGCTCAACCGCCTCATCGAGCTGCAGATGGAAGGAGCCGTCGGCTGATGGCTCAGTCCACCATGCCGCGTAACACGTCGGAGCGTCCGAGCGGCACTCTGCACGAGCGTGCCTCCTACGACATCGCCGACTTCCCGGTCCCGAACGGGCGCGAGGAGCAGTGGCGGTTCACCCCGCTGCGCCGCCTGCGCGACCTGCACAAGGGCGCGGAGGCCGACGGCAAGGTCGTCGTCGACGTGGACGCCCCGCCGGAGGTGACCGTCGAGACCGTCGCCCGTACGGACGAGAGGGTCGGCAGGGCCTACATCCCTGTCGACCGGGTGAGCGCGCAGGCGTACACCTCGTTCACCCAGGCGACCGTGATCACGGTGCCGAAGGAGGTCGTCGCCTCCGCGCCGACCGTCGTGTCGCTGCGCGGCGAGGGTGGCGTGGCCTACGGCCACACCACCGTCATCCTGGAGCCGTACGCCCAGGCCACCGTGGTGCTCGACCACACCGGCAGCGCGACCTACGCCGACAACGTCGAGTTCGTGGTGGGCGACGGAGCGTCCCTGTCCGTCTTCAGCCTGCAGAACTGGGCGGCGGACGCGGTGCACCTGTCGCACCAGCACGCCCTGCTCGGCCGTGACGCGAAGTACAAGAGCTTCACCGTCAGCCTCGGCGGCAGCGTCGTGCGCATCGCCCCGTCGGTGTCCTATGCCGCGCCGGGCGGCGACGCCGAGATGTACGGGCTCTACTTCGTCGACGCCGGCCAGCACATCGAGCACCGGCTGCTCGTCGACCACACCCAGCCGAACTGCCGCAGCCGCGTGGACTACCGCGGCGCGCTGCAGGACGAGGGCGCGCACGCCGTCTGGATCGGCGACGTGATCATCCGGGTCGAGGCCGAGGGCACCGACACGTACGAGCTGAACCGCAACCTCGTGCTGACCGACGGCACCCGCGTCGACTCGGTGCCCAACCTGGAGATCCTCACCGGTGAGGTCGCCGGCGCCGGGCACGCCTCGGCGTCCGGCCGGCTCGACGACCAGCACCTGTTCTACCTCCAGGCCCGCGGCATCCCCTACGACCTGGCCCGGCGCATGGTCGTCCGCGGCTTCCTCGGCCAGCTCGTCGACAAGATCGACCTGCCCGAGCTGCAGGAGCAGGTGCGCGTCGCGATCGACAAGGAGCTCGACCGACGAGCGAGCGAGGAGTCGAGGGCGGCCGTCGAACAGGAGCTCGACCGATGAGCTTCGTGAAGGTCTGCGCGCTGGCCGACGTGCCCGAGGAGGGCGCGCTGGCGGTGGAGATCGAGGCCACGCCGGTGGCGGTCGTCCGCGTCGGCGAGGACGTCTACGCGCTGCGCGACGTCTGCTCGCACGCCGAGGTCGCGCTGAGCGAGGGTGAGGTCTATGACCACACCATCGAGTGCTGGCTGCACGGTTCGTGCTTCGACCTGCGGACGGGCAAGCCCACCAACCCGCCGGCCACCCAGCCGGTTCCCACATACCGAGTGAAGATCGAGGGCGACGACGTCTACGTGTCGCTCAAGGAGTCCTGATAAATGGCCACGCTTGAGATTCGCGACCTGCATGTCTCCGTCGAGGACAAGGAGATCCTGCGGGGCGTCGACCTGACCGTACGGACGGGGGAGACCCACGCGATCATGGGGCCGAACGGCTCCGGCAAGTCCACCCTCGCGTACGCGATCGCCGGTCATCCGAAGTACGACGTCACCAGCGGCGAGGTCCTGCTCGACGGTGAGAGCGTGCTGGAGATGACGGTGGACGAGCGCGCCCGCGCCGGCGTGTTCCTCGCGATGCAGTACCCCGTCGAGGTGCCCGGCGTGTCGGTGTCGAACTTCCTGCGCACGGCCGTCACCGCCGTTCGCGGCGAGGCGCCGAAGCTGCGTGACTTCGCCAAGGAGATGCGCGGCGCCATGGCCGATCTGCAGATCGACCCGGCGTTCGCCCAGCGCAACCTCAACGAGGGCTTCTCCGGAGGCGAGAAGAAGCGCCACGAGATCCTCCAGATGGAGATGCTCAAGCCGAAGGTCGCGGTGCTGGACGAGACCGACTCCGGCCTCGACATCGACGCGCTGAAGGTCGTCTCCCAGGGTGTCAACCGCTTCCGTGAGGGTGGTGAGACGGGCGTCCTGCTGATCACGCACTACACGCGGATCCTGCGCTACGTGAAGCCCGACTACGTGCACGTCTTCGCGGGCGGCCGGGTGGTCGAGGAGGGCGGTTCGGAGCTCGCCGACCTGCTCGAGAGCGAAGGCTATGAGAAGTTCACGAAGGCGGGCGCATCCGGGTGACCATCGACGTCGGACAGATCCGCAAGGACTTCCCGATCCTGACGCGCACCGTCCGTGACGGACGGCCGCTCGTCTACCTCGACAGTGCCAACACGTCGCAGAAGCCACTGCAGGTGATCGACGCGATCGAGGAGTTCTACTCCCGGCACAACTCCAACATCCACCGGGCGACGCACCAGCTGGGTGAGGAGGCGACCGAGGCGTACGAGGGCGCGCGCCTCAAGGTCGCCGGGTTCATCGGCACCCCGGACGAGTCCGAGGTGATCTTCACCAAGAACATCTCCGAGGGCATCAACCTCGTCGCGTACGCCCTGGGCAACGCGGCCACCGCGGGCCCGGAGGCCGAGCGGTTCCGCGTCGGCCCCGGCGACGAGATCGTCATCACGGAGATGGAGCACCACTCCAACATCGTGCCGTGGCAGCTGCTGGCGCAGCGCACCGGAGCGACGCTCCGCTGGTTCGGCGTGACCGACGAGGGCCGGCTGGACCTGTCCACCATCGACGAGCTCATCAACGAGCGTACGAAGATCGTGGCGCTGGCCCATCAGTCCAACGTCCTCGGCACCGTCAACCCGGTCCGCGAGGTCACCGCCAAGGCCCACGCGGTCGGCGCGCTCGTGCTGGTCGACGGCGCGCAGGCGGTGCCGCAGATGCCGGTCGACGTCCACGAGCTGGGCGCCGACTTCTACGGGTTCACCGCGCACAAGCTGTGCGGCCCGACCGGCATCGGCGTCCTGTGGGGACGCCGCGAGCTGCTGGAGAC
>Ga0247774_1001904_pt1 | contig 10431 bp, 8 predicted proteins | sample UWRJL001104B6_FD_179933 | JGI IMG/M metagenome (GOLD analysis project Ga0247774, IMG submission 179933) | Plant litter microbial communities from Arlington Agricultural Research Station in Wisconsin, United States - UWRJ-L001-104B-6 | ecosystem: Environmental > Terrestrial > Plant litter >... | reverse complement strand
AACTTTGGACTGATCCTCTCCACTGCCTTCATGGTAAATCGCAACTCCCCTCCTCCCCCCCCGCTGACCCTCTCTGGTTCGCCTTTCTGCCTCTCCGCCCGGTTTGATTTAGACACAAAGAAACAGGATAAGCTGACGGAAAGCAAAATCTCGAAAATAGATGTGGAAAGGCCTTTCTGTTCTGACCGATTCTCCGTCTCCCATCGTCGTGGTCCTCTCTGGCTCCATGGAACCGGCCTTCCAGCGCGGCGACTTGCTTTTCCTCTGGAATAGAAACTTGCTGGCCGAGACGGATGTCGGCGAGGTGGTGGTGTACAACGTTGCGGGGAAAGATATTCCGATTGTGCATCGTGTTGTGAGGAAGTTTGGGTCTGGGTATGTGAACGCTTGTCCTGGTGGTCTCGTCCCCCCCTCCTCCGCCGCCGCAATACCTCAATCTCCTCCCTTTCCTCTTGATTTTGCTTGGTCATGCCGATAGAGACGGCCGGGGCACGAAGAGACCACAAACGAAGACAGCAGGAAAAAGCATTGAAGGAAAACGTGGAGACGCAAGAAGCGAACGAGTTGCTGATATTGCCAACCAAAACACAGATCAAAGGCCAAACTCCTCACGAAGGGCGATAACAATGCCGGCGACGACACGGAGTTGTATGCAAGAGGCCAGGACTACCTAGAACGGAAGGATATTATTGGGAGCGTGGTCGCGTACATGCCCTTTGTCGGGTACGTGACTATTTTGCTTTCGGAGCACCCGTGGTTGAAGACGGTCATGCTGGGGATTATGGGTTTGTTTGTCGTGCTGCAGAGAGAATAATAGGAGGGCGAGGAAGCCTCGGGAATAGAGAATTAGCATCAGGGAAGAAAGGTAAGAGAAACCTTAAAGAACCAGAAAAACGGGGTGTTATTGCAGAGGCGCATGTAAAACATTGCGTGGGATATTCTACTAGCATCAGGCGCTGGGCCACATAATAAAGAGGTTTCTACCCGCACATCACGACCACAAAAGCAAAGACGCAAGGACATATTCTCCCAAGTTGCGCAAGATCTACGGATAAGCTAATGCTCGCATAAATGTAGATCTTATACGAACTGCCTACATGACATATCTCCGTGAAAGAACCACCTCTACCCTTACTAGACCATGAATAATAGTATCAGTGCCCTTGCGCGGTGCTGGCTTTGCCCGGCTCCTGTAACGCCTGTATCGATGCAAGTTGCCTCTTGTTGCGTGTCTATGATTTCAACGCCCAATATATGCAGAAGTGACCAACCCTCAGTCATCATTGTAACCAGCATCGATATCGTCCTCATCATACACCTCCTGATTATTATCGTACTCTTCGTACTCCTCCTCCTCCTCCTCTTCCTCCTCCTCTTCAAACCCATCGGGTTGATCGCCGCCATTCTGCTCTCCATCCGCCACGCTAGCAGCGTCCCCGCCAGCTGTGCTGCCCGCATAGCTCGTCGGCTTGCTCGTCGCCGCCGAAGTGGCACCTGGCGTATCCAGGGTATCAAACAAGCTCCGAATGGCATCATAATTGATCCTCGTCGAGAAGGCTCGCTCCTTCATGGCATTCACAGCCGCCTCGCCAGGCGTGCTGGCAGGAGTAAGCTGTCCCTCGCCAATTCGGGGTCTCTTGCGTCGACGACGGGTAACCTTGGGCTTCTGCGCCTCCAGTTTCCTCTGGTAGATTCGCTCCTGGTTCTCGCGCAGCCACTTATTGTTATCGGTCACCCAGACCTTCTCCCGGAAGGCAAGTTCATCCTCCGTAAGAACGGCAGTCAGCACGTCCGGGTCGTCGGCGAACTCGTCTTCACCCAGGATTTCGTCCATGGAGATGTCCTTCTGAGGTCGGACGGCGTGGGCCCACTGTGTGTGGATCTTGGCACGCTCTTCGGCCTGGCTGTAGGCAAGAGCGTGTTCTTTGGTATGAGGGTCATTGATCATTTCCGACACCTCCTCTTCGAGTTCTTCCTCGTCCATCTCCCACTCCTGGTCAATAATGAGGCGTGGCTTTTCGCTCTTCTTGCTCTTCCCGGTGGTAGGAGGGCTCTCTCCTTCAGCCTCTCCGTAGTCGGCAGCCAGCTTCTGAAGATGGGCTTCGGAGACGTTCGGATCGTTCAGCGGGCACAGCTCGCGCTCCACAATTGCTTCTTGCATCTGTGCTGGCGTCATGGGAATGACAAAGCCATCTGCATCTCGGGGGTATTCGGGGACCGGTATGGACGAAAGATCCGGGGCAGATGGGGCCGAGCTGGCGGGCGTGAGGGCTCTGTTTCCGGGTTCAGGAGTCACCGAGGATGCAACTGTCATATTTGAAACGGTGGTGTTCCCAGCCGACGTGGCAGTCCCGGCGTTGGAGTCGGCCGTTGATGGACGTCTATCTGGGATCTGGGCCATAGGCGTCAGCCGACTCGATTCCCCGTCAAGATCAATGACGGTAACGCTGGCATCATCGCCTTCTCCGTCCGCGTCGGTGGCCTTTCTCTTCCGCTTCCGCTTCCTTTCCTTCATCTTTTCCTGCCACTCAGCCGACTTCCTATAGAACGAAGGGGGGTCATGCGAGGACTCCAAGAAGTCTTGGGTGAGAAAGTCTTCGACTGTCATATGGCCTGACTCGGTGACCTGGAACTCCTCGAGACGGCACTGGATCGTGTGCGTCGTCACCTTGACGATGTAGACCACCTCACGCACGGTCCGACGGAAGTTGTTCATGCGCGCCGCCATCAGGAGCGCGGCGCCGCAGATGCCCGAAGGACGACGGCCCATAACCATCCAGTCCTGCTTCATACGACGAACGAGGCGGATGGCGTCCTCGGCAACCTTGTTGGTCTCCTCAAGGAACTCGAGTCGAGAGGCGAACCGCCACATCAGGTCTTCGGGGTACACAGGACAGATGCCATCGCTGCCCATAGGGACGGCCTGGTTCAGCGCCTTGTAGGCCCTGCCTAACTTGAAGACGTTGATCTGGGTCATGTCGGCAAGATCGATGAGCATAATCTTACAGGGGGGATCGTTTCGGCAGGCGGCATAGAGGCAGACAGCCGCCACCATAATTTGCGTCCGACCCTGGATGAAGTTGGCCGACGATGCGAGCTTGAACACCTGCGTCGCCGCGTTGACAAGCGGCTCGCTAATGTTGAGCTGATCGGCCCAGCCCTGCATCATCTGCCGAGCCTCCCGAATAGAGCGGTCCCGCTCTTCCGTGGCGCCTCCGAAACGCTTCAGGCCATACATTCGCGGGCCGGCCTGGTCGGCCGAAACGAGGGTTCCTTGGGCGACATTGGCACCGCCGGCCGTCTCGGAAAACTGGACTTCGGCGACAATGTTGGATTCGTCAGCGACGCGACCGCACGTGCGGCAGATACCATCAACAACGTTGGGTCGGGGGCAACTTTTGTTGGGGCATTGCAGTCCAGCGGTAGAGGCGCGTGTAGCAGCCGCAGCCAGTTCGCGGTCTTGGTTGCTGAGGATTTCCGTGACGGGGTTGGAACGCTTGAAATGCCTCGGGTTGATGGCCTGGCGAGGCTGCGCTCGCTTGTGAGGGAGGAACATGCCAGCCGCCGTCTTGGACGAGGCCGGCACCGGTGTTCCGCCGGACTGAGGAGTTTTAGAACCTGAAGCCATCACGACTCCTGTTTTAGCATGACTTACAACCGGCATCCTGTCAGTGGTAAGCCTCGCTGGTCTAACTCTTTGGTTTGGTTTGAGAGTCTCTTAATGAGTGATTCGGGATGAGACCGTATGGATGGTAAGAAATGGGTGGGAAATTGGTTAGGTGATGGTTAAGAGTTCGCGAGTATCCGCAGCACGATGTGTGTTGGTCCCCAACCGCAGTACAAATCTCCAATAGCTTCGCACTTGTCGAGTCAGCCACCTCGCATTTCGCGAGTCTTGCGGGCGAAATTAGGGTGTCATCAATCCGCAGGCTGACGAAAGATTCGAAAAAAAGCCTTTCACTCTTGGAATGCTGTGAAGAGAGCCGAAACCTGGTGGAGAGTGGTTGTTGTAATAGTGCCAAGGGTGCCAAGGGTGCAGAGCGAAACTGTGAGGTCGGAGTATTTGAGGAGTAAAATCCCCCGAGGCGCGATTGGAAAGGTATTTTGGCGCAATGGGGAACAGGTGCCGCCGCTTTTTGAGTCACTCTAGTCACGTGATGTGCAGCACCACCATTTGCAGTCAATCAGTTCGATTCTGCGACGTGAAGAAAAAATTAAGGATTTTTGTCGATAGTCGAGGGCAGTCACGGAAAAAAGGGCGGGAGAGAAGATTGGTTAGTCTTGCTTTAGGCCGGATTACCGTTTAATAATTCTCTCTTACGCAAAGAGGCGCTCTCCTTTTGCGATACCAAGAACGGCCTGCTAGTTTACAATCCGTTTGCCTGAAATTCCGGCAAGTTACCACGGTTTTGTTTGAGTCACCTGCCGGTCGCGCAGTGGCGGTGCCTCGAGGACGGACCTTACCGCCTCAACCCCTGTCCAACGTGACAGAATTTTTGAAAATCACAGAGTTCTTCCCCGTTTGATATCGAGGCTCATGTCGAGCAAGTCCGTGGGTAGATTATTGACGTGCTGGAATTGGCCGCCTACAAATTGATCTCCTAGGTAGAGGCCTAGTCCAATAGTGGAGAAAACTGAAGGTAATATGCTCTTGGCGTATGTCTAGGAGGTAATCTACAAGTTCTGCCCATCTTCGATACTTTAGTCTTGCAAGATATCTGGTTTGCAGATGCGACCAACGCCCTCTACTCCATGCCACTAGACACATCAATATTCAACCGTCATCCATCCCGTCGACCCAGACGACAATGTTGGAAGGCGGGTCCTTCATGCCCTTGAAGAACCGCCTTATTTCATTGTCGCTATACCGCAGACTAAAATGCATCAAAACAAATGTCGTCTTTGGCCATTTCCGCACCACCTTCTCAAGGTCAGTCCAGATGGTGTGCTTTGTGCGATCAGCCTGGCGCTTGTGTTCGGGATACAAGAAGCTGCATTCGGTGATAACAACGGGGATACCGTTTTGCAACCACTGCGGCTCCCGGAGAAGAGGCTCGGTCGTCGTATCTCCTAAGAAGGCTAGGAATGACGCCCAGTGCGGAGCCGTAATCTCGACGCCGGATTCCCTGAGCTTCTTGACCTCCTGGCCTTCCAAGGACTGGTACTCGGGCTTCAACCGCTGGCTCAAAGTGCTGAAGACGTAGCCAAGGCACGGGACCGTGTGATCGCAAGAAAATGCCTCTGCAAACACATTCTTCAACCGTCGCAACGGGACAACATCCCCCGGGCACATTCCATGAGTCACATGCGTGTTCAACCATCCAGTCTCGTTCGAACCCGCCTCCTCGTCCGACTGCCCCTCACCGTCTGATATCCGGCCATCCTCGACGGGATCATCAGCCTTAATAAGCCCTCCGAGGTTCAGTAAGGTGTTGGCGAGGATAAAGTCGTCAAACACCTTCTTCATCTCGGCTGGACAAAATATGTCGGGCGGATCCTCCCGCTTAACGAAAGCGGGGGCCAGGAGCGTGTGGTCGCTGTGGCCATGGGTGAGGAAGATGTGCTTTGGGCGGAGTTTGTTGACGCACATGCCGGCGTCAAGAAGAAGATTCAGCTGCGGGATGACGAATGATGTGTGCCATGCCGCCCGAGATTTTCCCGTTAGGACGTAGTGGCTGAAGGGTTTGGGAAACCTCCACTCGAGGATATCGGAGCGGGAGGATTGTGGTAGGGGTTGCGGGAAAAGTGGCATTTCCAAGGATGCGGTATGATCTAGGCGTGTCAAGGAAGTAACGTCCAACAGGTGGTAGTTTTCTAATCGAGCCAGGCTGTAGCTCTGACTGGTGGGAATCGGCTCTACTGTTGGGCTTTTGAGGATACATCATGAGATAGTAACGCTCTCAATCGATGGCTTTATGGATTTCATGATGCTCACGCTAGGACATACTCCTGCACTATTGATGTCGTCGGTGACGCGAGACTTCATTGTGGTGGTGATTGTCCAGACCGACCAGACGCCGATGAGTCGTCGGCGAAGATGGTGGCTTAGCGAATTTCTGGTGATTTGTTCCCTGGTATTTCTGAGAGGGGTTTAGCGGCTATTGGGAGGACTCTCAGCCTCCCCCCCCCACCATCGGGCCAATTGATCGGGTACCTGCGGCGAGATGAGTAGAGCAGTACGAGACTCTCTCGTCCCCTTATTCTACTTCGGCATGTCTGTCGACTAGATTCACATGAAATTGATTGATTAATTGATAGCAAGCCTTCTGAGATTAGGGCTGGGTCTTAATCCTTGCTACACTCTTGGCTGTCTGTAAGTTCAAGGCCCCCTAACCAGATCGATATCTTGAACCGATACTCGAATACAAGGCAACATGTTGAACTTCAGAATGACACTCAAGTGTCGTTTCATACTACTTTTCTTGTTTGTTCGGATACGTCAACCCGATCTTCATTTACAAATCGTCCAAACACCACACAACTGCTGTGCCATTCACTTTGCTTACCAAAATTTACTTCATAAATAAAGGGACTCCTACCAGATTTATTCATCGAGTTTTTATCCAAGTGCTCATACAGGGTAGTTGGCCGTTGTGGAGGAATTCAACATTACCTTCTTAACATAGACGCTTCGCGAATAGCGTCAGTGGTAATCAAGCCATTTAGTGTGCACTCTGCTCAAGAACATGAGCTTGTCACTTGAATTAATGCTTGTTAGCGGCCGAGATTCTCAGCACTCAGACCACTGGACCCCGACGTTCAGATGCCCCACCGACCCGTTCTTAGAAGCGATCACTCTTAGCTCCTGTGCATACTCTGGTAGCAAACCGGGTCTCAACTAGCCATCGTGCAGCACGCGCCACTCCAGCCAGCCTCTCCTGGCATTGACCTTCAAGGAGAACATCTCAATGTTCGGGTGTGGATGAATCGGCTCATCCGCCGAGCATGTCAATGGGAACGATCACACGCCGCATCGGGTGAGTGGGAGCAGAACGAGCCAGGTGAGTGGTGTCCTGTGAGTTGTGGCAAGCCTATTCAGAATGAGGTGAACTTGCCAGCCGCCATTGGCAATGTTACCAGGACGGACTTACTGGCAAATATACCCGTCTGCATCGACCACTATCTTTGTCCCTCCTTGGCCCATGCCAACGTCAATATGGCCGACCCCAACAACCGGTGCTTTTGCCATCGACACCCGAGAAAGATTCAGGCGCTATCAGCGAGCCAGAAAACCGGATGTGTCAAGTCAATATTCCTTCTTCGGTGTTTGCAAACCACGGCAGCAAATTCAGGTTCTTCGCAGATCTGAGGCTCCAAATATATGGCCTTATGTTCGATCCCAGCACCAAAGATAACGATGGGCTCTACAAGGCAAGGGAGGATACGAGGGGCATATATCTGGTCCAGAAGCTGGAATTGGGGACAGGCGATGTGCTGTTCAGGACAAAGGACGCAACCGGGCGTGTCGAGGACTTCAACATCAAAGCCTTTGCGCACTCGCAGTACGAGTATGTCTGGTACAAGGGGTACAACCGCGATCGGTATATCTGGTACCGCCCTGCCTGCTGCGATGAGTTCTGGCTAGCAACCGCGACGACCGGGATTTGGATTATTCTTTCTGCTCGTCCAAGAGGGAGAAGTGTCTTTCCGAGTGCTGCTGTTCCGAAGAAGGTTGCGGCAAAACCTCCTCGCCAGATCTGAAGAGATGTACGGCTAGAGAAAGACGGCTTCGACTATATTTGGCAATTTACAGGGTCAGATGGATGGATTCGGAGGGTGATGAGAGGAGTTAAGAATTATACCCCTTTTTCATGCGAACACGGTTTTTTTTGATGAATTCGAACTCCAAACTCCAGGAAGTATTTTCCATGATATAAGAACGAACAGGCACAAGGGTATTTCCAATTTGCCAAACGCCGCCGACCTTCGCTTACGCAGACAAATCCGTTTTCCAAATCCAACACAAGCCCTCCTTCCCAAGATATTAATAATCACTGACTCCTATTCTTCTTCTGCCTCGTACTCCTCCTCCCCTTCCTAAACCCTTCTATTCCGTCATTCAACATACCCATCGCGTCCCCCGCTGCCTTTCCGCCTCGCTGCTTAACCCGGTGCTTTTCCGCCTCCTGTTTCACGTCTTCAATCGCATCCTGCCCTTTACTCGTCCCGTTCACCCAATCCAACAGTCCCCACGCGCCGTAGTTCCCCTTTCCGCCAGAAGCGTAGTGGGTGGCCGTTCGGCGGGTCATCCCGCCCATGATAATACCGGGAACGACGCTGTAGCCCGATTGGGCGAAGGTCTCTTCCACGGTGCAGAGGGCAATGAAGAAGAAATACACGAGCAAGTGCGGGCGGAGGAGCCAGGCTGGCAGGAAGGCTGGGACGATCCGGTGGAGGAGGTATGGAAGTGGATGGTCTGTCGCCAGGGCGAGCGAGAAGGCCGGCTTGGACCTTGCGTGGTCGTATTGTTGATGCAGCTTGGCCATGTAGCCGGAGGAGTGGAGCAGGTAACGGTGGATGTAGTAGGTAAACACCTCGCGCGCGGAAATTAGCAGGATCACGTGCTTGATCATCTGCCAGGGTAGGGGCAGCGTTGTGGAGGTTTTGAAGAGCGGCGCGCCGGCGAAGTAGGCATATGCGAGCGAGGAACCGCATTCGAGTCCGACGCCCAGCAGCAGGTTTAGGAGCGCGAGTCCGTAGGGCTTGGCGAGTTGTGAGATGCGCTGCGGTGGTAATGCGGATGCGCCGCCGATTTTGATGGATTCGGCGAGGGATGGTAGGGAGAAATCAAAGAGGAGGAATAGCGTCGAAGGCAAGAGCCAGAGGACAGTGCGGAGGAACAAAGCGCCGATGAGTTGGATTTTGAGTGGCGGGTGGGAGAGGACCAAAGTCGACCAGGTCATGTAGAAGAAGAGGAGGTTAAGGGAGGTTGACCAAGAAGTCATTGCCGGGGCTAGAAAATAGGACACTATGGGGAGAGAGAGGAGGATATCCATCTTGGCGGTTGCTAGTTGAAGACGACTCTTTCGATCTGTTAATGGTGGTTTCAACCTTCAGTCGATAAGACTATAATGAAAATTGCCAATCAAGTGCATTTGAGAGAGGGTAGCTTATTATTTATCATGTTTGAGAACTCCGCCATAGGAGCATGGAGAGCTTCAGTGTGGCTAGTATCCATGACGTTTCGGTCTTGTAACCTTGGCAGAGGAGGCTGAGAGTGCGGAAGCGATGACGTAGTTGATGCCGGGTTGAGGAAAACCAATCAGAGGAGGCGGCGATGATCCCGATGAGGATCTCCCCTAACCATAACCCTAATTATTGCCATCATTTTGCGTGCCAGAACAAACACTCCGGGCATGAGTTGTTCCAAGAGGAATGGGAAAAGATGCTTGAAATACTGTCACCGTCATGGCCGAGTTGCTGACCTCGGACTCCGGAGTCCCAACGGGTCGGGGAGGATGTAGGAACTCAGCTTGAAGGTGGAGCGGACACCCATGGTCCCCTAGGAAGTTTAATGTATTTAGGATGTTACGGGGTAATGTTGCGGCGGTAGTGGCAAGGGGTAGATATCCCTCTATCATACTCAACGCGAAGCCAAGCTCTGTACGGGCCCCTAGCTGAAGCGAACCGTGATCTTGATGGGCCATACCAAGAAGCTCGGAATATGCCTGTCAATGTTTCTGCAGAGCAGGGTCGGATTGGAGAAAAGCGGGTTGGTGTCTTTCGAAATAGGGTCATATTGTGGGTTTGCTCGGCGAGACCTTTGCGGTCATGACCGCTACCACGTTGACCTTAACGACAACGATAAAATCTAGGCCGTATATGTATAGTTGAATGTAGATACAACGAGAACGTGGTTGATATCAAGTCTCCAGATTGATGGGGAACGAAGACGGTGACCCTGGTGGGTTCTAAGCTCATGAACATGCGTGTAACGGTTGCACCCGAATCCCCGAATCTAGGTTATGCAGGCTTTATCGACTGGTAGGGCAGCAAGTTCGTACTTTATTTGTGGTCTTCAATTCTAGGGGGTTGTTTTTGAGGCCAACTAGCGTTTCTGCAGCCGAATGGGAGACAGCTGAAAATCCAAATGGTAGGTTTGCTTCTGAAGCATCCAATTGATACTCCCTGCCGTGTTACACCGTGCAGCCGTAACCGGAGTACGTAAAGTCGGAGTAGCAATGAAGAGGTGATAGTTTTAGGATCGAGTTGAGAGCATTTCCATCAGAGCACCGGGATCCGATGTCTTCGACGTTGACCAGGCCTCTACGGATACAACGTCGTACTGCATGGGATACGTCGGAATCTGTAGTTAGTGCGCAGTTACGTTGCTGGAGCATTGTTAGGCGCGCTGGTGGCGGAAGCAAGCGCGCAATCCCCCACGCCAAAGGAAATTAAATGATTTGGAGATCTGGAACGCGTCGGGAGGCT
>Ga0247774_1001903_pt1 | contig 10435 bp, 14 predicted proteins | sample UWRJL001104B6_FD_179933 | JGI IMG/M metagenome (GOLD analysis project Ga0247774, IMG submission 179933) | Plant litter microbial communities from Arlington Agricultural Research Station in Wisconsin, United States - UWRJ-L001-104B-6 | ecosystem: Environmental > Terrestrial > Plant litter >... | reverse complement strand
GGGTGCAGCCATCAAGAGTGAGAAGCTAGTCAGCGAAGGCAAATTCAACGAAGAACGCGTTGTCGAGCTTTTCTACAAGGAGCCGGCGCAGTATCCCGGCTGCAGCGGCACGCGGTGTCTCGCCGACAACATCAATGATCTTAGAGCTCAAGTCTCGGCGAACCAGAAGGGTATTTCGCTAATCGAAGCCCTCATCGATGAGTACGGCGAGGAAACGGTCCAGTTCTATATGGTCCAAATTCAACACAACGCCGAGCTCTGCGTCCGCACTCTGCTCAAAAAGGTTTACGAGCGCTTTGCAGGTAAAGACCTCTCTGCGATAGACTACATGGACGATGGAAGCCCCATCAAGCTCAGCGTCACCATTGACCCCGAAAAGGGCGAGGCCATCTTCGACTTTGACGGCACCGGCCCCGAAGTGTATGGAAATATCAACGCCCCAGAAGCGGTAACCTACTCCGCCATAATCTACTGCCTCCGCTGTCTTATTTCAGAAGACATTCCCCTCAACCAAGGCTGCCTCAAACCCATCCAAGTCCTCATTCCACCCAAATCTCTCTTGTCGCCATCCGACGGCGCGGCCGTGGTAGGCGGCAACGTCCTCACCTCTCAACGTGTCACCGACGTCATCTTCAAAGCCTTCAGGGCATGCGCCGCAAGCCAAGGCGACTGCAACAACCTCACCTTCGGCTTTGGTGGCAATGTCACAGGCGAAGCGGAGGTCAAGGGCTTCGGCTACTACGAAACCATCGCCGGCGGGTCCGGCGCAGGGCCAGACTGGGAGGGCACGAGCGGCGTGCACACCCACATGACCAACACGCGCATCACCGACTCCGAAGTCTTTGAACGGCGGTATCCCGTCATCCTGCGGGAGTTTTCCCTGCGAAAGGGAAGCGGCGGGCTGGGCAGGCACAAGGGCGGCGACGGCGTCGTCAGGGACATTGAATTCCGGATCCCCGTCCAGGCCTCCATCCTCTCCGAGCGGCGGGTCTACCGGCCGTACGGGCTCGAGGGTGGCGACGACGGACAGGCCGGGCTCAACCTCTGGGTCAGGCGGGTCGAGAAGTCGAGCTGGGAGAAGACGCTTAGGAGGCTGCAGAACGGGCGGAATGGAAGCAGCACCTGCAGCAGCAGCGAGGCCGGAGACGTGGACGAGGAGAAGGAGGTGGAGGAACGGTTCTTCAACCTCGGGGCCAAGAATACCGCGCCCATGAAGAAGGGGGATCGCATCATTATCTGCACGCCCGGCGGGGGCGGGTGGGGTGAGTTCAAGGAAGGGGAGGGGAAGAGGGTGAAGAGGTTTTTGGATCCGATGAGGGGGTGGAGGAAGGGGAGTCATGCGAATAGGGAGGATATGGCACTTCAGGCTTGAGCTTGTTGGGTTTGTTGCTTTTTTTTCTTTGGATGTTCTCCTGGTGGGGGTTGGATTATCATGAGGTTTTGGCAGAAAGTGGGAATTAGCAGTGGTTGCTCTTATACGTGGAGAAGCAACTTATGGGCTGCCAGAGAGTCTTTTGGCGGAAGGGTTTACACGAATACAGCTGAGCATAGTAGGCAGAGAGAGGATCACAAATTGATAATGGAAGTTAAATTGGTAAGTTTTCACTAAGCCAAAATCAAAGCCCTTCCAGAATTTGCCAATCAGTGCAAGAGAGAAATCAATCAAATTCCGCCACTAAGCCACTACCCTTCCCAAATCTCAAAATGTAGTCAAAACAGTATTCATGGCAGCTCGTGTCTACTATCTGACCCTCTCTAACTTGGGAATCGTAACTCCTTTGAGCAACGAGTGCCTAATGATCTCAATCCTCATTCCATGCTTCCGGAGAGAAAGAGAGGAGAAACGTTTGTCAAGGCACTGCGGCCATAGCCACATCTCCTGCTTCGACCCCACTGCCCGCTAGACCTTCATGAGGGAATGGCTTTCGGCCAATCACAACCGTAACCTGATGGTACGCATGGATAGTCGAGTCGTTCGCCTCCCTCCTTACATTCACGAGATCGAGCTTGAACATAAAAAAACACGCGGCAAGTCAGCAAACGAAATTCCCAAAGCTTTGCTCCCACACCTCCCACCCGCCGCCGGCCAGTGGTTTCATTTCCTTAATCGACATCAACCAGGGTTTGGAGGAGAAAAAAAAACATACCTCTGTCTCCTCCGCACTCCGCTGAAAAGCCCGATGAAAAATCGCCATGCTAAACGCCGACAGCCCCTCGATAAAGTTGGCCCTCCACCTAGCCCCCAGCTCTTTGAGTCGCCTATCCTTTGGCCAGTGGCCTAGCGGGATCTTGAACACGAGCTCGCGCACGTCTGTGAATCCGACCTCCTCGAACCACGTCCGCAGCCCTTCGTGGTAGCCCGACAGGGGCCGGTCGAGGGCGGCGCTGGCGCGGCGCATCTCGTCGGCCCAGCGGACCAGGGCGCCGTCCCGGGGCAGGGATTCGTCGTCGCAGCAGATGTCGCAGGTAATCTCCTGGGCCTCGAGCCAGCCGGTGCCCGGGGTGAGGTTGCGGAAGGCTTGTTGAGCGATTTCGGTCTTGTAGGAGGAGTAGGAGCCGAGGGAGCAGCGGGTGTGGATGTAGTCGAAAGGGGTGGGGAAGGTCCAGGTTTCTCGCCTGGTCGACACAAGCTTCAATACGTATTTGCATCGTAAAGGTCACTACATTTTCTTGCGACAAATTACCTGACCCTCAAGGAAAAAAAAACTTACGCATCGTCGATCATGAATCGGACATTGAGTGGCACTTCGCATGGTTGAATGGGCGAGATGTCGATCCCCAAAATGTCGGCCGAAGGGTACCGATCCCCCATCTGGATGCACCAGACACCCGTCCCCGTACCCACGTCCAGGACCAGCTTGGGCGGCCTCTCCTCGTCGAAAGGTGCGAAGTGTAGCGTACCGAAGGTTTCGCTCATGACAAAGTACTGGAGATCTAAGCGGTCCCTTTCTGGTTCGTCGTTCGGGTAGAGATACGCTGATTGTTGGGAGAAGAAGCAATGTTAGAAGAAACAAAGTCCCTCTCCATATCCTTCTGTTCCTCACGACGCTGGTGAAATTCTCTCTCCACAATAGATCCAATTCCTTCAAACTTACTATCGGACCGGAATGAGCTGTACGTCCTCCCAAACTCATGGACGAAGTCGGCGACTGTGGACGTTAAAGATTGTGTATCTCTGCGGTTAGAGGGGTTAGCTCCTCATCTATCTGACAACACCCATGGTGTCTCAACGCAGCGCCCCAGGTCGTACATATCGTCAGGATCTGGCTGTATGTGAACGTCGGTCAGAGTCTCAATCATAGCAAGGTAACCAAGAGCCCCGAAAACGGATCCCACAAACGACGTACGTCAGGCTCAATCGTGGGATCCTGTAACCCTGTGACGCTCGGCCAGCCGAGTGCTTGTTCAAATGTAAATTGGTAAAGCTGGCCACCATCGGCATCACTAGAGTTGTCTTCGCCGCCTGCTTCGTTGCCCGCACCAAACTGCTTCGGTGGTGCAGCAGGCACACTGCCTGCCATGTCAACCGAATATCGATCAGGTCAATACTAAACTTCAATCGGTGAAGAAGGTTTCGAAAACTTCGCGACGTCAAGGTCTTGACCCGGGTTAGCTCATCCTTTTTTGTGCGACAATCCAGGCAGTCTTTTTCTTTCGCCCTCATCCAGATGATATGTCACATTCGTTCCACTATTTTGCAGTCCTCTGTCTGCTTCGTTCCCACATACGGCGGGGTGGGGTTTCCCGGGAAGATGAATCAAGAAGAAAAGAGCACTCGCTGCTTTGAAGAGTTCGGCGTTTCAGTCCATTCGAAGGAAATCATCCAAGTCTTGGTCCTCCCACGCCTAGTTTTCAAAGGCAAACAACTTGACAGGTTGATATGGCATTATTCCGTGCATCCAATGCTCAACATGCCGCTAGGCAGTTGTGTCTCCCATAGCTTGGAAATCGCCGACCGTTGGCCGAGGAGGCCGATGTTTATACGTACCCGTTCAATCGTTCGTCCTATGTAACCCGGTTCGAAAAATAAAGGCATGCCCCGCAGGGAGGGCATGAGCGATTTATATTCTGGTGCGACCACCTGACGGGAAGGAAGTGAGAGTAAAATTTGTCAGGAATTAGGAACCCAGGATGTCGTGGCACGAAGAAAAGGACAGCACCAAAGCATCCATCCCTCAACAAACTTGAAGATAGCAGGCTCCAAGGAGGTGGGTCACTAAATAATCATGTCATCAGACTGTGGCAGCTGTCAGCGGTGAGGGAGCGGGGATTGGTATCCGGTGCAGCGGATACACATTAAACCCCTCAACCCAGCAATCTGGGAGCGACCCCTCCTTTTCGGGTCGTGATCCGCCAAGCTTCGAGAAACTTCGCGTATCAGCCGCCAAGAGAACTCCCGAAGCGAGGCGAAGTCGAATGCGGGTTCAACCATGGATGGGCTACAGCAGAGTCCCAATTTCTCCGGGGGTTCAGTCCATCTATTACTCGTCAAGGCTGGTACGAAGCCTTCATCTCGAAACCTCATCTTTGGCAAGCATATCCCCACACTAAGTCACCCCGCTTTTGATTCTAGATGCATATTTAGGCCTGCTCCGCTCCCGCAGTCGAGAGGATGATCTCCGTTGCAGTATAAAAAAGTGGTGTGGTTTGACTCGTGTAGAGTCGCCGTGCCCCTCTTTCTTCTTCTGGCACCATCGCTAGTGCAACGAAGCAGCACTGTGTTGACACCTAACACGATCTGTAAATGAAGTGGACGTCGCTATGGCCAAATCCACCATCGCTCCCAGCCCACCGGTCTGATGGTGCACGACAAGAGAAGGGCTGGATAGGCCAAAGCAGTCGACGCAGGTGGAGTGGGATTGGCTTTTAACCACCAGAATCGTTTCGAGTCAGTTGAGCTCTCCAGCGATAAAAGTCGAATCCTGCCCGTGGGTGACCATGCCTGCATGTGGCGTTGTACAAATATGCATCACATTTCCCCGGCGCCAGAGTCCTGTGCCGGATCTCCTGGGGCACAGCAACTTTCGTGACACGAATTGGGGACTGGTGGATTGTCCCGGGAGTTTGGGTCGTCTCGTCCAATGCCGGCTCGTTCTCGTCGCCTGCCAACACTAGATTGCTGCGAGGTCCCTATTCGTCATCTCATCGCATCCCTCTTCTCGCGGAGTCCCTTCATCCATGTAAGCGACGAGCCGACACCGTCGATATGAGTTGAAATTTATCCGGGCCAGACTGTTTGCAGTCGAACACGAGGAATTTCATGGATCTGAAACCAGAAACGGTCAGCTGATATGCTATAGTCTGCCCGGCCGGGCATCGGTAGACGCACGGGTCTAGCGGGTCCGACATCGCCGATAACTCCGTGCTTGGCCGGCACTCCTGGCCGAGCTCGGAAAATTCCACTCCTATTGCGGCGTCGGTGAAGACGGCAGGCGCGGGAAAGCTGTGGCAACAATTCCACCAAGCTAGCGCTGTTCTGCTCGCATCATTTTTCCAAAAACAGGTCGGTCCCCCCGGGGGGCATCCTGCAAGATAATTGGTCCACCATGAATTCCGTTGTCGATTTTCCGATTTCTAAGCCGGACTGTCTCTCCTTGGCATGGGTATGGGTATGGGTATTGCTTGCGATGGGCTGGAAGAATTCAACCAGGTTGGAGCTGTGGGGCAGATCGAAGAGGGAGTGGAAGAGGAGACTATCAGGCGGGCTTTGGCATACGTTTGCATTTCCCGGAAGCCCGCTGACGCCTTGTAATGCAACAGGGATAGGCAAGGTTCCGAGTTAGATGATGCAGCCGAGCGATTCGGCCAAATATTCTGAAGTTGAGGACGAATGATATCTTCCAGCCGAAATGCCTGTGGCTGGTGCACTCTATTAAGCGACATCCCGAAGGATCCTCAAGGCGTCTCGCCGTGGACAGTTATTTCCAGCAATCCATGGACGAGAGGCAAAATGGGCCGGGTCGTTGCTGGCCTACTAGGCTTCCTCTAGCTCCATTCAGCGCAGCTACGAGGGTTGAAGTTCTGTGGCCAGGTGAAAGAAGGTATTCAAAAATGCCTTCCATCGCCGATGGAACCAGGAGCTGGAGATGGTGTGTTGCATCTGCCTCAGGGGGGCGTTGAGTTTAGGTGGAGACTCAACCAATCAAGGGTTTTTTTCTCCTCGTCGAAGAGGAATTGACGGAGATAGCACTGCGCTTTCTGACTTCGCCTGCTCGAGACCCAAAGTGGGAATTTGGAAGGGGGATCCTTCGTTCTGTCGGAGCTTCCCGCTGACAGCTGAGAGTTCTAGGCAGAACCTGGTGATTTCTGCACTTCGGCAGATGTGGTTGAGATGCTAAACTTTTCGGTCTAACAGGCGCAGCCATCGGAACTGCCAGGATCGTGTGTCTTCTCCCCGCCCGCCAAGACGATATGAGGGATGGGAGGCATCTCGGCCACGCCTGCTATTTTGATCACAGCCCCAGCACTAGCCGGCTGTTGTTGCCATGGTTGAAGAGTGACAGCGGTATCGGCCCCCACGAAAATCTCCAAATCGACGAATTCCCCGTTCAGCAGGAGCTGCCCTACCAACCTAGTTCGTGGCTCGGCACGTGTAAGTGGTCGATTATGGTGGTCTTGGCAAACGGCCCCCAAACCCCAACGACAATGCCGTTGACCACCTCCCATTTCCTGCTCCACACACCACAACTTTGGACCGCTAATTCCAGGCCATGTTTGTAAAACTCGATTGGATGGCATTCTCAGGTGCGCCTCTCTCCATGTTTAGATGTACCCTTCAGCGTGCATCTATTTCGCTCGCGCTCAACTCGGCTTTAAAATTGGCTCCAAATCAAGTCAACCCCCTCGACCATACGCCCCAGGTCCTTTTCATGATTCGGTACCACGAACTCGAGTTTGCCTTCTTCTAGAACAATTGTCCACTTACGCCGAGTCCTGAGATGTCCGCGCCCCATGGATCCAATACCTGGCCTCAAGTTGTCCATCTTAGTGGCGTGTCTACGAGCCCAAAGTCTCGGACCAGGTTGATGCTCCAAGGCAATCCCGCAAGCAAAAGCAATTTGACCTATCACATCAACAATGCCGCTTTTTTGCGGCTTTATAATTCTTGTAAAGATGTCCAGCAAATTACTCATATTGAAACAATCACAACTCCCTCGCAATTCCCCCAGGTTCTTGTCAACATCCAAGTGGACGAGACGTCTCACTGCCAAAGCCATCAATTTCTGCATCACCACACGCAACTTGCCACGGAGCCTTATTGGCATCAAATGCCCACAAGACTTCGGATATTCACATGGTGTACATTGAGCCCCGATGACACTAGCCGATGTCAGCATCGTAATGATGTCGCAGCCTCGTCGCTGATTGGGAATCCACCCAACCCCGTACTAGGCAGCCACGCCAATTTTGGCCAGTCTTTTACTGCTTCCCGCCCCGAAGAATGCGAACCCTTCACGGCCCAGGTTTCCACGGAGATGACGGTCGGCTCCGGCCTCTCTCGGTTGTTTTTGCACATTGTCCAATTCAGAGTTTTGGTGAGGTATCTACTGCCGAGCGGCATGGCTGGTAGATGCCTAGGCAAGCGCACGCGTTCCAAGGCAGGGCTACCGCATTATCGTCTACGAGGGTCCTGTGAAACGTCAATGAAGGCACCATTTTATCTTAGTTGCACGGAAGCTGCAGTAGCTTGACCCACCTAGCCCTATAGGGCTGAGGGTGCATGCACGCGCCTGAGGGACGGGCTCGTCCACGATGCTGCACGCAACCACTGCAACTATACCGCCTTCCTGGACTGGGCGCAGCAGGAAATTCCTTTCCTCGTCGCACCCGATACATTATTCCGCCATGGTCCATGAACATGCACAATGCTGCACATGAAAATGAAACGGCCCGGTAGTCTTACGCTACTACAACTTGACCCCGCAATCCTTGGTCCAGCTCCATGGATGGTAGGTTCTTACTCTCATGATGTGCATAGCACACACCGGAAGCAGGAAAATACACGTACACCCACGTTACACCCCGACGGACATTGCGTTCTTGCTACCCTCCTTCCCGTCTTTGAATATGAACGTCATGGCACCTCCGTGTTAGCGAAAAGCCATTGGCCCCTTCGGCAAGTGCAGCTTTTTTTCTCATTACGGCCCCCATATGTATTCATCCAGATTCCTCTCCATATCCGCATAGGCAGAGTCAATGGTTCCGGCGGGCGCACTGCACCCCATGAGGATTGATGTACCTCTCACCGCTCCAGTAGCCATGCATGGGCTCATTCATCCTGACCTAGGCTGCACTATCATCACCCTGAATGTTTTCTAAATGAGGACGGAACAAGACCGCGGAGGCTTTGGGGAGAGTTTGCAGAAAACCTAAGGACATTCTTCCATGATCTAGCTATGTGTCCTCAATTCTATCTTGTACTTTAAAAAAGTGAATAGCCTCACAGCCGGCCCTAACTCTGGACGCTCAAGGAGGTTTCCAGATGGCTGTTCGGTTGGCTAGGAAGTGGGAGCCGCGTGTCGGGGATGATTCTGTCACAGGTCCCAGCCACTGGTAGGTCTAACATGTGGCTGTCTAACACCCCCGCTGCCTTGTTCTTCGCCACCTGCATTGGACCGCCGTGTGCGCCTTGACTCACCTGTCTCGTAATGGTGTGCCTATCGGGCCAGGCGCGATGTGATTTCTTCATCACGTCTCTGAGAGGTGTGGATCCTCCAAACAACCGGAAGCGTGCCCATATAGAGGGCAGCTTGTGTGCTCTATCACGGCAAGAATGTTTGTTTTTTTGTCCAAACTTACATCAAACTCTGTTGCAATCCAGGAGATTCACTCATAGACATTCCTCAAGCACACCCCAAGCCTCTCAAACGACCCGTAGTGTCGTCGAAATGAAAATAGCCGTGGCCGGAGGGGGTACCCTTGCGTACTTCCTTGTCCAGGAGCTGTGCAAAGACGGCGACCACGCAGTTATAGTTCTCTCCAGAGAGGTACGTCGCGTAGCCCGACCGGGCTTTCTGGTTGCTAATAGGCAATGCAAAGGACCGCTCAGTCTTTGAGACAGAGTTCGAAACATGCCAGCTTTTTATAGTTGACTACGACGACGAAAGCACGCTTCGCTATACTCTTCAAGGGGTAGATTTGGTCATTTCGACTGTGTGCGGCAATGCCCAGATCAACCTCATCGACGCCGCTCGCAAGGCACGAGTTCGGCACTTTGTCCCGGCCGAGTTCGAGGGCTCTCCTGCTCATCGGCCTGACGAGGATCCGCTGGACGAGTACCGCGGCTCCTCGTCGGCGCTTTCTCTGCTGCGACAGTGGTCGCAAGCCCGATCGCACCCGATGCGCTACACTGTCTTCTCGTGCGGGCTCTTCTACGACAGGTTCCATCCCGAGGGCCTAGCCGGCTACAACATGGGCTACACGGAGGGGATTTCAGAGCCGGGCTCTTTTCTCGTCGACGTCGTCAACGCAACAGCCGACGTTGTCGAACTGAACTCCAACGGCCGTCCCATCCACGTCTGCATGACGGCCATGACGGATGTCGCCAAGTTTGTTGCCGCCGCAGTGGAGAACATCTCCTTGTCCGACTGGCCAAGGGAGTTCCGCATGCGGGGAGACAGACTGTCTATCCGAGAACTTCTCCGCGTATGCGAGAGAGTCAGGGGTGGTATGTTCAATCATGCTCTCTGGTCTGAACTAGCCGTGCTAATCCAACGTGTCGTACAGTGGCTTTCAACAAATACGTACGGAACTACGCTGATCTTGGCACACACCTGGACGTGTACAGCGAGCAAGGAGACGCGGCTGGGTACAGCAACATGCAAAGACTGATTGCCACGGCCGATGGTCGCTACGACTTTTCGACGCACAATCTCAACGACCGCGTGGGACGCGAGGTTGAGCCGATACGGTTCAGGAGGTGGCTGGAGCGGGTTTGGTCAGCCTATGTGGCTTCGGTCTACGGAGCGAGTGGCAGTGGAAGCGCGAGCGGAAGCAATACGGGCTGACTTTGCGCCTCCTTCTGTCGGTTCACTTGATGCTGGCCATCACCATTGGGTGAGGTTATGGTGGCAAGCGCGGTTTTCAACTATATGCCCCTTTGAATGTTTGGTTTCCATCACCACTCTCTCTTTGTACTCTATTCTACATCTCCGTACCATTCTTTCCTCTTGTATTCCTCTATGCTTGGTGGCTGCACCTCAATCCCGCCAATTCAAGAGTCGTTGCTCCAGGTCATCTCCCATCACTACAAGAGATTGCAGATCAACGTAGTAGTGGTCGGTGGCAGTACGGAATACTAGATGCCTCGTTTCTGCTAGCCTGAAAGTGCAGCTCTTTTACTTCGAAGTCAGAATCAAATCTACTAGTTAGCATCCGCTTTTGACACATTGGTTGAACGAGCACACCCAATTGGTCTGTAGCACGGTAGGGCTAA
>Ga0247774_1001902_pt1 | contig 10435 bp, 9 predicted proteins | sample UWRJL001104B6_FD_179933 | JGI IMG/M metagenome (GOLD analysis project Ga0247774, IMG submission 179933) | Plant litter microbial communities from Arlington Agricultural Research Station in Wisconsin, United States - UWRJ-L001-104B-6 | ecosystem: Environmental > Terrestrial > Plant litter >... | reverse complement strand
CGCCGGATCACGGCGAGCCGTACGGCCGACCTGCGCGACGCGGTCGTGGCGATCGGCGACTACGCGGTCGGCGCCGGCGCGGACGAGAAAAACCGCCTGCGCCTCGCCCTGACCGAACATCTCGCGAGCCGCGCCCAGCGGGTTCGCATGCTCGGGTCGGCGGCCATCGACCTGGCCTGGGTCGCGGAGGGAAAGCTGGACGCGAGCATGACGATGTCGAACACGCCCTGGGACACGGCGGCAGGCGTCATCATCGCCCGTGAGGCGGGTGCCGTGGTCATCGACCAGGACGGCTCGGACCACACGTCCTCCTCGGTCGCGACGATCGCGGTGGCCCCGGGGGTGGTCGAAGAACTCCTCGCCCTGGTCGCCTGGACGCGGGAGGAGGTCACCGACCTACAGACCCGCCGCGGCGCCTGACCTCATCCTGACCTCATGCGGTGAGGGCCACGGTCTGGACGACCGTGAGGATGACGAGGACGGCCGCGACGATCGCGGACGCTCCCACCTGGACGGCCTGTTGCCGGTTCCGGGGGGCGTACGCGAACGCCGCGGCCAGGATCGCACCGATGATCAGCCCGCCCACGTGGCCTTCCCAGGAGATGCCCGAGAAGGTGAACGTGAACATCAGGTTGATCAGGATCAGGAACGCGATGCCCCTGGTGTCCATCCCCAGGCGGCGTCCGACCACGAAGAACGCCGCGAACAGCCCGAAGATGGCGCCCGAGGCGCCGAGCGCGGGCTGCCCAGGGTCGACCAGGAAGAGCAGGACGTTGCCGCCCAGCGCCGACAGGAAGTACAGCACGGTGAAGCGCAGCCGGCCGAGCACCTGCTCCAGCTGCGGCCCCAGCACCCAGAGGGCCCACATGTTGAACAGGATGTGGGTGATCCCCAAGGTGCCCTGGTTGAGCGGCACGTGCAGGAACGCCGCGGTGATCAGGCGGTACCACTCGCCGTCGGCGACGCCGTAGCCCGGGATGACCTGGCCGAACTGCGTCTTCAGCTGGCCGAGCATCTCGAAGTCGTCGACGAACTTGGGCGAGGCCAGCTCGGCGACGTAGGCGACGATGTTGAGCGCGACGAGCGTGTACGTCACCACCGGCCTGGTCGCGACGCGCCCGCCGAAGACGGTACGCGGCTGGCGCACCGTCCGGTTGCCCTCCCGCACGCACTCCGGGCACTGGTGGCCCACAGACGCGTCGCGCATGCAGTCAGGGCAGATGGGTCGTTCGCACCGCGTGCAGCTGACGTACGTCTCGCGGCCCGGGTGCCGGTAGCACGTCGGGACCTGCGGAGCCTGAGGAGCCTGCGGCGAATCGCTGCTCATCGTGGTCTTCCTCTGAGTGTCGGTACCTGTCTAACGACGGTCGATCGTCACCGATTCCAGAACGACGTCCTTGACCGGACGGTCGCCACGGTCGGTCTCGGTCTTGGCGATCGCGTCGACGACCTCGGTGCCCTGCACGACCTCGCCGAAGATGGTGTGCCGGTTGTTGAGGTGCGGCGTCGGCCCGACGGTGATGAAGAACTGCGAGCCGTTGGTGCCCGGTCCGGCGTTGGCCATGGCCAGGAGGTACGGCCGGTCGAAGCGCAGGCTCGGGTCGAACTCGTCCTCGAACTCATAACCCGGCCCACCCGTGCCGTTGCCCAGCGGGTCGCCGCCCTGGAGCATGAAGCCGGAGATGACCCGGTGGAAGATCGTTCCGTTGTAGAGCGGCCCGGTCGCGGGCTGTCCCGAACGCGGGTCGGTCCACTGGGCCGTGCCCTCCGCCAGGCCGACGAAATTCTGCACCGTCTTCGGTGCCTGATCAGGGAAAAGACGCACCACGATGGTGCCCATCGTCGTACGTATGGTCGCGGTGAGATCTTCAGCCACGAAGTCCGCCTCCTCGTATGGGGATCTGTAGTGTTCTCGTCGGTCAGGACAGGCAGGTACAACGCCTGCGTGAACGCATCCTGTCAGATCGGCGATTGACATCGCTTCTCGTGGGAACAGAGTCCGACGAGACCGCATATACGGAGGACTTCTCATGTCCCTACGAAGCAGAAGTCGAAAGATGCCGCAGGTGAACATCGACAGCGCGCGTCTGCAGGATGCTCAGGAGAAGGTTTCCAAGGGTGCCCGTCAGGCCGCGGAGCGAGTGGGTCCGACCACCCGTCAGGCCCGCAAGATCGCGGCGAAGCAGATGAAGAGCGCTCGTTACTGGAGCGCGCCGAAGATCGAACAGGCCGGTCAGTACATCGAGGAGGAGGTCGGGCCGCGCGTCGGCGCGATGCTCCAGCGTACGGCCGGCAAGGTCGAGCCCCCGAAGGAGTCACGACGTCGGCGCGGGTTCGCGACGATGCTCCTCATCGCGGGCGGTGCCGTGGGCGCCGCCGGTGCGATCGTGACCCGCCGCAACGCCGCGCGGTCGGCCGAGGAGCCGACCACCCCCGAGCACCTCTCGGCGGTATCGGAGAACTCCAGCACCGAGCGCGCACACACCAACAACAGTTAGGCACCGTTCCCGCGGCTCCAGGACGGGCCCGGCCAGTACGGCCGGGCCCGTCCTCGCCGTTTCGGCCCCGACGTGAGGCGAATCACGTTCGGGTCACCAGGTACCGTCTTCCCCATGTCGCTGAGGTCCTCGCTGAACAACGCGAGCCGCCGGGTGATCGCGCTGGCGCTGCACCGGGCGTGGGAGTGGCTCCGCTCGCATGCGGAGATCACGCCGAGCACCCCCGCCGGCCGGCGTTTCGCCTATCTCGGCGAAGGCGCGTGCATCGGCTTCCCGACCGGCGCGATCTACGGCGAGCCGTGGATCCGTGTCGGCGACCACACGCTCATCGGCGTCCATGTCACGCTCTCGGCCGGCTTCGTGCCCGACCTCGACCTCGGGCCCGACCCGATCGTGACGATCGGAAAGGCCTGCTCCATCGGCCGCGGCAGCCACATCGTCGGTCATCACTCGATCGAGATCGGCGATGACGTGTTCACCGGCCCGTACGTCTACATCACCGACCAGAACCACGGCTACACCGATCCGGACACCCCCGTGGGCCGGCAGTGGCCGGTCAACGACGCGGTGGTCATCGGCTCGGGCTGCTGGCTCGGCACCGGTGCCATCATCTTGCCGGGCACCCGTCTCGGGCGGAACGTCGTCGTGGCCGGCGGCGCCGTCGTACGCGGGGAGTTCCCCGACCACAGCGTCGTCGCGGGCGTCCCCGCGAAGGTCGTCCGCAGCTACGATCCGGTGAACGGCTGGTTCCCCCCGCAGCCCGAGGTCCCGCTGGACGACGAGACCCTCGCCAAGATCGCCGAGCTGATCGACGCCGACCGGCCCGGCGAGATGGCCGGCTGAGCCGCCCGCGACCGGGGGCGTCACAGGTCGAAGGAGCCGAACGGATGGCCGTTCCACAGCGCTCGCTCCTCACCACGGGGATCGGCGACGGCCCGCGGCCGCAGGTCCCAGATCATCGTGGTGCGTCGCGGCAGGTAGGCGGGCCACACGGGCCGGGAGACCGTACGCCGCGCGCTCGGGTCGCCGGTACGGGCGAACGACGTCCAGGCGTCGATCAGCTGATCCGACAGCCCGGTCAGCCGGGCGCGATCGGCACGCAGCGCCGCGTCACCGCCCGGGATCCCGGTGAAGCGCAACGTGCCGAACACGAACGGCAACTCGATCGTGTGCACCGCCCCGGCGCCCTTCGGCGGCTGCCAGCCGAACTCATAGAGGTAGGTCGGCCGCCACCGGCTCTGCGCCGCCGCGAGCCGGGTGGCCGGCACCCGCAACCCCTGGTCGGTGAACATCGCCAGCGTCGCGTCCCGCGGCGTCCGGCCGCGCCGGTAGACCGCGGTCATCCGGGCCCTGCGGGCGGCCAGCGACGGCGGGAAGAACCCGTCGTACTCTGCGGCGATCTCGTCCAGGCCACCGGGGGTGAACTGGCCGAAGAAGTTCATCTCGTCCAGGTTCGTACCGATGAGCAGGTCGACGCCGCGCGCGTTCCCGGCGGCCACGCGCTCGGTCACCGAGCCGCGGACCAGCGTGCCATCGACGTACGGGCCGAAGTACAGAGCGCCGCCGGCCGCCCCGGGCAGGCTCTCCAGGGCCTTGTCCTGCACGTCGAGCACCTGGCTCGTCGACATCGCCTTGAGCGCGCCGATGCCGTGGACCGGCAGACCGGCGGCGAGCCTGCGCTCGAACGCGGGGGAGTGCACGAGGGCGCCGCTACCGCTCTGCAGGACGACGCGGCGGAACAGCCGCTCGGGATGGTCGGTGGCGAGCAGCGCGCTGAGCGAGAAGGCGCCCGCGGACTCTCCGACCGCGGTGACCTTGGAGGGGTCGCCGCCGAAGTCGGCGACGTGCCGCTGGACCCAGGTCAGCGCGGCGATCTGGTCGCGCAGCCCGTTGTTGCCCGAGCCCCGGTAGGACGGGTCCAGGCCGCCCAGCTCGGCCCAGCCGAGCATGCCGAGCCGGTAGTTCAGGGAGACCACGACGGCGTCTCCCCTGGCGGCGAGCCTGGCTCCGTCGTAGCGCGGCTCGTTGGCGGTGCCGAACCTCGCGGCACCGCCGTGGATGAAGACGATCACGGGTCGCCTGGCCCGGTCGGGCCGTGGCGTCCACACGTTGAGGTGGAGGCAGTCCTCGTCGGTGTAGGTCCTCCGCTGGTCGGGATAGTCCTCCGACAGCTGGTCCCGATCCTGCGGGCAGACGCGTGCGCCGTCGTTCGCCGTGAGCGTCCCGTGCCACGGCCGTACCGGCTGGGGCGGCCGGAACCTCCGCTCGCCGACGGGTGGCGCGGCGTACGGGATGCCGCGAAAGACGCAGAGCCCGGCCTGGGCGGTCCCGGCGACCATGCCGAGCGAGGTACGGGTGGCACAGGCCGGACCCGAGTGGGCCGCCGGCGGCGTGCCGCAGGCCGTCGCGACGAGCGGGACCGCGACCAGTGCGGCCTTGATACCGCGGAACATGGGATCTCCTCGTGGGTAGGCTGCGAACGAGCCTGCGCCTGAGGAGCACGGGACGGGATCGCCCGTGCGGCCGAACCCCGGGTCACCCGTACGGGCGAGCCTCAGCCCGAGCCCGCGACGATCAGCCCGGACTCATAGGCGAACACCACGGCCTGGGCCCGGTCCCGCAGCCCGAGTTTGGTCAGCACGTTGCTCACGTGGGTCTTCACCGTGTGCTCGCTGACCACGAGCTCGGCGGCGATCTCGGCGTTGGACAGGCCGCGTGCCACCTGCCGGAGTGTGTCGGTCTCGCGTTCGGTCAGCTCGCCGAGGCGCTCGCGTAGCGCGGGACGTGGCGTGCCGCCGCGGCGTACGACGTCCTCGATCAGCCGGCGCGTGACGGACGGGGCGAGCAGCGACTCCCCCGCCGCCACCAGGCGGACCGCGCGTACGAGGTCGTCCCGGCGGACGTCCTTGAGCAGGAACCCGCTCGCGCCGGCGCGCAGCGCCTCGTAGACGTAGTCGTCGATGTCGTACATGGTCAGGACCAGCACCTTCGCCGGCGTGCGCCGGCAGATCTCGGCCGTGGCCGCGACGCCGTCCACCCGGGGCATCCGGATGTCCATCAGCACCAGGTCGGGCCGCAGGTCGACCGCCTTCTCGATCGCCTCGGCGCCGTCGGCGGCCTCCCCGATGACGGAGATGTCGTCGTGTGCGCCCAGGATCATGGCGAAACCGCCGCGGAAGAGGTCCTGGTCGTCGGCGACGAGTACACGCATGGGCTATCCGATCGGCAGGGTCGCGGTGACGGTGAATCCGTGCGGGTCGACGGTGAGCGTGCCGCCGCACGCACCCACGCGTTCGCGCATCCCGACGATGCCGTGCCCCTCGCGCAGCGCGGTGGCGCCCCGGCCGTCGTCGGCGACCTCGACGGTCAGCGCACGCTCGGACCAGCCGAGACGGAGTCGCACCGTACGGGCGGCCGCGTGGCGCAGGGTGTTGGTCAGGCACTCCTGGATGATGCGGTACGCCGCGATGTCCACCGCGGCCGGAACCGCACGGCGGTCCCCGCGCTCCTCGACCGAGACCGCGAGGCCGGCCTGCCGGGCGCGTTCGACCAGGCCCGGCGTCGCGTCGAGGCCCGGCGGGGGCTCGCGCTCGGCCGTACCCCGCAGCGCACCGAGGACCTGACGCAGCTGGCCGATCGCCTCGCGGCCGGTGTCGGCGATGGTCTCGAAGACGGTCTCCGCCCGCGCCGGGTCGGAACGCACGACCAGCGGACCGGCCTCGGCCTGCACCACCATCAGGCCGACCGAGTGGGTGACGATGTCGTGCATGTCCCGGGCGATGCGCGTGCGTTCCTCCGCGACCGCGGTGGCCCGCTCCTCCTCCAGCCGGCGGGCGCGCTCGGCGACCGCCTCGCGCTGCGCGCGGCGGGCGCGCGTGCCCACGCCGAGGGCGTACGCGGCGACGTAGGACGCGATGACGTAGCCGAAGGTGTCAAAGCCCTCGCGCGGCAGGGCCAGGGAGAAGATCACGCCGGCCGCCAGAGCGACGCCGCCGACCGCTCGCCAGGTCGCCGGGGCGAGGTCCGCGAACGTGTAGGTGCAGATCAGCGGCCCGTACGGCAGCAGCAGCGGCAGCTCGTGCACCAGGTCGCGATGGGCGAGCGCGAGTGCCGTCATCGCGCACCCGGTCACCAGGCCCGAGGGGATGAGGAGCGTACGGCGCCACAGGACCGGCACCGACGTGAGCGCAGCGAGCACCACGACCCACCAGGGCTGGCGGTGGGGGACGAACGTGGGCACGACCATCGCGACGGTGACGGCGGCGGCGATGGCGATGTCGGCACGCGGCACTCGGAGGAGTTTCACGGCCGCCGCCCTTCCGGATCGGGGACGCCCAGCGTACGGGCGGGTTCGGGCGGGCGCCTCCCTCGCTGGACCGAACCCGCACTCACTCTCTGGACCGAGCGGTATCAGCACTGTGTCAGCGGTCGTCAGGTTCGTGTGCGTGCCGTGTCAGCGGTGTGGTCGAGAGTGGACCCCAATACGAGACCGACTACCGAAAGACTCGCCATGGAACACGTGATACGGGCCGAAGGCCTGAAGAAACGCTTCGGGGAGACCCAGGCGCTGGCGGGCGTCGACATCCTCGCGCGGCGGGGCTCGGTGCTCGGTGTGCTCGGGCCGAACGGCGCCGGCAAGACCACGGCGGTGCGGATGCTGGCCACCTTGATCAAGCCGGACGAGGGGCACGCCGAGGTCTGCGGATTCGACGTGGTCAAGGACGCCGCCCACGTACGCCGGCTGATCAGCCTCACCGGCCAGTACGCCTCGGTGGACGAGGAGCTGACCGGGGTCGAGAACCTCATCATGATCGCCCGTCTGGTCGGGCACGGCCGCGCCGAGTCCCGGCGGCGGGCCGGTGAGCTGCTCGACCGCTTCGACCTGTCCGACGCGGGGGGACGTGCCGCCAAGACCTACTCCGGCGGCATGCGGCGCCGGCTCGACCTGGCCGCCGGGCTCGTCAACGATCCCCAGGTCATCTACCTGGACGAGCCCACCACCGGGCTGGACCCACGGGCCCGCAACACCGTGTGGGACACCGTGCGCGGGCTGGTCACCGACGGCGCGACCGTCCTGCTCACGACGCAGCATCTCGACGAGGCCGAGGCGCTCGCCGACCAGATCGTGGTCTTCGACCGCGGCCGGGTCGTCGCCGACGGCACCGCCGAGGAGCTGAAGGAGAAGATCGGCGGGCAGACGCTCGCCGTACGCGCGCTGGACCGTGCCCGTACCAGGGAGACGGCCGAGGTGGTCGCCCGCGTCACCGGCGGCCGGCCCGAGGTCGACGACGACACCGGCCTGGTCACCGCCCCGCTGGATGACCCGGCGGCGCTCAGCGCCGTCGTCCGCGGCCTCGACGAGGCGAACATCGTCGCCGCGGAACTCACGCTCCGCCGACCCAGCCTGGACGAGGTCTTCCTCAGCCTGACCGGCCACCACGCCGAAGAACCCGAAGGACAAGAACAATGACCGCGATCGCCCTCGAACCCGCACCGACCGGCCGGATCGGGCCGTCCCAGGCCCTGGGCAACGGGATGACCCTGGCCTGGCGCAACGTCATGCAGCTGAAGCACTCACCCGAGAAACTGATGGACGTCACGCTGATGCCCATCGTGTTCCTCCTGATGTTCCTGTACGTCTTCGGCGGCGTCGTGGCCGGCAGCACCCACTCCTATCTCCAGCAGCTGCTGCCCGGCCTCGTGGCGCAGATGGGGATGTTCGCCTCGATGGGGCTGGGCACCTCGCTGTGCGAGGACATCCACAAGGGGGTGTTCGACCGGTTCCGCAGCCTGCCGATCGCCCGGTCCGCGCCGCTGATCGGCGCGGTCGTCGGCGACAGCGTGCGCTTCTTCGTCACGATGGTGATGCTGGTGGCGTTCGGCTCGCTGCTCGGCTTCCGCTTCCACGAGGGCCCGGTGTCGGTGCTCGCCGCGTTCGGCCTGGCCTACGTCTTCTACTTCGCGGTCTGCTGGGTCTCCGCGCTGGTCGGCCTGGTCGCCTCGACGCCGGCGACGGTGCAGGGCCTGGCCTTCATCTGGACGATGCCGCTGACCTTCGGCAGCAGCGTCCTGCTGGCCGACACCCAGACGATGCCCGGCTGGCTCCAGGCATGGGTGAAGGTCAACCCGGTGACGCACCTCGCCGACTCCGTGCGGGCGCTCACCGTCGGGGGGCCGATCGGCAACCACGCCTACTACACCCTCGCCTGGGCGGCCGGAATCGTCCTGGTGTCCTTCCCGGTCGCCGTGTGGATGTACGGCCGCAAGGTCTGACTCAGAGCGCGAGCGTCTGCTCGCGGGTCATTCCCCGCCCGCGCTCGTACGCCGCGTCGAAGGCCGCCTGCCCGAGGGCGTCCAGGGCCGAGGCGGTGGCACGCTCCACCTCCAGGCTCCACGCGTCGGGCCGACCCTGCAGCGTGTGCGCGCCGCCGAGCAGTTCGGCGGCGCGCACGTGCTCGCCCCGTGCGGCGGCCAGCGCGGCGAAGCCCTGGACGAGCGTGCCGACGAGACGGTCGATCGGCATCGCGAGGATCCGGTTGAGCGCGCGCAGCGCCTTGTCGTGCCATTCCGCGGCGCCGTCCAGGTCACCCTCCTGCTCGGCCAGGCACCCCCGCTTGCTGTACGCCACGGCGGTCGACGTGCCGAAGTCGGCCCGCGCCTTCCTCGGCTCGATGAGCGCCAGCGCCCGCTCCAGGTGGGTCCGCGCCTCGGCGAAGTCGCCCTCGTGGCGCGCGATCTCGCTGAGCCAGATCCACCCGCTGGCGGCGTCGCCGCGTTCGGCGATCCGCTCCGCGGCGTTCGCGCCGCGCTCCAGGATCGCGCGCGCCTTCTCGAGGTCGCCCGCCATGGCGTGGGCGCGGCCGTGCTGGATCAGCAGCGACGCGAGCTGGTCCGGGCTGATGCCCTCGGCGGCGTAGCGCTGCGCCTCCTCGCTCGCGCGGATCGCGTCGAGCGGCCGGCCGCGGGCCAGGTCGATCTCGGTCATGCCGGTCAGCGCGCCGACCATCCCCCAGCGCTCGCCCAGCTCACGGAATCCCGCGTACGCCGCCGCGGTCCCGTCGGCCGCCCGGTCGATGTCGCCCATGCTCATCGCGAGGTACGCGCCGAAGACGTGCTGCGCCGCCCGGGCCCACGGGTCCGGGTGCCCGGCCATCATCTCCAGCTCGCGCGCGGCACCGTCGAGATCACCGTTGAAGATCTCGACGAGGGGGCGGATGAGCGCCAGCGCCGGATGAGTCGAACCCTCGGTCAACAGGGAGGCCGCACCCTGGATGGCCTCGACCAGCGGTCCGGGGTCCGGTCCGCCCTCGCGGAGCATCTCACCGACCATGGCCGCCATGAATCCGCAGATCGCGTACTCGTCCTCCGCGCCCGGCGGCGCTTCCTCGTCGGTGATCTCCCAGACGGCGATCGCCCACTGCCCGGCCTCGGCCTCGTAGTCGCGCAGAATCCAGAACCAGGCCAGGTTGCCCACGAGACGTACGGCGGTGTCCACGTCACGCGTGTCGATGGCGTGCTGGAGCGCGGTGTTGCAGTTGTCCCGCTCGGCGGTCAGCCGCTCGATCCAGATCAGCTGGTCCCGCCCGCGCAGCTCAGGCTCGGCCCGTACGGCCAGGCCGAGGAAGTACGCGGCGTGCGCGTCCCTCAGCTGCTTGTCCTCGCCGGCCTCGACCAGCCGTTCGGTCGCGTACGCCCGTACGGTCTCCAGCAGCCGGTAGCGGACCTCGGCGTCGCCGGTGGCCATCACCAGCGACTTGTCCACCAGCGAGGCGATCACGTCGATGACGTCCGCGTCGAGCACCTTCTCCGCACTGTCCGGCGTCGCGCCGCCGTTGAACACCGCGAGGCGGCGCAGCACCCGGCGCTCGGCGTCGTCGAGGAGGTCCCAGCTCCAGTCCACGACCGCGCGCAGCGTCTGGTGACGGGGCAGCGCGGTG
>Ga0247774_1001901_pt1 | contig 10436 bp, 13 predicted proteins | sample UWRJL001104B6_FD_179933 | JGI IMG/M metagenome (GOLD analysis project Ga0247774, IMG submission 179933) | Plant litter microbial communities from Arlington Agricultural Research Station in Wisconsin, United States - UWRJ-L001-104B-6 | ecosystem: Environmental > Terrestrial > Plant litter >... | reverse complement strand
ACGCTGATGAAAATCTGATATTCGGCACCTAGGCCTGCCTCCAAAGCCCCACTTAAAACAAGATGTCTGATGTTTCATGGTCCTTGCTAGATTGCGGCATTATCCCTATGATGGTATCGTTCCCAAGACCTCGGGATTTGCCATGCAAATGCCGGGAATCCTGCATACAATGTCAAATATTGGATAGACCTGCAATTGTGTCGATAGACAGGCAAACAGGCAAACAAGGAGAGGAGTGATGCAGGGATGTGCAACCTCCAAGAGGCCGGACCACAGAAAGAAAGTTTTGATTCGACCTTGCCCCTCCCAAGTCCCAGCCGATTGGGCGGCCGTCATATGCAATCGCTGCAGCGATCGCCCCATTATCACCCGGAAACGGACAACCAGTTTGCTGGATCCCTGTGCAGGTGTGAAAAGGCCACTGTGCTGTGTTTTTGGAGTTAGCAGAGCTGCCCACCAGCTGCAGGCACATCACAGGGCCCGAAACTAGCAAATAGACGGCGAGAAGGCCAAAGAGGCGAACGATTTGAGAGATAAATCTTTTTTCAATGTGTTCCCTTCCGGGACAATTAGGCGAATGCGAGCTGGCGAGCTGCATCTTAGCTAGATGCCTATGTATTCTTAATAATTGAGGCATTTTGGGGTTGCAGATGTGAAACTCTTTTTTACAGTGACCAATATATCTTGTCCTGTTAAGAGTCCGGCATCTGCACCCGATCAATGATGCCCAGTGGGGGGAGCCTATACGGAGTCGAAAGCGCTTTGTGCAGGTCTCAGTGTGGCCAGCTCCCAGCCCCCTTCTCATCATTGCACGAAAATATTGAATCATCGAGCTGTGGAACAAGTGAGCAAGGGTCAGTGCATTGCATCTGTTAGTCGTTAGAAGAAAATTGTGTGGTAGCATCCGGGCCCCATGATGCTACTGGGGGGCCCTGGGCAGCATCGCGGACGAAGTGTAATCAAGCTGTGTCGAGTCTGGGCGCGACTGGCAAGCCCTCTCTCTCTGTTCGGTGGTAGAGAGTCCGGACAGTTGGACCCGTATTTCCTATCTGCATTTTTTGTGTGGCTGCCCCTCCACCTCGTCTTGGCGAGGCAGGCTCTAGTAGGGGACGGCAAGGCCGACGGAGCCGGGAACTCAAAAATTGCTTGTGGTGTCGTCACTGGGGGGAAACGAAAGTAAACCATCACTTGGCTAGCACCGGCTTATTTGTAGAGTGCAGCAATGGATTTACTGCATGTTGCCATGTCCACTTTCCTACGTCTCCAAGCTTGGAGACGTAAGGACCAATTCTAGACCGGGAAGAAGCAAAATCTTAAATTATTTTGTCAATATTCCCGATGGCGACGGATGAGAGCCGACAACGACACCAGACCGCCGCAGCAGCAAATTGGGGAATAAAGACGAATTTGACCCGACAGCTTTTCCGTCGATGGAACGACCATGGAGCAAATCGAGACGCAGGTAAGCGACCTGCGATACTTAACGCAAGAGCATCCCGGCGGCGAGATCGCCTCGTCAGCGGTACACCCAGGGACGGGGCGCGCCGTGTCGCGAGCTGCCTCCGCGACCGTGATGCCTGCGGACGGAGGCTCCGCACTTCACCAGCACCACCCTCCGCACCAGCCGACACGACAACCTTCTACACCCGTCACACCAGGCGGGACGTCCTTCAGGAATATCAACGACAATGATGGATCGGAGTCAGGAGCCGCCGGCGGTAGTAGTAACAAGAGGAAGGCCGAAGATGAGGAGACGGGCGGGGCAGGCAAGGGACTGCGGAACAAGAGAAATAGGGTGAGTTCGTCTCCAATTGGCTTGTGCGGCCTCGAAGAACCTTGGCTGGATTGGTGACGAAGCTAACGACCCAGTACAGTACATTTCAATTGCATGGTAAGATGCATCCCCCGTTCCGCAATGACCATTGTGTTCTTTTCTCGAAGCCAAAGTGATGGCCGTAGACTCGACTCCCGAACCTCCATAAGCGCTTGTACACTGACTGCTACCACACCTCGGCCAGCAACGAATGCAAACGAAGGAAGATAAAATGCAACGGCGAGACCCCCTGCCAGCGATGCGGGAACCTCAACCTCGCGTGCCTGTACGCGCCAAACTGCTGCTCCAACAGCTTCAAGGAGTCGGACGAGTACAAGCGCATGGCCACCCAGATGACACGCCTCCAGGAACAAGTCGACAACCTATACCAGTCCATAACTTCCCTGCGCAGCGAGACTCTCCGTCACGAACGCCCACTGCTCGCCAACCTGAACTCGGCATCGGCCGTATCACCGTCTCCTTCGACGACGCACTCATCGGCGAACAGGGGAGAATATGGCGCGGCCAGTGGCGGCCTGGCTTCCAAGGCCACGCCGGTTGCTGGCGCATTCCGTGGACCGACAAGCATGGCTTTTAGCTTGGATGTCGCCAACACTACCATCCACAACATGGGGTACAAGGGCATCGACGAGGCCTCAGGGGCGACGGCGGCCGTACAGTTTATAGACGACCAGCCGGCCAGGAGACCGCTGCCGCCGGGAAATCTCGATCCATTATGGGAGATTGGACGGGACGAAATGGTGCGTCTATGCCGGCTGCACGAGGAGGAGGTGGGCATCATGTACCCCGTGGTCAACATCCAGACAATCATCTCGCATGCAAGGAGCCTTGCGTCCTTCATGGAGAGCTCGAGCCGCAACGGCATGCACCCGGATCTCACCGACGACCGTACCATGCAACTGAAGATGGTCATGGCGTGTGCGCTGGCGGTGGAGGAGCACGGGCATAGCGATCGTGCGAGGCGTTTGTACGAGAGCATCGAGGCTGAGCTTAACCGGAAGCTCATGACGGAGACGTCCAACGTGGCGAACCTGCCGGTGCTGGCTCTTTTTGCCGGATATCGCTTCTTATCATGCGACGAGATTCTGGCGTGGCGAGTCATGGGCCAAGTAGTGCGGCTGTGCGTCGAGCTGGGCATCCATCGGCAGTCGGGCATCATGAAGATTCTGGACGAAGAGGTTAGACATAATGCCCTCATGAGCTTCTGGTCGGCGTACGTGCTGGACCGGCGATGGGCGTTTGGTACCGGCCTGCCGTACGCGATCCAAGACGAGGATATCGACCCGGAGCTAAGCCCGCCAGATCAGCATCCGTACCTCATTGCCATGATCACTTACTCTCGCCTCGGAGCGAAGGTGTGGAAGCAAGTATCCCATTTCGGCCCCGTGTTGGCGCGGGAGCTTCGCCAGGAAGATATAGAGAGCCTGGACCAAGAGATTATCGAGTGGTGGGAGGGCGTCCCTGAAGAAGTGAAGATGAAAAACTGGGACAAGGAGGCACGCATGACATCTACGCCGTCATATAATTTGCAGAGATTACGGATATGGACTTACCTCCGCTTCAACCAGGTTAGTTTTAAAATCTCGGTCTCGGTACACTTACACAACAGAGGGAACAAGTAAGCGACTAACAGAGAGAAGATCCGAATCTGGCTCTACACGCCAATATTACATTCCGCAACCTCCATAATGAGCAACCCTCAGCAAGCCGAGCTGGTTGTCGGCCTTGCCAATGATACAATTCGCTTTCTCGCCCATCTCAACAACACGACGAACCTGTACCGAAAAATACGTGAGTACTTTGGTGAAAATATGCTCCGACCGTTTGGCGCTTTCTAACAGGTCATCACAGAGGTTTTCTACCACCATTTTCTCACCTCTGCCATCGCAGTTGTCTTCCTCGCCGCTGTTCACGCCCCAGTCCGCTTCGCCGAAGCGTGCCGCGAAGAGTTCTACATGGCGCTCGACCTCATCCGCGACATGTCAGAGAAATCGTGGGTGTCGCAGCGCCTCTGGCGTACCGTCCGTGCCCTCAAGGAGATTGCGCCGCAGATCGGGCTTCAGCAACAGCAGCATCAGCAAGAGAGCCACGAGGCTGCGCTGACCATGGCCGGTTTGGCGGCCGCGACGCCATCAGGCTCGTCGGGCGGCAGCGCGAGTGTTGCCCCTTCCGCCACGGCAGTTCGGAGCCCTGCATCGATTGCGCAGAGCCCCTACCCGCGACCACTCCTGCACTCGGCGCCGCTGCCGCCCAGGCCACCCGTGTCGGCGGCGGGGTCGGCGCATACCGGGCTAGACATCAGTCCCAACGGGCTGCAGCTGCAAAATGAGATGCGGCGAATCTGGGAAGGGTACACCGGGATGGGCAACGGAAGCTTTCCGCCAGCGAGGGAGGGCAGCTCCGAGATCGGGGTTGTGGAGCCTGGAGATGGCACGCGGCCGTACGCCGACGGCCATGTGTTCCAGCATCTAAGAGAGATGTTTTAAATCGAGTTCATCGTTGGCCATTGGTAATACCTTTTGTGTTTTGGACGCGAATATTTGGCTGAGGGAAGGAATCGTCGGCGAGTGCGTAGTCTGGGTGATTCCTTTGTCCGACGCTTTTTCCCCCCAGCCCCGAACAGCTAGGGAGATGAGGCTCGTGGGGGCTAGCTTACTGGAGACACAAAACGACTGATTCCTCGTTCACACGCCACCAAAGAACATGGGACGGTTCTCCATGCGGCGGCGGACAATGGAATTCGCACCCTCGAAGGCACCTGTGCATGGAACAAGAGGTTCTTCACGCATTGAACTATATTAGCTATTAAAGTTAGTATTAGCAATATAAAGAGCAGCAGCACATCCTAGACCCCCGATTACCTCGTGGGGGCAATAATAATTCCCCCTGAAAAATCTCAACCCATTTTAGGTCCGGACTTTAAAATCACAAAAGCCAGGCATAAAGAAGTGCATACTTTGCAGTTTGGAGTTGCTAACTCACCGCTGACCTGCAGATCAGAAGGAATATTTCTCGGCAGCCATGGCTAACAACAATAATCTCTTCTTGTGTCCGGTCTACGTCAACGACCCCATCCACTACCAGGGCCCACACTGCGGTGATGCTCCCCTCAGGAACCTAGATGAGCTCTACAAGCACGTTTTGATCACACACCTCGCCGAGGCCCCATGGGAAATAGGCCGTTACGGTGCACCTCAGCCACCCGCATCCGACGAGTTGGCCCCTGCCAACGATCCCCCAGCACGCCGGTGGAAGGCCATCGTCATCCAAAAGAAGCGACAGCTGCTCCACCGCCACAGAGAAGGCCCACCTGTGCCAGGAGACCTGAGCCAGCTCGATGTTTCCGTGAGGGCGTGGCTACAGCTTGCCAAAACCTTGTTTCCGACCCTGTTAGGGCTGCGATTTGCGACCATGGAGGGAACTCTGGAGGGCTCGTTTGTGTTTCGGGCCAAAGCACCCAGGAATAGTCTGCAGTGGGATTTGCTGGAAGAGAACAAAGGCCAGGGCCTGCCAGAGGGTGACAATAGCAAGAAATACCAAGGGGAAGAGGCAGAGATGGCTGACGCGGACGATAATGCCAACATACACTGCCATCAAACTTCTAGGACTGTCTCGACACCCCAGAGAGAGCCAGGCAGTGAGCATTCGAGCCCACCACCTGCACCAAAGAAGAGCTTGCACACCGGAGATGATGGCTATCCAGTAAGCCTCTCGTCGGCCGAATCCCCATCCGCATGCAGGTGCATGAAGCGTCGGTGCCTAGTACCAACATCACCCGCTGTGTCGAGCGAAGACGAACGCAACAACTCGGTCCCCAACTCCAGTGGTTTGATCAAGAGGACTGCCATACCTTCCGTGGCTCGAGCCCTTGAGAATTTGAAAGTACTCGGCACTTCGAAATCGGCCGAGATCCGCCACTCCGGCCGCATCTGTATCAACGACCTCCTCAACCCCTCGACCTCGCCTCCGCCTCCTTAGCGAATATCCTCACATTCTGGTATCCTCTCCAGTGGACTCAATATGCCGATGAAAATTGACCATCCTATCTCGGCGCGGGAACTGGTCAGTCCGCCCAGCCCGCCTAACCTATCGCGTCCTCCACGTCTTTTACAATGGTCACCTCCAAACATTTACGGCCGCCTGATACTCCCGCCCCTCGCATATCCACAACCAGGGCCACCACCAGAGCCTCTCCCCGCAGGAGGTGGCTTCCGTCTCACAAAACCGGAGCCTCTAACCCTTTCACGACCCGAACTGACCCAGCCTCACCACGTATACGCTCCCGCGCCACCTAAGCCCCGCGCCACCCCGCGACCGGAGGACCTGCACCGTACCCGCTCCCCAGGCGAGCTAGAAATTGGACAGGGATTTCTTACAGGGACGGACTCGGCGAAGGGCCCGTCTGATGACTCCGAATGGGGGGGTTGAGGGGTTTCGGTGACGAAGGTTTGGTGGCGAGGAGGGGTATTGTGATTAATGCTAAGGCGTTGCTTCCGAGGATTCATAAGAGTTTGAGGGGCCAGGTAGACTTGCCGTGGTGGAGAGCTGGCTGGGAGGTGGGATCGGGGTTTGAGGAGTGGCCTCAGGCTGATTGAGAGATGGGGGCCTGCTTCATGGCCACAAGGATGTTACTGGCAGATGATGTTGCGTAGATGGACGGGGCGCAAGGAATAATCATATGCCTCTGTAGAAAAGTACAAATGGCAGCTAATTATACGTCGTGTTCTCTTCGAAATACTTTGAAGCCCTCCCTGTGTCCCGTGATTCTGTGTTGATAGTCACTTCTTTGGCAAGGACCATCGAGGGCTAAAATGTCAGCGTCAGCCGAGCGTAGCATGGATAGGTGGGGCCATCTATTCCACCCGGGCAGGCAAGTCCGGTTCACGAGAAACTAGCCCCAGAGAACTTGGCACAAGCTGTAACTTTCCCCTCTTCTCGCGGGTTTAGACTCGAATCCTCTCGGGAATTTTCATTTGTATGTGCCACTGCGTGGACTCTACCACTGGCTTAGACTATCTACGGCTACTTCTTGTTGACCTCCTCTAAGAACATGAATGAGAGGGCCTGTCGCGGCTGTTACACAAAGCGCGTTGATTCCGAGTCTCCGACAGAGGTGACAAAATACAACATATCTCGATTGATTACGAGAGACATCACTCTCTATATGTACGCTCGTTTGAATACTGCGTCCAGGGTTCAAGCAGATGTCGGCAGCATACTGTATCTTGGCACATACGGACTGAGCGCACATGCCTCGCACTTCGCTTTCTATCTCTAGAAGTTCCTACCAAGATACGATAAACCTCGATGGGGCCAAGATGAACGTGTCCGAACCGCTGTCCCACGGACCAGATGGCGACTTCAGATTCGGCTTTTCTCGAACGACACCACAAATAGGAACAGTTGGCTTTCCCTTGATGCAAGTAGTATCACTCAATGCGCCGAGTCTACATCGTTCGGTTCAGACCAAGATTTCGTCGAGCTTATGACCTATATTAATCAGGGCTGCAGCGAAGTCAATAACCGGGTTGCGGCTCCCTCCTCCGGCGGTATTGCGTGGACAATTAACCGGTGTCGTCGACTTTTAAGCCCGGCAGGCGATAATTAGGCACGATGCTTGCAACCCTTCAGGTTGTTATTAGAGACATATAAAAGCACATGAGGCTGTGAAAAGCAGTTTCTAACCCGCCCAGCCAGCCCAACCGCCGCAACCTGTCTAACGACTTCAATCACGCCCATCCATGTCTGGTTTGGGCACTATTCAACTCGACATCCGCACCGAAATTTCAGAATGCACCTCTCCGCTCTCTCCAGTCTCCATCTCGGCCGCCACCTCGGCCTCCACCTCCCGCTGATGGCCGGCGTCATCCTGTTCACCACAGCCACGGCAGCGAATCCACCACACCTGCAAACTAGGGCTACTTCTATCCTCCTCCTCCTCCTCCTCCTCCTCCACCACCACCTCCACCTCCACCGCCATAATAGCCACGTCAAGGCCGTCAACACACGGGTGCGTCCAGAACGGGTGCAGGTGCGTTCGTGGAGCGAGGAGTGGGCAGCTCTGCGGAGGGTGCGTCGAGATTCTAGAGTTAGGAGACGGAGGAGCCTTGAATCACATCTACGAGTGCGCTCCGACAGGACGATGCTGCGATTACGGGCCTTCGACAAGGTGTGATGCCGAGGAGATCAGGTGTGGGTAGAGAGGAATAGTACCCGGCAATTGGGATTGACTTACCTGCTGTATGTCCTGAAGCTACTAACGATGGCACCTGGCGTCACCGTGCCATGTTCAGGATCTGATCGCACTGGGAAGAGGGGTTGAAGAGTGGTCACGGGAAGGAATGTAGAAGCATATCCAGGATTTTAGCTTGCGCCACTGGTTCGTCGTAACAATCTGCCGGCGCTTGACACGAACATATCTAACGAGGTATGTAGTCCTGACCACGCTTAGCTAGCTCGGTTCAGATCAATCATAATTCATGGCCGGGGGGATTGCTCCTTCCCCCCAATATTCCACCACTTCCATAAACTCCCAACGCCCTCGGTCTCCAATACGCATCATGATGTTGACAGAACATACGTACCTACTTCTTTGGATGACTCAAGTCTCCCTTTGCATCCCGAATTCTGCGATAAACTTCGGCAAACTTCAGCACGTTACCCTCCATGCATCACCTTCCAGCTTTCCGCGACAGACCCACTGCGCTCCCTAGTAGTCCAGCTCTTGTCGGCTCTCTGAACCCTAAATCGGCTAGTTTGGCGAACTCTGCGAGTCTCGTAGCTTAAACCTCCTAGAGAAGCATTTCTCGTTCCTCTACCTCGGTACGGAATGCAGGACAGCATGGGCCTCGTCTTCCCACTACACCTTCAACCATATCTCCAGGACCATTTCCTCCTTTCGAACGGGTGACGGGTCACGTCATGATGCGAGAGCTGCAGATGGTGATTCCATGTTTGTGCGAGGTATATGTTGGAGAGGTGTGTGTTCGAGATGTCCTAGGTAGCTCAGTGTCAGGGGGCGGCCGTTCGATAGGCACATAGCCCCGTTATTGTCGGTCTTTCCTTGCTGGCACCACCCAAGGTCGATGTAGTTCACACAGGCCGACGCTGTTCGACTGGCAAACTAAAAAAAAAAAACTCGACAACCCTACCTAGCGGCCCATTGCAGCAACAAATCATGACCCCCACAACGACCACAACATGATAGGCATTGAATAATACGACAGCGCGAAGATAGATGCCAACCCCGTTGCCATCTCAATCTTACGCATCAAGTATCTCCACGTACAACATGACTTCTCGTGGGAAAATGCCGAACCGTCCTCTTGGTCCATCGCCGAGCTATCGTCTGCCGTTACCTGCGCCTGCCTCCCGACTTTGACTCCCCTCATGGCCAAGTACTTCTCCAACCTTTTGCCGACGGTCCACCCCTCCAACGCCCATCCCAAGAACTACAACCCAGGCCTAGCTCAGGCCGAAACACCCTGAACTCGCGTAGCGTCTTCGGCCGGTCTCGAAATGCAGCCCGGGATCTGGAGAGCCAAGACATGAACTTGTCGACCGGGACGGGACACAGCTCGGATAACTAGCTGTGTGTTAAGCTAGGTGTGCGGCCCAGCGGCGGTAAGGCAGATAGTCCGGCCATGCCATCCGAGAGCGGCCGTTCTGGGGCTCCGGGATGTGCGCGAGGACTTGTTGCAACCGACTAGCAGCCCGGTGCCGCCGTCAAGCCTAGCGACGCAAGAACAAATGATAGGGTTGAGGCCGACGGTGCAGACGGGGATTAAGCCGACGACGCTGGAGATGTACCGGAAAGAGGAAGGGAGAGCGATTCAGGTGAAGACAGATGTGTATCAAGCACAGAGGCCGAGCAATTGAGGAAATATGGATGAACGGCACTGTCGCGGTCTTCTCTTGTAAAGGAAGAGCAGGGATAAGATATTTCTGGGGGCGAAAAACCGCCACTAGTCCCTTCAGCTTCTTTGTATTCTATCACGACTTTAGTGTAGGAGACGTATGGGAGGCCGAGTCTTTATTTCCTCGATAGTCAACACCTCGCGATGATAAGCGTACTGTACTGAATTGGTAAGGCTTGTTCCGAAGTTTTAAAGAGACGCTTCGAGTTCAAGTCACGCAGACAAACTTGGTGCGGCGCCAAAGCAGCTATCAATTTATTTCATTATCGTCCATCAAGTTTAAATAAAGTTCAGCCCCCCATACGTGCGCGGCCATAGGTCTGGTGGCTGAAGCCCAATGCATCTCTTACTTCGTGACATGGGTCTCGCAAGAATTGTCATGGACGAATCGAAGCATCGGGATTTTTTTTTTCGAGAAACTTGACTATTTGGGTTTAGATTTGTCTCAGATGGAAGTGTCCTAGTAGAATAGACCATGTTGAGGCCAGAAAATCCTCCATATGTATTTACACCTCACCACCGATCTACTATGTCAAGCATATCGGTCCATCATTCTTACGTCACTCTGCAGGTTCGGTTCTGGTGGCGAAGTTGGCATATTAGAGGACATAGCCATCTGTCGAGCTGGTACCGGCTGCATCTGACTTGTCCCTTGGGCTTGCTCGACGAGCCCCGCGTGACTCCTT
>Ga0247774_1001900_pt1 | contig 10442 bp, 7 predicted proteins | sample UWRJL001104B6_FD_179933 | JGI IMG/M metagenome (GOLD analysis project Ga0247774, IMG submission 179933) | Plant litter microbial communities from Arlington Agricultural Research Station in Wisconsin, United States - UWRJ-L001-104B-6 | ecosystem: Environmental > Terrestrial > Plant litter >... | reverse complement strand
GTCTTTCATTGGTCCTTGGTATGCCAGTCGGACAAACTGGTATGCCAGCCGGACGAACTTATACGAAATCAAGTTTGGGCATGCCAAATATTCAAATTTTGAACGATAATTGAGGCAACGATAGATGCCACGCTCGGGGAGTTTTCTATCCGAATGGTATTACCAGCTAACATATGATCCCATACAACGAGTTCGACTCTATGGAGCATACCAGCAAAGATTTTGCTTTATGAGAACAGACTCTGCCTGTTCACCAACACTACTGGATTTTATCTTCAAAGAGGCATTCCATTACTCTTGGTTTTTTTGGGGGTTTTTTGGTAGAACAAGCATTCGCTCTTTCTCTCTTGATTCATTACACTATCCGTACCTGCGGACCCAATGGCGATGCAACCTCTATCCAACCCAAATATTCTTTACGAGGACCTCCCCAAGGTGCCCTCTTTTGCGAAGGCTCATGGCTCTCTCATGGGCCTTGCCTTCGTTATTATCATGCCCATGGGTGCTGTCATAATCCGTACAGTCAGAGGGAAGAATGCCGTTTGGATTCACGCTGCGTGCCAGCTCCTAGGGTGGGTACTCATGGTGGGAGGTTTAGCAACGGGGATTAGATTGGGAAATATATTGGATAGGGTATAGCTATGTCTCCATGCCGTTTCAATTCCCAAACATAAAGGACTTTTCTACTGATACTTATCATCATGCAGCTGCACAACAATGGGCATACGGTACTCGGCACGGTGATCGTCGTCCTCTTGCTTTTCCAGCCGTTCCTAGGATATATCCACCATCGACGATACCTTTCAACACAAAGGCCGACAGTCTGGACTCATGTTCACGTGTGGTTTGGGCGTGTTCTCATCCTTGTCGGCATCATCAATGGGGGTCTTGGCCTGAAGCTGGCAAGTGATACGCCTGCGTACAGCAGGGCTGGCACCATCGCCTATTCCGTGCTAGCCGGGATTATGGGAACTCTGCTCATTGCTATGGTTATACTGGGCAAGGCAAAAGGGGCGGGGAAAAAGACAGAAACAGAAGGTTAACCACAGAGCTTCTAGTGCATATCTACTGCTGGGATTCAGTCTCGACATATGATTACTTGAGAATACAGACTACCGGGAGCACCATTACTACAAGCTACTAAGGGAGAATATTGGGCGCGTCGAAGGAGAACTTTTTAATTAAAAAAATGTATTTAGAATGGTTGTTTAATGATTTGTTAACACAGCAGGGCCCTCATGGGTTTTAGATTGCCCAGCATTTGGTCTTTGTAACGAGCGGTAAGCAAGAGCCAGTTTAGTTTATTTTTTTCGTCTTTTTTTCTCTTTTCTATTAACATGAATTATTGTTGTCCACTGCCCCCCTGGTCATAGAGTGAGAGTTATCCGGTGGGCATGTGTTGCATGTATTCCGCTTCTGCCGGGTCGCCGTAGGTAACAAAATAATACCATGTCACCTCATGTTTTCCCAAATAAACCATGAATTTCTTTCTGCCAGTAATAAAAGTGGCATATTCTTTTACGGCTTCTATTTCCTTTCTCTCGGATGGCATGACCGAAGCGGACGTTAGGAAGATGAAGCTTGGGCAGTGTATATGTTACGCCAAGGAGGCGAGGACCCAGAGTGGCAAATGTCATGCAATCCGAGCGCTTATTCTTGGTGCTTGTCCTCGAAGAACAGGCACTACTGATGGCACCTCATTTCAATCGAGTCAATCATTTCATTTCGCACTCTTACACGCCTATTCGCCCACATGTACATAAACACAATCCTGGTACATGCAAGTTGTCAAGCCGCCTAGATCTTGAACTATTCGCCACCAGAAGAGCCCAGCAATCAATTTTAGCGAAGAAGGACCAAGCGGCTCTGACTAAATGCCGTCGACACAAGCAGAGGCTTTGGGAGGCCAAATCACCGACGTCTCACGCCAACTGTCAGAACTGATGCCTCGAATGGAACCACGTGATGTCCTGACGTAGAGGGTGGTCCGTGAGATCCTTGTCATGAGATTAAAAGGCAGACTTTTCAACCTTTCAACATCTTTGAATAGACAGAACAATTCAGTCGTCTCTCGTGCTGATGCATCACAATCTGACACCAACCCCCCAACGGTTGTTCATAAAACCCGGAAATCCGCTCCGCATATCGGACATTCTTTTTAGGAAGACATGCCTTCTTTACCCCTTAACAGTTTCACTGAAGACTCGGTTCGGAGACTTCGCTATTGAAAAAAATACGGTAAGGCGCTGCTAACAGAGCGCCTAGCTGCAGTCCAAGGCACCTGTCGGCAGTTGGTCGGCATTTCAAACGTCTGACCCATCTTTGCCTGTCATTCACCACCTTCGAAGAGACAAAAAAAGAAGAAAATGAAACTGCCTAGATGCCTTTGTGTTTTTTTGCCGCCGAACGTCAATTCTGCTCAGATTTGGCCGAAGACGACATCGTGCCACGTAGTTTGGAGACTATAGAGCCGTGTGAAGTATGGGCAGTGAAACACTGGAGTTGTCGGCTTGGTACTTCGCGACCAAGATGCTGGAGACGGCCGGCCTGCAGGCTGCAGCAACCGAGGGACGACCACATAGTGTCGGAAAACGCCTGCATAAAGCCTCCCTGCGGCTTCGGCACCCACACGCAGATGCTGGCTAACAGGCGCATCGTGGGCTTTGGCCTCTAGGAGCCGGCCGTGGAGCTGGCGACTGAGCAGCTGGGCGGAGATGACGCGGTGCTGTTCCGGAACGCGAGGGTCTACCGCGAGACGTATGGCCTGTACAGCACCACCAAGCCCAATGATCCGAGTACGCGGGCGAGGATCGTCGACTCCGTAATGGCCCTCAACAGACGGCGGCCGTGTTCCAGAAGGTCTCGAACAAAGTCTACGCCTCTGCGGCGGGCAAGGTGGGTATGGACGCGGCCGTCACAGAGAAGGTCTGGGACGAGCATATGCGGGGCGGGACTGGCATGGGCGACGATCTCATCGATTTTCTCGACGTGGAGGAGGAGGGGACCAGTACCTAGCGCAGCAGGACCGGCGCAAACCAGCGGGACGCAGCACCACCGCTCAGTTTGTCAACATGAGTGTCCTGAGGGAAGCCTTTGGTCTGGATTGAACTCGCATGAATCTACTCCAGGCCGGGAACGACAGACATGGAACTTTATCTATGATTCCAATTTCGATTCCATTCCAACAATCAGCCTGCCGTGAGGCAATACCATGCTCCTGCCACCGCATTGGCCCATCCTATGCTGCGAAGACTTTGTCACAATGAAACGGCCCTCTGTGAGGAGGTAAGGGGAAGTGGGCGTTGCAAAGCCATTGGAGGACTCAGTTGTGACCAGGCGATTGTTTTGAACCCAAGTAAATAGAAGAAAACCTCTAGTGTTGACTCCATATGCTAAGCCGTTCCGTCGTTCCAAGCTCGTCTCGCCACGTACTCCCCGGCCGCAAGACAAGATTCAATCGTGTGACCCTCAAGAATAAGTCTAAGGCAAGCGTTGGCGTACCTAGTCAGCTCGAGTGTATTTTATTCAGTTCTTCACTGCGAAGAAACTGCCGATGATGCCGCCCCATTCAGAGTTTCGGCTGCGAGTGGCCCGTGTGTTGGAAAGCGAAGTCGAATTCGGCCATCTTCTGCTTCGCCCTAACCGTGTAATATGGCACCCTTCCGTTCAGCGTCAGACGAAAGCCCTCTTGCCCAGACTTCGCTGCTTCCTTCAGATAGACTTCGTTCACAGGGGCTTCGTGAGCCACTTTGACAACTTTTGGACATTAGCTAGGCTCCCAGCAAAGGCAAGCAACATCGACGACATGACATGGTCGGGTAAGGGTTAGAGACGGAGGATGCTTGGCCAAGAATCAGCACGTCCTGATTGGTCAAAGTTCCTAGTCACGTGCCTTCCTCTCGAGGATGGTGGTAAGGTGAAACCAGCTTACGGAGAGGCATGTCTGCGGCTTTTTGGACCAATGAAGGACGTTTGGAAGCCATTTGAATCTCGAGGTTCCTAAAATTGACTTTCTGTGATAATGTCGACTGAGACGGCCACCGACTTTGTAAAATGGATCACACCGTGTGTCGAAGTTTAAAGAGGAAAGAGAGAATAAAGTTGGAAAGAGCCAGATGAACAGCCGGGGAGAGAACGATGTAAAATATTGGGCTGAAAGCACGGGCTGCATCTGCTCTCAACTATCATGAGGCATTGAGGTAGCTCATATTTCCGTAGGTGTGGACGGCCGCTCAGAATCTCCAACGAGGAGCTGAACGGTAAGTGACCCAATCAAAGATGGCCTTGGTGCACGATTTTCCCCACTGAGGAGGACGGCCGACACTCGCACAATTTCGGGGGTTCGTAATTCCTCACTTTCGCCACTCACAGTCCGAGTCGGCCACACCTGTGTGATCTGCATGCAGGTTGAGGAGTGGTTGACGTGGTGGCGCATGCCCCCACATTTGTGGAAAAACCAGGGCAGACACATTGCTGCGTTTTCATTGGGTCGCTTAGAGGCCTCCTCGCCCAGAACGCGTAATCGCCTCCTCCTCATCACAATTTTGTGTGAAGCGCGGGTACCGCACTCTCTTTTTTCCCCCTCGTCTACAATTCCTTACCTAAAGAACGCGCGAGGCAACTTGACCGCCCATCTGCAGACAAGGCAACCACGCTAGCTCACGCATGTGCGAGGCTCTCGTGTGCCCATACCGATATATTCATTGAAGGTTTTGGAAGGCTCTAACAGTACGCTCTGCCTTGTCGTATATTTGAGGGCTTTCTAACTCGGAATCTCGGCTGAAACCAGCCTTCTCGTCCTTGAACCCTCGCCAGTCGACATCCGGGCCACGGCGAAGACCACTCGCCAAACGACGCATGTATGTACCTAAGCAGCGAACAATTTGCTGGTCTATAGATTGCTGCAGATCAGATGCTCAAGTATTTCCACAGTCACGGCTCTACTCTCCAGCTCGAGGAAGTCATGCCTGACTCTCTAGGACCAGACCACCACACACATCGCGGCACAAAAAGGTCTGCGTCGGGACTGACTGTAGACGCCCCAACAGGGCAAAATGAAGGTGTCGACGACATAGGATCAGAAAAATCTGCCCGTCTCTTCGCCTGCCCCTACTACAAGTTTGATCCTGTAAAACACCAATCTTGCCTCTTAAGGAACACCCTTACCACCACCAGCTACGTCAGGCAACATCTCTTGCGGTCTCACAACGCCCCGATACACTGTCCGGTATGCGGGGAGGTGAAAGATTCTTTGGTCAGTTGTAATGAGCACGTACGGCTGCGGGAATGTCGGCCGCCGTTTGTCCCTCCGGAAGGACTAACTCCAAGCCAAGTCGAAGCGTTGAAGAGTCACAGAGGCACATGGGATGATATATGGCGCGTCGTGTTTCCACAAATCTCTCCGCCGCCACCACCATTTGTAGCAAGCAGCCCCGTGGTCGAGCTTCTCGATATTTTTCGAAGCTTCATCCGGTCGCAGAATGATGTGGAGAGTCGCTTGATAGCTCTGCTCTCCGACGTCAACACCGAAAACCATTCGATGACGGCCCGAAACTTGGCTTTGCGTATCATGGAGATATACGAGGACGTAATCGGCGAATTTCAAAGCCTTGAGTCACTGCCCATCGAACGTTATCGATCCTCTATGCCTTCTATCGTCCTTCGGCGCGAGGATACGGCAAAACACGCGAAAGATTCTCCCCTCAAGAGGCCATGGAAGATTCCGAGACTTCCAACCCCTACCCGCTCCGAAGCAACCTCAGACACCCAAACGCAGGCACCTAGTCGAGATGATGCTGCTTCTTCGGTAGATGCCATGTTGGGAATCGAACGTAGTCGAATGCTGTCTCCCGACACAGAAATCTCTAGATCTTCCTTGGCCTTGCCGAGTCCGAAGGACCATGTCGGGGGCGGGCCGGTGGGGAAATCACGGATTGGCACTGGTCTGCTTTCGTGCTCGCGTTGTGAGAGGACCCATTTTGCCGACCAAAATTCCCTCACCCGACACCTCAGAGAAGTTCATTCTCGCCACAAACATCCTTGCCCATACCATTGTGGGTACTCTGTATCTCGAAAGGACAATTTAAAGCGACACGTTGATGCCAAGCACCGAGGCCAACCACTGCTGGCCGATGGGGACACAGCCGTACCCGACAAACCACTCCATAGCAATGCAACGTCCTCATCGTTATCCTCCTCAAGCTCTGGGGCTCGTGGTCAACAGGTGGTGTCTAAGGGCGATGATGAGGCGACAGGAAATGGCGCAATACACACTTTGAGTCCCATAGAAGAGATGCAGGCAACCATACATGGCGAAGAATATTTTGGATGGGCCAAATTGGAAGCCCCCAAGCCAACCCCCGCGCCAATGCCCGTAATAAGCCAGGCAAATGTTAGCTCCCCAGTCGACGAACCTTCACCTCTAAGCAAGCAGTGGCAGTTAGCACGCCGGAAAAGTCCGCTTGTCTACAATTATGATGATTGCCAGCTGCTGCCAGAGCAAGTTCGACTTCTTGTTCTTCAGCCAAGCACCGACCAATCCGCCGATCTCGCTGTGGAGCTAAGGGCTTTCTCTGTTCAGCGGCTGGCCGATAACCCCGATACCCTCCCATACACAGCGCTCTCGTACGTATGGGGGACCGCAGAAGCCTCCAAGGTTGTGTACGTCGATTCACACGAGACTCGGGCAACACATGACAATTCCATGGGCGGTGTCGCGGCACAAGTCGTTGGTCGAAAACGTCTCTCCATCAAGCCCAGTCTCGATGCGGCCCTAAGGCAACTCCGACAGAACGAAAGACCTATCGCTCTTTGGGTAGACGCAATATGCATCAACCAAGCATCTGTGGCAGAAAGATCTGATCATATGCGATTGAGTCGCAAAATTTTCTCTTACGCCTCCACGGTTCTGGTGTGGCTCGGGCCGCCGGACGCGGACCAAATGTCCGACCAGGCCATGGAATTCATTGGAACAGTTCTTCGACAGACCAACCCGCACGAATACCTACAACCTAGGTATGCGGCAGTCTGGTCTCATTTTTTGAAACTCTTACAGAGACCGTGGTTCTCTCGGGCCTCGATTATGCAAGAGATTCCCTTAGCCAGAGATGTCGTCGTTCAATGTGGAGATTCGAAGACTCACTGGATGGACTTCTCAGACGCCGTCAGTCTCTTCAGTCTCCACTTTGAAACCGTCCTCTCGCTCATCAAGGGTGGGGCGTCAAGTGCACAAATATCCGTGGACGGAATACACGGACCGGATTCGATAGCTGCCATCAATGTGGTGGATATTCTTCCCGGCATTTTCCACCACAATCCAGACGGGACTGTTTACAAGCCTCGCCAGCGACTCGAAACCTTGCTTTACACTTCCTCGAAACTCAAGGCGCCTGACCCTCGCGACAAGGCTTTTGGGCTCTTCGGCCTTACCACCAACAAGTTGCAGCGGCAGCCAGACTACTCCCTGACTCTCTGTGATGTTTACTCGGATGTTGTCAGGTCGGTGGTGAAAGAAAGCCAAAGTCTTGACATCATCTGTCGCCCGTGGGCGCTCCCGGAACTTAAAGAGAAGTTTGACGAATTCTACCCATGCCTTTCAGGCCTTCCATCCTGGGTCCCGGTCTGGGAAGACTTGTCACAAACCTCGGTTGGCATGGGCAGTCGTAGTAGCTTCGAGAACACCTTCGTGGGTGTTCCAGGAAGGCCAATATATTGCGCCTCTGGTGACGAGCCGCCGAAAGTGGACTTTAGAAAACATGGTAGAGATAGTCGAAAGTCTCAAGATGAGGGAACCTATCGTCAAGAGGGGCTTTCCCCCTCCCAAACCTCCACGATGCAGCCTTGGCAGTGGGAGCGAGTCAGAGCAAAAGTCAGAGCACTTAGATCACAATCGCCAATGACGGAGCTGGTGGAAGGGCCGCCTCAAGACTTGGGCGGGTCCCTTCTGGCATGGGGCGTCCTTCTTGGTATCGTCACTTGGCAAGAGAGGATGGACAATGGCATGATTTCGAGTCGGATCCTGTCTCGCCTGAGCCACAATGTACGCGACTACAACTTGGCGCCCAGAGAATTGGACGGGGTTCCGCCCAAGCTGTGGCGAACTCTTGTGGCAGATCGCGGGCCGGACGGCCAGAACCCGCCCTCGTGGTACCACCGGGCCTGCCTTGCCTGTCTTGCAGCGGACATCAAAGGGAGGAAGATCGACATTGGGGAGACCATTGCCCGGGAGCGGGACTCGATGAAAGCTCACTACCTGAGGCGGGTCCGGGCCGTTTGCTCGGGCAGGGCGTACCTCGAGTGCCAGCAGATATCCGACGGCACTTGGGAGAAGCTGCATGGGGTCGGGCCGGCCGACGTCCAGAACGGCGACTACGTGTGCGTGCTCTTCGGCTGTAGTGTGCCTGTCATCCTACGGCCGTACTCATACGGGGGGATCGGCGAAGAAGGGCTTCCGCAGTACTACAAACTGGTTGGCGAGGCGTTTGTGCTGGGCATGATGAATGGTGAGGCGATGGATCATCTGCGTGAGGACGACAGGATGGAATTTGTCCTCGTTTGACATACAGGCACATGGGGTAAGGGAGTTTGAAATACGCCCGGAAAATTCTGTCAATGTACGGGCCCCCACTTGCCTGGTGTCTCTGCGTGGTCTTCATGGAAATAGACGCTTAACTAACGAATCCACTCATAGGGAAGAGTCTCATTCAACAAAGATCACATCCGGGACGTCTCAAGTACTGGCTCACCGGCCATTACGGGGTGCAAACTATGATACACTCAACCCCAGTTTTAGCTTAGATTGGCAAAGGAACCCCATGGACTTGTTGAGACATTCTCCCTCACTCAATAAAGCAATGGCGGAAGTAGTCAATAAAATTAACTTTGTCAGCACATGTTTTACTACATGTCTCCTGATACGAAGATGCGTCTACATTCCCGCCTAAGGGAAACCTTGGACCTTATTGTATCTACCTTGAAGATCTTCTCTGTAACTCCTTTTGCAAGCAACGAGATTACGAGGCCATCATCTAAAGCAGATCAAGTAAGCGTACCATTGTTCAAGGGATCCGCAACAAATGGAAGGACGGCTGCCCTGTAAATGGCGGGCTACCCAGAAGAATAGCTCGTGAACTATTCGCCATTTGAACCCCATCCCGTCTCATAGTCATCCAGTTAATATTTTGAGCGAGATTTCGTCTATCTAGTGGAAATATGACTTCCGCGAATGAAATTGAAGCTGCTGCAAGGCTATTTGGGCCTATATTAATTGTATGGCTTGAAACTGGGCCAGGTGACCAAAACAGGGCCACCGTCCCAGATCTGGGCCAGGAGGCCTCAAGTCCCTTAGCAACAGCGTATTGCATTATGCACCGATTGCCCTCAGCAATTCCCATCGTCGTTCTCCTTCCTGAGCTGCGGCAGCTCTTGCCTCAGCCGTGGGTAAGCCAGATCATGTGTCGGTTACACAGCCACCAGAGGTTTTCTGGCCACTCTACTTGAAAGCGCCACACCCCCATTTTGGGGGCCCATAATTTGGTCCAACTCTCGAAACTACAGTTTGAAGTGCTCTTCTAGCTTTCTATATAGCCAGGTAAATTACAGCCAACCCGGGATATTAAGTTTTAAGAACCTAGGTTATATATCCGCGATATAAGGCGCATACATGTAGAATAATAATTCTATTATAGAGACTATTTGTTAAATGTCGTAGAATGTCAACTTTATATGACCACTCCTAGTATTCAACGGAGGTGGAGTTCGGATCCAGCTCTCTGAATGGGAATACTTTTTGATAGCCCCACGTCGGCCCGGAGGGATGGGACATGTACTGACTGCTAACCTGTGCAGATAACATAAAGCTAAGCCTATCTAAGTTAGTCCACAGGAGAAGGCAGTAGCCATGGCCCAACCACTGGTTACCGTGCTACCAAGATCACGTAATCTAGAGCCCCCACTCAAGGCTGCGGCAGTGGGGGATTAGGTGACCCGGCTCAAGGCTGCGGGTCTACCCAACAGATTTGTTGGCGCCGCTCCCATAGTAATTAATCCGTTATGCGACTAATCAACATGGACACCCTTCGGCTGGAGGAGACACCGTATGCAGCCAACACGCGGTATGCGCCGGGGCCGACACATGCTGCATCGACCAGACGAACCCAACGGCGTTGACCCGTTCCATCAACTCTATGTTCCAGTGGTACAAGCAGTCGGCTGAGTGCCTCGTGTACTTCGTCGACGTGGCCAAGTCCAGCAGCGGTGACGGAAACTGGGAGGGCCAGTTTCGCGCCAGCCGCTGGTTCCAGCGCGGCTGGACACTACAAGAACTGATCGCGCCCTCAACCGTTATCTTCTACGACCGCGACTGGACCCTGCTCAGCACCCGCGACGAGCTGCACGCCACCATCTCAGAAATCATCACTATCCTCAAGGCAGTCCTGGCCAAT
>Ga0247774_1001899_pt1 | contig 10447 bp, 9 predicted proteins | sample UWRJL001104B6_FD_179933 | JGI IMG/M metagenome (GOLD analysis project Ga0247774, IMG submission 179933) | Plant litter microbial communities from Arlington Agricultural Research Station in Wisconsin, United States - UWRJ-L001-104B-6 | ecosystem: Environmental > Terrestrial > Plant litter >... | reverse complement strand
ACGCATCAGGGCCTTTACCCGGAGCAAGCTTACCAGGCGCCAGGTTCAGTCCCTTGAGGAGGCTAGAATCGAGCTTGACGGGAAGGCCGGCTGCCTGGAGGGCGCGCCTGAGCACCTCATAGTCTTCTGGAGTCGAAGAGCTCAGATCGCGTCTTTCACTCAGATCGACTTATATAGGCCATTAGCATGAAGTTTATGTGGTTCAGGCTACCTGAGAACCGCTAGATGCTTACTGTTTTGCCCGGAAACTGGGGCAGCAATGGCGGCAGAAGCCGCGATAACAAGCAGAGCGATGGCCTTCATTTTGGAGCGTTGGGGTTTGTTGGGGTTTGTTGGGGTTTGTGGGTTGATGAGAGAGAGTGGGCACAAGGAATACTTGAGTTGGGATAGTATAATGATGTTGAGGGGATTGTTGAAAGGCTGGATTTGGAGACTGTTGGGACTGTTGAGAGTGATGAATCGGGAGTCTCTTTAATGTCGACGGAAGGAGGACTGAAGCCTACTTTATACTTGCGCGAGGCAGAATGTAGTTCTCTCGACATTCCTTGATATTGAGAGCGTGACTGTGATTATCTTCCTCTATCCTGCCTTGGATGTGTAACTGTTCGCCCGCTTCTCTCTCCCTCAGCCTCAGGGGTTGTTGCCTAGCAATTCTCCGTCGCGTTCAAGCCATAGAGCGACTCCGAAGGTTCTGATATCTCATGGCTCTTCAGCCCTGGTCCGCAGCAGAGTCCTGAAGATGGCGAAACGAGGTTAGCTGGACATGTGAGGTGCTAGGAATCTTGGCATCAAAGAATTGTACAGCCCGTGCCTCGTATCCAAGAGTGGAATCTTCCATTGTGCGTCACGTCCGCGGTGGCGTGGCTGATTGTTTACGGCGCTATAGTTTTTCACTAAACCTCATCGCCGCCAGCGCTTACTCTGAGGAGTGCCATAGGAGCTGGTGAAACTATCAATCGTCAAGTCAACATAGAATTGGCCAATCGACGGACAGGACGTTCGAGAATGCTGCGGGTCGAGGTTTATGCACAACAGCCTAGCGCCACAGCCGTACGGGCGGCCCTTTGTAACCTCGACCATGTCTTGGGTTAATTATTGGCTCTCAGAAATTGATGCCGGTGCTTCTCCGATCGCCTGATTCACGACGACAGACATCTAAATCTTGATTTGCTGACCTTGTAAATTGAGCGTGTTCGCGCTCGAGGTTCAGCTGTGGCGTCTAGTCGCTCGTCGACAAACACTGTGTGGGGCGCCAGCTTCTTTGGTAGGGCTAGAGCATAAGCCACGACTAGAGTCAAACCTACCGCGCCTCACGGTTCAGCTTGCGATCTACAACCTCCAATTGGCTGAATCTCCTTCCTCGTGCAATTGACGTTGCAAGTGGGTGTTAGAGCAACAACCCGCCCACGACGGCTCAAATTTACAGAGAAAACTGGACCAATCCTCCGAGTCCAGGATCCCAACATCGGGCTTGCCCCAAGCATCCACCAAGAACGGCGAAAGATTATCAAGATGTTCTCATTTAGGGCAACGGAAAAAGCAGCCTACTCGAGGCTTGACGATACGGTGGAGAATTCCACGGAACACTATTTTCGCCTCTCCAACTTATCAGTTTGGCATCGATATTCTCATATTGTTTCTTGGATGTTGAGTGCATTCTTGTTTGCGATATCGATTACCATGATGGTATCCTCGCAGATGCGCGAGATGAAACTTCTAGGACCGCTGCGCACTCGGGAGTACAGTACGTTTCATGCTTCTCAAGACAACCCTTCTCGGCCACTAACATGATACCCTAGGCAAAGCGGTTGATGAATGCGGTGCGAGATCTTCTACCAAGTATGTTGGAGAGTTCGACGCACCGACAATCTGGCGAGGCTCTCCGAATGCATCCATCGATGCGGCATGGAATAGCCTCGATGTCGAGACCTCTACTTCTATTTCAAGGGAAGAGATGATTCGGCTGGGACAGCTACGAGATAGCTCGGTGGAGCTCCCAGATGGCCAATACCTCGCCAGCCTTGGCGTATTCCACCAGATACACTGTCTTGTAAGCACTCAAAAGCAACGCAGCCGAGATTGACCCCTCCCTAACAGTGGTGGCGAACCTAGAATGTCATCCGCAAATACACTTACCTCGACTATTATGTTGAGCACGAGCGTGAATTCTTCACCGCACCTACTTTGCGCACACATGTTGACCACTGCATTGACATGCTGCGCCAAGTACTTATGTGCTCGGCTGATTTGCACCTGATAACCTACGACTGGGTGGCTGAGGTTGACTTCCCCTGGCCAGATTTCAATGGCAACCGCTACTGTCGAGATTATACAAAGGTCCATGACTGGGCGACTTCCCATGTCACCACTAGTGGCTCTAAGACTGTAGTTGTCCCAAAGCCTCAGGGCGTGGCTTTGAGGCCGCTACCGGCCCATGGCCATTGAGAATTGTGGAGGGTTCACTAAACATAGTGGCAGACGCTTTTGGGAATGGCCTTTTGGGAAACAATATAAATTTTTATTTAGTTAGGAGAAAGCTGCAAGTCATCTTGGCTGCCCAATATACGAAATCCTCTCTGATTTATTTATGAAACCTCACTCTGGGCGGGTCAAACATCGCCATTTGGCGTTTAATTCCCAACTCGATATCCCGACTTATTGACGTTCTCCGACGTTGCAACTAACACACACTCTTCAGAGTTTTATTAGTAGAGTATAAAATTTCCGGGGGTTTTGAAATGAAAATTCTTGTAAAGTCACGAGATGGTCACAGGCAAATGCTCGAAAATTGGGAAACCAAGTCACAAATTTTCTACATCAATGTTATCTAAGCTACGTATACGAGCCGTACCGTCCATGCACTGCTCCCCGGTTGCCTTGTGGTGACATATCAGAACGGATGCTCGAGTCCGCTTCTCTCAATAACCCAATCCTGGATCTTGCCAAAGTCACGACAGGTGTGCCATGTGTCGAATCTTGGCTTTGGTCGGCTGTATTTGGTTGACCACTCGACGGGAATGCGTGTGATATCGGCCTTGCACATCAGCACTTGACGCAGGTAGTCTACGCAGTGCTCAACATGCGCATTGTAAGCCGAATCCGCGTCATTCTTAGGGTAATACTCCGGATGCATAGCGCGACGAATCATATTCTAGGAGGGTCAGTAATGAGAATTGTGGCAAAGTAAAGGAGTTATTCAAGTACGATCGAGCACACTGAGACCTACCAAGCAGTGTATTTGATGGAACACGTCAACGCCGACCAGCCACCACCCATCTTTCTTCTGTATTGTGGTGCCAACCACAGACTTAGCCTCTTCGCCTTTGAGGTCAACCCCGTCCGCTGCAAACTGCTGTCAGGGGAGAGCATTGTATACGCAACAGGGTCCGGAGTACTTACCTAAAAGGAGCTGTGCCCATGCAGCATCAATCTCTGGACTCGGCGGCCCTACATATCTTGTCGGTCCCTCGTTCCCGGTGAGAACGAGTGTACCATTGTCGGCCCAGTCTAGGTCACCTGTAAACTTGACCTCCTTGACATGGATTGAAGCCTTTAATGGATCTGCGCTCATGTAACTAGTTAGTCGTCTCTCATTATTCCGTTTCCCGACAACAGCGGGGACTACACACCTAGCTCTGTGTCATATCCGTGCTCAAAGGAGTACCTTGGCTTTGCAGAGCCCGATGACAGCCTCCATGTTGCAATCAAGGAGGCTATCCAGACGTTGATGAAGATTAAGCACCATCCACAACGTGTAAGTGTTCGCCTGCCTTTGCTGGATTCGTAGGTGTGGCGACCGCCGAGGAAGGGGTCGTTCTCGTCTGAACTTCCGCGCCTCGTGGCCGAGTCTCCTCGATGTTCGCGACCATGAGTAGCACCAAGCACGAGCCCCAGCCCCAGCTTCTCAGCGTCTTGGGGATTCATTGTGCGCCTGTGCGGTGGTGACCACGGTTTGGTTTGGAAAGTAGACGAGTCTTCCGACACGAAGTGTGAAGTGTTTGAGAGAATTGAGTTGGATGAGGTTCTGGGCGGTGGTTGAAGAGATCTGGTCGAGACTGCCATTGAGTGCGATGCTTCGATGCTAATAATAAGACAACGGTCCAAAGACTGGCGTGAGCGCCTAGATCATTCATGTGCATGTTGGCTATGTTGGGGGCTGATATCTCATTGTCGTTACTGCATATACGGCGACGACGGGGGAGGTTGAAACTGGCCCCTCCTAATAGCGATAGTTCGCGGCTGAGCGGACAAGCTGAAACCACCTTTGTGGCGCAAAGTCGGACAACCGCAGAACTAGTGAGCCTTGCAGCTTGCCCAGGGCCGATACTGGCCAAAGAGTATTTAATTCGCCGTCGCAATGCATTGTGGACCGGGCGTTGAATATCACAGGTCTTCGAGCTAGCCACTTGGCGTGCCCGTGAAGTCCGGTCCGTGCGATTTGATTCGTCACCTGCGAGATTGATAGCTTTCTCAGCCGCAGCCGGGTTTCGGCAGAGCGGAAACGGTCAGCACGGAGCACCTGCATTGCGCCTCCTCCGCACTTATCGGAGTTCAAGCAATTGCAGCTGCCGTACGATACGTCAACTTGTACAAGCCAAGAATCAGTGAATGTAGGACTCAATTGCAACCATAGGCGTGCGACCGGACAGCGCAGGACGCTTGGAGGGCTATGCTGGCCCGCAGTGCCACCAATTGTCACAGTTGCCGCGCCCAGTGCGATTCGGCATCGAAAACACTGTGCGGGGTTTCAGCTTGAAGGTGGCTTTTGGGAGCCGTTCTTGATTAGGCCTTCTAGTATTATCAGCCGATATACATCTTTCAGCAAATACACAATATATTTATGGTGACATCAGCGACCGGCTAAGCAATCGCCAGAGTACATTAAACCCCAACCCACACTCGAGTTCCGCAAATCCACCATTCAGCAGACCTGGAAACATCATCACGCCATGATGTCGAGTGGTCAAAACAGAAGTTCAGCGGACTCTGTGGGCGACAGAGATTGTCTTCTCCCTTCCGAGGAGTGGAAACTCCCAGAGACGAAACTGAGAGCTTCAAGGAAGACGTTAGGGCCCCATCCGTGGCCATGGGTTTTGTCAACAGTCATCCTGGCTTGCTCTACTTTGTATCTCTGGTTTTGTTCATCGCAAACGAGTTGCCACCTCGGAGAACAGGCATCCGCAGCTGATATTAGTAAGGATGTCTCGACCTTCTTGCTTCATGGTTGAATTTGGCGCTAACGGTGACACAAATGAAGAGACTGCTCTTGCTACCGCTTCACGGAAACAGGTGACATTCACTGGTCAGCTTGAATACGACGCAAATGGGACCCTTGTTACTTTTCATGCCCCAGACGAGAAGGTCTGGATTGGAGATCCATCTCCGCAAATCGACGCTCTCTGGGACTCGATATCCAAAGGTTTGTGGTCCAGTATGCTACGATATGAATTCCTGGGACTGACGCAAACGGAGCAGCTGAAATTATATACCTCGATGGTAAGGACGCGGACGAGGTGAGGGGCCGTTCTGTCCTCTGGAATGGCTACTGGCTCTCCGGCCTCGATGTCTTCCACCAGCTGCACTGCCTGGTAAGTGGGAGTGTTCTTTAAGCTCCCCATCGACAAATTCATCCATTACTGACCCGCCTCTCAGAACACTGTACGAAAAGCGCTGTACCCGGAATACTACACGCCGCAAGCATCGCCTCGGACCGAGAAACTACACACAGGTAATTCACCCAAGACTCCATTCTACCAATATCAGTTGTACATTTTGGCCACAGAGGACCTGACATGAGACTCCAGAGCATTGTCTTGACTACGTACGTCAAGCTCTAATGTGCAACGCAGACACAACAGCCGTCACGCATCGCTGGTTCCCAACAGCTCACAAGTACGGGCCGAACTTTGCAACGACTCATAGCTGCCGTTCTTTTGACACATTATTTCAATGGTCGTTGGAGAGGAATTCGGCGGCTATTAAAGGAAGAAGTGGTGGTGAGACTTCAAATGACCCGAGTCTTAAGATAAGCGACGAGTGGATTCAGGAGCAAATGAACAGCGACGGCCACCACGGGCATGGACATTAGGAGACGCAGTCCACAGTCCGTTACTGATCTAACATGGGGTCGAAACATAGCTGTAGTGGATAGAACTCTGCTGCGACCGGAGCTGATCTTTAAGGTATAGGTGTTAGGCACTCTTGACAAATCTTGGCGCTGTTTTTAAAGAGGTTTGATAGCGAAATTTATGTCTATCAAAGGCCAGAGGAATGCATTTGCGTATTTGATAGTTGTTGAAGAAGTAGAACGTAACGATAGAAGGAGATGGAAATGAAGATTCGGATGACGCAGTCTAGCATTGGCTCCTTGAGACGGCTGGGAGTGATGAATAGTTTGAAGAAAAGTAGATAGCTAAGCACAAGCTGTACTCTGGTTAATTTAGCTACTAGGCAAACATTGACTGCCTGTTCATAGTCTACTAATTATGGGACCTAGGGTAGAATGTGGGTTGAGCCACTGCAGAATCAAATACGTTCTAGTGAGCTTAGTAGAGGTGGACCTTGTCTTGTTCTGCACGCCAAGGACCGCCGGCACGAGACGGCCCGGCCCTCGGTCGAGGTATGCGAGGACGCCATGATCTAGTGGCCGCTGGCGATGTGAAGTTTGCAATCTAGTGCTATCGCGGGGTGGTGCTCGGTTCGTCCTAGCCTCTATACCGTCCTCGCGTCGGCCAGTTACAACCATGATGGTAGCTACATAGAAACACCAAGCGCTATATAAAACCAGCTGGAGTATCCCGAACTTGGCTACCGAGCTAAGGTCAATAATAAACGATCGTTTCCCGACCGGCGGCTTCCGAATAAGGATTGATAGTATAGGCCGTCGTTAGACGCGCTACAAAGCGCGTTTATAAAAGTCGCGGCGTCGACTTCGCCCTCCGCATCGGCACTCCGCAGAGCAGGTTGCAGGCGAGCCGCTTGAGCAAGCAACCCATTCGGAGGGCAATTAGATCAATGGCAGCTTAGAAATTTACAAAATTTTCATTGCTGATTCTATCTAATATATTTTATAGAGTCCCCAAAGGAGGCCCGCATGGTTTGGAGGCTGTGCTTATCCGTGATATACAGGTATGTTCGCACTTTATATACGCAGCGGTCTAAGAAACGGACTAAACCCAGAACAGGGCTCAACGATTATTCGGTTAACTCCAACGTATTGCGACGCCGGATGAAAAATATATCTCCGCTCGGGTGATATCCTGTGCCGCAAGCCGATGAGGCTGAGCACACCCGTCGGCGCCGGCTCTTGGCTCTGGCCGTGTTCCCCGCTTCCGGGAATCCACTGCGCCACGACGCAACTCCGGGTAATCGACCCAATGCCTACCAGGTGGTCTCTCTCTTGGTGGCAACCACGTTACCGCTTTGGCTTTCCCTCTCTGTATCGTGATTGTGCAGGGAGGGGTACGCGTACCTTAATTTGGATGCTACCTGGTTTTTTTACCGAGCCTCCGATACTCGAAGAGCTGGCAGAGGCCGATTAATGAGTGGGACTTCGACCAGATATCGCACTCGGCCGCATAGAATCGGGGTACGGCATGATGACCGGGACATGATCTACGAAACTATAAGAACAAGATTGGGATCCCATTGCCAGTCCAGTCGGATTCTCCGGGAGTGCTGCGACTCTTGCGGTTTTAATTGTGAGCCTCTTTTCCTACAAGTCGAGCACAACTCCGTAATCTACCAAGCATGGCTACTTTTTTCAAGTGCTTCGCCGCACTGCTTCTACTGGTAGCCACCGCCTTGGCCCAGAATGAACCATTCAAGCCACCCGTCGGAGATATCGAGGAGCCTGAGTCGGACAAGCCAAACACCACCTACATGCACGTGTGGCGGGATGAGCGCTGCACCGACAAGTCCTTTACCATCCCGTCGTGGATCATGTACAATCTCACCCTGGAGCACCTCGTAACCTGGCCTGCCGCATCGAACCCGCAAGGAGACGTCTCATTTACACTGGTCAATCGCGCTACAGACCAATGGTACGAGGTCGGTTGCACGATTCACGGCGACACACCGTGCACCCTAGACGGCGTCGAGTCGGATGACAGCCTTAAGATCACCATTCACATCTTTGAAGCGGAGGCTGCCGTCAACGTTACTCAGACGTGGACTTGCGCAGATAAGGTGGATCTGTACAACAACACAGTGCCGTAAGCCTTTCACACTTCTTTCCTTCATGTCATGCGTAGATCCGTATTATAAGTAGTCAATTGAATTTTCGACAAGCTAACGTCACATAGAATTACATTCACTGGAATAGGATCCATATCGTCAGAAATCCGTTGCGGCTACTATGGACGGAAGTATATTGACGAGATCGAACACGTCGGCGCTTGTCGTGGTGAAGATAAGCTCATCCGCGCCACCTTATTGCAGCCATACAACATCAAGCCATCTAACACGGGCCCCCCTGGTCTCACTCTACCTTCCTGTGATGTTTTGAAGGAGAACCCTTCCTGGAACGTGTCAAACTTTCACTTTTACAATAGTACCGTGTGGCGATACCCGTTTTGGGGCATCTGGTGGTGGCAGCCGAGCCTTAGCTTGAACATGGACATCGTTAACAACAATGCCGACTTCAGCGTCTACTGTCCAAACTACTACATGACGTGGGGCGACGTGTGGCATATCCCAGATCCCGTCACTCAGTCGTGCAGTCCCCCGTACTACCCCAGCGGAGAGATGGACGGCCGGATTGAGACGGATGTGACGGTGGATTTGAGGGTCATGTCGATTGCGTTGAAGCAATCGTGGTTCTGCGAGGATGAAGGCTCAATGATACCGTAAGTTCAGGTTCCCTTTTTCTTTTTTCAAATTTACCGAGGCACTTCCGTGGCGACTAGCCGTTGCCGGTGCAGAGACGTCTCAAATGTCTGACTTGTGAAAACAGATCGCGGATAACAGCCCAAGGGGTAGCCCACCTTCCGAAGCTAAACTGCACCGTGGAAGACTACGGCATCACAACGCTGTATATTCCATGGCAGCACGACGTGGAAAATTCCTACACAACCTGCTCCCTGCCAGGCGACACGTACCTTCTCGAAGGGGCGACACTCAGCCGCGAGCCCGTCGACCCTCTCTCCCTCTCGGACCGGTCCCCGACCTACGATGGGTGCACCGTCAAGTCTATGAACAAGCAGAACAACACATATCAAAATTCGTACTCGTATGGCTGGGAGGCACTCGAGGTATCAGTCTGGGCGGAGCACACTGGCCAAGGCAGAACCATCTACCTCGACTATGCCACCATGCTGAACGTGACCGAGCCGGAGAATCCGACGTGGGACGAGATGGAGTGGCATTGGTGTCCGAAGAACCCCGATGCGCATGATTGCCGGTTCAAATACGATCATACAAACCACATGGTTTACATGGATTATCGATGGACGTGTGATGAGAATGACCATGACCATCCGTAAGTAGTTCCTGCCATCCATACCACACTACCTACATGTCGTTGAGGGATAAAGATAAAATCATGCTAACTGGTGGTTTTGGTAGTGTCATGTTTGAGTCTTGGCTTCATTTCAACGTCTCTTCAAATTACACTTGCTGGCTTGAAGAATACTATGCCCACGACAACGAACTGGCATGGCGATGTTATTGGAACGAGACCTTCCAAGGCTGGAGATTGCCAGACTTGATGGATCCGGGCCTCGTTCTCGAGAGCAGGGAAGCGAATATTGAGGATTACTCGGAATATGTACCCGAATCCTGGCTGGCCGTTGGGACCGCCGACGCCAAAAGCGAGGGTGGGATTGAAGCCCCAGGTGATACTGACAATTCAGATGAGACTGTAACTAAAGACGAGGCTAATGGTGGGCTTGAAGATGGGCCTGGGGACATCGGCAGTGAGCAGCCAGTCATCGGTAGCAGTACGAAGGGATTGGAGGGCAAAGTAAACGCAGCCGGAGAAAATATGGATAATGGCGACAAGGGGGGAGTTGCCGATGTGGGGAAAGAGGCTGAGGATGTCAGCGGCGGGAATCATGAAGAGAGTGATGAAATCTCACAAGGGAACTCGGAGACCCCTGTTGATAGCACAGAAAACTGAATGCTTCTGATAATCTTGAAGCAATGGAGATTGGAGGTTTTGACTCAGAAAACTATCTGTCGAAGCCGTTAGCTGAGTGTTTGTTAGATTCCTAACTACTTATCTTCTTCCGATGGCATTTATTGTGGGCGAGTCCCTTGATAATCGCCCGCCGTGCATTGCGTGAGATCTCGGTTGAACTCTTTGCCATCACATCAGGTATCATCCTGCCCGCCATCGGTAGCCAATATGATATTCACAGATGATCCTTCTTGTATTGTGGGAATGCTGGAAGTGGGAGCGATTCTAACGTAGTAGAACTGGGTGTTTCCATAGCACCCACGCTACTTC
>Ga0247774_1001897_pt1 | contig 10457 bp, 9 predicted proteins | sample UWRJL001104B6_FD_179933 | JGI IMG/M metagenome (GOLD analysis project Ga0247774, IMG submission 179933) | Plant litter microbial communities from Arlington Agricultural Research Station in Wisconsin, United States - UWRJ-L001-104B-6 | ecosystem: Environmental > Terrestrial > Plant litter >... | reverse complement strand
CCCTAGGCCAGCCCGGCCGCCTTGGCGACGCGGTCCTCCGCGTCGGACGGCGCGTTCTCCGGGAAGTGGCACGCGACCTGGTGGCCCGGGGCCAGCTCGACCATCGGCGGCTCGACCTGCCCGCACACCTCCTGGGCCTTCCAGCAGCGCGTGTGGAAACGGCAGGCCGGTGGCGGGTTCAGCGGGCTCGGCACGTCGCCCTGCAGCCGGATCCGTTCCCGCTTGGAGCGTGCGGACGGGTCCGGCACCGGCACGGCCGACATCAGCGCCACCGTGTACGGGTGCATCGGGGTCTGGTAGAGGTCCTTGTTGTCGGCCAGCTCGACCATCTTGCCGAGGTACATCACGCCGACCCGGTCGGAGATGTGCCGCACGACGGACAGGTCGTGCGCGATCACGACGTAGGTCAGGCCGAACTCATCCTGCAGGTCCTCCAGCAGGTTGACGACCTGCGCCTGGATGGACACGTCGAGAGCCGACACCGGCTCGTCGGCGACGATGAGCTTGGGCCGCAGCGCGAGCGTGCGGGCGATGCCGATGCGCTGCCGCTGCCCGCCGGAGAACTCATGCGGATAGCGGTTGTAGTGCTCGGGGTTGAGTCCGACGACGTCGAGCAGCTCCTGGACCGCCTTCTTCACGCCCGACTCGGTCTGCACGCTCTGGAGCTGGAACGGCGCGCCGACGATGGCGCCGACCGTCTTGCGCGGGTTCAGCGAGGAGTACGGGTCCTGGAAGATCATCTGGATGTCGCGGCGCAGCGGGCGCATCGTCCCCTGGGAGACGTGCGTGATGTCGCGGCCCTCGAAGACGATGCGGCCGTCGGTCGGCTCCAGCAGCCGCATGATCATCCGCCCGGTGGTGGTCTTGCCGCAGCCGGACTCCCCCACCAGGCCGAGCGTCTGCCCGGTGCGCACGCTGAAGTCGACGCCGTCGACGGCCTTGACCGCGCCCACCTGACGCTTGACGATCGCGCCGCGGGTCACCGGGAAGTGCTTGCGCAGCCCGCTGACCTCCAGCAGGACCTCGCCCTGCGATGCGGACGGCCGCGGCTCTTCCACCGCCGTGGTCTCGGGTGTCGTCACAGTGTCTCCAGCCTCACGCGCGTCGTTCTCCTCGTTCACAGCTTCGGCCGGATCTCTTCGTTCCAGAGACGCTGCCGGTCCTCGCGGTCCAGGTGGCAGGCGACCCGGTGGCCGGGCGCGATCTCGCGCAGCTCCGGCCGCTCGGTCTCACTGCGGCCCTCGTTCAGCTCCGCGAACGCGCAGCGCGGGCTGAAGGCGCAGCCCTGCGGCACGTTGATGAGGCTCGGGGGGCTGCCCTTGATCGGCAGCAGCCGCTCGGTACGGTCCCGGTCCAGGCGCGGCATCGAGCCGAGGAGTCCCCAGGTGTAGGGATGCTCGGGCGCGTGGAAGATGTCCTCCACGGCGCCGTACTCCACGCACCGGCCGCCGTACATGACCAGGATGTCATCGGACAGCTCCGCGACCACGCCGAGGTCGTGGGTGATGATGATGACCGCGGAGTTGAACTCCTTCTGCAGGTCGCGGATCAGGTCCAGGATCTGCGCCTGCACCGTCACGTCGAGCGCGGTCGTGGGCTCGTCGGCGATCAGCAGCTCGGGGTCGCACGACAGCGCCATCGCGATCATCGCGCGCTGCCGCATGCCGCCGGAGAACTGGTGCGGGTAGTCGTCCACGCGCTTGTCCGGCTGCGGGATGCCGACCCGGTCGAGCATCTCGACGGCGTGCTTGCGCGCGACCTGCTTGGAGACGTCGTTGTGGATCCGGTACGCCTCGATGATCTGCGCGCCGATCGTGTAGAACGGGTGCATCGACGACAGCGGGTCCTGGAAGATCATCGACATCTTCCGGCCGCGCATCCGGCGCACCTGGTCCGGCGTGGAGCCGACGATCTCCTGACCGTCCAGCCAGATCTCGCCGGAGACCCGCGCGTTCTTGCGGTTGTGCAGGCCCAGCAGGCCCAGGCTGGTCACGCTCTTGCCCGAGCCGGACTCCCCGACGATGCCGAGCGTACGGCCGCGTTCGAGGCCGAAGGACAGCCCGTCGACCGACTTCACCAGACCGTCGTCGGTCGGGAAGTGGATCTGCAGGTCGCGGACCTCCAGAAACGCCTTCGGCGCCTGGACCGAGATCGTCTCCTGGCTCTCCTTCTCCGTCATGAGAGCCTCACCCTCGGGTCGATCACCGCGTACAGGACGTCCACGACGAGGTTGGCCAGCACGATGAAGAAGGCTCCGATCATGACGACGCCGAGCACGCGTGGCAGGTCGTTGTTGTTGATCGAGTCGATGGCGAACTTGCCGAGCCCGGGCAGGGAGAACGTCCCCTCGGTCAGCACCGCGCCACCGAGCAGCGTGCCCAGGTCGATGCCGAAGATGGTCAGCACCGGGGTGAGCGTGGCACGCAGCGCGTGGCGGACGATCACGGTGCGCTCGGGCAGGCCCTTGGCCCGCGCCGTACGGATGTAGTCCTCGCCCATCGTCTCCAGCATCCCGGCACGGGTGAGCCGCGCGTACAGCGCGGCCTGCAGGAAGGCCAGGGTGACCCACGGCAGGACCAGGTTGGAGGCCCACGTGAGCGGGTCCTGGGTGAGCCCGACGTACGTCCCGGCGCCGGGGAACCACTGCAGGTTGTCCCGGAAGATCGCCAGGGACAGCAGTCCGGTGAAGAAGATGGGCAGGGAAACGCCCGCCAGGGCGATGCCCATCGAAGCCCGGTCGACGGGGCTGCCGCGCTTGAGAGCGGAGACCACGCCGGTCGTGACGCCGAACACCAGCCAGATGATCGCCGCACCGCCGGCGAGCGACAGGGTGACCGGCATCCGGTCGAGCAGGTCCGGCCAGACCGGGGTCTGGTTGACGAAGGAGTAGCCGAAGCACGGTGGCCCGCAGTACACCTTCGAGGGGCCGAAGTTGTAGTGCGCCCCGATGACGATGCCCTTGACGAAGTTCCAGTACTGGATCACCAGCGGGCGGTCCAGGCCCAGCCGGACCTCGACCTCGTGGATCGCCTGGGGCCCGGCGGTCTTGCCGACGTAGCGCGAGGCCAGGTCGGCGCTGCTGGCGCCGGTCAGCCTCGGGACGAGGAAGAAGATCGCGAAGGTCACCATGCTCACGATGATGAGCAGGGCGATGGCGGCGAGCACACGCCGGATTAGGAAGTTGACCACAGTGCCTGGCTGCGGTGGACGGCGGGCGGGCTCACTGTGTCTCCGCCGCGCCGTCCACCGATGCCTTCACCTGCCTTCTCTGGGACGAGGGGCTACTTCACGCCGAGCTGGGCGTAGTCGTAGTAGCCGTTGAGGCCCTGGCTGACGTAGGCGTTCTTGACGTTCGGCGGCCGGTAGAGCAGCTGCTTCACGTCCAGGAACGGCACCATCCACGCGCCGTCCATGACCTTGGCGTCGATCTGGGCCCAGATCGCGCCGCGGGCCGTGTCGTCGGCGGTCGTGGTCGCCTTGTCGATCAGCTTGTCGACCGCCGGGTCGGTCACACCGAGGTTGGTGTTACCGGCGTCGCGGATGACGCGGCTGTCGACGATCTGGGACAGGAAGCCGAAGCCCTCGGTCCAGTCCGCACCCCACGACATGCTGAGCAGGCCGAGGCCGTTCTTCTTCACGTAGGCCGGGTTACCGGCGTACAGCTTGAAGTAGTCGCCCTGGGGGTACTTCTTGATCTCGGTCTTGATGCCGACCTTCTGCAGGCCCTGCTGCATCGCGAGCGCGGCCTGGATCTCCTTGGGCCGCTCGGTCCGCGCCGAGATGACGGTGCTGAAGCCGTTCGGCTTGCCGCACTGCTGCAGCTCGGCCTTGGCCTTGGCCAGGTCACCGTGGTTGCCCGGACCCGAGGGGTACGGGTTGATGTCCTGGTTGCCGGGGATCAGCGGCATCAGCAGGTGCGTCGCGACGTCACCGCCGGAGAGCGGGCCGCCCCAGGCGGTCTGCATCGCGGCCTTGTCGGTCGCGTACTGCACCGCGCGACGGCAGTGGATGTTGTCGAACGGCGGCACCGACTGCGACATCGAGATGTAGTTCAGTCGCGCCGTCGGCGAGGAGTCGGCGTTCTTCTTCAGGTTCGGGTTCGACTGGATCCTGGCCGCGGCGGCGGCCTGTACGCCCGTGCCCGCCACGTCCATGTCCATCGACCCGGCCATCAGGCGGTTGTCCAGGTCATCGGCGTTGATGCCGATCTGCACCTGGATCCGGTCCGGCAGCTGCTTGCGGTTCGGGTCGGTGGCCGGGTCCCAGTTGGTGTTGCGGACCAGGTTCAGCGACTTGCCCGGCGTGTAGCTCTCGAACTTGTACGGGCCGGTGGAGACCACGTGCATCTTGTAGTTCGCACCGGTGTCCTTCGCCTGCGGCACCGGGATGGTGGCCGGCAGCATGGCGAAGTAGTCGAAGCCGGAGAACGGCTTCTTCAGGTGGAAGATGATCGTGGTGTCATCCGGGGTCTCGACGGCCTTCAGACCCAGCTTGCCCGGGGTCTTGTCCTTGTAGGGCGAGGTGTAGCCCTTGGTGTCGAGGAAGTCGTTGAAGTACGTCGGCCCGTTCGGGAACGTGCTCTTGTCCAGCGTCCGCTCGACGTCGTACTTCACGTCCTGGGCCCGTACCGGCGTGCCGTCCTCGTACTTGATGCCGGGCTTGAGCTTGTAGGTCCAGGTCTTGAAGTCGGCGCTGTGCTCGCCGAGGTTCTGCGCCAGGTCGGGGACCAGCTGCAGGCCCTCCTTGCCCGGTCCGGGCTTGAACATCGTCAGCGCCCGCCCGTACAGGCGGATGAAGTCCCAGGAGTAGCCGTAGTAGGTGTCGGCCGGGTCGACGTTGTCCCAGTCGCCCGCGTTGCCGATGCGGAGCGTGCCACCGGTCTTGGTCGACTGGTTGACCGTGGTGGTCAGGCCCGCGTTGAAAGTGCCGCTCCCGCTGCTACTGCCGCCGGAATCGCCGCTGCCTCCGCACGCGGCGAGGGCGAGGGCGAGCGCTACACCCACCGCCACCAGAGGGGTTCTTCTCCTCATTTGGTCGCATTCCTCCTTTAGGAACGAACTCTGAAAATCTGTCCGATCAGCACAACTGTGATCAGCGGGTACGGGGGTCCAGGGCGTCGCGCAGGCCGTCGCCGCACAGGTTGAAGGCCAGCACGGTCACGAAGATCGCCAGACCCGGGACGATCATGAACCAGGGGTCCACGGAGTAGATCGGGACCGCCTGGGCGAGCATGCCGCCCCACGTGGGCGTCGGTTCGTTCACGCCCACGCCGAGGTAGGAGAGCGCCGCCTCGAACAGGATGTTCGTCGGAATGAGCAGCGTGGAGTACACCAGGATCGGCGCGATGAGGTTCGGGAGCAGCTCACGGAACAGGATGTAGGGCGCCCGCGCGCCCATCGAACGGGCGGCGTCGACGAACTCCCGTTCGCGCAGCGAGAGCGTCTGGCCCCGGATGATCCGGCCGATGTAGGCCCAGTTGAAGAACCCGATGATGAAGATCAGCAGCGCGATGCGCAGGCCGTTGCCGGACAGTCCGAACACCTTGCCCTGCACGACGCCGGCCAGCGCGATGGCGAACAGCAGGATCGGGAAGGCCAGGAAGATGTCCATGGCCCGGGCGATCACCGTGTCGACCCAGCCGCCGAAGTAGCCGGCGATGATCCCGAGGGTCGAGCCGAGGATCACCGACAGCAGCGTCGCGAGGAACGCGATGAGCAGGGAGATCCGGGCCCCGTAGACGATCCGGCTGAAGATGTCGCGACCGCTCGTCGGCTCGACGCCGAGCGGGAACTCCGCGCTGACCCCCGAGTGCCAGGGTCCGTGCAGCGGACGCTGGAGGTTCGGGTCGATCATGTCCTGGTGGAACTCGCTCGGCGGATGGCCGAACCACGAGCTCAGCAGCGGGGCGAAGATCGCCATGAGGATCAGGACGAGCACCAGGACGCCACCCGACATGGCCACCTTGTCGCGCCGCAGCCGCATCCAGGCGATCTGACCGAGCGAGCGTCCCTCGACCTTGCCGCCCATTCCGGCGAGCACGGCCTCCGGCTGTGCCTCGCTCTCGGAACCGGTCACCTCGATCGGTGCGGTCACGGCACCTCCTTCGTCGGCGCCGTGACCGAGGTGCTGTGTTTACCGGTTCCCTCGCTCCGCTCGGTCACGACACCTCCTTCGTCGGCGCCGTGACCGGGGTGCCGTGTCTACCGGTCCCCTCGCTCCGCTCGGTCACGACACCTCCATAGTCGGCGCCGTGACCGGGGTGCCGTGTCTACCGGTCCCCTCGCTCCGCTCGGTCACTACGGGTACCTCCCACGCTCGGCGGCGTTGCCGTCAACGGACCCCACCGGCGGCTCCATGTGCGAAACCGGGGGCACATGACTGCCATATGCGTCCATTGGAGAGGGAACCTACCTCTCCCGGGACGACTCTCATGCCCGGGAGCAGGTCGGCGCTAGTACCCGTGTCTCGATTGTGATCTCGTCGTCATCAAGGGCGCATGGGGTGTTACACGATCGTGAGCTTGTGCATTTCCCGCGTCACACCAGCCCCACATCCCCGCAGGTCATCAACTGATGCCGCGGTTCTTCAAAATCTGCTCGATCTCCGCCAGATCCGGGTCCGTCGCCGGCTGCCGCTTCTCGATCGCACCCTTGGGAGCGCCGCCGGAAGAGGCGCGCTCGACCTTCTTCTTCGACTTCTCCGGCTTATCCGCCCCGGAGTCCACCTCGGCCGTGCCGCCTCCCCTGCGGAGCATCACGCCGGAGGTCATGTACAGCACCGCGCCGAGGCCGAGCACGATCACGCCGGCCCACTTGACCGGGCTGAACGCCAGGTCCGCGAGGAACTTCGTCAGGCCGGTGAGGTAGGCGCCCAGCGGGACCAGCGACCAGGCCGCGCCGCGCAGGCCGGAGGCGGCGCCGCGCCTGCGCACGGCCGCCCAGCTGCCCACCAGCCCCAGCACCGTGACGGCCAAGCTGATCGAGAAGAGAAAGAAGTCACTCATCACGGCACCTCGCTGGGCCGGGCTCCCCGGCATGGCTCACAAGGCCGGACGGCGTCCGGCGTTTCGTACGGCTAGTCCCTTCATGGTGACACGTCATGACGCGATTGGCTCTCCTTCCGGGGGACGGTTCGGGCTACTCCCCCGGCATGAGCCCCTCGGCGAGCGCCCGGCCCAGAGGCGTACGCCGGTAGCGCACCTCGTGGCCGTGCCGCCGCCGGTCGAGGAGCCCGGCGCCCTCCAGCGCGGACAGGTGCGCCGAGACGGTGGAGGGGGCCAGACCGTGCCGGCCGGCGAGCACGGCGGTCGAGGCCGGCGCGGCGAGGTCGGCCAGGAGCAGCGCGCGGGTGCGCCCGAGCAGCCGGGCCAGCGGCGCCGGCGCCGGCGCGCGGCCGCCCAGCAGCGCCCCGATGCCGCGGGCCGGATAGACCAGCGTCGGCTGCCACGGCGGGTCCACGATCGCGATCACAGAGGGCCAGACGAACGCGCTGGGCATGAGGATCAGCCCGTCGCCGCCCAGCGCGCGCTCCTCCGCCTCGACGGTCGGCTCGATGACGATGGCGCCGGCGTCGGCTACGTCCCCGCTCGCCCAGCGGATCCGTTCGTGCAGGCCGCCGACGACGTGGCCCAGGCCGTGCGCGGCCAGGAGCCGGGATCGGTGGTCGATGTCGGCGTCGATCAGCTCGCGCACCCGCGGCCACCAGGGCAGTACGAGCCGTCGCCAGGCGTCCCCGAGGTGGTCCGCGAGGCGGTCTCGCGCCGCCTCGGGATCGGCGAGCATCGCGCGTACGGCGGCGGGTGCCACGCACCGCCGCGGGTCCACACGCCGCAGCTCGGCCGCGACCTGGCCGGCCGGCGTGGCGCGCACGGCGTCGAGCTGGGCCTCCACGGACGGGGACGCGCCCTCTGGGGGCTGGCAGAGGAAGTCGGGGGTGTATCCGCGCGGGCTCTGCACGGCCAGCAGTTCGGCCGCCGGGGGGTGGTCGCGGACCCGCTCCCACCACGGCCGGAGGTAGGGCCGCGAGCGCGGGTCGACGAACGCGCGCACCGCGTGGGCCGTCTCCCAGAGCGGGGACGTGGCGAACCGGCAGCGCAGAAGGTCTCCGCTGCCCGCCACCAGCCGCGTCACGGCCACGCGCACCCTCCCGCATTCGCCGCTGAACGAATCTTTCGCACCGAAGCGTACGTTCTGCGAGCGTCCGGCTGTGACCACCACCAGCACGGTGCCGGGCCGTTACCGGGACGCCTTCGCCTCACCGGAGTTCCGCTCGTTGTTCGGCGCCTTCGTGGTGTCGATGCTCGGTTACGTCGTCGCCGGGCTGGCGCTCACCGTGCTGGTCTACCGGCAGACCTCTTCTCCACTGCTGTCCGCGCTGACGTTCACGATGGCGTTCGTGCCGTACCTGTTCGGCGGCACCCTGCTGTCCGGGCTGGTGGACCGGCTTCCGCCGCGCCGGCTGCTGGTCTGCTGTGACCTGGGCTGCGCGGCGCTCGTGGCGGCGATGACGCTGCCCGCAGCACCGGTGCCGGTGCTGTTCGCGCTGCTGTTCACCATGAGCCTGCTGACCCCGCTGGCCACCGGGGCGCGGGGCGCGCTGGTCGCCGAGGTGCTGCCGCCGGCCGTCGTGGTGCCGGCCCGCTCGCTGCTGCGGATGGTCGCCCAGGGGGCGCAGATCTGCGGGTACGCGGCCGGCGGCGGGCTCCTGGCGGTCCTGTCGCCGCGGGCCGTGCTGGGCTGCGAGGTCGCCACGTTCGCCACGTCGGCGCTGGTGCTGCGGGTGTTCCTGAGGCGCCGTCCGGCGCGGGGGCGTACCGGTGGCTCGCTCGCGGGCGACTCGCTGCGCGGGGTCGCGGAGGTGCTGCGGAACGCGCCGCTCCGCCGGGTCATGCTCCTGGGGTGGCTGGTGCCGTTCATGGCGAACTGTCCCGAGGCGCTCGCGGCGCCGTCCGTCGCCGCGCGCGGGCTGCCGTCCTCGGCCGCCGGCTGGTGGCTCGCCGCGGCGCCCGTGGGCACGGTCGCCGGCGAACTGGCCGGGATCTGCCTGATCCCGGCCGCCCGGCGCGGACGGCTCACCGCGCCGCTGGCCGCGTGCGGCTTCCTGCCGCTCCTCGGCTTCGTCCTGCACCCGCCGCTGGTCCCGGCGATGATCCTGCTGGGCACGGCCGGGCTGTGCGGCGCGTACATGCTCGGCCTGGACCAGCTGCTCCTGGACGCCACGCCACCGGAGCTGCTCGGCCGCGCCTACGCGGTGAACTCCTCGGGCCTGATGACGGCCCAGGGACTGGGCTTCGCGGCGGCCGGGGCGGTCGGCGAGATCGTGCGGCCCGACGTGGCGATCACGGTCGCCGGGGCGGCGGGCCTGCTCGTCGTGGCGCTGTGCCGTCCCCGGCGCGTCCCCTCAGACGAGCGAGCGCAGGCGGGCCAGGTCCACGTCGCGTAGCGAGCCGACGACCGTACGGCCGGGGGCCGCGGGGATCGGCACGACGCTCGGCACCGACACGACGTGACAACCGGCGGCGGTCGCGCTGTCCGTGCCGTCCGGGGAGTCCTCCAGCGCGACGCAGCGGCGCGCGTCGACCCCGAGCAGGCTTGCCGCGGTGAGGTAGGGCTCCGGATGGGGCTTGGTGTGTTCGACCTCGTCGCCCGCGACGGTGACGGTGAGCCGGTCGCGGCCGATGCCGTCGAGGGCGTACTCCATCAGCGCGCGGTTCGTGGAGGACACCAGCGCGGACGGGACGCCCGCCTCGCGTACCTCATCCAGCAGCTCCTTGGCGCCCGGCATCAGAGGGACGTTCGCCCGCAGCCGCTCGGTCATGCCGTCCAGCAGCCGGCGCGCGACCTCCTCCGGGGACATGACCGGCCCGGTGCGGCCGAGCATGTACGCGACCGTACGGCCGATCGAGCCGCCGACCAGCGTCTCCTGGTCCTCCGGTCCCCAGGTGCCGCCGAGCCCGGCCATGATCTCGGCCTCGGTCTCGTACCAGAGGCGCTCGGAGTCCACGAGCAGGCCGTCCATGTCGAACAGGACCGCCTCAAGCACCTGCATCGCCTCCTTGGCACGCCGGGGAATCGGGATCCACGAGCCTATGTGAGATCCGCCGTGCCGCCGTCGACCGGGCCGCAGTGGCTCAGCCGGTGGACTCGGTGAGGCGGGCCAGCTCGTCGGCGGTGAGGTCCAGGCGGGCCATCGGCAGCAGGTCGGCGAGCTGCTCGGGCGTACGGGCGCTGGCGATCGGCGACACGATGGTCGGCTGGGCCAGCAGCCACGCCAGGGCGACCGCCGCGACCGTGGTGTCGTGCGCGGCCGCCACCTCGTCCAGGACGCCGAGCGTGGCGACGCCGCGGTCGGTGAGGTAGGCGCGGGCGCGCTGCGCGCGCGGGCTGTCGCCCTCCGGGCCGCCGGGACGGTATTTGCCGGTGAGGAAGCCCTTGGCGAGGCCGAAGTAGGGCACCACG
>Ga0247774_1001896_pt1 | contig 10457 bp, 7 predicted proteins | sample UWRJL001104B6_FD_179933 | JGI IMG/M metagenome (GOLD analysis project Ga0247774, IMG submission 179933) | Plant litter microbial communities from Arlington Agricultural Research Station in Wisconsin, United States - UWRJ-L001-104B-6 | ecosystem: Environmental > Terrestrial > Plant litter >... | reverse complement strand
ATTTCCCTTAAGCAAGGTTTGCTAGCAAAACCCAAAGAATATCCTGTTTGGTTGCGATTTGCTAACGGGGCTACCAAAGTATACCCCGATCACAAAACAGATTCGCGCTCAATGTCACTGAAAGTGATGGGGGTGGAAGGGGAACGACTGGCGCAAAGCCACGAGTCAAAAACCCAGGACATCATTGTTCACAATTCAGAGATATTTGTGAGCCGAACCATCAAAGACTACTACGGCTTTTTTTCGTCTCTGGTTAAATCAGAGAAGACATTGCTAAAGTGGCTAATACTACATCCCATACACTTTCTAGCGGTCTCGAAGCTTACGGGTAGCCGGACTCCGAAGAGTTTGCTAACAGCCAAATATTGGAGCGGTTCACCCTCTGCTTTGGGTCTCAATCCCGATTTCGATCCCTCAGGGCCTGGTGAAGTTCCTGTCGAATATCCTGCTGTAATTAAGTATGGGTTTACTCCGGTTTCATCCCAACCACCGCACGAGATAATTCCCGAAGAAACTCGACCGGGAATTCCTAAATTTCCCTTTCCCTCTCGCCCTAAAGCCTTGGGTTTAGATCCCAAACAACCAGACAATTATTACCGGGAGGATCTAATTCAAGCTTTGGCGAAACCTGATGCCGAATACTGGTGGGATTTTGGCATTCAGTTCCAAACCAGCCTAAAAATGCCGATCGACGATGGCCTCAATGTCTGGAATGAACAGGAATCACCCTTCTTGACAGTAGGTCGTCTCACCGTCAAGCATCAGATTATTGATTATGAAAAACAATCTGATTTCAACGAAAACCTGAGATATTCTCCCTGGAACGGCTTAGCAGTTCATCGTCCTGTAGGTGCGATCAATCGGATACGCGGTGTTGTTTACCCGGTTGTAGCGGAGTATCGCCTTAAAAAGCGAGGTCTTGTCCACCACGAACCAACAGGACAAGAAACTTTTTAAGGGAATAATTTTGGCTGATGACATCATTTAATGCCATCAGCCATGTCTCGTCTGAGCAAATGGCAACTCAAGGAACTTAACAAGCGAAACCTTCAAAAAATCCCATCCCTTTTTAGGGGGTGGGATTGTTGAAAATTATTCATTCTTAGTCCTGATAAAAAACATTCCGTAAGTGGGTTCCGAGGGTGGCTTTAGCCGGCTCTTGGGAAACGACCCGGCGGTTTCAACCGCCTTGAATCCCCTTGCGAGGAGAGGGGTATGGTTGCCCCTCAAGGAGATATGGTTGTCTCCGAATCCCTTGCGGGTAATGTTCGCTTTGTGCCTTTGTTATAGCAATCCTCGCATCATTTGTGAATTTCTTACTCCCGGACGAGCAGGTTCGGGGAGGGTTGGGGTGGGGTAAAAAATTTACGACTCCTGCAAGGATTGCTATATAAGGGCTTGTTAAGCTTGCAGCAGTGTCGATCGTGACTTGAAAACTCTTTAACTACAAGCGATAGAGATCAAAACTAGCGTCGCATTAAACGGTGTCGTGACCCAAATAACGCAGTCAGTTAAGACGATAGCCCGTCAGTACAGCTTGCGAGAGATTTCTCTTGCAACATCAGTGGCTTTAGCCCGCTCGTTACTGACTGTTGAGTAGCAATTAATCAATAACTGGGTTCGTACCCAATTATTAATTATTCTGCTAGCAACCAACTGATGACTAATGACCAACGACTGATGACTAATAAATTAGGCTTGCCGCGAGTAGTATTCCACCACTAGCAGTTCGTTAATCTGTAGAGCAATCCACTCGCGTTCGATAACGCCGTTAACTTTGCCAACCAGTTTTTGCTTATCAAATTCCAAGTGATTGGGCAAGTGAGCCAAGCCTGGGTCTTTGAGATTAGCTTCTACCATTGTGCGCGATCGCTCTCTATTTTTCACCGCAACCACATCACCAGGCTTGCACTGATAGCTGGCTATATTGACTTCGCGGTCGTTGACAGTTATGTGACCGTGATTTACCAATTGTCTAGCGGACGGAATGGTTGGAGCCATTCCCATCCGAAACACAGTATTGTCCAAGCGCATTTCCAAAAATTGCAGTAACACTTGACCTGTGGAGCCGGTGACACGGCGGGCTTTGCGGACGTAACGGAGCAGTTGGCGTTCCGTCACACCGTAATTGAAACGGAGTTTTTGCTTTTCTTGCAAGCGAACCGCGTACTCAGAGAGCTTTTTGCGGTTTTGACCGTGCTGTCCGGGCGGATAATCTCGTCTGGGGGTTTTGCGGGTTAGACCCGGCAACTCTTTCAGGCGACGGACGATTCTCAATCGGGGGCCTCGATATCGAGACATTTATTTTCCTCTCTAATATCTGTATGCAATTTTATGCAGACTCTATATTATATGTTAGTAAGGGTGAAAATTCCAACAAAAATCGATAAAAAAACGATCGACCGCAGCGCGATCCATAATGTGGGGTAAATCCTGAAGGAAAAGCCGATCGCTCGATCGCCCCAATCAGCCAAAAAACTCACTACTCGATCTGCCATGCACAACCGCAATTTTTCCCGCACTTCTTCCCCAAAGCCAGCACCGACAGGCTCAAGCGCTACCGGGCGCTGGATGTTGGCTCTCGGCACGCACCTAGCAGCACTCGGTTTGTTGGCTAGTGCACTGCCAATCTCGCCAGCATCAGCCATCACTATTAGAATCCCTCGCAATAGGAATCCCTATCGCGTCTGCGCCCTGGAACTAATCGAAGCCGGAGTGGCGGCAGAGGCAGCAGCCGCCGCTTGTGCTGACGCGCTCCACCCCCGCGACATATCTAAATGCGCCCTCCAAATCAACCGCAAAACTAATATTTCTGGTAGCGAAGCGCTCTCTAGCTGTCGGCGGGTGAGGCGTCCCAAGGAATTGGCTACTTGCGTAGTGAATATTAACGGCAAAACTCGAACTCCACCTGCGGCTCCCCTGCTAGTTCTCGATGGATGCCGCCGCAGTTTATTGCCACAACAGTTTGCTGAATGCGTAGTCGGCTTGAGCGGCAGGCTCGAGTTTCCAACTGACAGGTTAATCGCCACTTGTCTCGACCCGAGGGGCAGCGTGAGCCAGTTGGACGGGCCTCCTGCACCGACGCCTCCTGCAGAGCTAATTCCACCGCCTTCGCGCCTCAATTAATCACTGTTAACTGTTAACTGTTAGCTGTTGACTGTTAACAGTTGACTGTTAACAGTTGACTGTTGACTGACTGATGACTAATGATATTATGTCCGATCGATTAACCATAATATCCCGGTCGGGGCGGGTTTTTGAGATGGGAGATTGTGGGCAGGTATTGTTGGCGAACCCTCCCCTACAAAAATCGCGATCGCTCGACCGGACATGATATGACTGATGACTGATGACTAATGACTGATGACTAATGACAACTTTTTTTTAATCAAATGTCACAAATTTTTACTGAAATTACAGTGGAAGAATTAGGTCGCCAATTAGCCGAAACCAATGCTGAGAAATTGCAGCTTGTAGACGTGCGGGAACCTCACGAAATTGAACTCGCGGCGCTGCCTGGATTTGCAGCTTTTCCGCTGAGCGAGTTTGCCGAATGGTCTGGTGAAATTGACGCTCGACTCGATCGCGACAAAGAAACCCTAGTTCTGTGCCATCACGGAGTGCGATCGGCTCAAATGTGCCAGTGGTTAGCCGATCGAGGATTTACCAACGTTAAAAATATCGTTGGCGGTATCGATGCCTACTCAATGGTGGTGGATCGAACCGTCCCCCGCTATTAACATCAAATCAAGTTCTTAACTATCGTTTTCTTCCGAGTCCGCGCGGGGGACTTTGTATGTGTAGAAACGAATTATATCAACTCCGCTAGCATCGTCGGGCGTCAAATCGAATCAACAGTCAATACTCAACTACCCCGTCAGTTTTTCGACCCCGACTTCAACAGTCAACTCTCAACAGTCAACAATAATTCCGGTGCAACCGGAATTGATATTATATTTCCCCAGAATTACCTAATTAACAGCAGCAAATCGAAAATTTCAAAGCCTACTCATAGTGAGGCGATCGCGCCCCTGCCTTTTCGAGTTATAAAGAGCCTCATCAGCCGCCAGTACCAGCGTTGCTGCATCATTTTCCTGTCCCGGAACAACGCTGGCAACTCCCAAACTAATCGTTACCACAGAATTAGGCAGACCGTCAAATTTCTCCGGCTTAAAAAAGATCTTCAAATCTTTAACTTTGACTCTAATGTGTTCGGCAACAAGCAGAGCGCTCGCCGCATCAGTTTGAGGTAAAATCACAGCAAATTCCTCACCCCCGTAGCGAGCGGCTATATCAGTAGGACGCTGGAGTGATTGGCGAATTGTCTGAGCTACCGATCGCAAACAATCATCTCCAGCTTGATGTCCGTAGGTATCATTATATATTTTGAAATAATCGATGTCGCACATAATCAAAGATATCGGCAACCCATCGCGAGCCATCTGTTCCCATTCCGCTCGCAAGCAACTGTCAAAATGCCGTCTGTTGCCAATTTGAGTAAGTTCGTCCACATTCACCAAAGCTAGCAGCCTTTCATTTTCTTGCTGCAACTCCTCCAAACCACCAGCCGAGAAACTGTCGGAGCACAAATTTTGGTCTTGAAAATACAGGCGATATAATTCGCAAGACAAGCTACAGTTATTTCCCTCTACTTTTACAAGTCCCATGCTGTCTAACTGATAGGCTATAAAAGGTTCGAGGTGAACGCTATTTTTAGCATCGACAACCTGTTGGAAGGCGGATGCCAGTTCCGGCTGTTGTTGAATGGCGATCGACTGATTTCGCAAGTAGTCGCTATAAATTCCGCTGTGAGTAGGAGCTGCTATTAACAGTTCTTCCAACTCGGCTAGCCCCAGTTCCTCCCCAGACTCATCCCGATCGACCGACAGGGGATTTTGTAGCAAAATTGCCAGGTGATAGAGCGCTAAATGCACTAAATAAGGATGCCCGCCTACCATGTTCATTAATTGCTCGATCGGATAGCTATCGCTCCAGTTCAATCCGTGTCTGCGCGCCAAATCTTGGACTTGTTCAGCAGTCAATTCTGAGAGTTTAATCGGCAGCCCTACATTAAAGGGAGATTGATTAAGACTCAAAGCAATATAAATTTCTGTCGAGTGAATGACGACAATGCGGAGTTTTTCCCAAGCTTCGTTAGCGCGAGCTTGTTCGTACCAAAAACGGAGCAGTGGCAGGAATTCTTGAGCAATATTGGCGCGTTTAAATACTCGGTTTAATTCGTTGAGTACCAAGACAACCGGACTGTCACTTTCTGCGAGCAAATAGTTTTCAAAGTAAAGAGAGCAGCTTACCTTGCTGCCCATATCTTCATCCCAGAATTCAGCGAGATTTGGTTTGAGTTTGAGTTGTCGAGCGACATTGACACAAAGCCAGCGCAAAAATTTATCTAAACTAGCAAAAACCGCTTCGTCGGCTTGCTGAAAGTCTACAGTTACTGTGCGGTATCCGCGATCGAGGGCCGCGTGAATTATGCGCAGCATCAGCGAACTTTTGCCCATTTTTATGGGAGCTTTAATGCGAATCAGGCTCCCAGGCTTGCTAATTTCTGCGCAAGCTCGGGCTTCGGCGGGCGATCGCTCGATATAAAATGGAGAGTCAATCGGTATTGGGCCGCCGGGAAATTCTAGGTCTGCAACCGTTTGGATTAAGTTTGGTGATTTTTGGATTCCTGCCATAGTCCTTCCGCGACGCGATACCCTGACTGTATCTTACCTTTGTCAGGTTAGGGGGGTAGACCAGCAGTGTACAAGATCGATCGAGAATCCTAAAAAATCCAACTTTTTAAGGATTTCCCCCAACTGACTTTGCTATAGTAGTGTCACTTTACCCAATCTCAAGCCCTGCTTTAACACGAATGCAGACCGACAAAAATTCGACGGTAGCCCAGAGGCCATGATTCTGGGCCTTTACCTGAAACATAACTCGTCGGTCGTGGATGTCGCGCAGGAACAGCCCCCATCAAAGGAGAAATAATCATTGTCACGCCACTACCTGTTTACATCTGAATCGGTCACTGAAGGCCATCCCGATAAAATCTGCGATCAAATTTCAGATACGATTTTAGATGCCTTACTGACCGAAGACCCTAAAAGCCGCGTCGCAGCCGAAGTAGTCGTCAACACCGGCTTGATCCTGCTGACGGGCGAAATCACCACTAAAGCTCGGATAAATTACATGGAATTGGCGCGGAAAAAAATAGCCGATATTGGCTACATCCACGCTGACAACGGCTTTTGTGCCACTAGCTGCTCGGTCTTGGTGGCTCTTGATTCTCAGTCTCCCGATATTGCCCAAGGGGTCAATACGGCTCAGGAAAGCCGGGAAGAAGCTAGCGAAGAGGAATTGGACGCCATCGGCGCTGGCGACCAAGGTTTGATGTTTGGTTTTGCTTGCAACGAAACGCCGGAATTGATGCCTCTGCCGATCAGTCTGGCGCACCGGATTTGCCGTCAACTGGCCGCAGTCCGCAAAACCGGTCAGTTACCTTACCTGCGTCCCGATGGCAAAAGCCAAGTTACGGTGAGTTACGAGGACGGCAAACCGGTTGGCATAGATACGATTTTAATTTCTACGCAGCACACCGAAACGATCGGCAATATCACAGAAACGGCCGAAGTTCAAGCCAAGATTAAAGAAGACCTTTGGGCTGCAGTCGTCCAACCCGTGTTTGCCGATATTAGCCTGAAGCCGGATTCAGAAACTCGCTTCCTTGTCAACCCCACCGGCAAATTTGTCGTCGGCGGGCCTCAAGGGGATTCGGGTTTGACGGGCCGCAAAATTATTGTGGATACCTACGGTGGCTATTCCCGCCACGGCGGCGGCGCTTTTTCTGGGAAAGACCCCACGAAGGTAGACCGCAGCGCGGCTTATGCTTGTCGCTACGTTGCTAAAAATATTGTGGCTGCTGGTTTGGCCCAAAAGTGCGAAGTGCAGTTGAGTTATGCGATCGGCGTTGCGCGGCCTGTTAGCATGATGATCGAAACTTTTGGCACTGGAAAAGTTGATGACGATCGCCTTTTGGAAGTTGTGAAGCAGCATTTTGAACTGCGTCCTGCGGGCATCATTCAGGCATTTAACTTGCAGAATTTGCCTGCTGAAAGAGGCGGCCGTTTCTATCAAGATGTGGCGGCTTACGGTCACTTCGGACGCACTGATTTAGAGCTGCCTTGGGAGCAAACTGATAAGGCAGAACTTTTGAAAGAAGCATTGAGCGAGCAGTTGTTGGAAGTAGCCCGATAGTACAATTTTGGGGTGCGCACTGCGCACCCTATTTATTAGTTAGTTGCAATCTTTTTTCTTTTCTTGATTGCTACAATACTTGTTACACCCAAAATAGCACCTGCGATAGTTGTCGGTTCTGGAACTGCTTCGGAAACCACTATCTCTGGCCCAAAATAACTCACGGTAGCACTTGGATCGTTTCCTATCGAAGGCCCCATAAGCTTTCTACTGGACATAAACTTATCATTCTCTATGCTCCAAGTAACTCAAGATATAGGAACCAAGAAGCTCTACCCACTCAACCTGAGTCCTGCCAATGTCCTCTCTTGGCACATTGACCACTCCACCTGATACCTGCGTGAAATAATACTCACCACTTTCTGAATTAGGTGTCTCCATAAAATTCTAAGACCAACGATTCTGATAATCGGACGGTGCAAATCCGGGTAATAGATAATTGAATACTCCAGAAATTACACTGACTGATTCGTCACCATATCCCGTTAGAGATGAGTTATCAAAGCTGAAATTACCCTTGTAATTAGCAATATAAGGACTAGGCCCGCCGCAGAATAAGCTTGTAGCATCGCTTGTAAAATCCTAAGTGAGAACAGCGGCTTGTGCAGAGGCTAGCAAATTGAGTTAATATGGCTCCACAAGCCAAGACGTTACTTGCGATCGCAACACTTAATTGATTCCATTTGTATTTTGCCATTTTTTAAATGCCGAATAAATTATTGTAAGCTGTTCTACATTTAAATGTAGAACAGCTTACCAATTAATAACGTAGCGTGCGCTGTGCGCACTTTACAACAAAATATAGAATAAATAAATGCCATTTTTCACACCTTTTAAATCAGCAATTCGCCATTTGGCTTCGGAACTCAAACAGCGGTTTGCGGGTGAAAATTTTGCACCAAATCCAGCAGCGCTGCCAAGTTCGTTGGCATCTAAAGATCCGGGAATTCGTGGCGTTTGGATACCCAGCACCGACTGCCAAGTTCTCACCTCAAAACAGCGGATTGCTGAGGCAATGAACTTTCTCGCCGATACGGGATTTAATACAGTTTTTCCTGTAGTTTGGAACCGGGGTTTTACTGCTTATCCTTCTCAAATTATGCGCGAAAAATTTGGTGCGCAAATTGACGCGCGCTATCAAGACCGCGACCCTTTGGCAGAATTAATTGTTGAGGCAAATAGAGTCGGTCTCAAAGTTATTCCTTGGTTTGAATACGGATTTGTGAGTTCTTACAATCTCAACGGCGGTCATTTGCTGGGGAAAAAACCGGAATGGGCGGCGCGCGATTGCAGCGGCAATTTACTTAAGAAAAATAACTTTGAATGGATGAATTCTCTCGACCCGGAAGTGCAAGAATTTTTGCTGGGGTTGATGCTGGAAGTTGCTAAGAATTATCCGGTAAATGGCGTTCAAGGAGACGATCGCATTGCGCTTCCGGCAGAAGGCGGTTACGACGAAAAAACGGTTAAACGCTACCGAGAAGAGTGCGGGAGAGAACCGCCGGCGCATTGTAGAGAGCGACATTGGCTGCACTGGCGCGCTGATATTATTACTGAGTTTGTGGCTCGCTTGCACCGAGAATTGAAAGCTATTAATCCTGATTTGTTGCTGTCGATGTCGCCGAGTCCTTATGAGTGGGGACTGGTGGAATATTTGCAAGATTCTAAATCTTGGGTTGACAAAAAGTTGGTCGATATGCTTCACCCGCAGTTTTACCGCCGCGATTTTAACGCTTACAAACAATTGGTCGATCGACTGATTGGGGAACAGCTTAGCGGCGAGCAAGTACAGTGCGTGTCGCCCGGTATTTTGTTGGCGAATCGAGGCAGCAATTATAGCATAAATCCCGAGCTGTTGTTGCAAGTAATTGCTTACAACCGCTGTCGCGGCATTCAAGGAGAAGTGCTGTTTTTTTACGAAGGTTTGCGAGATAACGGTAACGCTGTGGCTGAGGTTTTGAAAAATGGGCCCTATGCTCGTTGAGAGACTGTCGCGCAATCAAGCTGTTTCAGGTTCGCTGCGTTCAAGTGAGCCGATCGCTATTTCAAGCCAACTTGCTATAAAATGATATAGCAGAGTTAGGCTAGCTAAAAAACCAGCTCGCGCCAAGCAGCAAGCGCTACTAAGTCTCAAGCTCATTGCCCAAACAAACCCGATAATTAATAATTGGGGAGTTGCAAAAATAGTGGAATCAGACATATTTTAGAAGTGGTGCAAGCTTTTTTTACAAGTAGAGTTTTGTAGATGCTGTATTTTTTTTAAGACAGACAGTTTAAAAGAGCAATCTCAAGCGCTCGCCAAAATAATAGGTAAATCAATGAACTCAGCAGCCACCCTCATCCAACAGCTACCCGAGCTCAGCGATGCTCAATTTAATGAAAAATATTTGAAACAAAAACAAGGGATGCGCACCTTGGCGACAATATTGCCGCAAGTAGAACAGCAAAGTCTGGCTTTGCGGGCAGTAAAATTAGCCCTAAAAGTAAATTTAAAACTCGGCTCGAAGCTAGCAGGAACAGTAAAGCCAGAATTTCAAACAGCCACCATAAAATTAATCGGAAAAATCCCAACTTCGCCGCAGCTCAAAATTCAACTGCTGGCCCTGACAAGTTCCGATATGGCAATTCCGATGCTGGTGGCCGCATTGAACCACAAAGAAAGTGCAGTGCGCCTTAATGCCATTCGGGCGATCGGGAAAATCGGCTCCGAAGCAGCAGTAATTGAATTAGCCCGATCGCTCGAATCCGAAGATTCCCAAGTGCAAGCTTGGGCGGCTTGGGCTTTAGGAGAAATCGACTCGAAACCAGCAGCCGGAGCACTGCTCAAAGCCCTCAACCACAAAGCCTCCGGGGTGCGCCTCTGGGCTGTTTGGGCCTTGGGCAAAATTCACCCCAAAACAGCCGTCCCCGCACTGCTCAAAGCCCTCAAACACCAAGACTCCGAGGTGCGCTGGCGGGCGGCCGTCAACTGCGGGAAAATCGGCGCCTCTGAGGTAGTTCCCTGGCTGATGAACGCCCTCAGAGACTCGAATCACATCGTCCGCGCTAGGGCAGCAGCGGCTTTGGGGAAAATCGGCGATTGTGAGGCAGTACCCCGGTTAGTAGAATTGCTCTACGATCCCGACTCCTATGCAGTTTCTTTGAGGGCCGCCGAGGCCTTGGGACAAATCGGCACGGAAACGGCTGTGGCCGGCCTG
>Ga0247774_1001895_pt1 | contig 10458 bp, 5 predicted proteins | sample UWRJL001104B6_FD_179933 | JGI IMG/M metagenome (GOLD analysis project Ga0247774, IMG submission 179933) | Plant litter microbial communities from Arlington Agricultural Research Station in Wisconsin, United States - UWRJ-L001-104B-6 | ecosystem: Environmental > Terrestrial > Plant litter >... | reverse complement strand
CACCGGCGGGAGGGGGAGGAGGAGGAGCGGGCGCATCGCCCTTGCCCTTTCCTTCTTTGCCCTTTCCTTCCTTGCCCTTGCCCTCCCACCCCTTGAACTCACCCTCAGGAGGAGCGGCTGTGGACACAAAGTTAGCTAATTGTTTCAAGTCTCTTCTACCTCATGTATTTTCTGCGACTTACCACCCTCAGGAGGAGCGGGGCGACCTGCGCGGGACATTATTGTCAGTGTACTTGCCCAGAGTGCTGTTTCCACTTGCACGGCTTTCAATTTTGAGGGAACTCAAACTAAGGAGTTGAACTTACCTTCCTCCCCCTCGGCAGGGGGTGGACCCGTACCCTTACCCTTACCCTCTTTTCCCTTGCCTTCCTTGCCCTTGCCCTCCTTGCCCTTGCCCTCCTTGCCCTTAAATTCACCTTTACCCTTACCCTCCTTGCCCTTGAATTCACCCTTTCCCTTACCCTCCTTTCCCTTGAACTCGCCCTCGGGCGGAGCGGCACCCTCAGCTGTGGGAGCATTACCGTTAGTCAACATTGTACTTTATATCCCACCAATAAACTCATGGAGAAAAAGACGAGGTCAGGTTGATACATACGAGGTCCCCTCACTTCACCTCCAGTCGGCGGAGCCGGGACATCCTCCTGCCTGGCGTTGACGGCGTTTGGGGTGGCCAACGCGAGGCCGAAGAGAGCGAGGAGAAGAAGGTGCTTCATTTTGAAGGAGATCAAAATCGAAAGTCAAACTGTAAGTAGAGCAGAGTATGAATTTTTTCGGAGATAAGGAAGAATGCAGAGTGTTGCCTTTCGAATGAAGAAACTTGACGTTGCTGAAAAGTGCCTAGCTTTATATGCCTTTTACGTTTCCCTTAAGACTTTGTCCTTCGTACTTATTCCCCGCACTTTGAGCCATCAAACATGGTTTTCAGGATTGGGTGTTCCAGACAATGGTGACTCGTCCCTCATATTGGACGGCCCTACACTCCGAGGCTGCGTACTGATGAACAACAGTCGCTGATCGTATGGGTGTTCATGCAGGTTGTCTCATGGAAGGGATGTGGAAGTCCAATAACGAAAGATTTAATCGAACCTTGCGAATTGGGATTGCGCCATGTGTAACGGTTATTGGCCGAGCAGCAGAATTGCCACCCAAGAAGTTAATGCAGCAGATTAACCGGAGTCGGTGGTAACTTCAAATTGCCAGTTCCTTGCGATCGTCAGTCGCCCACAGGGTCCTCAAGAAATTCCCTTTGTTCAAGTGCCTGGTATAACATCGTTGTCGTCAACTACGATCGGAACATCCTGTCAAGCGGGGAAAGGCTGAACGGGGCCCAGCCGTGGCAAATTGCATTTACGGGGGGGTACGGAATGTGGGGGCGGCAATATACCGCATCGATCCCACCAATATCCTGGGACGAGTCTCGATTTGAGGTTTCTAAATGAAACTCTCTAGGAATCACTACCACAATTCTGCTTGGTTACATGCCTGCTAGTTTTAATCAATACCCGATGCCCGGCATCATGGCCAGGGAAAAAGCTTGGCCCGTTGCGATATATTGCTATCTTCGAGAAGTAGTTCCTAGCCAAGCAATGTCGGTGGGGCTATCAAATCGGAAATTTTATGGTTATAGCCTTAAGGCATCCCATCGGGAAGCCTTATACATTCCTCTATCCCGTACGGTGATGGCTGCGTGTCATCCGGATGTGGGGGAATCATGATATCAGGCTAGAGATTGTATCGTTCCTCGATGGAAATATTTCTAGTTCCCAGTTACGCGAGTCGGGCCGAGGATCCAGCCGGAGCAACGACCTCTCTTCCGACCTCTCTTCTTTCTACGGGTTCAAGTCCATAGCAAGGTTTCTTGATTCTATTTGTCGGGAGTTATAGAGGATGGCATCCGTCGTTGCTCTGAAGCGCCTTCATTTGGGCCAAGGGGCAAAATCTTGACCCTGAAGACTCGGGTCACAAAACTTGGCCTCCTGAAAGCCAACCAGAGTAGTGAATTACCTAGATGGGTTTGCATTTCTTTATTTGCAAGCATTTTGCAAGCAGTTTGTAGAGATCGGCGCTAGTTTTGCTTGGGTTGAGTCCGCCGAAGATTTGCGAGTAAGCAAATTGGATCTGTTAATCACGGTTAAGCTACCTGATTAAAGCTGGCGTCTCTTCTTCACTTTGAGTATTTTAATACTGGCTGTTCGAAGATCCATGAAGAATCCATATTACTGCTTTGTTCATTTACGATCTGTCGTACTGGGATTGACGTCTGGAGCTCTCAACTGCGTGCAGTGCATGCGCAACGGACTCTTGCAATATGCCTAATCGCCCTTAGCTTTCCCATTGCCACTTATACTTCTGAACCGCTGCTTTTTTGCATAGGCCATGGGTGAGCTAGGTCATGTATCGGTTTCACAGCCACCGGAATGTTGTTTTAGCCACCGTACTTACTTAGAAATTCTGTTGCGGGCCTACGTTTGGGTCAACTCTCACAACTGTGACCGCAGTTGTCCAGTTTCCTTCTCTTCCCGCTTTACATGTTGCTAAGCAGGTTGCGGGCGGCTATCTAGGGATGCTTCTGCGGACGTGGTTTCAAGACCATGCGTCACATAGTTGTGATGGTCGCGTTTTATTGAGAGCCAGACGAATTACAAGGGAACTAACGTACCATTTTACTACAGGAAATCCAATACGCTACCATAATCGAGGGCTTCGAACTATCAACTGCGACATGAATCTTGTCAAGCTCGCAAGTTACGTTGCCGTGGCGGCGGCCACAACCGTCCGTATTCTTATCTCGTAGAAGGGTGAATAGCTATAATTTCTACAGTCGTTCGCCCAATGGAGCGATAATGAGGGGGAAAGAAACAGGGCCCAGTGGATTCGGGACTCGCGGACATGGGTACCTCCACGTCACGGCTGAATGTAGAGTTAGGTAGACGCAGCGAGACGGCGGTGGTCGGCTGCAGTTGGATCCAAGACCATTTCCATCTTGGGGCGGGATGTTGAGTAACATCCCCTACTCCCTTGTTTTGACGTTTGGAGTTTATTACTGGGGAGGTAGTTATTATCAATGCGGGCCGACGAACCTCCAAGCGTCGTTGTGTATGACGACGTTCCTGGAACAGAATTCTTGAATCCTAACGAACTAACATGTGGGCAGCGAGCAAATCGACGCACAGTCCTTTGCGGAATGGGGTGCTGATCCATTGAAGTACAATAGCTATTACTCCTTATCCCGGACTAACATGGTGGATTACACCTCCGCAAGTGCAGCCTCTCCTCATTGATCCGCGGACATGGCGAGGCGCCCAGTCAGACTAGTCGAAAAATCGTGTAACAGATTTGTTAGTAGAGCGTTGGATCAGACTTGGGCATTTGGGTGACGTCCCTGGGGAACCCGTGACGGATTAGCAATGATATTCAAAATAGCTGGAAGAGCATTTGGAGGATTACGAACCAGGTTGTGCTGTTTTACAAGCATATTGAGATGGGGCAGGGCGAACTGGGTAGGTTTAATGTATCATTAGTCAGCGAGTGCAGTATTTTAGCTAACTGGGCAGTCCTGTATTTTAGAAATAACGACCCGCATCCTTTGAAATCCCAATATGGCAGTACCCATACCTATGTTTGGTCATTTTGCGACCGTCACCTTGAAATTCGACCTTTTTGTGAAATTTAACTTTGCGATACCACTGATCATGAGCTCTTAGTTGGCCTACATATACAGTTATGGGTCCCTTTCACTTTGGCCCTTCTCCGGGGAGCCCCTGCGGCACCTACGAACTACGAAGAGATCCTTCTCTACGAATATTGTACTTATACGGTAGCATGAAGCGGACAGGTCTCGTGAGTAGCTGGTTGGTTGGCCTCTTCGGGTTGTACCAGCACTGCCCTCGTGCTCCCCTCTGTTTGAAAGTTGGACTGCCCTTGACCTGCGCTTCCTAACCTTCTAATCATTTAACGGTAATTCCATCTAAACGGGAGTTCCAGTAAACCATACTACGTTGCTTTGAACCTATGATCTCTGATCATGGTCATGGCAACTTGGTGTGGAGGCATACTTCTATGGTAGTCGAGCATTGTCTCCCTCTAGCGTCTCCACATCCATTTTGCGGCCGCACAAGGCGGAGGACGAAGCGCCAACCCTTCTCCACCGTGGCTCGTCTGTGAGATCGCCGGCCGCAACCAAGGACCTGAGTCATCATTAAAACTTCCATATTTGACCGGTATATCGGTATTAAAGCAAAGATGGGTTTCTCGATTGCTTTTCGTGGGCGCGGTCGCTCAGTAGGAAAGTCGTGAAAGTCGAAAACTAGATAGTTCGTTTGGTCGGACGATATCTCGCCGTGCTCGTCGGATCTGCCGTTTTGCCTCAGCCGTACCGTAACTGTTACAACCTATGGCCTAGAGACCACCATACTTCGTAAAATCATTTATTTTAATATTCTTAATGGCTACTTGGAGGTCTCTAAGAGCTTTATGTTCAGATGGCCAATCCCGGTATACTATCTTTTTAGCCACGGCGAGCGCCGGAAGCAGTCCACGTCGAGGATTGGCATCCCTTGAATTTGACGCTGTAGTCATGCTCGTGTTGGCGATTCGTTGGTGAAGCGGTTTCAACTAACAGAAACAGCTTTACGCAGGCCTGCAAAAACACGGGCTGGTGAACGATGTCGTGGTAGCTGCACCCGAGCGTTCTCTATCTCCAGGAAGGGGTGGTGGGCGAAGTTCTGCCGGAACTCTAACATATACTTCGGATGCGACGACGCCATTGACGATTAAGGATATTGGCTAGACTTGGTAGGTTATTTCTCGACACTAGACTGATAGGCACTACGATCAGCCGAATACCCATGGCTTCACGCTACGGCGTGAAACTCGATCCACGTGTTGGAGGCGGTGGAGTTATGCATCGACAGGGCCGGCGGAATCTGCAAGGAGGTCGGGCTAGATTACGCGGACCGCCGAGTCGCTGGAGAGACAGGGTCATGATTTCAAGCAGCATCGCGGATAACGGCACAGCGATACTGTAGGCTTCGCGAATCGCCAGCTTCACAATGTTAACATACCTTTCTGCACTTTATTACTATCTTTACGGCCAAGTGTAGCCCATAATTTTTCATTTAGTCAACAGCAAGTTGACTGGATAAGCGGTGACTTATGCTATGGCAGCCGGGTTAGTTAAAGACGAGAATAGTTCCTCGCTTCGACAGTGCAGCCAAGACTTCTTGATTTGCTCTGTTAACTCAGTCTTTACTCTATAAGAAACTCCTCTTATGGGTAATACGGGCAGTCTAGTCTTTGATTGTAGGCAAAGAGCGGTTACCCATATCGACCTCCCCAGTCGCAATATTAGTTTATCGAATTTCACACGGCCTGGGCGAATCTACGTCCGTAGTCTCTCCTCTGGCAAAAGGTACTTAAACCCACCGCCCAACAGGTTTTTCAACTTCCTTACCAACTCACAACGACGAGGCATTAACGATTCAACTAAGCACTCATTCAAATACTGATACCGATACAACTAAAAACTTATACAAAACAATTCTTAAATATGAAGGCTTCCATCCTCATCGTAGCACTTAGCAGCATTACGAGGTCCGTCACCGCGTCAATCCCTGCTCAAATTTCCCCCTCGTAAGATGTATGAGGTTATAACTAACGCCATATGCGAACAGCGCCTGGGCGGGATGCAACTGCAAGTGCCAGGACCCGTCCGGTCAAGGCTCGCAGTGGAATGATCTGACCGAGCTGGTCTGCAGCCTTCAATTGGCTGGAGAGTCGGCTTCTTGTATCCTCTTCGACAAAAAGTACCACGGTGATCAGCAACACCAGGTAAGAGAGTCTGCTCGAAGAAAATACGCCATGAAAGGCCCGCCTAGTTAACCCTGGTAGTGTTCGTCCGGCTCGTGTTGCATTGACAGCGGGCAGTTTGATACCCAATGCCGCGCCCTCAGCACGCCTGGTGCTTACTGCTGGTAGACGACGGGTAGTATGCTGGGAAATAGGACCTAGCTATGACGGTTGTCGTTGGAATAACCCATGTTGGAGCAATGGGCCGCAGCTGTTTACTTCAAATCCCTCATTCCGCCACTTGGCTCATCAAGGCAATGGAGAGGGTAATTCTCCCGCTCGAGGTCGGATACTTCGTCAACTCAGTGCTGACTACACTAAAGACGGCTTGTAATATGGCCAGCCGGGTCGTTTCGGGCCGAGAAAAGTCCTTCGTTTCGACGTTCTCAAGCACAATATTAGTCAATCTACTTCCACACTGCTTGGTGGAATGCACTCTGTCCTCTATCTACATACTTGGTTTGATAGGTCCTTTTCTCAGAATACCGTCGCCTAAATATGGTTCCCCATTCCAAGGCACCGGATTTTCCCATCAAGGCATGGGAGAGGGGAATTCTCCCATGGAGACCGCATATTTTGCTAACTCGGTGCTGACCGCATAAGCGACGACTTGTGATACGGCCAGCCTAGTCGGTCTAAACGACGCGCATCAATCTAGCCGCCGCCCTAGACATTGAGCCTACCGACAACCAAGACGCCGTGCAACATGTGGTGCTTCTTTTGCACTTGTAGCTCTCTTAGGCTCGCCTAGTCGCGGGCACTAACAAATTTTACACACTCTGAAAGCCCTCGATTATCACGATTACCCAACATGTTTTAAGCACAGCGCTAGCTCTGGCGGCTACGTTGCAGTGTGGCTCTCTCAAGATATTTCTTCAATGCCTGCAGCGCGTCGAATTCAGCGAAGCTAAGAACTGCAGGAGCTTAGCCAGACAGCCTGCGAGACTCCACATGAAGTGGGTCCGCCGGACACAGCAGAGCCTTTAAAGGCGCGGGAAGAGCGCAGCATTCGAAAAATGAGGCCGAACACACAATCTGTGACACTGTATTAAGACGTAAATTGGCAAAATTAGCTGCATTAAATCGTTCAGGTCTATTCGTCTGACTACGGCTGTGACGCTGGATACACCCTCCCCACGTTGCTGACACCAAACAACCTAGGGAGTGGAGGATGCATTGAAATGCACTCTCAGCTTGGTTCTTACCATCCTGATATTCGTTAGAGTAGCGCTTGAGTGTAGGTAGAGCACAGCGCCTTCCTGGCTTGACTTACAATGGGTTGTCGGTTGATTTCATCTCCCCTCGAAATGGGACACAAGTTCGTGTAACCTACCGCCTTTGGCTCTGTCTATTGCAAGCGCTGTGCCGTCCTGCTCTTCTCTCACTCTGACAAAGGGGAAAAATATGTCTGCAAAGGAGATGAATATCTGTTAAATGCCGTTCCCGTCGCCTCTGATGGTAATCGCGGTCGCTTAGATCGATAAAATGAGAATATCAAATCCTATAACAATCTATCCATATGCCTGAACCCTGGCGAATACAATATCCACCTGTTTAGTCGTTTAGTATTCGACGAGATGTGAAAATCGCGGTGCGGCTGCCTAGGATGGCTATCTAGAAGTTGTTGGCGAAAGGGATACTAGAAAATGCAATATAACAATGTTTAAGTGTCTCCGCTCGCAAGTAGCCAACCCCACCGAAAGACTCACCAAAGGAAGGCAAATGTGATGCCGCCTCTCACGACCGATGCACCCCAAGCCTCACAAACCCGTGCTGATCCAGGCTGAGGCTTCCATCCAGAAACATCTGAAACGGGTTCACCAACAATACGATCTGGTCCTGCGGCACCCCGCGGTCGCACACGAGTGCGAATATGAGAACTTCGGAAGGATGACAGCCCTCCACGTCGAATCTCTTGCCCCAAATATGTCGCGCCTATATCGCGTAGAATAAAATTAGTAGGCAACTTTTGGGTGATTGGGAGGAAAGAACCTCAAAACACGAACCGTATTCCAGTGTCTCCCTGGAAGGTTCAGAACCAAGTCCTGCTGCCTCGACCACGGGAAAACGCTAACGTGGTACTTGGGAGGCTTCTCGATCCACGGCGCTACCGCCGGTGTCAGGTGCCGCAGCGCTGTCGTGAACTTGCCCTCCGTGTCGGGGAACGAAAACACAGGGCCGGTGTAGCGGGCGGGCGCGCCCGGAATCCACTGACGTTGGTGGGATAGCTGGGTGCACGAGTCTCCGAGGATTGACCGCAGCAGATTCAAGATCTGAAGGCACGTTAGTCGACAATGCGATTTGCCATCAAAGGGAGATGTTATCGTGTTCAACCGGGCGATTGATTTATCGATATGGTGAGGGTGTGGCCAACGTACCTCTGTTTCGCATTCCACGGGTGTCCGAATGGCCGGGGCCGGAGGCGGAGGAGGCGGCCAAGGTCCCCTGGCCCTCGCGCGCGTTTCGGGCTCGAACAACTCCCGCGACAACTCGACGGCATGCGGCACAACTCCCTTGACCCTAGCCAGCGCCGCCACGTTAGGCGGCGCCCTCAGCCGCCTTGGCGCTCTCGTCCCGAGGGCAAAGTAATCGTCGTCCTCATCGTCAATGGTCGTGCGAGGCAGGCCGCACGAATCGAGCGACTTGTGGATCTCGTTGTCTGGTGCGTCTTCCAACATGTAGAAGATGCACTGGAGCCGTTTCTTGAACCGGTCAAACCCGGGGTGGTGGAGCGTATCGAGAAGCCGGTCGCCGATCGATGCCGAAATTATACCGCGGTAGAAGTGGGTGGTGGCCAGGTAGATGCGGAAGCTGGCGTCCGTTTTGACTACCACAATTTTCTCAACCGCCATTTGCCCCTCGACCGTCTGGTTTTGGTAGCGGATAGTGCTGTGTTGGACGAGGCGGGGCGCCGTGTATACCTCGAGCTGCCGGAACTTCCGTAGAGTTCGTCGAGCGTTGCTTCGGGCATCCGCCTCGCTGAGATTAAGCAGTCTACGAGGTAATGCCGTTAGAGATCAAGTACTGTATACTAATTAGACGAGACAGAACCTACCTTGCAACAAATGGTGCCTTAGAGCGAAACCATTCGGTATACTCTGGATGGGCTGTGGTTTCTTGCATATTTCCCACGCCTACCTTAACATGTCGGCTGATATCCCTGTCATGAACACCAACGGCCTTCATTAACTCCCACAACTTGTGCTGCTGTTCCACGTTGAAGGCCAGCATAGGTATCCTGCCGCTGAAGGTCTGTCGGTAGCCGTTTAGGTCGGCGATGAACCATTCACCTCGGCCGCTCGCGCTGGCAAGGCGGGTGGCTTCACCTGGCCGCGGTGGCAGCGGGCCTTCGATAGGCCAGATAGGCATCCCCTTCAGGCGCGAGACCTCGGTGCTCAACGACGAGATATTGCCCACGTTAAGTTGTTTATTGATAAGCCGGAGGATTCTGTACATCAGAGGGATCTTCATGGCCAAGGTAAACTGCCCGAGCTCCGTCATGATATGCTTGGCCTCGAGATCGGGGACATCCAAGATCCGTTTGAACAGGCGCTCCAACCCGGGGTAGACTTCTTTTAGGCAGCGGTAGGCCTGGACGTAGCGGACGCCGTCCCAGAGACAATTTTCTAGCTTGTGCCAAGAGCCAGGGAGATTGTCGGCTACTTGAGCAGGACGGTCGCCGCCGGCATATAACTTTTCGTCATCATCTACCTGCTCGGTCTCGTCCTCCAGATACCTCGGTGGCATGTCGGGAACGAATATGAGGGGCGCGGTCGACTTTTGAAAGTACGCTCTGCAGGCTATTAAAACCCGAACCCCCCCGGGGAAAAAAATGCCAGGCACGGTAGGCAGATTCGAGCGAGGAAATATTGGACTTACTTGACAATGGCCGATTGCTCGGAACTATCAGCGTGGCTCTGAATCTGGCCCAGTAGACGCTGACACTTATCCAACGCGTTCGGGGTCCCACTCAGGCGCGTGAGGCAGAGGAGATAGAATCGCGCATCGTTCCGGATGCCGACCTTGAACCTCTTGAGCGTCTCCCACCTGTTGTGAAGTGGATCCTCGACGTCGATGAGCGGAACGGCCGCGTCGGTGCTGGCCTGAACATCGTCGACGGGGAGGTATGTGGAGCTCATGGGCTGCGAGCTGCCGTCGCGACACCTGACGTGGATGGCAGAGATGCGATTCTCCAGAGCAATCATGGAGCACGTACTCTTGCGTCGGAAAAGCTCCCTCTGAATGGACTCGTATGTGCCCCATTTCTCGCAAATGAGTCGCAGCCAGGTCCGTGACGGGATATTGTCGGCCACCCAGAGGAAGTCCTTGTGGATTTCCCGGTCCTCGATGCGACGGCGCGCTGGAAGAATCCCTAGATGCAGTGTCATCTTAGCGCCTCGATGATTGGGCAGCAGGCGGGGAAGCTTTGTTGCGCCCATGTGGTTTTCCAGCCATCGCACCCAGTCCGGATTATTTTGAAACCTGGCAGGCCGGAAGTACGCTTCTGAGAGGAAGCTGAAGCGATGCCTCTGGTCATGAAATAACCTCTTTGCAGAAAGCTCGTCCTCGTCGTCGATATAGCACTCGTCCCCCCATTCCCGGTGATCGCCC
>Ga0247774_1001893_pt1 | contig 10462 bp, 9 predicted proteins | sample UWRJL001104B6_FD_179933 | JGI IMG/M metagenome (GOLD analysis project Ga0247774, IMG submission 179933) | Plant litter microbial communities from Arlington Agricultural Research Station in Wisconsin, United States - UWRJ-L001-104B-6 | ecosystem: Environmental > Terrestrial > Plant litter >... | reverse complement strand
CACTTTTTTCCCTTCTATTGAAAATTCCCTCTCCCCCCCCCCCCCCAAATTTAGCAAACCAGAATTTCCAGAACCTTGGTTGAAGAGCGTTCGGAAGGTACGAAAAACATAAATACCAAGTACAAGTTGTAGAGCGCACACCCTTTTCATCCCATGGGGAAAACACCAAAGAAATCTCTCTTTTTCGAGAATCACCCGAGATAAAAGAAACCCCAGCTTCTCTTACAACTCTTGTCCCTCACCGTGACCAAGCCCTCTGAGGTTTTCAACCGCAAAATCGAGGGTTCAGGATACGCACTCGACAAGTTCAGATTGGAGGGAAAGAGGCAAAAACGCTCTTCACTTCAACATCAACAGCCACCACAACTGTGCAAAATTCTCGACCAAGAGGTTCGTAGCCAACAATTATTGATTGTATTATAGCGATCTATAATGATTCTAACGCGAAGTTGAGCGTTAAGTGCCAAAGAGAAAAGCCCGATAAACGCGAAGGTGCGGAAAGTCACATCTGCTCCAGGCAAGAGGACAAGTCACCTACGAGGCTACCATATGAAATTCGCTTTAGAATAACCCCCAGCGAGGTAAACATATTTGCTAGCCGTAAGTTACTGGGCTCCCCAGCTTATTGGAAATGATTACTAAGAAATTAATAAAACTATAGTAGCATACCTGAAGGCCTCATTCCTGTATAGTCAGATTTGACTCGGCGTCCTGAGAAAGTACGCCCGCGGTTGACCTTTGGCATGGATTGGAGCTCCTTCATAGAATTGGTTGGTCTCGCAGGGAATTTGATTCAATCTCCCAGGGTCATACCTCAGAAGAGCCTTGTTGGTTCGCTCTCCTCTATCGAGTTCATGAAACCCGTGGGGAATAACCTACCCGTGCCGTTCATGAACAACTTTCGGGTCATGCTTTACGCCTTGTCTCTACAGTGGATTACGGAAACACCCAAAGAGAAGGAAGGCTACCGCGACCTTGGATATAAGGCTGGGCGAGAGGTATTGGACGGTCTGGACTGGGTGTTTTTGAACAAGGGAGAGCTTGTAGGCCAGAGGATACCGTCTATTTTCCTTGTCCTAGTGGCAACACTACTGGCGGTTATCTATTCCCAACCCACCAACCTAGGACTCCGTTCAGCGAAGCAATCTCAACAATCTCTTAAGCTCTTTGATTCTCAATTTGAGTAGCCGTCTTGGAATTCATCCAGACCACACAAAGTCACACCAATTTATCAGCCTATCCTCGGATCTTATCACCAAAGGCGGAGATTTCGCCTGGACCATGGAGGCGGCGCAAGCTCAAGTCCAATGCCAACAGTCCGATTCTCCAAGTCTTGTAGAACGCTAGCTATCGTCTGGTCCCTTTGGAAAACTCGATTTTCTACGAATTCCAAGCAATAGCCATGGCGCTTGGGATCTTTCTCAACTAGGACCCATGGTACTTCATAGATGTACATCAGCAGGCTCAACCCTCGACCACGATGGATTTGTCAACAGTTATCCGCCTTTATCAAGTCTCCAATATATACCGCCAATATCACCATACGATCCCGCCACACTTCGCAGCAGTCCACAACCTGCAGAGCTTGATTTTGACCAAGTCCAAACTGGTCTTGACCGGCCTCTAGATCTTGACTGGCCTCCGGGTCTTGACTCTTTAGGTCTTGGCTTTCTTCCAGAACTTGACTCACCGCTAAAAATCGCACGATCTGGAGATCTTCAAAATGCATCAAGCCAAGCATTCAATTCCGTCTCACTTCCAGCCTGCTCGCTTCCTAGCCCCCAAGTTCCTTCACTGATCTCACCAGCCGATACTCACACATATCCCGCGCATGGACCTGGAGTGGCATCGAGCCATGATTCGCTTGGGGAACCTGAATATTCGACCCTTGATCCCGCGGGGCCAATTGGCCACATGGCCAATCCCGACCCCGTTCACGATGGGTCATCGAATGCAGCCCCAGGCCCTCCAGAATCGGCTGGACGAGTGGAGCAAAAACGAGACTTGTAGGTCGAAGATCTTCTAGGCTGGATTTTTGGTCCATAACTACACTACCGAGTATGGTATAACATAAGATTGACTACTCCTGAGCTAACAATCTTGATGGCCTAGAGACCGTATGGCCTGTTCGGCAGCTTTTCGCGAGAGAAAGATTTGTCAGGAAATCGGGGGGCTATACCAGTATTCGTTCCTCCGGCTCTAGTTGCCTTTTGACAGTGCCGGGTCCCTGTTCGAAGCGGATGGCCTTGTATAGTGAAGATGAGGGAAACGGGAAGCGCGACACAAATGGTATCGCGAAGCGTTTATTGATGTAGGAGCTGTTATGAGTATGGAAATGCCTTATGGGGGGGGATTGCGAATTTTCTTCGTTCGTTGTGTAGAATGCGGAGCTTCTGGTGTTAATTTTGCTATTCCCGTGATCAAAACGGTTTTGTGTTACGTATGTGTATTGGATGAATCGACGCCGCGAAAGGCCATTGCAAGTCCAGTAGCGTGCGCTAAAACAGGGATCTGGTGCTGAATTAACGTCTATCTCGAAAACAGCTACTCTATCTAGTATTAGCAGCAACAATACCCGTATATATCACTTCTTCTATGTACTCTTAAATGCTTTGTTATTTTACAAGGCTATATAAGTCACTGCCATTACTCTTATAAGCATCGTAACTACTACGACCGCCCTTACTATTATCGTATCTTCTATTCCCTTCCCCCGCATTAAGAACACAACACGCAATAACTCTGGGCCGCCCAAAATTTTCCACTCTTAGCTCAGTCGAGGTTCACCTACGGCAGGCAATGGCAACAATGTTTTAACGGTCCTGACTCCGACTCTAACACGGTCCTCGAAAATTGTTGGGGTCAGCACCCGGTCCAGCGATCCGAGCAGTAGCGCCATAAAATCCCCAGAGATGTCCCCAGAGGGAATGGACAATGCCTGGCTGAACTCTGGGTCCGAGTCTAGTCTGGGATCTCCAATGTCCGAGAAGCACTGAAGAATATCGGGTGTGTACTAATAATGTGGAACACCAAAGATGTAATTACGACTTGGGACTTCTTCCTGATAGTATGCTGGGGCCTTGCAGCAGTCATGTAACAGCTATTCACGGGCCGGAGCTCCACCCTTATGAAGCGACGGCCGACGTGTTCGCGCTGCTCAGGCCCTTGTACGAGTTCTTAACGGAGCAATCCGTCGCAGATAACCTCGCCCCATACATACTTCTTTTTTGCATCGGACTCGTGGACATGCCGGAAGTACGTTACAATCATTCGTTACAATCACGAGGAAAACCGGAAAGCCGCCTCAAACTCATAGCACCAGCACCAATCGTGCGAGACGCGACGACTATTATCCCGTGTGATATCCCGTATTGCCGTCGGTGTCTAACTCAGCTCCTCGGACTCGTGCAAGCTTTATATAGTAATCTTAGCAATGGCAAGTTTATCGTATATTGTCTCTCACGTCGCCGATCGTCGGTGATGAAGTGGCGACAACGCAAGTCTGCACTCTACGGAGACTCCTGCCATCAAACTGGTTGAGTCTGTAATGTTCTTAGGGAGGGGAGAAGAGAGCGAGAGAGAGAAGTGACTTAAGAATAATATAGAAATAACTACAGGCCCCGCTTCACGCCAAAAACCTTATGTCAATACCAGGGAACCCTTACCCTAACAGAGTCTGTCGGAGTGGGACGAGCCACCGCATGATATCAATCGGACAAACTGCCTCGTCGCGAAAGACTAGTCGTTCACCTGGAACAACACCTTTATATCAACTCAGCTGCATCAAACGGAAGAATCATGGCAACACGTCTCGTGAAAGGATACAGTCTTAGCTGATGCGGAAGCCACCATCAATAGGGGACTCGACCGCTCCGGCACGCTCCGGCAATTTCACTCTCAAGTTCCGCCCCCAAGTTCCGCCCCCAAATTCCGTACCGGCATAGCTTAGAGTGGTAAGGCTATTCCGCCCCCACATGTCAGATCATCTTCGCGTATGCAAGACGACTACCTTATTGTCAATTCGGATTCCCGCAATTTTTTCGGATCCTTGATATTTCACGAGTGGGTAATATGCAATTCAATAATGCTACACTGTTTTCGGCCCCGAATTACCCTACGGCTGGTCAACCTGCATGACAACAAGAGGGCATCGCTAACGCGAAGTGCGGTCACTTCCACTGCCCCTCTAAACTGGATCCTCGAGTACTATGGCTTCCGCCGATAGCGTCATGTCGACGGCGCCCGGCTGCTCTGGATCAAGGGTGACTCTTATGCCCCTGACGACCGTCGTCGAAGATCTGGCAATATCTAATATGTTTGTAGAAATGAGGTAATGTAAAACTCTCTCTACCTGTGAACCACACAGCCGGTTTTTGCTGCTTGGCCACCTAGTCAAAGGCGAAGTACGGCAACCTGTTTCGGAATATATTAAATAACCGATAAACGTGTGACGTGGGAGGCCTCATTAGAGGTGCTGCGCCTCACTTACATATAGATACGGATCATTTCCGGCTCTTCATGCCGGAAATGAGGGATTCTATTGACCGCAGCCTTGCGAACATACTCGGTGAATGTGAGCCCACCGCGAGCGGCAAACTCTACGACCGTACTTGTGTACTGAGATCAAATACTGACTGCTAAGCTGGGCGATCAATTCTGTAAGGGAAGGAAACTTCATCACCAGAAGCGATGGCTTGCATTGAAGACCGGCGGTTGACCTTTGGGTATATAATCGGCCCTAATACCCCTTCATCTTAGGTCTCTCCTCTTTTGTATAGGTCTGCCCTTCTGAAATCTTTTCCACTTATGTCCAGCATATAGCCCTAAACAACCAAATTCATCAATCCATCGCAGCATCTGCCACAATGCGAGATACTTCAATTATCCACTTCCTCCATCCTATTTCTCCTATCGTCAAATCCATATACAGGATACTGAGGGAGAAGCTATCAAGGCGTTAATTGGTAAGCACTCTTTGATGATGATTAATTTTTATCAAGGTACCTTAATCCTCGATCGCTAACACTTGTAACAGCCCAAGATGGGGCCGGCGCCAAAGACCTGCACCGATCGGACAAAGTTCGGCACAGTAGACGTCACGGGTGAGGTCGCCAACTAAAGGTTACGGTTCGTCCAGCAACTGGATCACTGGATCACCGTGAGCCCCCACTCCGGCTCACGGGATAACGGCGATCCTGGTGACCGATTCCAGGCAAGAGATCATGAACAACATATAAGGACGGAAGTCTCCTATGTATCCAGAACTACAGTCTCTACCTAGAGAGCTATCAATCTAAGTCTTCGCCTACATTACTAATCACCTCTGCACTCGGAGAGACGCAACGTCCTATGCCGCCATTGCCTATTGCATTCTTCGAGAGAACTATTTTCAACTTCGCGAGGCCGAGCAATAGTCTTAGGATAAGTTCGCGTTGAAGTGGATATGGAGATAAGCGCCTTTCGGCATCTTTCGAGCAACTCTGAGAAGGGCCGTCTCCATCAGGTTGGCATTAGACATGATATGGTCTCCGGAGAAGCGACCATGCATCCTTATCGCTTGGCTGCATTGCCATACACAACGGTATCGTCCCTGCACCTCAGGGCTTCGACAATATCATTAACCATGGCTTCGTCTCCGACGGCCTTCTGCTCACAGGCCAGCTCCAAACCCATTCTCTCCTCGTATTCCAGCACCTCGTGGCGCCGATCAAGATACTCCTTAACGTTTTTGATATTTTAAGGTGTCGTATGCTTAGTCAAGTCATCTCAGCGGTGCAGGATAGGCAGCTTGGCTCACTCCCTGTGCGAATGCGCGGGGGCGAAGAGCTGCGTTTTGCAAGCACGCCATGGTGATTGTATCGTAGTGAAGGCATGTGATATTTCGATATTTGAAAATTTGAGAGCTAGTCTCTAAGTTCAAAATCGTCGACTCTTTCTTGAATTTGCTTAAGAATAGTTAGAAATATTATAAGATTGCTTTGGCTTGAAGCTGATGGTGTCAAGGTCGATTGCGAGATGGCGAAAATGAGGAGTTTAAGTTCCGAACCTAAGCATGGTAAATGCCGTTATATGCTCTAGCAATTATGAGCGAGATGCTTCGCCAGGTATCATCCAGAGAACGTCTTGCGGATGATACAACCATCTATTTGGTAGCGCTCCTTTGCCTACTAAGCTACTACCAGTACCTATGTAACTTCCATCTAGCGTCTTTTTTTTTTTTTTAACCTTGCAAAAACAGCTCCCTGTGTTGCTTTGCCCTGCATCCCGTCCAACTCGGAACCCCGCCCCGCCAGCCGGCCAATTGCCCGCCGAACGACCGCGTGACGTGTTTGGGCAGGGTAATCTTCGGCATTGGCGAGCCTGCAGCTTTTATCATGTGACACCAGATCGGGCACCTGCTAGTCGAGCGGGGCAAGTGAACAGCCTTCCCCCAAGCTGGAGTTCGCGCTAGGTTCGGAGCGTGGAATGCTGAGTGGATGAAAACCGAGCTCCTAGGTAGAACTGGTGGGCAAACAGCTGTCCTTGAGTTGCATTGCGGCCGAGCAGCCTCGAATCCGGTGAGTCCCGCCTTCCGCCCCGGAAACCTTGCGTAGCCGAAGAGTACGATGGTCTCCATCTCGGACGAATCAGCATCACCTCCCACCCCAAACTATAGCTGGTATGGACTGGTCATCCTTGTCGCGAGGCTTGAAGGTCTCGCGACCGCAGCTTTACACTGAACAGGCAGACTATGGGCTTCAAACACTTTTGCCGCAGAAACCAGATGCTTTCAACTGCGTTGACGTCGTGGCGGTACATGGTCTCAACGGCCACTACCTGGATACGTGGATCGATGAGGCCACTGGCGTCAATTGGTTGGTCAACCTCATCCCGGAAATTTTTCGAACCTACATGTTCGACCTGAAAGCCCGCGTCATGTCGTTCTATTACAACTCGGTTCTTCAATTTGGCAAGGGAACTTCCGATGTCTTCATCTTTGCGAACCAGCTTCTCGAGGGCCTCGTCGCGGAACGAAGTTCGATGATGGAGGCAGCTCGCCCCATTGTCTTTATTTGCCATTCCCTCGGGGGTCTTGTCTTCAAACAGGTAAGGCGTCTTTCCGGCAGCCTCTTGTGCGCGTATTTATCTCTTTCGCCCCAGGCTCTAGTCAGAGCCCACGAAAAGAAGCAATACCGCGGGCTCCGGGGAAATTTTAGGGCTGTGTTTTTCTTTGGCACTCCTCACCGGGGTTCAAAACTGGCCCCGATGGCGACAATGCTTGGCAAGCTTCTAAGAGCGGCTTCGCTGGGTACGAGGACTAATGTACAGTTGGCGAAAGACCTAGAGCCAAACTCTAGGGTGTTGGAGCGCATATCGGAGTCGTTCGTGGCGAACTGCACCGAGGCCGAGAACGGATACAGGGACCTGAAGATCGTTTCATGCTATGAAACGCAGAAACTTGATATGCTTCGCTCCCTGGTAAGGAAAGAGTACCTCCATTCTCTCTAACTCCATTCCTATCAACTCGGCTAACCTTGATGGATTTCCTAGGTTGTGGAGCGTGACTCGGCTGTTCTCGGCCTTCCACACGAGCATCAAATAGCTTTAGAGGGAGACCACCGCAACATTTGCAAATTCGCGGATATTGAGTCGGTCAGATTCAGGGTTGTTAAGAGCAAACTCGAGGAAATCCTGCCGAGTCTTAAGTGGGGCCTGTTGTCGACAGAGAACCGCGAACACTTTTTCGACTCCCTGCGAACATCGAACTATGAGGAACACAGAGATCGGATCGACGCAGCCGTCCCGGGAACCTGCACATGGATCTTTGAGCATCCCAGCTACGAGTCCTGGATAGCCTCGCCTGACCCGACCTTGCTCTGGATTTCGGCCAATGCCGGCTGCGGAAAGTCTGTGCTGGCATCCTTTCTCGTTGATCGGTTGGTGGAAGCAGCCGAACTAACTGACACGCCAACCAACATTTGTTACTTTTTCTTCAAGTCCGACAACCACCAGCAGATGGACGCTGTTCATGGTATGCAAGCTTTGCTTCATCAAGTCTATCGCCAGCAGAGGGAACTTGTCGAGTCTGGCACATATATTCACGACCGCCATCTGAAGAACGAGCTGCGGCACCTCTGGAACGCATTCGTCGTTGCCATTTCACAACCCGAGGCTCACAACACGGTTTGTCTGATCGATGGATTAGATGAATGTGAGCCAAAGTCTCGGGCCCTTCTGCTCTCCTTCATATCCTCTTTTTTCAAAATTCAACTAGGAAGGCAGGACAAAGCCCAGCGGGACGAAGATTGGAGAAGGGAGCAAAAGATGGCAGGTGAGGGCCAGGGCAGCGGATCTGCCGACAGAACCATGCGTGGCGCTGTGAGGCCGGAGGCGCTCGCTACTGTAGGGCGACAACTGGACAGAATATCCCTTGCAGGAGGAGAAGGAAACGTCACAAGTGGAATGGGTGACTTGAAACCCAAGATGAAGATGATAATTGTCAGCCGCCCTGAAACGCAGATCAAGGTCGCATTCGATGTTGGACTCGGGACGAAAGCGACTGACGTATCACGGCACTCACATCCTTTCGAGGGCCGATTGCTTGCTCCTGCATCGGAGCGATACCTGCACAGCACGAGCAATGAGTCGACGTTAAACGAGGAATCGGCAACTACTCTTAGAAACCCTTGCACGATGATTCGCCTAATGGGGGAGGACGAAGAAGAGGCGATAAGCGCCGACGTTACGCGAGTCGTCGAGGCCCACATCGATACCCTCGTTGAACATGGCTTCCCTATGGATATTCTTGAAGACGTCAAGGTTGAGCTCATAGAAAGGGCCGACAGGACATTTTTATGGGTGTCCTTGATCTTGAATCTTCTTAAAGAGAAAGTAGAAGCTGGCGCGAGCCCCAAAGAACTGAGCCATATTCTACGGAGTCGAGACATATTTGCCATATATGCGGAGCTTCTTGCGTCAAGGCCAGATTCGCCTCGAGCGAGAAAGATGCTCAATATCATACTGGCTGCCACGCGACCCTTGACGGTACAGGAACTTAACATTGCGCTCGCGGTTCCGCCGGACAAAGCCACCAAGTTCGGAATGGTGACATTTGATACGATTGAGTACGATATTTCGTACCCGTTCGACAATCACATAAAATCCCTCTGTGGCCACTTCATACGCATTATTCGGAACAGGGTGTACCTGGTGCACGAAACGGCCCGAGAGTTTCTTCTTGCTGACGACCAATTTGCTGAGCCCGCCGAAGACATTGGACCACATGACTGGAACTGGCCACAACCCGTTGAGTACGGCAGCGGCTTCGCCTACACGGAATCTCCCATGACGAGCGTCCCATTCCAGCACTCCTTCACCCTGGCGGAGGCCCACTCGCTCGTCCTGGATATCTGCTCCACGTACCTCTACTGTCTCGGGCGTGACTCAAAATGCACAAAAAAAGGCGACGCGAGCCCTAAAACGGCGGCATTCCTCACATATGCGGCCCAGTCGTGGGACGGCCACCTCGCCATGGTTCGGCGGTCGAAGCGCCGGCTTGACTGGGGCTACTACGAAAATCTCGTCAACCCCCTATTCCCAGGCTTCACCGGATGGATCGGCCAGTCGAGCCTACCTCAGCACCCACCCGGACCGGCGACGGCCGTGCATGACTTCTACCTTAACTATCTAGATCTTAAAGTCCTTCGGTACGACGGCGGTGATGAGAGGGTAGAGGACGATGGATGCGATGGCGGAGCAAGCCAGCAAGAGGGCTTTAACGAATTTGGCGAAGGGAACTCTAGGCGTTCGGCGCTTCTGGCCAGCCAGGTAGAGCAAGCGTGGGGGGTGGCTGCCAGCAACCCTACTTCGATCAAGGAAAACTTTTTTCCCCATGTCGTGGACACGAGGGGGCGCGTATTCTTTTCTCCGCGGTACAAGCATGGGTAGCCACAAATAGTATCACAGGTCGGAAACTGCTAGTGCAAGGCTGGGCCCGTTCTTGTTGGCTAGGGTGCACTACTCGGACTGCGACTTCGCCGTCTTGTTGGGTAATGTATGGATCGCCGTGGACGCGCGCGAGCCCAAGCACTGCGCCCGCGGCAACTATAGCCTCAGCGCCAAGGCGATGCGCGACGTCGGCGCGTATAGGGGGCAGGAGGATGAGTACTGGGCCACCCTGAGGGAGATGCTGCTGCATAGCGCGCGCCGTTATCTCGAGCCCTTTGACGCGCTGGAGATTATCATTACGGGGCAGGAGAGGCAGGATGAGGACTTTGCCAAGTGGGTGAGGGACGCCATCGAAGAGGAATTGGACGCACGTGCGTGTCGCTCTTCGCCGAAGATGACCCCCGTAGCTGCGGCAAAGGGGTGCACTTCCCACTTTGGGTACATATTCTCCTACTCCCCTTCGTACTGCTGCTATGCTGTTCCTTCGCGCCAGAGAAGAAAAAAAAAAAAAAAAAAAAAAAAATAACCTTTTTGC
>Ga0247774_1001892_pt1 | contig 10466 bp, 5 predicted proteins | sample UWRJL001104B6_FD_179933 | JGI IMG/M metagenome (GOLD analysis project Ga0247774, IMG submission 179933) | Plant litter microbial communities from Arlington Agricultural Research Station in Wisconsin, United States - UWRJ-L001-104B-6 | ecosystem: Environmental > Terrestrial > Plant litter >... | reverse complement strand
AACCAAGGCTTCCCAAGGATGTCTTTTTATACGAGCCAAACTCACATTTGACCACTCAGGGTGGTGGTTTTTGAGTTTGCATTGAAGGCTCACGGCCGTCATGAAATCCTAGCAATATTGAACATTAGGCACGCAAGAAATACTACGCCGCAGCCTCATCAAGAAACGAACCCATGTCTTTGCAAATGTCTTGAACCGAAACGACCTCTCAAGCGCAGCGCCGTCCTTGGCCAACGTCCAGCCCCTGCCGGTCCGGGGGTCTGAAAGCAAAGGCGTCGCCGCAGCCGTCAAGGCTGCTTCGTCCGAGCCGGCGGAAAACCGGAAAGGGGATGCAGCGGCCATGATAGTGGATATGAGCCGCGACTTAGTGCAGGGAAGGAGACGGCTGTGTAAGAGCCGAGGTGTTGCTCTTACTGATGGGAGTAGCGGGAGTAGCATGTTCTCACTTCCCTCGTTGTTACCGGTAGGGTTACGGTGTGAGAATGGTTGAATCGACGGGATGATTGGAGAGATACGGATGACAAACTTTCAATCGTCACAACTTGCACCAGCGGGGTTCGTCCTCTCGGAAATATCACGTGACTATCTGCATTTTGCGCCTTGTACTAGTGGTCAAGGTACCGTTTCATTTAAACTACCAAAGCCGCACAGTATCGATGGCTCCATTGATGAGTCCTGTCAACTACTTGCGGTAGGCAATGTGCTTGAAGAACCAGCCCTGATAGAGTGCGATCCGTATTACTAATGCAGGAAGTTCGGCTCCGATCCGGCGGACCTTTCGGCTAGCTACATGCCTGACTAACGTGAGAGAAGTCTCCGTTATTTCCGCCAGTGTGATAGCTTTTCCACCTTGCCATTTGACCGCCTAAAGCATCAAGATTGTCGTCTTATCAACGGTAGAGATGCCTGGCGTGGGATGCAACCGGGTCAACTGCACGGATGACCTTGTTGCAGCTCACATGCAGACGTCCACAGACTCCTGCAAAGCACGCAAGGCAAATATCGGTCCATTTTACCGGACAGGTACAGACGGCTTGCGTTCAGATCGAGAGCATAATAGTTTGGAAGTCCCGAGAGCGACCGGCTTGAAAACGGTCTCGAGGATAGAATCTAGTGAGAGTCGCAAAGGCGAGAGCTTACAGCGATCGCACGAGTAGCTAGAGCAATCCAACCTCCGTCTTAAAAGGCGAGCAACGGGGCGCCACCTCCGGCATGCAGGCATGTGCCAGGCTTGCAGGTACCTGTACAAGATGCACCCACTGATTGTTCTGGAAGGAAATAAGACCAAGGTTGCGGCCGAAACTCACCGGCTGACAAACCAAATCATCCAAACCAACCTCCTCGATCTTCCACTGGCGAACTCGGCATGCTGACAAAAGTCCGCGCTTGTCAGTTTGAGTCGAGATCGCCCATCACGAGAATGCCTCTTGTACACCGCCGTGGTTTGGTGATGGATAACCCTCCAAAATGGATTCGGCAGGCCAATAACAGGCACAGACGAGTCACGACCTTGTCGCGTGTGTCTTCGGTAGAGTCCTTTCTTGGAGACAGTCTTTCTGTCATGGAAAAAAAAGGCTGGATACGAATACCGAATCTGAGATTCCTTTGTAAATATATAGACAGGCAAATATCCGATGCAGCGGGATAAAGAATGGCCTCAAAATTTGGGTAAGTTCCCAGCCACTTCAATTTTTTTTTCACTTTCCAACAGTGTTGGCCCGCCGTTGCTTCCAACCTCAAACACTTTCCGTACGCGATGTCGACTGATTACCGTTTCGGGCATCCAAGTCCCATCATATGTGACCTTGGTGACTCTGCGTCCACATATGCGTAAATGCTGAATATTAAACTGTATTTCGTCGCAGTATTGGGAACCATTTCCGAGAGACTTTGCTCGAGGATGGGAGAGCACCAGCATGGAACCAGAAGACGAAGCTGATGACTTAACGACCATCTTACATAATATCCGCTTCGTCCGCGATTGCTTAGCATGTGGTTCCGGCCTGAAGCAACGCCGAGCAAGCCAACAATGTGCGGGTACAACTAGCTCCCTCTAGCCTTTGTCGAATATATGATGCAGCTTCGGCAAGTACGGAACAACCAGAATTTTGCTACTGGCATGTCCAGGCGGTTGCAGGAAAGGCCCGGGCAGGGGGTTAGCTTCGTGTGAATACAGCACCGGCACGAGACGGTTTACGGCCGTGTACCTGTTCGTTCGTAGAATGTACTGCTACAGAGGGGTTCCTGCTGATTTGGCTTGATCCTCTTGACAACGCTGGTGGACGAAAGTGGAAGTTACAGAGGTGACTTGTACCCCCCGGTTCGCACTAGCAAGGCAACAAGGCCACCTAAATTCTAACGGGAATGACGGAATTTTCCAGCAGATACATTTTCCGAGCCGCGGCCACAGACGAAATGATTTTCCCCCCTCACAAAATCCGACACAGTCATCAAGCATCAGTCATCAACCTGGCACCCGCACCGCAAACCAAGCTCAGTCATCATCTAGGGATACATCCGTCGCTCTCGATCTGCTTACTCAGAACCCGAGAACCTAGGAGGCTTCCAGCATCGAAGCCTTTTGCGCGACGATGTCAAGGTCGCAGAATACCGCAGGCCGTAAGTAAAATCATTTCTATGCCCATTTCCACGTAGTTTTCTTTCGTCGGCGATGGTGATGGCTTCGCCGGCAGACAACATCACCCCTTCGGCTGTGAGCTACACCTTGGCAGTGCTCTAGGTCAACCAATTCCAGATTGCTGGCTCTTCCCCTCCAAGCAGCTGTTTTATTGCCTTTCTCAATGTAGCACCTCGCAGCGCCGGATCCCCTCACTGATCCCCCTCCACTCCCTCTTCTTATTAATCAAAGATTGGTCTTAAAAGACTGTCTTTGGTATTATCTTGCCACCGGCTTGGATTTCGCTTTTCAAGATTCCCTCAAGAAATCGTCGACTCGATCGCTCGCTGGCTCTCTGCCAGATGATTCCCTCGTGGTTTTCCTGAAGCGGTATTGCATTGCATTCTACGCTTGAACTTCAGGTGCACGGCAGTAAGCTCAACTACTCTGCGCATATGAAGGTATTGCCTAAGGACTGGCTCGTACCACAAAAACCCTGGCGCGGCATCTTACCGACCTCCTCACCCCGTCCCACCTCCGACATTTTTTGTCATCGCCTGTCTGTCAAAGTCCTGTTGCAGCGCAATTCCTTGCCAGTTGCTCAAGCCAATTCGAGCGATTTCACATTACAGGTGCTTTTATATTTCAGTTCCGTCCCCAATAACATCCTCTCCGTCTACTTTGTCACACCTCATTCCACCAAACGCGCTTCTACAACATCGACTACTCTGTCCACGCACTCCTCTGCGCCGGTTTTCTGAATCCCAGCACTTCCAATTAGTTGCGCGACACATCGCTTGCCACGCGCGACGAATAGTTTGATACTAACGAAGCCTAATGCCAGCTGTCAACGGGTCGGATGAACTGCGCGCGATCGAACTCCTACACGCGGCCACGAACCAGGATCGGGAGGCGCAAGGCTCCCCAACCCAGCCTGCGGCATCTGCGTCGCCAGTTGCTCATGGATACAGCGCAATCGCTAGCCAAGCCACCCGCGTAGCTGACCACCAGCGCCAGGGGCAGGGTGCTGCAAGGGAGGACGACATTCACCCAGATCTCCGATCGCGACCCAACCTCATGCCGGCAGCGAGCAACATTGCGCCGGCTGCAAATATGCTGCCGACGCCGATCCCACCACCTTCAATCCCCAAATCCGACATCCGTGAGCCGAGTCCCGATGCGATGGATGCGGCCATGGACTCTCAGATGTCAAATGAGGATAGCTTAGCCAATCGCAAAGGAAAGCGCGAGCTGTCCCAGAGCAAACGCGCCGCCCAAAACAGAGCTGCTCAGGTAAGAGAACTTCGGTGCTAAATGGTATAGTCTTTGGTAGCTAACGGTTCGTAAAATAGCGTGCGTTTCGAAGGCGAAAGGAAGAGTACATCAAGAAGCTTGAAGAGAAGGTTTCAGATGCCCAGCGCAAGGACGACGCTTGGGACACCCTCTGCTCGAGTTATGACACCCTATTCACGGAATACGGAAAGGTCTGCTCAGCTCTGGAGTCATATCGCGATTTTTCAATCGCCCAGATACACGCAGGGAAGGCGGAGCGCGGCCCCCCTGGCGTGGACTTGCAGGCAGTACCATTTGCACCATTGCCCCTCTCGAGGATTCTTGGCGCCGAGCAGCCAGACCCCCTTCCCGCCCACGAGCCACTCGCGGCCATCGCACAGGCTGTGATGACACCATCTGGACAGGGACAGGGCCCGACACCCATGACAGAGGATGATCGGACGGACGAGGAAATCAACCGTCAGCTAAGGACGGATGGTTTGCCGTAGAACTACGTCGCCGCCATGGTTGACCCAGAGAGGAAGTAAGAAGGCGTGCCTCAGTTCTCCGAGGAAGGTCATAGCATTCAACCCAGAGCTGGAAACACAAAGTTGTTCCCATAAGTACTTTTGTCTTCTCGCGGCGTTGCCGGTACATCGTTTTGAGAATAGTTTTTGTCTCTTTTGGGTGGCAGGCGTTATGGGGAGTCGGCCTGACTCTTGCAACTTACCCGCATTCGAAGGCGATTAGGGGGCAGGCGTAGAAAGCTTTTTTTATTTTCACCCCAAGCAGCTGTTGTATGATGTTATGAGAAGGGGTGTCACGGTTTTTTCACGTTTGTTGTAGTTAGCGGGCAGGGGGAAATCTTCACGCGCAAGGATAAGTTAGGTTAGGTCATACAGTATTTGCAAACCTTCAGCAACTTTTTTTTTAATTGAAACGGGTTGGCAGACATAGATCATCGACCTCTTTGATGCAAGAACGCCTCTGCCATTAGGCGAGCAGCATAACTGAAAGGAAAGGGATAAAGAGATAATATGAAGGATAAGGGGTTTAAAAGGGAGCTAAGTGATCTGTGGTCCAAACGGTAGTCGTGGTACAAATTATATTTTTGCTTACTTCTACCCTTCCGGCCTTATGATGATGATAATAATACTACAATCCCCCTCTGTCGCTCACTTAAAATATCCACTTTTGATACGCAAAGGCAATGTCATCCACCAACTTTTTCTGGATGGGTACGACCCTAGAACTCACCAGCTCGTCCAAGTCGGCCAAGAAATCCTTCTCCGTGTCATCGGGCATTGCGCCCCCTGGCACTAATGTCCGCAAAATGTGAGCATGGCACAACAGCGTCCCAATCTGCTCGTAGGTCAAGGTTTTGTTCGAGAGATCGGCCTTTGCGAGCATACGGCCAATGGTGCGCATGGCGTGGGTGGCCCTGACGGCCCTATTGCGTTTTCTGTAACCCGACCGGCCCAGGAAGGCACCGTGCATGTATTGAAACACAAAGACGGACACGAGAATGCCCGGTGTGAGGCCGACGAAGCCGAAGACGAGCTCCTGCGACTTGAGGAGGGAGTCGATTCCGGTGAGGGCGATCTCCATGTCGACCTTTGACTTTTGCACCTGGATCAGCAGCGACCGAACCAGGTCACCCCGTACGGCGCCCACCAGAGGTGACTTGAGGTCTTTTTCGTACGCTTTCAACACTGGAGTTAGGTCTCCCTGGCTGACCTTTGCCCGTATATCGGATATTTGCGCCTCGGATAAGCCCGACGAAGCCACGTTTCCCTCCACAGCAAAATGAGGTTTGTCGACCGCAAAGTCAACGACCATTCGTTCCAGACTCTCAAGATCGGCTCGCAAGCTGTCGCGGCTCATGAGAGCAATCTCACTATTTTCATCATGCCGAATCGTCCCAATGACCTTTCGCATCGGCTCCACGACCCAATTTGCCCAAAAATCCCTTGCCGTGACGCCGAGATCCAGAACCCAGCTCGTGACTTGGTCTTTCCTGTTGAACAACATGCGAAGGATTGTCGTGGACGAAAGCAGCCCAACCGTCGCGGGTAACCAGTAGCGGATCCATCTGGACGGCCGCCCATGCTCCTTGATGACGGCTGTGGCGTCCGTCGTCTGCTGGGGGATCTGTGCTTGTAGGATCCTCAGTAGCCTCGTCGCGATCTTTCTCGGGCCTATTGCGGCGGACGCTTGCGCGGCCTCGTCAAGACCCATTGCGAAACCAGGGTCGCTGTCCACAAATCTGAAGATTCTTTCTTCAAAGTCCTGAACATTCCCATCAAGCACGGGCGTTTGCGCCAGGACCGTATCCATCAGCGAGACACTTCTCTCGAGAACTTCTTTCCACTCCACCCCTCGCCCCGTGAAGTTGAGCCCTTCGTCCACCAGAGTTCCAACGCCACATGCTACATTCTCTTTCAACCTCCTGATGGCGAAGCGCTTCTCCCGGGCCTCGGCTTGACATAGCGCAATCGGTGACAATATCTGGTCTTGGATGTTGAGCAGAGACCGATCCTGTACAGTCGTTCGCACGACCTGGTAGAATTTCGCCCACCGCTGCGAGAGTGACATGGACGAAATCGAAGCAACGCCGTTCACATTTCTCGTTTCGCTCATGGTATCCACATCCAAGTCATAGTGATCGGGTTCCGAAGTTGGGGTGTACAGGCCTTGGATTCTCCGCTTGCTTTCGACGTAGACGTCTCGAGTGAAGCTCCAGAGGCGGATCGGCGTCCGTTGGACCCAGTAGACAAATCCATGCCGGTAAGAATGTGATACTTCGTCCCAATACGAAATGTGATCGTCGAGCGAGATTTGTTGGTCGATCAAGGTCTGTAAGACTGCTCCATATGTCTGCATGGCAGCTTTTGCCACCAGCAGCCACTCGATTTCAACCTCGAATGGGTTCTGAGGCTCAGTAGCCTCGATACGTCGGACAGATTCAGAATCTGGATCCTTAATAACCAAGCCAGACTGGATAAGTAGCTGCTCAATTCGCCATGCAGGGAGCATAGGGGCTTGGCTTGATGGCGTTGAGAGGGCCTTGACAACGCGGAGCAGATCCGAGACTTCCTGTCGCTCCAGGGCCGCTGCCACCAGGACACCCTGTTCCTGCAAGGATACCTGCTCATCGTCGGTCACGACGAAGAGGTCGTGGTCCCGCGAGATGGCGTTAAGTCGAGTGTTGACAGCCCATATTCGACTGAGCAAGTGACGGTATGTTAGCTGGCGGGCTACTTCATCGGGAGCTGATAGATTGCTGGGAAACTTACTCGCCAATTACAGACATTGTGAAGAATGCTTGGAGAACTCCTTTAACACCTCTCTCGTGACCTCCGACAAAAATTTTGGCATGTTCCTATGAAAAACATTAAGTTTGAAGCTGGGATTACTTTTTCCCTTGGACAGAATCAGCGTTTCGTCACGAGCGGCCGTTAGTGGAGTACAGTTACTTTGCCCAAAAGGTAACCTAAAATGCGGAGCCAATTGTGTACCGTGTTATCGTCCCGCCCCCAGCACTAATGGCAATGGCAAGGTTTGGGAACATGCGCTTCTTGCTTGGTGTCCTGATGACGTTGTTGTGGCTTAGCTCCACCCGCAAATTTCCACTGGACTTGCCGCTTCGTCGGGCTTACTATCCCATACAACGGACGCTAAGCAGCGACTGGCAGCGACAGTGGTCCGACCAAATCCACAAGCTGGCGCATATGCCGACGACGACCAAACCTCAACAAGAACTAACCACATAACTGATCACGTCCGACTCTCGCTGCTTTCCGTCTTTGCTAGCCACACACTCATCCCGCTATCCTCTCGATACTCCCAGAACTTGGCTTGGTGAAACCAGTAGTGGGGCCGGCCTGACCATCCTAGCGACGGCTTCCTGAGAGAAAGCCGCTGGCAACGAAATTCGCCTGATCCATTTGCAGCAAACACTTGCCCGTCCTACCTAGGCGAAATCAAACAACGAAGGCCATCACGACCCGCTACCCAACGAACCTCGAAGAACTGTCCTTAGTTCGCACTCTGCGGAGGAATATCACATTGCGCTGTCGTGACGAAGCTGCGACAACCTACAACCCACCACTGACATCTCCGAGCCTCACCACCCCGCGGCCCCAAGATGTCGGGCAATCGCAATTACGACTTTCTCGTACGTCCATCATTCCCTCGCATCAGGCACTCAAAATGTGGCCGCACTATCTATACGGTTGGAATTTCTTGTCTCGTGGCTAACCAGCTGTGAATCGCCGTGAAACAGATCAAACTACTCCTCATCGGCGATTCGGGTGTAGGCAAATCCTGTTGTCTCCTGCGGTTTAGCGAGGATTCGTTTACGCCGTCCTTTATTACCACCATCGGCATCGACTTCAAGATACGAACGATTGAACTCGATGGCAAGCGTGTGAAGCTTCAGATTTGGGACACGGCGGGCCAGGAACGGTTCCGGACCATCACGACGGCCTATTACCGGGGGGCCATGGGCATTCTGCTGGTGTATGATGTTACCGACGAGAGGTCTTTCAACAGTAAGTTCGCTATGATGGAAATAGCTTTCTTTCAAGCGCCTATATAGGTACGTTGAGGCAGGAAACTAACAAGGATCTTGCTAGACATTCGAACTTGGTTCGCAAATGTAGAACAGCACGCGACTGAAGGCGTCAACAAGATCCTCATCGGAAACAAGTGCGACTGGGAAGAAAAGCGCGTGATCTCGACGGAGCGTGGTCAGGCGCTGGCAGACGAACTGGGCATCCCCTTCCTCGAGGTGTCGGCCAAGGGCAACATCAATATCGACAAAGCTTTCTACAGCCTCGCTGCCGACATCAAGAAGCGCTTGATTGACAACTCGAAGAACGAACAGCAATCTGCAACAGGAGTCAATGTCGGTGATCAGGGAGGGTCTGCCATGGGAGGAAAGTGCTGCTGAGGGGTGTCGAGAGGATACCAGCCAGAGTGCGGCTGAAGTGGTCTCTGTTCCGTTGAAGCTTTGGCAGGGGTTGGTCATTTGGCTGATAGGAGAATCAAGGAGTACGGATGCATACGGGTGTTCTGCTTTCGGATGGTAGAAGGACCGTGATTCCTGATCTTGATCAAAGCCAGGGGAGAGGTGGAGCGGGTTCACCTTTGAAATGGAGAGACGGGCCCAGTTGCCCTCCGTGTTCGCTTGTTTTGTACCTGCTATCCCTGTTTAGAGAGCACCACGTTCGGACTGGCGTTTGGTTCTTTATCTGGGTTTAATACATGCTCGCCGTCATCCTTAAAAGAGTTCCCCTATCCTAGAACCACAGATTTTGTGCCACCCGTTTTGAATCCCCGTCTTGAAATGCACTCGCTGCTACCTTCTCTTTCCCTGCGCAACGGGAATGCCCAGCTGTTGAGCCACGGCAAGCCACATCATTTTGGTCGACAACTGGGCACCAATGCGGATATTTTTCTAGCGGGCGGCAGAGCGCGAGCGGTGCGGCGTAAGGTCTAAATAGGGTTGGGGCTAGGGTTAAAGCGCCTCTGAACTTCCTTCCATGGTGTCATTTGATACGCTCGTACTTCCTCACTTTAAGCGTAGAATCAACACATTGAGGAGTACCATGTTGAACAAAGTGAGTCATGTATTCTTATACATCTTGACCTGGATTCCGGTTTCCTAACAGCCGCAGAAATCTGTCAGGGCCCAGCTACCGTAGAGTGTTGATCCACTCAACACCCTTAGGTGACTCTTTTCTTTTGATCTTCAACATGCAAATTCATCATTCTGCAAGACAGAAGAGCACCATTTCACAACACTCACTTAACAGCACCATTCCACAACATACAACAGTACCATTATTTTGGCCTTTGCATGTTTTAATAGCAACACCAATTGTCTAACCACAATGATCGAGTCAGCTGGTATCGAGGGCGTAATTCGGCCTGTTGCGGCAGCCGAAAGGGCGAGCAGTAATAAAAATCTAGTCCCAACCCGACCTGCCGTCACGATCTGTAGGGGCACATTCTCCACCCTTGCTTCCAGCATCTCCCAGCCCGACGGCATCATACCCTCGCAGCTGCGAATTATTATTCGACGGGTTCGAGCTGCCGACGATGATGCAGACCGGCCGGAAGAAAAAGAAAGTCTCCAGCGAGAGATGAATGCCGTGGCCAGCAGAGATGGGAACCTCAAGCGCGAGGTTGTTCAAATGGACCGGTCCTTCATGGACGCGGCAGGATTTCACATGGGTGATCGGGTTCGAATCGAGGTCAATCGACTGCCTGAAGCAGATGCCCATACGGTGGTTTTGAAACGACTACTTCTGGAAGATGGTGAGGCGACTGGCCTAGAACGGGATGAAGGCGAGGGGGACTTTGTGCCCAAGGCTGCGGAGTGGTTCGTTAGTATGTTTCTCCATTGGATTGTGGGATTATATGGATTTCTAGCTAATGACGCTCCAAGGACTCTCGACTTTTATTTACACTGGCGTCTCGCTTACTGTCAACGTTCCATATCTACAGCCCAAGCCCCGCTACAAGGTCATATCAGTCAACGGCACCAGACACATTCTCGCAAAGATTACGC
>Ga0247774_1001891_pt1 | contig 10471 bp, 11 predicted proteins | sample UWRJL001104B6_FD_179933 | JGI IMG/M metagenome (GOLD analysis project Ga0247774, IMG submission 179933) | Plant litter microbial communities from Arlington Agricultural Research Station in Wisconsin, United States - UWRJ-L001-104B-6 | ecosystem: Environmental > Terrestrial > Plant litter >... | reverse complement strand
TCGCATGGCATCCTCCGGTGATATCTGTACGGAACGCCACAAGAACAGCAGGCACCCCGTTACTTACCGGTTACGCGCGGAGACCACCCGTCGCGACGCGTCCGTGCACCCTGATACCAATCCTCATGCTCATCGTCGCCGGATCCCTGAATGACCTGTTCGGAGGGCTTGCTCTCGGCGCGGATGACTACCTCTCAAAACCGTTCTCCTACGCCGAGCCGCCGCCTTCATCACCCGGGAAAGACGCTACGACAACGAGCTGAGCACCTATCGGCGAGATCTCGCCACCGCGAAACGGCCCCACGATCCGGATCGTTCCTCCCGCAATGAGGGGTAGAGAATCATGCCCACGTCCGCAAGAAGCACGGTAGTGCGATGACGCCCGACTACAGGATCGTGCCGCTCAAAACACCGGATGCCATCTACATTCCAACACCCAGATCAGATAAAGACGATTGCTCACCGAAACGCGGAACCGACAATAGGTTCCGAGAATGAGTGAGCAATTCTGAGTACATTGTGCCCGCATCATGGTTTGAGTGGAGAAGTGTTTTCGCCACGCCTGTCCGCTTTGCGGTCTTGCCCTCGTCTCCGGGCTTCGGAGGGCGGGGATACAGCGGTTGCGAGAAGCGGACCGCATCGCCAGTGCGGTCTGTTGCGGTCGGATCGGCCCCACCACCGTCGTACGTCAGCTCTGTCGCGTTCGAGAAAGTTGAAAATTGGACGGTCATCAGGCCTGATGTCGCCTTCTCGTTGCACGTGGATGACGAGAAGTTACGTTCAAGTGAAATCACCTCATCTCGCATAATGAGACTAAGCTGTGAATGTAGTGGAACGTCGCAGGTAGTCGCTGAGCATGGCTCCGGAGATCACCTTCGCCGTCACTCGGCCACTGGGCGTCCTGGGTTAGCCTGACCATGGTCGGAATTCATGACTTAGCGAGTGGGGGAACGGTTGCGGGGGGCGCGCGCGGGCTGGATCGTAGCGATGTTGCTGGTCACCCTGGCGTTCCTCGTCGGCCCCGACCTCCCGCACTGCGATGCGCGCACAGGGACGGTAACGGTGGCCGGCGCGGCTGAACGCGACCCGCGGGCCGGCGGCGAGGCCGACTCGCTGGACACCGTCGCCGAGCAGCACGCGCTGAGGCGCCGCCAGGTGCCCGGGCTTCCGCCCTCCCAGGGCGGCGGAGTCGTCCTCCAGCCCGACGGCGCCGCGGCCGACCGTGCGCCCGTACGGGCCGGTCCCGCCGTCGAACATCGTTCCCGGCGCCATCACACCGCCTGTTCGCCAGAGGCGTTGCAGGTGTTCCGCTACTGATCTGGTGGTCTGCGGGCTTTTAGCCCTGACATTCACCCTTTTTCGAGACGGCGCGCGTTTCCCCGCACCGTCTGGTCAGCATGCCCGCGACCGGCTTGGCATGCCGCGCGTGTCACGTACCTCGTCGACTTCCGACGACCCACAGAAAGGCTGTTTCATGCAATCGCTGATCGACAATGCTCGCCTGTTCCCGAAGCGAGCGGCCGACCGGCGTACGGACCTCGGCCGCCTGGCCGAGGAACAGCACCCCGAAGCCCTCTTCATCACCTGCTCCGACTCCCGTGTGGTGCCCACGCTGATCACCGGAGCCGGCCCGGGGGAACTCTTCGAGCTCCGCACCGCCGGCAACATCGTCCCGACCTACGATCCCCAGCGGACGACCTCAGAGGCCGCCACCATCGAGTACGCCGTCGAAGTGCTCGGGGTGCGGAACGTCATCGTCTGCGGTCACTCCCACTGCGGGGCGGTGGGTGCGCTGGTGACGGCTGGTGACCTGACCGCCCTTCCCTCCGTGCGGCGCTGGCTTGCCGACACCGAACCGCACGAGCGGACGCGGAACGCGGTCGCCGAGGCGGACGGAGCGGCGATCAGCTCCGCTGTACAGACACACGTCGTGACGCAGTTGGAGCGGCTCGGCACCCACCCGAGCATCGCCGGCCGGGTGGGGGCCGGACGTCTGGACCTGCACGGCTGGTTCTACGCCATCGACACCGGCGTGGTCACCAGTTACCGCCCGCAAGCCCGAACGTTCCTGCCGCTTTGATCCCCGGTTCGATAAACGAGGTGACCATGCCGCCCTCTCCGTCCGTACGTCACACGATTCAACGTGATCTTCTTTCTTCGATCGTCGTCTTCCTCGTGGCCCTTCCGCTGTGCATCGGGGTCGCCGTCGCCTCCGGCGTTCCGGTCGAGCTCGGGCTGATCACAGGCATCGTCGGCGGTCTCGTCGCCGGCTCCCTGCCGGGCAGCAGCCTTCAAGTCAGCGGGCCGGCCGCCGGCCTCACCGTGCTCGTGTACCAGGCCGTTCAGGACTACGGCCTGAGAACCCTCGGCGCGATCGTCATCGCGGCCGGGCTCATCCAGATCGTGATGGGCGTGGTGCGACTGGGCCGCTGGTTCCGCGCGATCTCCGTCTCCGTGGTGCAGGGCATGCTCGCGGGTATCGGCCTCGTGCTGGTCACCGGGCAGGTGCACAGCCTGTTCGACGGGCGTTCTCCCGGCGCCGCCGTCGCCAATGTCGCGGGCCTGCCCAGCCTGCTCGCGGGATCGGCGGACCGGCCGACGGCACTGGCCGCCGGCGGTGTCGGGATCGGCACGATCGCGGTCCTGATCTGCTGGAGGTATGCACCGAAGCGTCTCCAGGTGGTCCCGGGCGCGCTCGTCGCGGTGACGCTGGCGACGCTGGCCACGGTCCTGTTCGACCTTCCCATCAAGCGCATCGAGGTCACCGGCCTGCTCGGCGCGATCCAGCCGCCGGGGCTGCCGGAGATCGGCCGGCTCGCCGAAGTCGGCGTGCTCGGCACCGTGCTGGCGTTCGCGCTGATCGCATCGGCCGAAAGCCTGTTCAGTGCCGCGGCCGTCGACCGCATGCACCACGGCCCGCGCACTCGGTACAACCAGGAGCTCACCGCCCAAGGGGTCGGCAACACGATCTGCGGCGTACTCGGCGCGCTGCCGATGACCGCCGTCATCGTACGGAGCGCCGCGAACGTGCAGGCCGGCGCCCGTACCAAGGCGTCGCGGATTCTTCACGGCGCCTGGCTGCTGGCCTTCACCGCGTTGATCCCGGCGGCGCTCGGCTACATTCCGGTGACCGCGCTGGCTGCCATCCTGGTACACGCCGGATGGAAGCTACTGTCCCTGCGAGACGTCGGCCGACTATGGCGCACCGAGCGCGGCGAGGCGGTCGTGCTGACCGCCACGGCACTGGCGATCGTCGTCACCAATCTGTTCGAAGGCGTTCTCATCGGTCTCCTGCTGGCGGTCGTGAAGACCGCGTGGGACGTCTCCGACATCCACATCGACGTGGATGAACACGACGACGGCTCGATCACGATCGGCCTGAGCGGCAACGCGACATTCCTCCGCCTGCCCAAGGTGCTCGACACCCTGGAGACGATCCCGCACGGCAGGGCCGTCGAACTCGACCTCACCAGGCTGCGCCATCTCGACCATGCCTGCCGTACGGCCCTGCAGACCTGGGCCACGCAACACGACGGCCAGCACGAGAGCTCCTCCGTACAGATGCGGGAACCCGCCCTGACGGATTGATACTGCGACGGCGCTCGCGGTTGTGGGTCTGTCCAACGTTCGGTACCTCTCTGATCCCAGCGACTTGACACAGAGAGGTACCGAACGTCTTACAGTCCCACCGGCAGGTCATTCGTCACTACCGATACAGTCGCGGCTGGCATGAACTGACGCGAGGTGCCTCTACGGAGGAGAATCGGGAGGCCGGCGACCGGCCTCGCTCCACCGGCCATCCTCCAGGTGGCCTGACACAGCGGGAGCCGCCCATGAACGCCGACATCTATGACGTCATCCATCACCGCCGCGACGTACGTGCTGAGTTCACCGGCGAACCGATCCCGCAGGATGTCCTCGACCGGATCCTGGCGGCCGCGCACGCCGCGCCCAGTGTCGGCCTGTCCCAACCCTGGGATTTCATCGTCGTGACCGATCCCGCGACCCGGCACGCCTTCTACGACCATGTCCAGTCCGAACGCGCGGCCTTCGCCGCCACCCTCACCGGCGCCGCCGCCGACCGCTTCGCCCAGATAAAGATCGACGGAGTGCTGGAGTCGAGCCTGTCGATCGTGATCACCTACGACCCCGAACGCGGTAGCCCCGCCGTGCTGGGCCGGCACGCCATCGCCGACACGGGCCTGTACTCCGTCTGCCTGGCCATCCAAAACCTGTGGCTAGCCGCCACCGCTGAGAATCTTGGCGTCGGCTGGGTGTCGTTCTATCGCGAACCCCACCTACGCCACCTGCTCAACATCCCCACGGCGATCCGCCCGATCGCCTGGCTATGCCTGGGCCCGGTAACCCATCTTCAAGCCACACCAGATCTCGAACGGCACGGCTGGCGCCGCCGTCGCGCCCTCGACGCCGCGATCCACCACGACCACTGGTAAGGGCGGAGGAGCCGCGGCCGCCAAACAGGACATGCGGGGTTCGTTGGCTGTGTGAGATGTCCCTCCCCCATCGTCGTGGCGCGTGTGGTCTGGGAAGGTGACCATGTAGTGATGACCTCCTCGCCCCGCCCGCCGCACGCTGGTGGCCGGCCGGATCCGATCGGCCCGACCACCGCGCTCGGCGGAGAGTCCGCTCCCGCCCGCGGGTACCTGCTGGACAACGCGCGCGCCGAGGCGGGCGAGCGATTCGTTTGGCTCGCAGAGCTGTTCGACGGTGTGACACAGAGGCACTTCGATCGACTGGGGGTCACGGTTGGCTCACGCTGCTGGGAGGTGGGGGCCGGTGGCCGCAGTATCCCGGAGGCGCTCGCGGCGGCCGTCGGTCCGACCGGGCACGTGCTGGCCACCGACATCGACCCGTCGTGGCTGAGGGCAGGCGGCGGGTACGAGGTGCGCCGGCACGACGTCGCCGCTGATCCGCCCCCGGAGCCGGGGACGTTCGACCTGGTGCACGCCCGGCTCGTGCTGCTCCATGTACCCGACCGGGCTCGGGCGTTGGCCACGATGGCGGCGGCGCTGCGGCCCGGCGGCTGGCTGCTGGTCGAGGACGCCGACACCGCTCTGCAGCCACTGGCATGCCTGGACGACAGCGGCCCGGCGCAGCGGCGGGCCAACCGGCTGCGCGACGCGGTCCGCGAACTGCTGACGCGCCGCGGCGCGGACCTGCGCTACGGCCGGACACTTCTACGGGCACTGCGTGAGGCCGGCCTGGTAAACGTCGGCGCGGCGGGCTCTTTCCCGGTCGGCGGGCCGGCCTGCGACCGGCTGGAGGCGGCGACCATCCAGCACGTACGCGGCGAGCTGCTCGCGGCCGACCTGGCCGACGACGCCGAGATCGACGCGCACTTGGCCGCCATCCGCGCGGGCGAACTCGACCTGACACTCGCGCCGCTGATCTCGGCCTGGGGACGCCGTCCAGCCGAGCGCCCGCCGGCACTCGGTTGAGCGCGAAATCCAGGCGTTGTCCGACCGCCCACGGCGCTGTGTCGAGGAGATTTTCGTCAGGCAATATCGCGGGAGGTGTCATCCGCTGCGGGGGCGGATTCCCGGCTGGACCGGGCGATCCGCGAGGTTCAGGACTTCATCGCCCGCGCGACGCCGAAAACCGGCTGAGACGCCGGTGCCGGATCGGCGTTCCGGCCTATCGCGACTTCTGTCCGAGGTGCCCGCTAGATTGAGCGGCGCTGGGGGCGATGCGGCCCATGGTGGCGAGATGGCCAGAGGAGTCAGGGCACGGTGACGGGGTCGACGGTCGTCCGGCGCGCGTACCGCTACCGGTTGGATCCCACGCCTCGTCAGGCACGCATGCTGGCGCGGAGTTGCGGCGCGCGGCGCTACGCCCACAACTGGGCCGTCGACATGGTCCGCGCCGCTTTCGACGAGCGGCGTGTCCAGACCGCCGCCGGTGCCCCGCCCGAGGACCTGCCGAGGGCGTTGTCGTTCGCCACGTTGAACAATGCCTTCAACGACTGGAAGAACGGTCGTACCGGACCGGAGTCACGCGTGCCGCAATGGTGGCTTGACCGGCACCCCGATCTGGAAGCGCCTGAGTGGCTGGCAGATCATTCGTGGGATGTCTACATGTGGGCGATCTACGAGGTCTATGGCGCGTTGCACCGGTGGTTCGATTCCCGCGCCGGCGAACACGGCGGTGAACGGCTGGGTTTCCTCAGGTTCAAGTCGAAGAGACGCGACAGCCCCCGGTTCAAGGTCGTGGCCCGTTCTGGATCGGCCCGGCCGATCGACCATCGGCACGTCCGGCTCCCCAAGATCGGGTCCGTGCACACGCGTGACCATATGAAGCGATTGACGCGCGGGATCGAAGCGGGCCGGGTGAAACTGAAACAGGCCACCGTCCGGCAGGACCGTCGTGGAGCGTGGTGGATCGCCTTCAGTGTCGAGGAGACCAGTGCCACGCCTGCTCGGCCCACACGCCGGATGCGCCGCAACGGTGGCGTGGCGATCGACGTCGGTGTGAAGGCTCTGGCCGTCCTGTCGTTCGGTGAAACGGTCATCAATCCGCGGTTCATGGACGCCGCCGACCGCGCGTTGCGGCAAGCGCAGCGGGAAGTGAACCGCCGGGTGAAGGGATCGAAGGGCCACGCGGCAGCGCGACGGCGCCTCGCTCGACGGCACGTCCAGGTCGCCGGGCTTCGGCGCGACTACCTCCACCAGCTCACGTCGGTGCTTGCCCGGTCATTCGCGCACGTCGCGGTGGAAGACCTCAACGTCAAGGGCATGGTCTCCAGCGCTCGTGGCACCAGAGCGCGACCAGGCCGTCAGATCTGGCAGAAGGCCGGGCTGAACCGGCGCATCCACGACGCCGCCTTCGCCGAGATCAGGAGACAACTGGACTACAAGACCCGCTGGTACGGCGGGACCATGATGGCGGTCTACCGGTTCGCGCCGACGTCGAAAGTCTGCTCCGGGTGTGGATGGCGAAACCCAAACCTCACGCTCTCGGATCGGACGTTTCACTGTGGCGGGTGCGGTACCAGTATCGATCGAGACCTCAATGCCGCCCGGAACATCGCCCGGCTCGCGGCCGAGCACACCGACCACGCCTTCGCTCAAGGCGTCCAAGCCGTGAGGTTGCGTAAGCCCTTGCCTGGCCACGGCCAGACGAGGCACTTCCATCGAGCGGCGAACCTCGCACCACGACACGGCCACAGCACCATCGTGGCCGCCCCTCCGGGCTTGGTGGGTCAGACGAGGAGACCGGGATCGCAAGGCCCCGGCGTCCCTGATCCCGGCGACCCTCGTCTTGGCGACAAGGCACAGGGTTCGCGGGCCGCGACCGCAGTCAGGGACGGCGCACTAGACGGACGGCCGTACGGTTCGACGGCGCCATGTGTCCGAGAGGACGCGCCGTGACCGCTTCTCCCGCGGCTCCGGCACCGCCGCGGATCAGCGCGCGGTCAGGTCGAGCGCGCGCTCGACGAACCGCAGAGCGTCGCCGGAGGCGACCTTGAGCCGTTTGATCCGCTGGGCGTACTCCATCGCGGCCTCCTCGGCGAGCCGCGTCGTCCGGTCGACGGAGCCGGACACGAAGGTGCCGTGCCTCCCACGGGTCTCGATGACGCCGTCCTGCTCCAGCTCGCGATAGGCGCGGGCCACGGTGTTGGGCGCGAGCCCGAGGTCGTCGGCCAGCCGGCGGATCGTCGGAAGCTTGGTACCGGCCGGGAGCCGCTGGTCCTGCACCTGCTCGGCGAGCTGCGCCCGTACCTGCTCGTACGGCGGAATCACCGAGTGTGCGTCAAGCGTGATCACGATTGGCTCAGATCTCTTGGTGGAAGCGGTACGACTCTTGGAGCCCTCGGGGAGCCGCCGGAGGCGAGAAGGACCACGAAGGGCACCGAACCGAACGTACCGGTAGCCGGCCGGTCTCCCCTCATCGACCGGGCCGCGCGCGTGGCGGGAGCCTCTCGTGGGTTCGCCGGCCGGTGTGGGCTTCGACGTGCTGGGGGCGGTCTGGTCGATCGCCCGTCGTCAGGAGTGGTGACCTACGGGTCTGCCGGCATGCTTGGCGGCCGGATCGGGCCCGGTCCAGCGAATGAGGTGCTCGCACACCAGGCGTAGGCAGAGCGTCCAGACCATGCCCGTCGCGAGCGAGATGGGGACGCCCAGCCAGAAGGTCCAGCCGACCCGGCTCGCCAGCCAGCCGGACATCAGTATCCCGAACAGCGTGGTGGTCGCGATCACGATGAGGGTCGCGAGGTAGAACCACTGAACGAGGATCGGACCGAATCGTCGCTCGAATCTGACGTCGATCAGGTCGAGGACGGAGGGAACTTGACGCGCGGATTTCGGCGGCGGCTGGTACGGCGGGGTGGCGGTCATGCGGTCAATGATCTCGGAGCCGTCAAGGGACGTCTTCCGCCCGACCGCTGGGTGGTGGCCGGTGGCGGGAGGGTCGGCCGGACGGCCGGCGAGCCGGCTCTCGATCGGCCTCGTGGGTTGAGGCAACGCAGGGACGACGGGCTCCGCCTGGGCCGCCGCAGTGATGGTGCCGGCCGGAAATCCACGCCGTTCGCCGGCCCTCAGGGCGGACCGGACGGGCAGACGACCGGTGCGGGGTCGACCGGACTCAGGGTGGAGGACCGCCCACCGGGCGTACATGTCACGGAGTTTCTCGATGCCCGGTCCGGGCGCGTCGAGACGGTTCGGCGCGTACCCGCACCACAGCGCCGGGATCACGACGACCTTGGCACCGCGGGCGGTGCCACGGCGTGCCGATGCCGTCACCTAGAACCTGACCTACCCAGCGGCGATATCGCGGCCGCCGGCGGGCGGATCGGTGACCTCGGCCACCAGTGACACCACTTCGCCGAGGTGCGCCGGGGTGGTCAGGTGGCCCATGCCGGAGAAGATCCGAAGGTCGAGGTCCATGGTCCGGTGCACCACCGGTGCCAGCCTGCGGGGCGGCAGGAACCGGTCGTGTTCTCCGACCGCGACCGCACACGGCCGCCCGGCGCGAGCGGCCAGCAGGGCGGCGGGCAGGGCGGCGGGGCCAGGGTGGTGCGGCAGCAGGCGGCCATGAGGGTCATCCATTCCACCTCGGTCTCCGGCGGGTCCTCGCCGGGGGCGACGAACAACCGGAGCATGCGGCGGGTGCGTTCGGCGGTGGGGCGCACCAGCCAGGCCGCCGAGGCCAGCGCCGCCTTCGGATCGACCCTCAGACGGAGAAAGCCGGCAGGTGACACCAGCGCCCGGCCCGCGATCCGGGGCGAGCCGGCCGCCAGCGCCACTGCGGCGCCGAGCGAGTTGCCCACCAGGACGACGTCGTCCACCTCCACGGTCTCCAGGACCTCGTCCAGGACGCGGCCGTACCACGCCGGCCGGACGCCACGCGGCCGGCGTGGGTCACTGAGTCCCGGTTGACCGGGCAGATCCACCACGGTCGTCGCCCAGCGGGCCGAGAGCGCCCGCAGCCACGGCAGCGCCACCGCGGCGTTGAAGCCGGTGCCGGGCACCATGACGACCCGCGGCGCACCGGTTCCGGCCGAGGTGAGCCTCACCTGACCGGCGCTGGTGTCCACGGTCGCTTCGGTGAGCGGGAAGTCCGCACGTGCCACGGCGTCCGAACACCACTGGCGCACCGCGCGCCGGCCCCGCCGGTTCTTGTACGCGGCCGGCATCCCGCCAGTGTGCCCGGCGGCTCACAGTGCGTCCACCTCGCCTAACAGCCGAATGAGCCGGTGGTGGCGTTCAAGCTGAACATGTAACCGGTGTGGCCCATGCCGTACAGGCAGTTGTTCGCCGGGTTGTAGGCATAGCCGTAGGGATGGGTGTCCCCGTTGAAGGTGTTCTGGTTCGGCAGTGGTCCGGGGAAACCATGGCAGGCGCTGGCCGTGGTCCAGCTGTAGCAGGTCGTGTAGCCCGGATGCACCCGGTCCTCGGTATAGCCCGGGAAGTAGCTGCGCAGCTCACCGCTCAGGATTTTGACGGTCAGCGGCTGGAACACGATGCTGTCCCGGCCGGCGGGAGGGAAGGCGGTCGCCAGTTCGGGGGGCGGCGTGATCGGGTTGCCGTCGAAGTCCCAGCAGTTCGTGATCGGCGCGGGGAAGTTCGCGTTGCCGGAGAAGACGCACGCGCCGCGCGCGTTCCCGGCAGTGTCGAAGCTCCCGGACACCGCGAGCGTGCTGTGCACCGAGGGATCGGTGATGACCTTGGTTCCGAAGCCCGCGCACGCCTGGTTGGTGGCCGGGTCGAAGCAGGTCACGGCCGGTGGCCCCGGATGCAGGGTCTTCCCCGCGTACTGCGGGTTCGAGGAGACGAAGACCTTGTCGTTCACCAGTTCGGTCGAGCCGATGAAGTCATCGGGCGCGAAGCCCGCCTTGTCGGTGTTGGGCGGCGAGCCGACGTCGTACGGCTGGCCCGGGCACGGCGCCTCGACGACCGTGTCGTAGCAGATCACCTTCCCGGTGGTGATCGTGCCGTACAGCCGGTTGGCGACC
>Ga0247774_1001890_pt1 | contig 10472 bp, 15 predicted proteins | sample UWRJL001104B6_FD_179933 | JGI IMG/M metagenome (GOLD analysis project Ga0247774, IMG submission 179933) | Plant litter microbial communities from Arlington Agricultural Research Station in Wisconsin, United States - UWRJ-L001-104B-6 | ecosystem: Environmental > Terrestrial > Plant litter >... | reverse complement strand
TTCTCCTCCGACCTTCCAACTCTCCCTTCATTTGCCTCCTTTGCTTCCACTTGTTCCCGTGTTCCACCGAAAGGCTCGCCACAGATGACATGTGCTGATAACATCAGGGCCCTCTGGGGAATCTGCATGCTTGGCATGGGCTTCGTCAAGAACTGGGAAGGCCTCATGGCGGCGCGCTGGTGGCTGGGCGTGACGGAAGCCGGTCTTTTCCCCGGCATCAATTATTATCTCTCGTGCTGGTACAAGCGCAACGAGTTCGGCGTCCGTGCCGCCATCTTTTTCTCTGCTGCCGCCATCTCGGGATCTTTCGGTGGCCTCCTCGCGGCCGGGATCCAGAACATGAACGGAGTCGGCGGCAAGCCTGGGTGGGCCTGGATCTTCATCATCGAGGGTGCTCTAACTATCCTGGTTGGCCTCGCATCCTTCTGGATGGTGCACGACTTCCCCGACGAGGCAAAGTTTCTGTCCCCGAAAGACAAGGCCCGCGTCCTATTCCGACTCAAGCACGACCAGCAGCAGTCTGCCGAACACGAAGAGTTCAAGATAGCGTACCTTTGGGCCGCCCTCAAGGATTGGAAGACATACGTGGGGATGCTCATTTACATGGGTCCCTTGATGCCGCTGTACTCGTTCAGTCTCTTCCTTCCTACCATCATTTCGGAAATGGGCTTTACGTCGACGGAGAGCATCATCAAGAACCAACTTCTAAGCGTGCCACCGTACGCCCTTGCCGCAATCATTACAGTCGCCGTGGGTTTCTGGTCGGACAAGGTTCACCGCCGTGGCATCTTCAATATGGTAGTGGCCCCAATTGGGATCGTCGGCTTCATCATGCTGTTGGCGACTACAAACCCGGTGGTTCAATACATCGGATGCTTCTTGGGAGCGATTGGGATTTACCCTGCCATTCCTATCACGATTGCTTGGGTCGCCAACAACGTCGAGGGCGTGTACAAGCGTGGCATCGTGCTCGGCTTCGTGATCGGTTGGGGCAATCTCAACGGCATCGTCTCATCCAACATTTACTTCAACGGCCCCCGCTTCTTTGAAGGCCACGGCACCATTGTCGCCTACCTCTTTATCGGCATCTTCCTGGGCAGCTGCCTCATGAGCGTTTTGCTGCGACGAGAAAACAGGAAACGCCGAGCCGGTGAACGGGACCACTGGATTGAGGGCAAGACAAAAGCCGAGGTCGATGCCATGGGGGATCAGCGGCCGGACTTTTACTACACTACGTGAGGAGGGGAGGAGTATTGTAAGATTTTGGGACAGGGTGATCTGCTGGTTTGCTTTGGAGGGTCGGGTCTAACATGTAGATGCGTTACAACAACTTAGGACGAGCGTGGCTCGCTCAAATACAAGATGTGAGTTTCTGGCAGCGGACAAAAGAATGGTTGATGGCCGTTATTTGTAATGTTATAGGGGCGTATATGTGGTAGTTGAGCAGATAGACGAATATATGAGGTCCTGCTTTTAACCAGAGATGCAGGGACAAAGGCGACCGACCATGAGCGCAATGTTAGTCCGTTGAGAATTAGGACGTGGAATGGGAATGGCATGATGCAATCCGACAATGCTTCGTACCATTGTAAATTCCAATCCCCGCCGAACAGCCTGATAGGAATTCACCATCCGAACCAACATTTCCGCATATTCCCTATCCATCACTCGTATTCCTAAACCGTCCATCGTCTGACGTCCCACGAAAACTCACGGTAACCCTCCTCTCAAGATCGTCAAGATCGCCATTCTACAACTACACGCAGCCAACCACAAACTCTCACCCAAGCCGATCATACCGGGGCCTCCACATCCCACATGAGACGAAAAAACCCAAAATCTTCCGGAGCCCAGCAGACCTTCCATCCATCCTTCCATCGATTCATCCCGCCTTGGATGGATTTAGCCTCCTCTGCGATCCTCGTCGCTAACTTTACCCGCCGCCCTTCTGCTACCGGAGGGAATCCGTTGGGACACAATTTCCAGGCAAATTGACCTGAATTTCATCTCGCTTCTTCTCGAGTATGTGGTTTTCCGGGGAATCGTGCCATGTGGGAAATATTGTGTAAGATGCATGACTCGGCTGTCCCAAGAAATTGATTCGGTAGAGAGAATGAATGCTTTGAAATTCGTGTATATTATAGTCTCTACCCGCCGTCTCCCAGTACGTGAACTTTGTTCTTCATCCCTCGCCTAATTATCTGTTCCTGCTTCGAGGCTCTCGACTCCTGCGTCCATGGTATCTATTAACAAAAGAAAACGGACTTTACCATTCCCTCGGTATTTCCCATCCCTCAGCCTTGGTATCATGCCTCATTACGGGTAAGCGCCCCAGTGTGTCTCTCGCCAGCCCCCCAAGGGGAGGCAAAGGATATGAATCAAAAGACTTTCCAAGCGGAAAGTGCGGGACCGAATGGACGAGCAACATCATCCCGGCCTTAATCATGGTCAAAGAAGGAACCATTTCGCTTGAGCATGCTCAAGTCCACCAACCCCATGACGCGGCCATCCTTTCTCCGTATGCTCTCGTCATAGAACCACCAGGCGGCGGCAATGCCCGCCGCGACGAGAAGCTGTGCGACACCGAGACCAATAGCATGCCCCTTGAAGGCAGAACTGGAACCCTCGAAAGCGGAGGGGATGGCTTGGACGAAGATGCCGGCGAAAAGGGAGCGCCAGATGTGCACCCCGGCCGTCATGTCAGCCAGGTTGCGGAGGCACACATTGAGGTTGGAGCCGGTAAATTGCGTGGACCGGATGATGAGGGGCGCAATTGTGGCGTCCAGGACATTGGAGCCCGCCGCGAGGATGCCCAGCAAGATGCCGAGGAGAGGCAATGACACATTCGTCGAGACAGAGACGGCAACGTTGCGGCCAAACTCTTCGTCCGACACGCCATCTTCGCGGACAGGAATCTTGCCGAGGATTTTGTGCCACTCAAGGCCAAAGGCCAAGATGGCGGCAGCAGCGAGAAGGGAGCCGGCGCAGATGGTCAGGACATTCACCTGCATGGTGAACTTCTCCAGCCACTTCCTGTACAGACAAAAGCCTGTCAAGACAAGAACAGAGAAAACAAAAGCCCCGGTCATGATATTGCCAATGGACGACTCATTGAGCGAGAAAGGCGCGGGCGCGAGCATAAGCGATAGCGACTCGGAAACGGCCCAGAGGCTGCAATACGGCAAAAAAGTGGTGAGAAAGAGAATGAAGGTTGTTGGGGCCAGGAAAGCCTTGGGAGCCTGGAGAAGGGTCCGCTGGTCTGCCATGCCCTCGTACTCGCGCAGGGGGATGGTCTTGAGGTACGCCCTGATGTCGTCCTTGGTGGGGATTCGGAGCTGGCCCCGCGGCCTGAGCGGGGCGAACCTGGTGCTGTAGGACGAGGCAGGGGTGCGAGCGATGATGCTCCACTGGCGGTCAAAAGTCGTCTCTGCCGTACCGAGGAAGAGAAGCGGGATAGCGACGAAGTAAAACGAGTTGATGATTTCGAACTGGAGAGTAAACCGCTGGGCGTTGCGGGATGCCAATCCACCAAAAAGAGGGCCGCCCCACATCACTGCAGTTGTGAGGACGTTGTAAATGGAAGTACGGAGATGTCGCTCGTGTTCCTGCCAATGTTAGCATGGTCTCTCCGTTTTTAGCTGGGGAGTAGACGTACAAAGAATGTGTCTTGGATGGACCCCAGCATCAACACATCAAAAGCTCCCCACCCAAAACCTTGGAATACCCGGCCGGCCATGCAGCCGCCGTAGTTGTCTAGCATCCTCATGTTGACCAGGGTGCCGATAAAGATGAGAACAAAGCTTGCCAGGTATACTGGTCGCTTGCCCCAGATTTTGGACGCTGCCAAACTCGCCATGCCCGTCACCGACGAGAGACAGAGCGGAACGGCTGTCAGCGCAACGACTGCCGAGTACGACCTCCCGTATTGCACCGCCATGACGGCGTTTGTGCTGACAAAAGCCGTCTTCATAGCAGCAATCAAGACCGCCACGAGCAGAAGCGCAACGAAATTCATCTCCTTTTTCCATTGTGGCCAGTTCTATATTGGTTAGCATTCAGGTTGCGGCTCCTTTTCGGCCAGCGCCTGGTGTTCTTGACATACCAATGGGTCTCCTAGGTCGTCGCTTGGTTGAGGTGATAGTTCTGTCCGTGCATGCTTTCCTTTTCCATACTTGATGGTCCTCTGACTCGACGACACCGTCGTCGCAAACGAAAACCGCCTTGTCGAGCTCGTGGCTGGCCGATACCCCTCATCCTTTGCCGGCGGTAGCGGCGGTATTACCAACGACACTCTCCTGATGCTGCTGATGCTGTTCTGCGCCGAATGCCCCTTGTTCGAGCGAATCTCCTCGATCATCTTCTCGTCCCACTCCATCATGAAGGAAAGTCAAATAGCGAGGGCCGTCAAGTCGTAGTGATCGTGGTCGTTATCTCATGAGCGTAAGAAAGCAGCTGATCGCAAATGCCTGCTTGCTACCAGCAGCTGCTTTCGTAAAGATTGTGGCGAAGTTGAATCTTCTTGACGGGAATGAAGAAAGAGAAGAAGAAAGACGCACATGGGAGCATGGGACAGGGTAGGTAGAAAAGAGAAGGGCCGTTCGCCGCCAGGCAGCGTGAGGCAGGGGTTAGAGACGGGGATGGAGCCATGCATTGCGTGGAGCACCCGCAGTAGGGCACAAGGGAAGCCACCGCCCAGGCGTTGACGTTGGAGGCGTTCTTGGCAGGAAACATCTCAAACTTTCTTGCCTTGCTTCTGCCCTCAAGGCTCAAGGGTACCCTCCATGGCGGGATGGACTGCGGGTGCGACTGCATTGCAGCCCATCATAAACGAGGTCACGATGTGTGGTTTCGCGGTGGACGATCTGTTGCACATCGGCTTCTCATGTTAAGCAAGCAGGTACAGTCGGCATAGGGAAAGCTACGGGCCGGAATACGGCTAACCAGCATGGGAGTCGAGCAGCACAGGCGGGCGTACCTGCATCGTGCCTGGTGACTTTCGTCGCCATCCTCGCCAAGCGGCCTCTCTGCACACACTTTTGGGTCCGTTGGAGGTCTCGTTCATGCCTCGTTCATGCAGCTGCGGATGCCAGGAGATCGGTGTACCAGAGCCTTTGCGATTGGCTCTCTACTCAAAAATTCCTGGGTCGCAACAAGCGTGGCAGGGATCGTCGTGGCTTTGTCAAACCATGATCGCGGATTGCCGAGTTTTAGTGACGCTTTGACCAGGGAGCCGGATCCCGTTGAGTGCCCACCACAAAGAGCAATGCGGACGGCGCAGTCTCCACTGCTTCTGTTCTTGAGAGAGGCTGAAACAGCCCCAAATCCATCCTTGCCACAGGCCCATGGCAGGCGCAATGCGGGGGGTTCTCTCACGTCGTCGCTCGCACTTCCCGACGACTGGTTAGCTTGCAAGATTTTGACCCGGCTTTCGACCGCGATGAAAGGGCGGGAGTTTAGTAGACGAGGGCAATCTCTGTTTACCCGCCTAAAAACGAAATATCATCTCCAAAACGAAGTTGAAAATCCCGTAGATTTCCCTTCGGCTCGGAAATCCAGAGATGCTGATTGCCTGGCTAAGGCCAAAGTTAAAACGAGAATTTTTCGCAGCTATTTTGGGCTCTACGCAAGCCTCAGGAGTTGCAGACGTAGCTCCAGTGGGTGAGGGCCACTGTTCCTCGCAAAGCTGCACCGAGCGGGGTTGTTCCCGCCGTTAGCTGGCCCCTGGTCCCTCCAAAGTTCTTCAGCCAGGCTGTCAATTCTCACCGTACCAGATGGCCCCCTGTCTGCTGGCCTCTCCTGGGCAGGGTCCACGGTGCCTAGAAAGCTGGAAAGATCGCCAAAAAGAAGGACGAGAAGAACAAACTCTCGGAGAAAGCATCACACTATACCGTATTCCATTCCCATTACCAAGAGAAATTTGGTAGTCTTCAGGGGCGGCATGTTGGTGCCATGGTCCACAAGTCCGGACTAAGAGCCGGACTCTGGATCGGACGTTTCCGAGCCTCCTTCGAACCAGACTTCTAGGACACCGTCACGCTCGTCCTCAAGCAGCTGAGAGAACGCCATGCTGGTCTCTACCGGCTCGCGGGGAGTACCAACTGGTAACATCTGGCAGTTATGCGACCTTGGTCGGAATGACTGAAATTGATTGAGATCGTGAGACGTGGTGCGTTGCTGAAGAGAGTCCTCCACCAGTAGCTATTTATGACGACGGCAGTTTCTGGGCAAGTTTGGACGATTCAGAAACATGCCAAGGTTGCAAGAATTCATGTCTTGCGAGCCATGAGGGTAGACCAGTTCGCTCTTGCCATCGAGCCCTCTAGAAATTACTCACCCCCAATCCATCGCAGCTCGCCTCATCAAAGCTTCCCCTTGCTCGACCTCACACGACAATATCGCATCTCTTATTATGCTTGATTCCACGACTTTCGCGTCCAACCGGGAAAAGGACTCGTAGTGAGGAGGAATTTATTCTTGGTGCATTTTCGCCGGATCCGCAACCGTTGGTTCTTGGGCTGGGGCTGGTTTGCCAGGAACTTTCAAACATGGCGGCGTCGATCATACATATAATAGCAACTCAACCTGGCGGCCGAGGAGGAACTGGCCCCACTCACATTGACAAGCCATCAACGACACCCTTTGCGTGACATCCTCACTCCATTGTTCAACTACCGGCATTCTTGTTCTCTCATGTCCTCCAGCTGCCGGCGTCAACATCTTCAACGTGTTGCTTTGCATGAGCAATGATCGGCAGCGTCAGCTAGCAACTCTAGATTGATTGTCGTGCATCGCGTTTCTGTCCGTGTCGTTCCTTGACCACGTTTGCAGGCTGCGCTGCCAATGCGACGGACCATTTAATACCATCAGGATCTAGTCAGCATTTGCCAATCATCGGCAATGCTTCCGACCACCACCAAAGAGAGACTAGGGAATGGGGACGAGGTGGTGGCACGTCACTTCCCAATTCTCTGGCCATATCCCTCTACACCGTTATTGATATGTCCGCACTTGGCCGTCTCGCCCACGTGCTTGCTCTTCCTTTGGCTAAAAATACTGCGAGGAAAAATGACCTACAAGCATAGCACTGACCGGTCCGATATCAGAGTGACAAGGCCGGTGAACCAGCCTTTGCAAACCTTGCACTTTACCTAGTCCGTTTCGCAGAGACTTGTGCAATCGAAGAACCTTGCCCGGAAAGGTTCGGCATGTCAAGGTCGGCCGGATGTTTGAATACCGAATGGATCCCAAGCCACCAGTGTGTTATGCGTAAGGCGTTGAGAAAAAGTGGTACAACTGGGGCAGCGAATCGGTTATGGCCGCATGCCCTTGCCCAGTCCCATAGTCTGCGGATTCGCATGTCCATTGACAGGTCTGAAACTCGAAACATGTTTTTGTCGTCACACGTAGCGTGGGTTGGGAAATTTTCCAGTTCCAAAGACTGAGACGGCTCAGAGAGTTAAGGCAAGCTGGCGGGGAGCACAAGGAAGGAAAGAGGCCTCTCAACCCTGACCCTAGCAATTACCCTAGAACTCGGCCAGAAGCCTCGTAATGAACGGTTCTCGCCACCGCATCACGAAGACATCTGGTCGCAGCTGCTGCGAATTAGGTTCAACGTTGACGTCAACTCTCTCACTACTGTTTCGAATCCCGGGCAGAAACCCCAGAGTCGCGTTATGGAACTGTGCATCACGGCGCCGTCATCTACAAGGCTTACAATATGGCTTCAATTAGCGACCTCCCAAATGAGGTAGGCTGTCGGCTACCAGCCTAAGGCTACGCCAGCAACCTCCGCTAACAGCAGCACTAGATCCTCAATGGCATCCTAGATTACTTTCGGACTGTGCAACTTTTACGACTGATGCGGACCAACCGCCGGTTTCATGACCTCATTGCTTCAATCGTACCCCTCCGCGTCCGCCAGGCAGCCCCGGCGCCAAACCGCGCCTTCATCATCGAATGCTACACTAGGGCCGAGGCCCTGCGGGCACCGTCCATGGCGGGACAGTTCATGCACGCAATTGGGCCTGGTGCTCCAGATGATGCCGACCTGTCCGGCGTTGCAAAGTGGTACAGCGTGTTCAGGCCTTACGAGTCGGGTATCAAGTGGCCGCAGGGCGAACTGGTGGACGAGGGTGGTGGGGAGGCGCCTACGCAGGTTTTGCATCTGGACGACGGGCAGACGGAGACGGAGATGATCACGCGATGTCTGGTGAGGAAGTGGGACTTTTGGCCGAGAATGGCTTCGGTGCATGATGGGGTGGTGAAGATTGATCGGCAATGGCTTTTGGATATGGCTAGTTCGTTGACGGAGGTGGACGAGCCACGCTGGGACGATGGTAGTCAGCGTCTTGAGGGCGACAGGGGTATTCTGTGGATCAACAAGAGGAAGGACATGGGGATTCAATGTCGGGTGAGTCCTTGGCAGACAGATCGAATGCCCGTTCTTGTGGGCGCTGACGATTTGCCGGCTATGGCGTTTATAATTGCGTTTGAAGGTGAGTAGAAAACTGGTGGATGGTGCTAGCATCCAGGCTTACTTGTGGCAGGCTTTTTTATCAGGTCATGGCTGTTGCATCATGCCATCGAGCTGCAAGAGGCTGGATCCACCGAAAACTGGCCGGATTGCGCCTGGGGCGCTTTGATTGCGGTTTCATGAGCACCACTCCAGATGGCCTCTTCGTTTTCATTACATGGTATCAATTAGAGTTCTACTACGCATTTTATCGAAGCCGGAACCTTCATTAATCGACATCAATGCCGGCTGAGTCCCAGCTGCCGGCCCGAATCGCCGACTCGATACACCAGCTCATGACAGGACTACCGGCCCGGGAATATCATAATGATCAAATCCACTACCCCAGATATCAACCTTGATTCCCGGATCCGTTGCGGAGTACGCACCCGGGAGCTCTACTCCTTGAGGTATGGAGGAGCCACCCCCAGCCACCCTCAGTTGCTATTCCATGTTAGGCTCGTCAATACATTCAACATATTAGGACGAAAAAAACTCACATAACAAGACACGTAAAACTGTGCCCCGTTCACCTGGGAAGCAGCATGAAGCGCAATCGCCTCCGCGCGCAGCAAATAGTCACCCGCTTCGAGATCTGCAGGTAGCGTCACGTCAAACTTGCCGCAATTTTCGTTTAAGATGTCCGTCCCCCACGTATCCGTATCCGCGTCATAGCCAGATTCTGCAATCTTGAAGAATGGGTCGGACCCGTCGGCCATCTCTGCGTCGGCCACCTTGGACATGTACACCATGACCGGCCCGAAGTGGTTGCCGCCGATGGCATCGGAGGCGCAGGAGCGGTCGTTTGGCTGCGCATGCATTTCCACCGACACTTTGTCGCCGGCTGTTATTGCTTTAGCAACGTGCTGGGCCCAAAGTCAAGGGAGCCAAAAACTTACCTTTTGCTTCGCAGATGCCTGCTGCCGCGCTAGGGGCGGCGTTGCATCGAATGTCATTGGACGAAACGTCGGTTACGGGGCTGTTGTTCTTGGGCATTCGGATGCAGCTGCTCTCCATGTCCTCGCCGTTGACCCAGAGTTGCTGGAAGGTAGCATGGCCGGCGACGGTGGCAGCCGAGGAGAGGAAGGCGAGGCTAGCAATAGTCTTCATTATGTCGGTAAAGCTTGAACGTGACAGAGTGACGAGGCAATCTTGAGTGACATGGGCTGCTCCTGTTGAGGCTGCTAGATCAAACCCAATGGACGAAAATGCTACGAGTTTGGCCATCTTATACTTCCCATCAGGCACTCGCTCACCCGCCCAGCCCAATTCCGTAAGGAATCGATCGTCAGACCGGAGAGAGCCCGTCCGTTAACCGCCACAGGCCCTCTATTGCCCAACAATTCCAAGCCATATTGCTCTCGCGGCATCCTTGACCCAAAAAATCACGAGCCTCAATATACCGTGTGGCAACTTGACATCCCAATTTAGTCGCCAATTGCCCAGTTCCCATCCCGTTGCCTAGACTGTCAGAATCCGGGCGTGGGGTGCGGTCGACGATCCACAGCTGGCATAATTGTGATGCTATGCAGCACTTTACCCGCGCCGAGCCTCCGGCAAGAGCCACTCAGCGTCCCTCCCAAGAACGGCACGAGCCAAAAAAAACCAACGTCAGTGATTCAGATTGACGAGCCGCCGGCCAACCTACATAAACGAATAAAGAGCGGCCCGCCCACTATCGACGCGGCTGGCGGCCGAAATTGGCTGGCTTCGGGTTTCCCTTACCGACAGCGACAGGCGCGAAATCGCTCATGTTCGGCGAGATTGACTTGAGATATTCCGATCCGTAGGTCACGGGTTGAAATGGGCTTTATTGTTCCGTTGGCATGGTAGAGTCTGTAATGCGCCGCGTGGCAGAAGAAGGCTGTTTGGTGATGTCGTTTACAGAGGTACTCGGTCGGTTTTCTTCGTTCGCGAGCGACATTGCACCTGCCATTAACCCTTACCTTAATAAATATCT
>Ga0247774_1001889_pt1 | contig 10473 bp, 7 predicted proteins | sample UWRJL001104B6_FD_179933 | JGI IMG/M metagenome (GOLD analysis project Ga0247774, IMG submission 179933) | Plant litter microbial communities from Arlington Agricultural Research Station in Wisconsin, United States - UWRJ-L001-104B-6 | ecosystem: Environmental > Terrestrial > Plant litter >... | reverse complement strand
TTGGCGAAGCTGAGCGTGACTGAAACTAGACCGCTGAACGGGAGAGTCTCATCTGTGGCTTGCTCTTCCGACGTCGGCTTTGCTAGAACCACAGCCGAGTGAACAGTAACTGAATATCGAGCCGGGTTTGTGGCGGTCTGTGAGAACCTCGCATATTTGCTCAACCTGCGAAACGCCGGCTTGCAAGTCTTCCACGTCACTCCAACATCCAGCCCATCACTTTGGCGCGATCCGTTGCAGGCGTGCCGCGCAGCTCCCCAGCTCCGGAACTGACCTTCTGTCGATCTTTCGCCAAGCCAATTGAAGTCTTGATCGTTACTCAGGCTTCACGCGAGGCGGCATTGGGAAGGAATATATAGCGGCCGGTTAAGACTCCGCCAGCCTTTGCGATATTGGCATTCGTGGCCAGAAGCGGAGTCTTCCCTCGAAAATGGCATCGCACGACTCGTTTGGGGATCTTGGTCTCTCCATCATTGGTGTGGGCTCGCAATACCCACCATACGCCTTGAAGCCAGACTCGCTGGATATTCTGAGCAAGAAATTCTATCCTGAATCCTCAGCGTAGGCTCATCCCACAAGTTTGCAACCAGCGTTCACAGCTAATAGCTGGCGGGGTAGAATGAAAAAAGTTCTCTCGATCAACCTGTTTACTGGAATCGATTCCCGCTCCTCGATCGGCACCCCAGACCATCCCCTCGTGAACCAGGAGAAACCCCCGACGATATCGGAGCTCCACGACATCTACATCAGCGACGGGGTTCCCCTCGCAATCAGCGCGGCGCGGAAAGCAATTGACGAGGCTAAGATCGACCTTTCGCAAATCACGCACGTGGTGTCGACAACATGCACAAACAGCGCAAACCCTGGATTCGACCACTTTGTTGTGAAGGGCTTGGGCATAACCCACCAAGTGGAAAAGGTTCTGCTCCACGGCATTGGTTGCAGTGGCGGGCTGGCATCGCTGAGAACGGCCGCCAACCTGGCTCTTGGGCATAAAGCGAGGGGCAAGCCTGCGAGGATATTATGTGTAGCTCTAGAGGTGAGCACTAGTATGGTGAGGAGTGAGCTCGAGAGTATCCATGAGTTGCAGGAGACGCGGATAGGCGTTGCGCTGTTTTCGGACTGCGCAAGTGCCGTGGTTTTGAGTAATGATATTGGAGAGCCGACGGTACCGGTCTATGATCTCTTGGGGTGGGACCATAGGATAATTCCGGATACAGAGAAAGATCTCGGTTTCGACGTGCATCCCCTAGGCAAGTCCCGGCCGTGTCATGGTTGAAGGAACTCGCTGCTAACAGGAGGACAGGATGGAAAGTTGTCCTCACGCCCCGAGTACCAAAGCTCACGGGCGAAGTGTTGGTACCGACATTTACAGATCTCCTCTCATCGTTGCCACCGTTGCCCTCAGATTACCGAGCGGCCGCAGACTTTGACTGGGCAATGCACCCCGGCGGAGCGACCATTCTATCGGGGGCCGAGAAAGTAATGGGCATCACACCCGAGCACATGCGTGCGAGCTACGACACGTACATCAACCACGGAAACTCGAGCTCCGCCACAATATTTAGCGTCCTCGACAGGCTCCGGTCCAAGGACATGGACGCGCTGGCGCCCGGGGGTCAGGTAAAGAATTACGTGGTGGGATGCGCTTTTGGGCCGGGAATAGCTGTGGAGATGTGCATGCTGAAACGGAACATGGGCGCCAAAGGGATCACGGGGCTACAGACGCCACCAGAGACGGAGAGCGAGGCGAGCCGGAGTGAAGTTGGAGATGAGGCGGAGGTAAGTATGGACGCCGTTGAGGTGAAGTCGGCGCCGGTGGTATGTGAGTCTAGTGGGATGGCTAGCGACAACTTCGTTACCGAGGCACTGGAGAATCTTGACCTGGACTAGACATATATCGGCGTGTGGCAAGAAGTTGTTATTAGCCTGGGCCTTGTATATATTCGGAGACTTTGGTGGCTTGTAGGCCTGCATATTTGTTGTTGGCATGCGTGGGCATTCGAAGAAGGGAACCTTTTGTTGAAAGATCCTTCCTTTGGGGTAAAGAGACCGGAGACGAAACTACAGATAGACCTTGGCGAGATACCTTATTTGTACAGTATTGCACATACATTGGTTCGCTGTCGCTTTTGCCCAGACATGATATCTGGTTTGGGTACTACCGACACCTTGGCTGAAGCCATCGCCCACAAAGTTAAATTTACGATAACCTGGCTTCGTTCGGATACCACGTGAATTAAAACTCCTCGGCGAAATAACTGTAAAGAAGTGCAAAGAAGCAAGGGCTGCTGCTGCTTCCGATTGTGTGTGTGTGTGTGTGTGTGTGTGTGTGTGTGTGTTTCCCCCCTTATCTCTTTAACCTTGAAAGGCAGAGGATAAGAACATATACTTTTGGAGAAAGAACAATGTTAAGACGAGTACTTCGTCGGGAGCGGAAAAGGGATAAAAAGAAAAAAGAAAAAACGGCGGCCCTTATTATCTTTCCTTTGTAAAACTCGGAAGCCTTTCCTCCTTTATTGCGACGTTGGTGGCACCCCCCCTCTCAAGCTGCAATCGTAGACACTTCGGTTTATGAATCGATTGAAGCTTCTGTGTCTGATACCTTGACCAACCTCAGCCGAACCCGTCGATCCAAAGGGTAAAAGAAAGGCGCTTGGATCGAAACCAGCCTGATGAATTGGTTGTCGTCTCGTGGGCAAGGAATGACACCAGCCAACTCGTCTCGAATAAGTAGAAATACATCCCCAATACATCCTGTCAAAGAAATGATGCAATCCGATTGGTGGATTCCTTACAATACATTCTTGAGGGCTTCTCGTCGAGAAAGAAAAGAGCCGAGATAGAAAATGCTAGAGCCCCTGGTCTCGTCTTCAGTCCACCTCCAAACGCCTCAAGAAGATTTTACTTTGCCAGTAGTAAATACCTTCACCCCAACCGTCATGCCTCCAAATACCCATACCATGATTGTACCTCTGAATAAAACAAGCTCCTGCAAAGTCCCAAAGCGGTACCATCCTTCAACATGTTAGTAGTTCACAACTCGATTAAGCTTTCCTCCACGACCGGCTGCTTGGGCGCATTTTGAGGAGCAGATGGGAACGACTCTTGGGTATATCCGTTGTATCCCGAGCCTTGAGCCTGCCAAGCCTGGGGCGGAGGCCTTGCCGCGGGAGCCTGGTGCTGGGGCGGAGGGACTGACGGCTGCCAATACGGATTCTGCTGTAGCGGTGCGATTTGCGAAAGGCCAGAATGTTGGGGTTGTTGGGGGGCTGGGATCTGCTGGCTCTGCGCAGGTTGGCTGGGCTGCGCAGGCTGTGCGGGTTGCGCAACAGGTGTCTGAGCTACGGACTGCTGCTGGTACTGCATAGCCTGCTGGAGATTTGGATAGGCCGACTGAGATGCGTCAGGCGCAGACGGTGCCCTAGGTGTCGCTGCTGCTGGTGGTGCCTGGTTGGGCTGTTGCGGCTGGTTGAAGTAGAATGAAGCTTGAGGGTCGTTTGATGGCGTGCCCGCTGGAACCTGTTGGGCAGGGGCCTGACTAGGAATACTGGGCTGCTGAGGAGCTTCGCTGGGCGGATATGCTTGTTGCGGTGCATATTGCCCCTCCGGGCCCGGCCTTGGACGAGTGCCGCTTTGCCAGCTGTTCGTTCTTTGCGGCGCAGGAGGATACTGGCTGCCAGGTGCCGTGACTCCCACTGAAGCCCTCTTGTCATATGTCGCGTATTGTTGTTGAGGCGTTGCCTGAGGTTGCGGCGGGTATTGCTGTGGCTGTATCCGGCCGAAGTCTTGCCGCTCCCCTGTGTAGAAGCTTTCTGCTGGCGCCGACATATTGACGGCATTGGACTGCAGGGTAGGATAAGGCCCAGCTGCCTGCGGTCGCGGAGGAGGTAGGTTGTAGCCCCCGAGTGTGTGCTGGCTATATGCCTTGGACAGGCGCTCTTCAAGCATCCTGTCGTAGTATCTCACAACTGTAGACAGCTTGGCGTGGAGGTCTAGCAATGTATCTGTAGTGCATGCGCATTAGGATTTCGTATGTCAATCTCTAAGGGGAAGACACGGCCTACCATGCTTGCTCATTGTCTCACCATACGTCCTGGCAAGCTTAGGACGTAAAGCACCAATACTATCATACAACTCCTGGATCTGGGGTTCTCGGAGAATCGTGCCAGGGGGTTGTGTCTGCAGTCGATCAACGAGAGTTGCAAAGAGATTGATGTTTTCGGCTTCAACTGGCGAGAGCTCGTAGTCGTTCTTCGGGAGCGCTAGAGGGGTAGAAGTCGATCCTGCAGCGGGCCCAGAAGTTTGTTCTTTTAGCGCAGCCGAATGCTTCTTCTTCTGCTCTTCCATATCAGCTAACGACGCTGCGATGGCCCGCTTCAAGTCCTCATCCTCGTCTTCTCCCTGCTTGGCATGCGACTGAGAGTGACCATTGACTTTTGCGGACGTTGCCGCAGGCCCATTCTTCGTTGGCTCGACGAAGCCACGGGAATATGTCTTGACCTCTTCCAAACTCATCTCCAAAGCTTTCCGCAAGTCCTCGTCGAAGCCTTCGTCAACGCGCGCATTCCTCGGCTGCATGGCTGACGTGCTTCTCGTCTTGTGTGGATATGTTGGAGTCTTGTCGATCGGCACACCAGGCACACCAGGCACACCGGCTGGCCAAGGTGCTTTCGCCGTAAGTTTGACATAGCATCCGTCGTCGACCCTAACCGGAACATGGATCCCGAGATGAGGAAGGGGAAGCGATTTGCTCGAGCATTGCTGGTCAAAGCAGCTACCGCAGTTACGACAATGATGCTTGCGGTTCGTAAAGGTAAAGCCCGTTCGGCATCGCATGCAAACGTCCGAATCTATCCACTCAGGCGGCTGAATTACATTACGTTAGCAATGCACTACGTAAGAGTAGGTAGAATGATATGCCTACAGCGCTGCTGTCTATCATGCTGCTAGCGACCGTGGTCTTTGGCGGGAACTGGTAGCCATCTCGCTTCAGATTCTTGTAGAGCTGCCCGATATACGACAACTCGTGACGACCTTCAGTGGCCGTGGCCCAGGACTGAATAAGCTCGAGAATTTTGCCTTTCACTTCGGGGCGAATAGCGGCCGCGCCAACAGCCTGAAGCAGCGAGACGAGGTTGTCCATGAACTCTCTCGAGGCTATTTCTTTCAGGAAGTGGTCTCCGCCGTTCTTGACGCATGTATCTGTCAGCTGCAGGTCATTTTGTTAGCATCCGCTTTCCATATTCCGCGACCAAAAAAAGGGAGGGAGTTTGGCGACTGTACATTTAAGGCGCTGAGCTGCGTGTTGGGGTTCTTATTTCCAATGCGTTTCTTGAGCGACCTCATAGCCTCGTTCGGCTGCACTGTCTTCGATCGGATGACATCGGAGATTTCGAGGTTGAGAGAAATGTCTTCCCTGTTGGCCGGATTCGCGTGGTTAGCTTCCGTGCGGAACGATATTTGCAAGGAGAAAGCTTACAGGTTGCTGCTGGTTGCCTTTTCAATCTGCTCGTCCAAGGCCGAGTTGGCCGAGGACGACCACCAGCCCATCATCTTGACCAAAGGGAGCCAGACCTAGCGATGCTGATAAAGCCGATGCGGTTTTCTCTGCCTCGCGACTTCTTGCTTTCGTCTCGGGACTGGGATTCGGGAGACGAAACCTCGTCTAGACCACTGCCAGAGGAGTTTGTAATTCAAGGCGGGGGTGCAAGTCGGGAGTCTGGCCGGGATGTGATACTGAGGTCAGAGGTAGGACGGTCGCTAAATGGAGGCGTCGGAGGTCGCAAGCTGCAGCCTTGGAAGGACGGCCGGGTCATATGAAGCTTGTCTTATGTCGAGCAACGAGCAACGAGCAACTATGTGGAAGCCTGGTCACAGTTGTATCTGCTTTGCTTTCGCGCAGATGCCTTGCACGAGCTCTAGCTTGGTTGCGTAATGTCGCCCGTAACAGATCCGAAATTCTTCCGTAAGCTGCTTGAGTTCGACTGGCGTCAGCTGGACATCGCACCCCCCCCCAGCGGCATTAGCTAAGCATCATCGAACAGGCCGTGCCCGTGCTTGGTCCTAGACTCCAGTTTCTCGACGCCCCATTCGGGACACCCCACCATCGACATTCTACCGAACTGCATTCTTGAAGCCCTGTGGTCGCCTTTGTTCGGCGTCGTCTTCAACAAACGACCTCGAAAATAAAGTAATTTACCGGGCACAGGCTAGACAAAGGCCAGTAGCCGCAGGCGGACGAGTATGCTGAGAATACCTGTCACTTCCGAGTCGGTTAATTTACCTTAAAAAGAATGAAAGCTGCCCGATGCTCTCAACCTGTCGGCTCGCGATCCATCCTCAACGAACCTGCCACCGATGCGCTCCGAACCACCAAACGCTTGGCCCGAGACTCATCACGTCACGATAGTAACCTAGTCGAGATCCTTCACCATCTACTCAAAAGCCAGGCAGCACACCAAAAAAGAAAGACTCTCATAGCACCAGTCTAGCTATGACATGTTGGACAGCTCGATTCGTCCCATAGACATATCCTACCACTCCTCGAATGCGGAAATGGCCTCGGCGAGTCTAGGTTTCAACGGGTATGCGAATAGCGGCCATGGCGACCTCGGAGGAGGGGGTGGATCTGGCCAGCAACCCTGGCCTCACATTTCCGATGTCATATCTGTGTCTCCGGGGGTAGACACCACCATACCAATCCGGAAACTCCTTGAGACGGGAGACAATCACCTTCGACAGGCAGACACTCTCAGATCGTTCGGCCGGAAGCCACAGGCTCTGAAAGAGTACTTGCGAGGTTCCATAATAGCTATTCAAGTCATTCCACGGCACAGGGACTACCCAGATCTTCGGGCCGGTCCCTCGAGTCGGCTTTACGATGCGCTAAAATCCAAAGTCTCCTCGCAACACTCCACCTTCGAAGCTATCAAGCAAGAAATCATCTACGACAACGAGAGGACGGGAGTAGAACCAACATCTCGCCCAAAACCTCATGGCATAGGCAATGGCTACCACTCACCCACGTCGACTACGCGTCCGTCGGCTTCTCATGTTGGTGGTTCCCCGACAAAAACGAAGCCTGTGGTTCATCCCAAACCGCCCTCTCTACATGGGAACCTGATTCAACGCAGTACTGCGCCGGCGGCAGATGCGACATCAGACCTCAGCTCTCGGTTCGCAAACCTCGGCGGTCCTATGTCAAGGCCACAGCAGGACCCTCGAATCAAGACGCAGCCCATACCTCTGACAAAAGAGACGCAGGCCGCAGGTGCAGAACGTTTGCCAAAACTGGGGCTTGTCAGTGACCTACCTGGTCTCCCTAAAGTCCCCGATGCCATATATAGTCCTGCCAGAGGTACCGTCTCAACTGAGGCTGGTCAACTTCCGTCAAGTACTACCAGAGGCCTGTTCAGCAGAACCGGATCATCGACAGCATTTCCAAATGTCCCGCTATCACCGAATCCTCCTCCTTCACAGCCACCGCCGCCACCACCACCTCCCGTGCCCTCTCAGCCAAACGGACTTCACAAATCTGCTGCTGCAGAGAGAGTAGTCAAGCCATCAACCTTATCTATGCCTGGGGATACTATTAGAGCCCAGGACCTCCTTGATCTCATGAGAGCAGGATCGGGCGGATCGGGCGGATCGGGCGGATCTTCGGGTTGCCAAATTCTCATGATTGACGTCCGGCCCAGGGACCAGTTCGACGACGGCCATATCATGTGGCAGTCCATCATGTGTATCGAGCCGTCAGTCCTTCTTCGTGAGAGCATTTCTGCCGACGAGATCGCAGAGAGCAACGTTCTTGCTCCCCAGGAAGAAATAGCTCTCTTTGATAAGAGAGAAAGTTTTGACCTCGTAGTTTACTACGATCAAAGTTCGGAAAGCGTTGCCACAAAAACCTTCTCTGAAAGAAATTTCATTGATGACCAGGCAAAAGCCTTGGTCAGCCTTCAGCGAGCCTTAATCCACTTCAACTATAAAAAAGATCTTCGCAACCCACCGAAACTTCTTCGCGGTGGGATAGACGCCTGGACTGATATTCTCGGAACCCACTCTTTGGCAACTTCATCAACTGGTAACATCTCCGCGCTTACATCAAAACGCGCATCCAAGCCATTACCCAAAGGGCTTGGAGTTGCTCCGAAATCTAGACGAAGACAGGGACTTGTCATCAAATCACTTCGACCAGACGAGATTCAACAGTGGCAGGAAACGTTGAAGCAAACCGACATGGAAACAGCCGAGTCCCCCGGCTTTCTGCGGTCGACCGACGACTTCCTTCGCCGGTTCCCGCCTGTCCTTCCCGAACAAGAATCAATGACATCGCCAGTCAACGGAATTTCTGCCAACATGGCTGAGATTGCGAGCAGATACTCAGACCTCCCTTCACCACCCACCAGGCCAGCACCGACGGTGCCTCGTCCCAGTTACAGCGGCCTCGGCGATGGCCTCTCTGCACAACCACCGCACATCGAGACCAGAGCGGCAGTTGCACAAGCCCAAGCAAAGCCAGCCCGAAAGTCATTTCAATATACCGGTCTTCTCAACCCAGGAAACTGGTGCTATGCCAACAGCATCATCCAGGCGCTCCTAGCCTCCAGAGGCTTTGCCGGGGAGATGGCAAAAATTAAGACTGAAAATAACTGGCCCCTTCCCACGACCGACCCACAGCTCATGCTCAAGATACTGGGAAATCTTCTCATGTGGATGTCGACCGGCTCTATTGACGTTTTACGAGCCCAGACCGTCATGGACTACTCGAGAAGTATACACGATATCAAAGATGTCCAGCAGAAGTTTGGTGGCAAGAACCAGCAAGATGCCGAAGAATTCACAACATTTCTCTTCACCTGCCTCCACGGCGAGACAAATCTACGATGTGCAACACCTCCCGGCCCCAGGCCATGGTGGTCGAACGAGACTACGCCAACAGACGCCCGAAACCACAGGTTCGCGGCGAACCCATTCGATGCCGTGTGCCAGTTCTGGCAATGGTACGACGAAGGGAACCAGTCTATCGTGAGCAAATACTTTACAAGCGCAAGCGTCCGAAAAACGGAATGCCACGGCTGCGGAACAGAGGTTTACACGCCTGATATCAGCAACATTTTCTCTCTCGCCCTACCTGACGGTGTCAACTCTATAACAGACGCACTCAGTCGTTCAATAGAGCCACAGTCCCTTCTGGTCTCCGAGCAGAATGGGAAAAAATGCGACTCGATGGCCTGCCAGGGATCAACAAGAGACGCAACTTCGACCACTTACCTCGGTCGCCTCCCGGAGCTCTTCGTCATGACACTCAAGCGCTTCCAATTAATGCGGAAGGGAAGTGACCAGGCTCACAAAGACACAAGGAGAGTAGACTTTGACCCGGACTATCTTGACCTCGAGCCATATGTCGTCCCGTCATCATATGATCAGAGCAACTACAAGAAGCAGCTTTGCCCGACGCTCAAATACGAATGCTATGCTATCGTCGTCCATAATGGATCAACCATCAACAGTGGCCACTACCTCTCGTATATCAGGAACGACAAGGTTAGGGAGCGCGGGCGGTGGCTGAAGTGTAGCGACGCGACCATTACGGAGACGGAATTGAACACGGGGACGAAATACGATGCCTTGGAGACGCTGCTGACCTCCAGCACCGATAATACGCCGTACATGTTGTTCTACAGGAGGAAGACAGACGGCGTGTCTACCTAAGACAACGGAGGATAGTATTCCACATGAAAAGCGACTTGGTCAGCAAGTGACCATCTTGGATTTGGACTCAGCGGAGGCATTAACAACCACGCAGTTGGCGTACCTACGTTTCAAGGATCTCAATGGACAGTGCTTGCGGAATTGGCCATCAGCCTGCATATGACACTGCATTTGGAGGTTGGAACGAGAACCCCCCTTTTTTTTTCGTTGTCAAGAGCAGCATGTAGCGGCGGAATCAAGTCAGTACACCAACGTCTACCTTGGAAGTTGGACGAAAGACGGGACGACCCGTGAGTTCCTGAGGGCAGCATTTTGCGCATTTGATGCATCTTATGGTGGAACTTTTCAAGCGGATAAGCATGGCTTAAGCTATCGCCGCACCTAATAACGTACCTGATAGTTGGAGGAATGAGTTTGTTGCCAAAAGGCGGCATTTACCTGGGTTACATTGGCTGGGAAATCAAATCATCGGGATGGGGAGTTTAGTGGGTATAATATAATTATTCTTTCTCTCTTCACGCATAGTTGCTATCTCTAGAAAATTTTACTTGCCTAGGATGTGCGCGCAGCATGGAGATGTTTGGTTTCCGTCTGCTTGCAGAATTGTGTTTCATTCTACACCACTATCGTATAGGGAGGTTCCCGGGTACGCGGATTGACCTAACGGCCTCCCTCGCTCGTGCCTCACTCCATCCCTTACTAAACCCGTCTTTAGACAACACCATTCGTCCCCTTCCCCTCCACAACATCATCTCTACT
>Ga0247774_1001888_pt1 | contig 10477 bp, 11 predicted proteins | sample UWRJL001104B6_FD_179933 | JGI IMG/M metagenome (GOLD analysis project Ga0247774, IMG submission 179933) | Plant litter microbial communities from Arlington Agricultural Research Station in Wisconsin, United States - UWRJ-L001-104B-6 | ecosystem: Environmental > Terrestrial > Plant litter >... | reverse complement strand
GGGGTGGGTTGTGTGACGATGATCGTTCACTCCAATTGGCATCAAGAAAGTGATGGGAGGCATGGAACTCACCAACTATAAGCTGGTTCAGTCTCTCGATTATGTGTCCCTGGTATTGTGTCCACGCAATTGCGAATGCATCTTTGGAGAGCAGGTCAGGAATGCCTGCCGAAAAGTCATGCGGAAGTTCTGGCACGACATGGAGGTTTCTTCGAGCTGCGATCGCCGGCCTTACGAAGCGCAGTCGTGGTATCCGTAGTTTGGGCCGAAACATAATGGCGATAAACTGAACTGTGGCTGGCCTGATTCGCTTGCCTCTGGCCGACACGCAGGTAGTCGTTCTACTAAAAACAGCTGTGCAGTCCGAATTCGACGAACTTTTTTCCTTTTCGTCGCGAACATGGGTAGCTAGTTAGTTGGTTAGTTAACTAGCACGATTGCCCACTTAGGTAAGCGACCCCAATGGCGTTGGAGGGCCAGAGAGCCAGGGAGCCGGAGATTTACCGGGTAGGGTGCTGTGCTTGGGTCACTTGGCACCCGCCCCGTGGCACCTGAGCAGGCATGACTGGAAGCCTAGAGGACAATTGAGCCAATTGCGTCCTTGCGGCTCACGCCTGAAGCATCAGCAGTCGATGTGACGCCAAGCTAACGAGGGCGTCTGCACTTTTGGACATGCACTCGGTGACTTGCTGCCTTGGACATCGTGACATTGAGAGGACATCTGGTTTGCTTCATCTTCCTTAGATTTTAATCTTCTCTCTCTTCCCAGAATGGGCTCGTTTCTTTGTTGTTAATTCTCTTCGGCTGCCGGTTTCAGCAGCGCTTATTCTTATCTTAGTCTACTATTTCGTTCAGCGAAACGTCATTTCCCTTTCTGGAGGCCAGATTATACAGTTTCTCCTCGACCCCTTTTTATCTACGACTGGTCAGAGTGTTTGCCGTCTTCTGAGTTTTAATAGACGACGGCGCGCTCTCGATCACATACCGTCGAACTACCGAACCGTGCAACCGCATACTCAGCTTCGCGGCCACCACCGACTTGATGTTTCCGCCTCCTGGTCCCGGGGCCCTCGTCGAAGATGATCCGTTCTCGACAGCGAAACCGGCCATCGGTGTCGACGTTCCTACACCAGTATCGGCAGCGTTCGAACTCGCTGCTACGGCAATAATGACAGCCGTTACCACGACCACGACTGGCAAACCAACAGCCAACCCATCCTCTCCGACGAAAGGTGACGACGATTCGACTGCAGAGTGCCAGCTTCTCGGCCCTTTCGCTCTGTGGGTACAACTGGCACTCGGCGGGCTGGCCCTCTTATCGCTCGTGTATAAGAGATGGAAGGAGCGGCCGCAACGGCCCGTCAAGGTGTGGTTCTTCGACGTGTCGAAACAGGTCGTGGGATCGTTGCTCGTCCACGTCGCGAATGTGTTTATGAGCATGCTCACGTCGGGAAGGGTCTCGATTAAGGCGGCTCCAGCTACGGTGGTAACGGCAGGGAAGGTGCTGATGCTGCTGAGGCGGGCGACAACTGGAGAGGACGACGACGGGGACAACTCATATGTGCCGAACCCGTGTTCGTTCTACCTGCTCAACTTGGCTATTGATGTACGTTTCCCCCACAAAGTGATACTCGTGCGACGGCGGTGTCTCAAATCCCACACTTCTGCGGGCCTGCCGAGTTGCAGCAGGGGCTTTGACTAACGCAATTCCGTCTTAGACAACCCTCGGCATCCCCATCCTCATCGTCCTCATACGCATCACCACCGGCCTCCTCTCCTTCACATCCTTCGGCCAGCCCCCGGAATCGATCCAATCGGGCAACTACGGCGATCCACCTCAGTGGCGGTGGTGGGGGAAGCAGTCCTTCATCTACTTTTGCGGCCTCTTCGGCATGAAGGTCTGCGTCCTCATCGTCTTCCTAGCCATGCCGTGGATCTCCCGCGTCGGCGACTGGGCCCTCGGCTGGACCGAGGGAAACGAGAAGCTGCAAATCATCTTCGTCATGATGCTCTTCCCGCTCATCATGAACGCCATGCAGTACTATATCATCGACTCGTTCATCAAGAAGCCGGAAGGGGACGTGTCACATGGTCATCAGAGGCTGCCGGGCGATGATCCGGAGGCGGATGGGAATTCCGGGGAAGCCGCTAGCTTGGATGCGTACGATGACGGTGCGTTCCGGGCAAGCACCGAGAGCGCCCGCTCCGAGAGAGATATGATGGGGATGCAGAAAGGGAGACGCAAAAATAGCAGGGGCGAGGAATATGATCCTACCACGGATGGGGTTGCCTCCAGTGTTGTTGGAAGTAGCAACTCGGGTAGTTCACGGACTGGCAAGGTGCTGCCAACAGAACTGTACCCCAAGGAATAACAAGAGCGAAGACATGCAGGATACATATCGCTGGATATAACCAATAAGAAGGGCCAGTACACGAAGCGGCACGGCCTGTCACTTCAAATTGAGAGCCTCTTTTCTCCCCGCCTAGACAAGCCATATGCTTTCGCGCGAATAAGCCTGAGGCTATGAAATATCGATCACATACAAACTTGATTCGAGCGTAATCGCTTTCTTTTATCCCTATGAACTAAACGTCTGTCTAATCATGATGTAACCGACTCCATGCCAAGCGTCATTATACAACGAGACCGCCCTTGCGTCTCGTGATTTCCGGCCGCGAGCTTGAAAGTTTTTTTTGTCCGTCCTCATTCCGCTGGAGCACACGAAACGATACTTCATAAAGCTTCTCCTCATCTCCCTTTTCGCCATCACCATCCACGTCATCGTCGACCCCCTTCCGAAGTGGTTGCGAAGGAGTCTATCTACTCATCGCCCTCCTCGTCTCCTTCTTCGATATCACCTTGGGCGTCATCCTCCTCTTCTTCAAAAGTGTTTGCGGGAACTTCGTACAGCCGGAGTATCGACTTGTTGGGGTCCTTGACAAGCACAAACTTGGTTCCTTCCCTCTGGAGACACATGTCGGCAATGGTGCGCACGATGCCCCAGCCGTTTGATAGAGACAAGTTCATCTGTGTGGCGAAGTCCCGAGGCTTCCAGCCAGCTACACCAAGGATCACGTGCTTGTCGTTCGCACGCGGGTTTGCTCGAGAGACGAAACTGCGTCAGGTTAGATAGGGTTCTCTCCACGGGTTCGGGCTCTTGGGCTCCGTTTGTCGAGCGTCTAGAGTCAAATACTTACCCAAGCTTCATCTGGTCGGCCCGTGCCAAAATACTCTGGATAGTCCATCGGGCGAGTTTGCAACTGTTGTTCTTCATCTCGGTGGCAACAACGGCACCTCTCTGGGTGACAAGCTTGGCCCTCCAGTCCAGTGCGCCGCCGCTTCCCTGAGCCTTGCTGTCGAACTCGTTTAGGGCCTTGACGGTAAGATATTGGACCTCTCCGCTTATGGTATTCTTCTGCACGGCATCGAGCTCCGTGCGGACAATGAGGTATACGGGGTTGTCCTCCGTAGTCGAGAGATCGAATTTCCTGTACTTGTATGCCTTGCTAGCGGGGGGTTCCGACTCTTCGGCCTCGTTATAGAAAGGGTTGTCATGTGCCATCTTCACCTTGTTCTCGTTCTCCATAACCACCTGGTTGGCAAAGTTGTGGTTGATGTAGGTAGCCTCTTCTGCAAGAGCACCCGGTTGATTGAGGCCATCCCGACTACCTTCGGATGCTTCGAGAGGAGCATCGGCAGCGTTCTCGTTGACCGTGACCATGTCCAAGGCAGCATTTTCGCGCTTATCAAGGAAAATCTTGTTGCCCTGGCGGACAATGACGATATCCCAAGAGTATACGGACCGTGGAGCGCACATGAGCATGGAGAGAACGCTGTCGGTGGCGAATATGGTGGCCTCGTCCCTTTCGGCGAGATCCTGGATGACGGGATCCGATGATGTGGTGACGTTGTAAGCTGCGCGGTCCAGCACCGAAAGCTTCCTTTCCGAACCCTTGACAGGCTGTTTGTCGTAGTACCGATCATAGTAATATAGGAAGCCATAGCTGTCAACATCCTCACCCTCGTCGGCGTCAAGGTTGAGCTTGGTAAGGCGATTGAACTCGATTTCTTCCAACAAGTCCCAGTCGGCCTTGATGGTGATGCTGGCATCTCTGTTGCGGGCCGGCTTGTCATAGTCCTTCCATCCAAATCTCCGGCCCCGAGCGCCGGTATTGGACCGACCGCCACGGTCGTAGCCGCCATATCCTTGCTGACCACTCCTCGTCCCGGTTCGCTGGAGTGCCTGCCGACCCCCTCGGTTGTCGGCCCTCCCTCCGCGCTGGCCACGTCCTCTAGTGAAGACAGCGCCTCTCCCGTATCGAGTCTTTCCAGCATCTCTAGTATTGCTCACGACAGAGAATGATCCTTCGTCTTCTGCAGGTGGGGCATTGAACATGACGGCGTGATTGGCGCCGTAGACTTGCTGATCTAGGTTATTTCGTCAGCGAGGTTCCAAAAATCGAGCATCACGAATCGCAACGACTAAATTTCCCTACCTCTGTACTGCCTATTATACTGCGCTCGGCCGCCTCTTCCATCTCTATCCTTGCCATCCTGTGTAAAATCCGCGACGCGGAAGAGCTTGTCGCCCTTGGAAAAGGGTGCGTATGGAACGCCATTGAGGGTCGTGTCAGTCGTCACAGGGCAGCCCCAACCGTCACCGGAGGGGCAAAGGTCGACTAGCTCGGTGAGCTTTTTGGCTGGCATGATTAAAAGATTATCGCGTTATGCCAGGTTTGTCGGTATTTCCTTCGGAGAATCAAACCGAGTGATTTTGTCGTCTCGTAGAAATTTCAGCGTCGCCAAAATTTCGTGTGGATGGAGGGGTCAGAGGGTGGGCGGGGCATTCCGTGTGCTAGTCGCTGATCCTCTCCCAAATGCCCATAGTACGAAGTCGCATCACGTGCAGGGCCACTGTGCACAGCTGTGCACAGCTGGTCGTCTCCTATCTTGCTGGAGTTTGGACATATCGTAACTCTCCAGTGAACAACAGCCGGGACTGAATACCTTACCCTCTATTATAATTGTCCAGATGCACACGGGGCTTGCATCATTTCGATAGCCGATGCTATGATTCATCTAGTACTGTAAAAAAAAATTGTAACGCTATCTCCTTTTTGGTGCTTCTTTCCTTCGTACGCTATCACCAACCGCCTGGGTGTCAAGGCTGAGTAAGGCCGAGTTCGCATCAACTTCCTTCTCGTATGCCTTCATGTCCATGTCGCTCTCGCTGAACCTAAATGCGAGTTCACCTACCCCGTCGCCGACAACATTCTTCTCACCAGAGCTCGGCGCCTGCTGTTCTTCTCCGCTCTACGTGTTAGCCTTCTCGACAAAGTCGGAAACTTTGTTAGCCAGCTCATCAGCCTCGCTCCGCGTAGCGGCTTCGGCGTAGACACGGCACGCGTTCTCGGTGCCGCTGGCGCGCACAAAGGACCGACCTGAGGCGTATTTCTTCACCACGGCGTCAATGTCGGCCTGCAGGCCTATCGGGTGCGTGAGGCGGCGCTCCGCATCCGTAGTGCGGAAGGCGTCCTTATCCGGCACCTCGACGCGCACGAGGCGGTTCGGTAGGTCCGTGTACGTCGTAGCCCAGTCACGAAGGGTCCAGCCCTTATGGGCGAGGATCACCTCCACCATGAGCATGTCCGACAAGGCGTCACCCACCGTCTGGTTGATGAGGTCAGCACAGGCGGCTAGTGTATCGAGCGCGTCCTTCTGGGCAGGCGACTGGGGTTGCGTCTCGCGGAAGGCCCGGACGGCGTGCGTGCTAAAGATGACGGTGCCATGGCCATTGGCTTCGAAGTAGACTCCGACGTCATACTTGATGGCGGCGTGGTGTAGGTGCTTGACGCCTGTCGGCGTAAACTCCACGGGTAGTCTGAGATTCTTCTGGATGTATGCTGTCGAAGCGCCGTTTGCGTAGGCAGTCTGGACGACGCCAATTTTCACTTCTTCGTCGAGGTTGGCGGAGCGGACAAGGTCTCCAATGAACGACGCGGCCAGGGACGAGATGCGGTCGCCATCAAGCATGGCGAAGGTATTGTCCGCGTCATTAACCCAGTAGTATATCAAACGATCGGCGTCGCCGTCAAACGAGCAGCAGCGCGCCCCAGGAGTAGGACGAGGCGAAGGGGGTGGCTTCTGCTTCGTCTTGACGAAATCTGCTCCACACTATAAAACGAGGAAGTCAGTCTCATCAGAAGAACCAAAAAAAAAAGGGGGCAGGCGCGGGGTACCCACCTCAAAGTTGAGAACCTCAGGTCGGAGCACGTCATCATTAACCACCTTCACATCTAGTCCCGTCTGCTCCTTGGGCACATGCTTGAGAAAGTCGCTGAGCTTCGGTCCGCCGACGCCATTCGAGCAATCCACCGTCAATTGGCCCTGTATTTTCCTCCCTTTCAAAGCCCGAACGAAAGCTTCGGCCAGCTTCTCGTAATATCCTACTTCGCTCACCTTTCCGTACGCATGTGGTGTTCCCTCCGTATTCACGCACCTAGTGAGGTAGTGCAGCTGCGGCGTCGTCACTATCTTGTAATCGGTGTGGGCCGTCCCCGTAGCCTCCAGGGAATCTATCAGTGCAGCCACGAGCTTGTGGCCGGAGGGCCGCGTATCCCGACCGTAGACCACTTTGGCAGGGGCTTCGAGATCGATCTTGAGTTGGGACGCCAGCTCCTTGTGGGTAGCAGCCAGCTCCTCATCGGAAGCGCAGTTGACCAGCTTCGTAGCATACGCTTCCCATTCCTGCTCGAGCATCTCCCCCATAGGATCCACAATCTTGATACCGTTGTCAGACGCTGGGTTGTGGCTAGCTGTGATCATTACGCCGATGGCCTGTCCATTGAGCTTCCGGCTGCGAAGCGAGGCAAGGAGCCCGACTCGGAAGGTGACGCCGTCGAGGAGATCGGCCTTCATGCGGAAACCCGCCGTGCCGTATTTATAGAGTGCCCCATTGGGGAGCGGCACTACCGGATGCTTCTTGGACGCTTCAATAATCTTGGAATCCATGGTGGACAGCCTAGGGTTCGATTGGAGCAGGTCGACCTAACGTTATCGCCTCGTGAAGATTGTGCTAATGCCTCCCAACGGTAGCTTTGGGGAGCTCTCTCAATGCCCTCTCGGTTTTGGCGGGGGTCAAAGGCGGGGTAGGTTTTCCAGAAACCAGATACGGAGGCCTCAGGAATAGCTAGGGCGGAAATGCAATCCTGGCTAAGTAGCGCGTTCAAAGTGGAATATAAAAACGAGATTGAAGAACTTGGAGACTATTTTTGGGGTAAGAATGTCTAACCAACGAGGAACAACCGAGAAGGGTAGAAATTCAAAAAGTTTAGGAAATGTGGAACATGTCTGGAGCTGAGCTCTCGGATCCAAGGAAGCTGAGCTACATGCATTCATGCCAATGGGAACTGCTGTTTTGTGCCTCCAGCGCGACCCCACCGACCATCCAAAACATGCATTCAGAAGCGTGGCCTGTCAGCCCCATGAATTGAAGCCCTGGTTTGGGAGGAAGGAGGGAACGTGCTCCGGACTTGCTTAAGTTTACGCAAAGCTATATAGGTAGCTAAAGTAGCTAAGCTTTTAATGCTGGTCACGGCATCTCCAATGGGCGAGACAGAGCGCTCGGATCTGTATTAGCTTAGAATCTGGGGCAGCGACAGGGCGAGGAGGCGTCATGGCTTGGGAAGTGGTTCTCGTGATGAATCAAATGCAACTGGACGAATGGGGAAGTGAAGGACCCTGGCAAAACTAGAAGGGGCAAAGTGATTAGGGGGAAGGCGATAAAAAAGAGAAGGGTTTGAAAGCGATTTCCATGTCATCAGTAGAAGAAAGAACACGAACAATAGGAAAACAAAAGTAGGCAAAAATAGAAAGAGAGTGAGGCAAAGCGAGATTGTGAAGAAACGAATCAAGAAATGGTTATTGGCAATCAGCCTCTATTCACATTTCTACCAGTGCCGAGCCGACCCAGACGCTACTCTTTTACGTCGTTTTGCTTCCTTCCCAATAATCGCGGAGCGCCCCGGCTCATTCCGCCCCACTAGCACATCTTATATTGGCATTGGCCTTGGATCTGACGCGATGGATTTTCCGTTTGCAGCTTATAGTCGACCTGTATGTCAAGCTCGCGGCGGTTCTTGGTGTTCGGCCGGACAGCAAGTGCGCAGTCGACTACCTCACCTGCCGAGACCGTCAAGACGTCATGCAGGTAAAATACGGTCTGCTTCCAGTGCGTGTACTTCGTATGTGGACCCGTCGAGAAGCGGACCGGCTTGTGGCACTCGGTGAAGTCAATGTCGAACCAGGCCACGAGAGCGTGGATATAGTCGTCGCGGCGGCATTGCAGTTGGAAGGGCTTGCGGAAGGCGAGGTCGGCCGTGGTGCAGGTGTAGAGGTCAAGCACGAGCACCTCGGTAGGCTCCGTCACGACGGCTTTGATCTCAACCGTATCGACAAGCGGTTCAGAGAGGGCTGTTGACTTGAGGGGGGTGTAGTTGAAGCCATACACGTTGTCCCAAACTGCGCAATTGCGGTCATGTTGTTAGCATCATGCCATGGGCACACGACAATGGGATGAGCAAACACTCACAGCCAATCTTCTCCTCCTTGTAGTCGCCGTCCTCGATGCCGGCAAAGTATATGGTGGCCCTGTCGGGGAAGATCTTGCCGCCCTCGGCGAGGTAGTGGTCTCGGGCATAGAGGACTGTGTCGAGCATGCTCTCGTACAGGAGAAAGTACCCCATCCACTCTGAGATGATGATGTCCACCTTGGGAAAGGGCAGCACCACCTCTTCCATCTTCCCCTGGATCAGCGTGATCTTGTCCTCGAAGCCATTAATCTTGACAATCTCGCGTGCCTTGAAGATTATCGACGACATGTCGACTCCGATGACGTGCTTTGCGCCGGCCTTGGCGGCGAACCTGTTCGTCCTCCTTGTCAGAATACTACTGTCGTTTTGGCCTGGCAATGCCATCCACACCGAGAAGAGGGTTGCAAAGGGGAAGGGAACATACATGGACAAAATAGCGGTACCGCAGCCGACATCGAGAACAACTTTGTCCTTGAATATATGCTTGTTGTTCACGATAGAATTCATGTACGACCGTGTCCGGACCTCATCTTTCTGTCATGGTCACCCCATGTTAGCTTACTCAGGCCGAACTTGCTCAAGCTCGACGTCTCCGCTGTGCCAGTCTTCGCAGAGGGTACTACTTACCAACATCTCCTCATGAATGCCTAAACAAATAGATATATTAGCCAAATTCTTAGCGAGGGGAGAGACACCCCAAGTGGGACTCGAAAGAGGGCCTGAGCAATCGCCATCGAGGATACCGAAGGGCGGGGGCCGGTCCCGTTGAGGTTGGAAAGGGCTTCGGTTCGCGGATGGCTATCGACAACGACGAACGGCCATCTAGGAGTAGTGCTCGTTTCTTACCATGGTGGTCGTAGCTGCAGAGAAGGAATAAGTTAGACTCGCGAACGATCCGAAATGTTCGAGAGCGCTCAGCGTGACGACATAGGCGGGAACATGCCTCTTAAAGTAATGCTGCTCCGAATGCTCCATGCTCTTAAACTTTTCCTCATGGACTTTCTCGTCGTGGCTTTCAACTTCCATCTCGTCGTATGCAAGCGATACTGATTATCGTCTATTTTTGCTATGCGGCTTGCAATGGTTTGCAGTGATGCGTGACAAGGTCTCGACGATCTTGCAGAATGTTATTTTTTAAGACACAAAAAAAAAATCGCATCTGCATGCGACTTTGGTTCCAGGGTCCACCTTCCTCCCGCCTGTCGCTAAACAGCCCCACTTCCCACCTCATGAAATCTTTTGAGTACTGTGGAGATACGCTAGCTAAAACTTCGTCCCAAGAGGAACGCCGCATCCAGCCACAATAGTCACCTGAACCCTTGTTCAACCACAACCAAGAACGTAAGATAGATCACAAGTAGTGGCAACGAAGGGACAATACTTCTCAGTTTTTTCTCTTCTTCATTTATTTTCAGGTTTTCTAATCCATCTTATACGATTATACAGTTAAGTTACAACCTATCCCAATATGGATTATTTTAGAGGATCTTCCCCAAGGTGGGCGGCCCATCATTTTTATTCTTTTATCACATGAAGCGTAAACGCAAACAACGCAGAGAGTTCTTACAAGAGACCCGCGCCTGGTCCGGCACCAGGAAGCAAGTGCAATGCAACGAGATTCATGCGAAAAGTGCAGGGGTGGAGGATTCGATCCTTTTAGATACCTTTGTGTCTTCGGGGGAAATCGCCATTGCTTTCTTTGCCTATTAAGGCAACTACTTTTACTGCTGCTTTCTGATTCCATTGCTCCTACAACTCTGCTCTCCTTCATGGCCTCATTCCCTCCGTCAACATCTGCTTGAGCTAGTACATGGTTGCTCCCATAACAGGCTCCTGAGCCGGGAAACAAAATTATAAATCATGAAAGGAAAAAAAACAAAAGATA
>Ga0247774_1001887_pt1 | contig 10481 bp, 7 predicted proteins | sample UWRJL001104B6_FD_179933 | JGI IMG/M metagenome (GOLD analysis project Ga0247774, IMG submission 179933) | Plant litter microbial communities from Arlington Agricultural Research Station in Wisconsin, United States - UWRJ-L001-104B-6 | ecosystem: Environmental > Terrestrial > Plant litter >... | reverse complement strand
GACAATCCCATTCCCGGATATTCAACGGCATCTTGTCAACGATGTGTCCGCAATTGCCACACCGTTTTGAACTCGGAAACCATCGGTCAATCTTAATTAAAGTACGACCGTACCAATCGCACTTGTAGTCAAGTTGTCTGACTAATTCCCCCCAACTTGAATCACTTATAGAAGCGGCAAGTTTGGGGTTTTTAACCATATTCTTCACAGCTAGGTCTTCTACGGCGATGGTTTGGTTTTCACGCACCAACCGCGTTGTTAACTTGTGAAGATTGTCTTTTCTTGCATCAGTGATTTCTTGATGCACTTTCGCTACTTTAAGCCGTGCTTTGTGACGGTTGTTTGACCCTTTCTGCTTGCGACTTAAAGATTTTTGCGCTCTTCTAAGTTTGCTATACTTTGCCTTGAATCCTTTGGGGTTGGCAATCTTTTCGCCAGTGCTTAGAGCAAGTAAGCTTGTGATTCCCAAGTCGATACCGACTTGATTGTCTATTTTGGGTAAGGCTTTAATTTCAATATCTACTAGAAGAGAAACTGACCACCTACCTGATGGTGCAAGCTTCACTGTAATAGTTGATGGTATTGCACCATCAGGTAGTGTCCGGCTCCAGCGAATCGGTAACGCTTGAGTGCTTTTTGCTAGGTAAACTTGTCCATCTCTGAACTTAAATGCTGATTTGGTAAATTCTGCACTACCACCATTTCGTTTTTTTTTGAAGTTAGGATATTTTGCCCGCCCATCAAAAAAATTGGTATAAGCCGTTTGTAAATGTCTCAAGCATTGTTGCAATGGCACACAGCTAACGAAAGTTGAGAAAATCTAGTTCTTGGGTTTTCTTCCATTCTGTTAACATTGAAGAAGTCTCAGCATACCCTACCCGTTTCTGTTCTTTGTACCAAGCTTCAGTTCTTACTGCTAAAGTGCGGTTGTAGACCAGACGAGCACAACCCAAAGTACGTCGCAACAAACTTTCTTGTTCCGGCGTTGGGTAGAATCGATAGCTGAAGGCTTTTAGTGTCATTCTGACCTTAAGTACGCTATTTCACATACTAGCACGTCTTGTGTGAAAGGGTCTACCTTAACAAAAATTCATGTAAAGCCGTCCTAAAAGGACGGGGTTTCAGACCCCTTTTTTTGATGATTTCCCCAGAACTAAAATTAAACTTGCCCTCCACCGAAGACCTGCCCTGTTCGGACGATACGCCTGTGGATAACGAAGACCAGAATCTGCTACCCAACCTATTGTTGTTTGTCCTGACCGGTATTTGGTCCGATCGCATGGATTGGTACTTTGGGGTGGATATGGCGGTGTATCACACGACGGGAATCAGTCCCAAAGTGCCTGTCGTCCCCGACGGGTTTCTCAGTTTGGGGGTGGAGCGCCGAAAAGGGGGCAAATCTCGCCGCAGCTATGCTGTCTGGGAAGAAAACGAGGTTGTGCCGATCGTAGCATTGGAAATGGTGTCTCACAAACCCGGCGGGGAGTACGACGAGAAGATGTCGATTTATGCCGGTTTAGGAGTTTTGTACTACGTTATTTACAACCCCGAATTTTGGCGGCGCGATCGGCATCAACCGTTTGAAGTGTACAAGCTGATTGACGGGCAGTACCGGCAGCAGATTGGCGAACCCTATTGGATGCCAGAAGTGGGACTGGGCCTAGGGCGATCTCAGCAAGTTATTGGGGGCATCGAGCAAGAAATTCTGGTGTGGTCCGACGAGTCTGGAAATGTCTATCCCCTGCCGGATGCAGGGATGCAGCAGATGCGGGAGCAGTTGAGGTTAGAACGACAACGAGCTGAGGTTCAACAGCAACGAGCCGAACGCCTAGCTGAGTATTTGCGATCGCAAGGGATCGATCCTGATAACCTACCTGAAATCTAACTTGAAATGCGATCGCTTTACCCGATTAAAACCAGCGTCCCGATAGAATTAACAACGTTCCCCCATCGCTCCCGCGTAACACTTCCTCGATTTGTTCCGTGAAACCGAGTGGTTGAGCAGTGGATAGGGGTAATTATTGCTTTTTTCGTCGTTTAGACCGATTTAGTTTTCGGTTTCTTAGTCAATCTTTTTGGATTTTTTCTGTCTCCTTAAATATGCTTTTTTGAACAAGGGGATAAATCCTAGAGCGGTAGCTGAGCCGAAGATTGTGAGGGGTTCGGGTACTGGTACTCCACAATACCCACTTTGGCAAAGCATGTAAGTGGAAGATTGCGTTCCTAATAAAGTTGTTTCCTCTGGGCTTCCTACAATTCCATATGGAGCAGTTAAATAACCAGCAGGAGGAACAGATGGGCTGCTAAATGAAATTGCAGCAATGTTAAAATGACCAGAACTACTAACATTCTGCGTGGCTACAAACCCTTGATTACCCCAATCAAATTCAAAAACTGCAATCCCGCTAGTTTGATTAATCGTAATGTCGCTGCTTTGCATCAGCGGATTCGCAGTTGGCTGAAGTAGCGATGTAGAAAATACTGTTGTACCTACACCTACAGCAGGTGCAGGTAAGTTTGGATCGGCCCCAAACTGGCCCAGCCAACCATAACTTTGTACTGTCCACGAAGGATCAAATCTTAATGTTATTCGGCCTGAAAGAATGGGATTATTAACTGGTGGATCTATCAAATATCCCCACTCGTCTCTCTCACGGGTGGCCCAAGGACCGAAACTGAATCCCCATCCTTCACCGTCGTAGAAAGCGGCTGATGCAGATAGAGATTGCAAGCTACTAATTAGTACAACAGAGGCAGTAAAAGCTATTTTTCTAGCCGAAACAGGTATACGAAATATCATGGTTTTATTCTGGTAGGTGTAGTGATGGATTTTTCAAGGTGAAAGTGAAATATAGCGGTTCTTGGGTAGATGAGGTACGCAATTCAACTTAAAAAGCTTGACAACACAGGGTTTCGGCGTACTCCATCTTTCTGAGAAAGGCTATATTATCTCTCTTCTTAGCAGTCCGCAGTTATCTAACTAAGATATAACTAAGTAGGTTCTGCGTAGTTGGTGAGGCGGGGCGATGTGCGATCGCTTTCTTTGTTAGCAAGGAGTAAGGCTTTAGGCGTTACCCTCGCTTATGGATGAAATCTGAAAGCTGATTATTTTATTAATATAGCAACCGCCACAACAGCTAGGACATTTCCCAAGCTGGGATTGACAATTGGCTTTGGGACATTTGTCCTACTCGCCTTGGCCACTGCTGTAAATAGAGGTTATCCCACGCCACCACAAATTACAAGCACTTCTGGCAATCTTTACAAAAAAACACAAATTAAAGTCCCTAAAAATTAATTTACACAGTACAAAGATGAACTTTTGTGTTTGATTTAAACAGTTTTGTATTTTGTTAAGAAATATTTTGTATTGAATAATACAAAGCTATGATGAAGCTTCAGTATTTATAGGCAATGAGAAGCGAACCCAAATTTTTTGAATATTTCTAAATAACCTATAGAACCCATTTGAGCTCGTGAGCGAGCAGCCTCGCTACAGCAGCAGATGGCCCCCAAAATCTCTTATTTGAGGTAGTTCAGTATGCCCTACTCTAGCAATCTAACGGACTCTGAATGGTTCATCCTTGAGCCTTGACTACATCAAATATTGCCGCTTCAAAAGAAAACTCGTCCCCCTAACTGGACGGATGGCATCTTCTATCAACTCATATGAGTTCCAAAACTTAATATAAATAAATAACCGCGTCTCGATCGAGACGCGGTTTTGAAGTTACAGTTTATATTAATCCCGGCTGTTAATCGCAATCAGCAGCGACAGCATAAAGATAACAAGTTGATGTAAGTCAAGTACATCGACAAAGCAGCGGCTAAATACTGGTCGTCGCGGTAGCTGCGGGGCAGAATGTAAAAATCTACAATTGCAGCGCCGGCAAATATAAACACGCGGACGCCAGAAATGCCAATTTCCAACCAGGTTGGGGTGTAAACGCCAAATAGAGAGAGCAGAAACTGACCGCCAACGACGACGAACAAAGCAATGACACCTAAACTGATAGTTTTGGTGAGGACCATGCCGTCTTCTTCAGAGTCCAAATCCGTGTCGTGCCTTCCTTCTTATATATACTGCGAACCTGTTGAATTGAAAGTTTTACCGCATTCGTGAGCGCATACGTCCAACCTTTTAGAACAGGAAAAACTTTTTGTGAGGTCTTCGCGAAACCAATCTCGGGCGATCGCATCTTTCACAGATAGAGTTCTAAGAGAATTAAACCCCTTGCCGTACTTTTCAATTAAAGCCAGCATTTGCGGTCTGTAAGTGTGGTTGTAAACAGCGTATTTAGTATGGCTTACCCAACAGCAAGGCCAGAGTTCCGCTTCAAAACTGATGAAAATCTCTTTGCTGGCTTGAGTTTGGCAGCTAATTTCTACATTTCGGTAGTAATTGTTTAGGCTACCAAATTTTTCTACAGCTTGGATAAATTGGTCTCCCTGGGGATTTTTATATTGTTCCAACGATGGGGGCTGGAGTTCTTCGCTGGCTGGCTGTGATGGGACAGAACCAGTTGGTTCTGGTGCTTCAGAGGTTTCGATAGCTATAGCTTGATACCAAGCATAATTTGCTTTTTCTGGTTGCCCCAACTGCGTCAACACTTTAGCTAAATTGCGATAAGCTCCGGCAAAATTTGGCTTAAGCTCGATCGCCTTTTGGTAATAAGCACTAGCTGGCTGCCACTGTTGCTGTTGAGCATAAAGACTGCCGACATTAGCATAAACTTCTGGAAAATTAGGCTGAATTTTTAGGGCCTTGGCGTAACAATCTGCTGCTGCTTGCATCTTCCCCAAACCTTGAAAAGCGTTGCCTAAAGTTTTGCAGGCTGCTGCAAAATCAGGCTGAATTTTTAGGGCTTGTTGGCTGGCTGCGATCGCCTCTGATAGCTTTCCTTGTTTCAAACATTCCTCAGCTTGTCGGTGGAACTGAAGCGCGGCCTGTTCTTGATGCTGAGGGGCTGACACATTAGCTGTTGCTGGTTGGTTGGGGCGATCGGGCTTAGCATCTACCTGAGAGTTTTCTGCCTTCTGAGGCTGTTGATTGGCGGACTCTTTGTCATAAATCTCTTTCGCGACAAAACGAGAGGTAGCTTTCGGTACAAACTCGACAAATCCTAGTTGTTGGGCTAAATCCCGCGCTGCTTCTACTTGGTGCTGGTTGTGTTCAAATATCAAGTAGTGCCATACAGCTTTTCCGCCAGCTTGGATAAAGGCATTAACAGATTGCATTATTCTGTCCCAGTTGGTATTTTGGCGGTAGATGCTGTTAGTATCGGCCAACCCGTCGATACTAAAAATTACGCGATCGTATTCTCCTGTCATCGCCTTTGCCAGGGCTTGCCACCAGTCTGGATTGCGTCCGCTACCGTTGGTGTACAGGCAGATCTGAGGAACTCCCATGCGGTGCAAATACTCGATCGCCCCAATTGTGGTATTGCTAGTCATAGCATCGCCGTAGTTGCCGCACATATAAACCAAATCCAACTGAGAGCAAAACTCTTTGGGAAAAATTCTCTCAATATCCTGCATCTTTAATTCCGCCCCCGGCAAAATCGGGTTGCCCGTGCGGGGACACTGCGGGCAAGCTGCATTGCACCTGGAGGTAATTTCTACGCTGACTCTCTTGATATCTTCGTATTTTAAGTACATGAGTTTTCTCCAATTGATTTTTTATGAATGTTGAAATCGCGATCGACAGAATTAGACAACAAGACTTTTGATTAAGTGATTAAAAAGTAAAATTATACCTCATGCCTTCAGCCCGAGGACATGATACAGCGTATTCCTGGTTTATGAAGGATACCACATATCGCTTTCTCCCCGCCGTAGGGACACTCTTGCCGAGCCGTTGTCCCTACTTCATAAACCTGGAATAAGCTGTATAAGTTTTGTTTACGATCGCACTTGAGGCGATGACGACTATCTTGATTGCCAATCTTAATCAAAAACCGCGGCCGGATGTCGATCGAGCCGCGGTTTTTTTTAAGCTAAAGTTTCAATTAATCGCGTCCGTTGAGAGCAATCAGCAAGCGCAGAATGAAAATGAACAAGTTGATGTAGGTCAAGTACATCGACAGAGCAGCGGGCAAATACTGGTCGTCGCGGTAGCTGCGGGGTAATATGTAAAAATCGACGATCGCAGCGCCGGCAAATATAAACACGCCGATGCCAGAAATGCCAATTTCCAACCAGGTTGGGGTGTAAACGCCAAATAGAGAGAGCAGAAACTGACCGCCAACGACGACTAACAAAGCAATGACACCTAAACTGATAGTTTTGGTGAGGGCCATGCCGTCTTCTTCAGAAAGGTTGGAGCCAATTTGGCGGGCGGCGATGAAGGTAATGCCACAGCCGAGAGCAGCAAAACCGATGCCGGAGATGCCGACGCCTTCGCTTCTGAGGGCTACAGACACCAATCCGCTGAGGGTGTAGCCGGAAAGCAAGCTGTAGGTTGCCAGCAGGGGCAAGGCGGTGTTTTTGTTGCCTTGTTCGGCGGCGGCGCTAGCGACAAAGAACAGAATTAATTCTAGGACGATCGCGGCGATGAATGTGGGAAAGAAGATCCCGGGATAGTTGCGGATCACTCCCAGGCCCCCGTAGGTGCCGACAGCAGTTAAGACAAGTCCGCCGCCCACGAAGGGGAGAGCGTTGGAGATGACGTTGGGGCCTACCAGCGCGTGGTTTTTGGCCTCGCGCACGGCTTCGCGGAAATTGCTAGTGTTACTCACGAGGATTTACCTAATTTGGGCTGAGAATTGCTATCTCTATTTTGACAGCTTTACAGTTTGTTTGCAAAACCTCAAATAGTTTAAAGATTTGATAAAGAAGCGGCGAATCACTCCAAAGCACGGTTCGATTGTTTATAATCAAGTCTGATCGAGTCTGTGGGGTGTGACCCTCTCGCACGGTTGCGCGTAGCGGCAGAGCTATAATTGAGGTTAAAGAGCCGGCCCTATCTGCGGCGATGGGCAAGCTTAAAGTCGATCGAATCGCAGATAGCTGAGGTCAATATATTTTGGATGGGGGATTTACGATTTGGGATTGAGGAGTCTATGCTAGAGGCAAGGGCAGCAGTTGATTTGAGATTTTTAATTTGTGGCCTAGTTGAAACTAGGGATCAGAAACTCCAATAATCTAAAATCTAAAATCTAAAATCTAAAATCTAAAATCTAAAATCGGTTCGGTTAATTGCTAAGGTAGCTCAGACAGAGGATGCCCAGGAAATTAATTAATAGATCGAGTTTGATCGACAAAATGCTAAATAGGTAATCTCCCATGCACACCTTTTTTGAGCGCAAATTATTGCCACATGCAACCGGAATTTTACTGGCTGCCGCCGTTATGTCCGGCGGTCAAGCTGCCGTTGCAGCTAATGTCCGAGCCGTTTCTACCGCTGCTTCAGAGCAGGGTTTAGAAAATTTGCTGCTGACTAACATCGCTCAACTCCCCCAAGGTACAACTTCTCCAAGCCCGAGACCGCCAAGGGTAATAAGACGGGTGCTGCCGGTGAGAATTCCTGAGGCTTCTACGGTGGTAGGGTTGGGTGTAGTTGCGGGTTCGCTGGCGGTGACTCGCCGGAGAGTGAGAATTAAAAATTAGACTTTTGGCCAAAAGTCTAATTTTGGGATTTTTAACCGCAGATAAACGCGGATAAACGCAGATAAATGCGGCTATCAGGATTTTAGCCGATCGCGTCGCGCAGAGCATTTTTAGTCATAGCTGCGATCGACTGTTCGGTAGCTTTCGGCAAGTGATAGTATTTCCCTCCAGAAGTCTTGGCCAATTCCTTCGCAAAGCCAGTCGAAATAAACTTGCTCTCGGTATCAATCACCAGCAACTGCATTCCCAACCCACGAATTTTGGCAGCAATTTCTAACAATTCCTTCTTAATATCAGGCTTTTCTCCATCTAAAATCGGTTCGCCCAAAGAACGAGCCAAAGGAATATTACCGCGTCCGTCGGTAATGGCGACAATCGCAACTTGACCGATATCTCCAGACTGCCGCGCGTTGACTCCCACGCGCACGGCTTGAGTCAAACCGTGGGCCAGGGGGGAACCGCCGCCGCAGGGCAACCGTTCCAAACGCTTGCGGGCCAAGGCTATCGAGCGAGTCGGCGGTAGCAGCACTTCTGCTTGTTCTCCGCGAAAGGGAATGAGAGCAACTTGGTCGCGGCTTTGATAAGCTTCTGTGAGTAGCTGCATGACTGCACCTTTGGCCGACTGCATCCGGTTGAGGGCCATCGAACCGGAAGCATCGACGACAAATACGACTAAAGCTCCAGCTTTTCTGGCCAGGCGCTTCGCCCGAATGTCTCCCTGTTCGACAAATACACGGCGCTCAACCCCCCCTTGCCCCAAGCTTCGGGGGGGTTGACTCGCCTCTTGCCCCCCCGAAGCTTGGGCGGGTTGGGGGGGGTGAGAATTCCTGTCGCGGCGGGCTTTTTGGTAGGGTGCGGCGGCTCTGAGGGTGGCGTCAACGGCGATGCGGCGGACGGGGCCTTTGGGCAATACTGGCTTGACGTAACGGCCTCTATCTTCGGAGAAAATGGTGCTTCTGCTGCCCGATTTGCCTTGGCGGTTGGCGGCTTGGGCGAAGAAAAGCACGCTGGGGTCGAGAATTACGCCTTCGGGGTCGAAGAGAAATTCTTCGGGAATGGTATCTTTTTCTGGTTCTTCTTGAGGTTCGGGGTTGTCTTCATCCTCTTGGTCTTCTTCGTCTTCTTGCTCGTTTTCTGGTTCGTCTTGTTCTTGTTCTGACTGCTTTTGGGGAGGCGGTGGCGGGGGAGGAGGAGGAGAGTTTTCGTCTGGGGGAGTTTGGATGATGGTGGCGCGGGGTACGATGACTAATTCTACGGCGCGGCGCAGGTCTTCGGCGTTAACTTCTGTGCGTCCCTCGATGGCGGCGGCGGCAATGGCTACGCGGACGGAGAATATTTCGGCGCGGTGTCCTTGAACGCCACCCCGGATGGCTTCTTCTACTAGGTAGGCAATTTGTTCGCGTTTAATGCTGACATCTTTGAGCCATTCTCTGGCTAGGATAATTTGGGTTTTGAGGTTGTCGGTGTCTTCGGCGTATTGATTGAGAAATTGTTGGGGGGAGCTGGAGTAGGATAAAGCTTGTTCTACTGCATAGACTCTTTCTTCTAGTTCGAGTGCTGCGTCGGCTGAAAGTACGATCGCGATGCGATCGAGCAAATGTTCTCTGAGCGGCCCTTCTTCGGGGTTGTAGGTGGCTATAAATAGAGGTTTGCAGGGGTGTTGGAAGCTAATGCCTTCGCGTTCTATTTGGTTGCGCCCTTCGGTTAATACTGTTAGCAATTGGTTGGAAATGTTGTCATCGAGGAGGTTAATTTCGTCTACATAAAGTACGCCTCGATTTGCTTGGGCTAAGAGTCCTGGTTGAAATACGGTTTGGCCTAATTTTACTGATTGTTCGACATCTACGGAACCTAAGAGTCTGTCTTCTGTGACACCCAAAGGAATTTGAATAAATGGTGTGGCAATTATTTCAGTATTTGGGGAATTAGTATATTTTGTGTGGTCTTCTTTTCCGCTTTCTTCTAATAGATACGATGCCTGTTCTGCAATAGTTTTAGCTGGTTCGGCGTTGCAAAAAGAGTCTTTTACAATTTCAATTGGTGGCAGTAGGGAATGCAAGGCGCGGGCCATTACTGATTTGGCTGTGCCGCGGCGGCCGGCGATCGCCACTCCTCCCAATCCAGGATCGACTGCTGCTAACAGCAGGGCTAATTTGATTGCTTCTTGCCCGACTACGGCGGTGAGGGGAAAGGCTGTTGTGGAAGGGCGTCTGTTGGCTGCGGGCATAGGATTTTCGGATGTAAAAATTTGAACTTAATGTTTAGCTTACTTCTTGGAGGATTTTAACTTCTAGGGGCAGAATCACGGTAAAAGTTGAGCCGACTCCTATTTCTGATACTAGCTCGATTTTGCCTTGCAGCAGCGTGACCAGCCGCGATACTATTGCTAATCCCAGTCCGGTGCTTTCGGTGGGAAAGACCTGTTTGCCGGCTTCTCCTGCTTGAAAGAAGGGGTCAAAGATGCGCTTTGTATCTTCGGGGGCGATGCCAATGCCAGTATCTGTAATTGCGATCGCCCAATTTGCTTCTCCATGACAGCGACAACTTAATTCAATGCTACCAGATTCTGTATAGCGAATGGCATTGCTCAGCAGGTTGATCAGAATTTGTTGCAGCCGCTGTCCGTCGGCGATTACTTGTGTTGGGGCGCAGCCGCTGGTAACAGCGAGCTTGAGTCCTTTAGCATCAGCAATGGGCTGCATCATTTCTACTACAGTGTTAATTACTGATTGTACATTAGTTCGCTGCAGGTTAAGTTTAATTTTTCCGGCATTGGCACGAGAAAGTTCTAGTGTGTCATTAATCATGCGCAGCAACTGTCTGCCGTTACGCAATACTCGCTCGATGTGTTCGATGCCGGGGAGGGTATCTTT
>Ga0247774_1001886_pt1 | contig 10484 bp, 9 predicted proteins | sample UWRJL001104B6_FD_179933 | JGI IMG/M metagenome (GOLD analysis project Ga0247774, IMG submission 179933) | Plant litter microbial communities from Arlington Agricultural Research Station in Wisconsin, United States - UWRJ-L001-104B-6 | ecosystem: Environmental > Terrestrial > Plant litter >... | reverse complement strand
AGCACGTTGTTCCGGGACGTGATGGCAGCCCAGTCGATCGCCTGGCCGCCATTGGTGACGCGGATGGTGCCGCTGTTCGTGAGCAGCACGCTGGAATTCGTGTTCACGCGGAATGCGTCCGCCGACGCCGAGCTGATCAACCCGTTGTTGGTGACCGTGAGATTCGCGACACCCGAGTTGCTGTCCATCGCACGTCCGGTGCCGGCCGCTTCGATCGTGCCGTTATTGAGCAGTGTCGAAGTGCCGGTGATGACCAGCGCGACCGTGCTGCCAGTGGTGCTGATCTTTCCGGTGGCGTCGACCGTGCCGTTGCCAGAGGAAAGAGTCTGCGCACCGACCGTTCCCGTGACGGGGTTCGGACCAGGCGCGAGTTGAGCGAACGCCGGCGCGGTGACGCCGAGCGCAGCGATGGAAAGAGCGACACGAGTGGACGAACGCATGGACTGACAACCCTTCATCGGTACCGATAGTTGTGGACCCACAACTGTCGTGATGCCGGGTGTCAGGTTGGTTTCACTCGCATGACATCGTGCGCGCGACCCTGCGCGCCATGTCCGGCCATCAAATCAAACGTCGAACTTCACACCCTGCGCCAACGGCAACGTCGCGCCGTAGTTGATCGTATTCGTCGCGCGGCGCATGTATGCCTTCCACGAATCCGAGCCAGCCTCGCGGCCGCCGCCCGTTTCCTTCTCGCCGCCGAACGCGCCGCCGATCTCGGCGCCGGATGGCCCGATGTTCACGTTCGCGATTCCGCAATCTGAGCCTTCCACAGAAGTGAATCGCTCGGCTTCGCGCATGTCGTTCGTGAACACCGAAGACGACAGGCCCTGCGGCACATCGTTCTGCAGCCGGATCGCTTCGTTGAAGTCGTTGTAGCGCATGATGTAGAGGATTGGCGCAAAGGTCTCCTCGCGCACGATATCCGCCTGTTTCGGCATCTCGACGAGAGCAGGGCGCACGTACGCTCCCACGCCCGGCGTGCCGATACGTTCGCCGCCGCTGACAACGCCGCCGGCAGCTTTCGCCGCATCGAGCGCACGCTGCATGCGAGTAACCGAGGCTTCGTCGATCAGCGGCCCGACCAGCGTGCCCGTTTCGCGCGGATCGCCAACCGACACCGACGCATAAGCTGATTTCAGCCGCGGCACCAGCGCGTCATACACGCTCTCGTGCACGAACAGCCGGCGCAAAGTCGTGCAGCGCTGACCGGCAGTTCCCATCGCAGCGAACGCGATGCCTCGAAGCGCCAAGTCCAGATTCGCGGTGGGCGTAACGATCGCGGCGTTGTTGCCACCCAGCTCGAGCAGGCCGCGCGCAAACCGCGCGGCGAGCTTCGGGCCGACCTGTCGACCCATCGCCGTCGAGCCTGTGGCCGAGACGATCGGCACCTTCGGGTGATCCACCAGCGTCTCGCCGACTTCGCGCCCACCAATCAACAAGGCCGCCAGGCCTGCAGGCGCATTCCCGAACTTCGCGATCGCACGCTCGAGCAACGCATGCGTCGCGAGCGCGGTGAGCGGAGTCTTCTCGGAAGGCTTCCACACCACCGAATCGCCGCACACGAACGCGAGCGCCGCATTCCACGACCACACGGCAACCGGAAAATTGAACGCGGAGATCACGCCAACGACGCCGAGCGGATGCCACGTCTCCATCATCCGATGCTCGCTGCGCTCGGTCGCAAGTGTGAGGCCATAGAGCTGGCGCGAAAGACCCACTGCGTAATCGCAGATGTCGATCATTTCCTGCACTTCGCCCAGGCCTTCGGAGGTGATCTTGCCGGCCTCGAGCGTCACGAGACGGCCGAGATCGGTCTTCGCCGCGCGCAGCTCTTCGCCGAGCAGTCGAACGAGCTCACCGCGCTTCGGGGCAGGGACCTTGCGCCATTCGAGAAACGCCGCGTGCGCCTTGTCGATTGCCGCCGACGCTTCTTCAGCCGAGGTCGTCTTGACCCGTGCGACGAGCTCACCCGTGAGCGGGGAATGCACGGCGAGCGATCCGCCGGTGATCATTTCCCTGCGCACGCCCAGCCGCTGCAGCAGCGGGCCTGTTTCATCCGTGACGGAGGTCGTACGGGCTTGTGCGTTCATGCGAGCTCCTGTTGGGCGTACGCGCGACCGAAACGGTTCTGCAGGAATTTCTCGAGCGGGATGTCTTCCTGCTTCACGAAACCCTTCGTCGCCAGCGAGCCGTCGGCAAGCATATCGAGCACCGTGCAGATGCCTGCCGCAGTGGTGATCTGGATGGCGCTGCGCATATGACCGTTCACGTTCTGCGCGTAGATCTTGTTGGCGTAGGACTCCTGGATCAACCGCCCATCCTTGCTGCCGCTCACCGTGACGAACACGATGACCACGTCCTGAAGCGTGGCGGGGAGGGCGTTTTCCAGGATGTCTTTCAGAACATCGCGCCGATCGCGCAACCGCAGGTCGTTCAGCAGCGCCTTCATGATCGCGGCATGACCCGGATAGCGAATCGTGCGGTAGTTCAGGTTGCGTACCTTGCCGGCAAGCGTCTCACACAGCGTGCCGAGGCCGCCAGAGGTGTTGAAGGCCTCGTATGTCACGCCATCCAGCGAGAACTCCTCACATTCTTCGAGCGGCGCCGTCTCGCGCAGCTGCCCGTTCACGATCGCTTCGCAAGGCTCGCAGTACTCATTGATCACGCCGTCGGTCGACCACGTGAGATTGTAGTTGAGCGCGTTCGACGGGTACTTCGGCAGCGCACCCACCCGCATGCGCACGTCGTTCAGCGTGTCGAAGTGCCGAGCAAGATCGAACGCAACGATCGTGATGAAGCCGGGCGCAAGGCCGCACTGAGGAATGAATGCGGACTTCGCGTCCGCCGCGAGCTTCTTCACGAAGCGGGTGCTCGCGACGTCTTCCGTGAGGTCGAGGTAGTGCGCGTCGTTCGCCTTGGCAGCTTCGGCGATGCGCGTGGTGAGGTGATAAGGCGCCGCGCTCAGCACGGCGAACTTGCCGCGCACGAGGCTATCGAGCGCGTCCTTGTCGTTGATGTCGAGCGCCACGCGTTCGACGGGAGCGTCGGTCTCGAGCCGGTCGAGCTGCTCTTTGGAACGGTCGGCCACGGTGACGGCGTAGTCGCCGGAGTGGGACAGCAGGTCGACGATCATCGAGCCGATCTTGCCGCCGCCGATGACAGCTACTTTCTTCATGTTCTCGCTCCAGCTTCGGTTGGTTGGCGGACGCCGCCCCGCACGGAAATTTGCTCGCCCCTACGGCGGAATGCCATGGCCAACCCGACGATTTGACGGGATAATCTCGGCAGATTTCATAACAGCCTGGTCAGAATGACGAATCTCGACAAACTGGACCATCTTCTCATCGCCCGGCTTCGCGAAGACGCCCGGGCGCCGGTGGCCGAGCTTGCGCGCTCGCTCGGCGTGTCGCGCACCACCGTTCAAAGCCGCATCGCACGCCTGGAGCGCACGAAGGTGATCACCGGCTATTCAGTGCGGGTGGCCGAGAGCTTCGAGAAGAACCAGATTCACGCGTACGTGATGATCACGGTGGGCCCAAAGCGGGCGGCCGGCGTGAGCGCCGAGATGAAGCGCATGCCGGGGGTGAGGTTGCTTCATTCGGTGAGCGGCACCTTCGACATGATCGCGCTCGTCGTCGCGCCGTCCGTGAAAGAGATGGACGATCTCATCGACGCCATCGGCAATCTCGAAGGCGTGGAGCGCACGACCTCGTCCGTCGTGCTGTCCACCAAGCTCGATCGCTGAAGACTACGAAAGAATGGCTGTCGACTGGCGGTGGCCGAAACGCTCGCGGTAATCGCGCGGGCTGACATTCAGATGACGTTGGAAAGTGTTCCGCATGCGGTCTTCGTCGCCGAAGCCGGTGCGGCGGGCGATGGCTTCGATGCGCTCGTCGGTGTCTTCGAGCAGGCGGCGCGCAGTCTGGAGCCGGAACAACTCGATGGCCTTCGCCGGCGTGCGGCCCGTCTTGGTCTTGTAGACGCGGGCGAAGTTACGCGCGCTCATGCACGCGCGGCGGGCGAGCGTCTCGACGGAAAGTGTTTCGTCGTGCAGATGATGGGTGAGCCAGTCATGCAGCTCTGCGAACGGCTCGGAGCCATTGCCGCTGGAATGGACCAGCAGCTCGCTGAACTGCGTCTGGCCGCCTGGCCGCTTCATGTAGACCACGAGCTGGCGCGCAACGCTCATCGCCACGTCGCGCCCGCAGTCGTCTTGTACCAGGGCCAAGGCAAGATCGATTCCGGCGGAAACGCCTGCGGACGACCACACCGGATCGTCGCGCACGAAGAACGCATCCGGCTCGACTTTGAGCGACGGGTATTGCGAGGCAAGCGACTCCGCGACCTGCCAGTGCGTGACGACACGTTTGCCGTCCAGCAAACCCGCTTCTGCAAGCACGAAAGTGCCTGTGCAGACGGAGCAGATGCGCCTTGCGCGTGGCGCGTTCGTCGCGAGCCACTCGACGAGGGCACGATCTTTCATCGCACCGGACAGATCGAGCGCACCCGGCACGACGAGCGTGTCGATCTGCGCGTCATCGAAATTGGAGAGAGGCTCCGCGACGAGCGTAATGCCGTCTGCGGTATTGACGGGCCCGCCGCTCACCGTGGCCACCCGTCTCTCGTAGACGGGCTCGCCGCGCTGGGCGAGAAACCAGGATGCGGACCAGAAGACGGTGAAAGGGCCGGTGAGATCCAGGAGGCCTACGCCGTCGTAGCCAACGAAAAGTACGGTGCGCGATGCCATGTGCACGTTTTCAGGTGGCGGAAACCTCCAGATTATTGTCATTGTCGCGCGCGCTGTCGAGGCTGCATCAGGCCAAAGACAACCTGGCGGAAGGCCGAACGTGAAGCTGGTGCCGGACCGGCGCGGAAAAAGCGCCGCCTGTCAGTCAGGTCTTCGGCTTGAGGTACATGTAACGCACGTTGAGCGTGCGAACGTCGCGAAAGACGATGACCAGTTCGTCACCCGTGATCGGGTAGAAGCGACCGGAACGGTCGGGCAGGGTCTGTTCCTGTCCCTGGCGGCGGTCTTCGCCGATCGGGCGCCGGACGACGCTGTTCATGTGCAGGCGTGCGAGCTCGCCTTGGCGGTCGACCGTGTAATGGCGTAGCACGCCGACGTACAGATAAGTCTGGCCGGCGTGCTCGACGGTTGCAGCCACGACGACGAAGTCCGGCGGGGGCCGGTCGCCGCTGCCAATCTCGCCTTTGAACAGGTAGTGCCAGTCGCTCGCAAATCGGAAGGCGGAGAACCTGCGGTCCAGCTCGGTCGAGCGGACGAACCGCTGAGACATCCATCCCAGGACGAGTCCGAGCAGGGACGCGACGAGGAAATACGACGTCACCTGCCACGGCGAATCGATCAAGGCGCCGAGCGTGCGGTTGAAATCACCGTTATCGCCAAACTGACCGGACAGGAGCACGAAAACAGCGTGCAGGTCGGGCGGGGGCGCGTTGAAGACGCGCAGGACCGCATTCAGCGCGAGGTGGATGAGTGGCGCGATCAGCAGAGCGACGAGGCCCGCCCAGGTGATGCCGGCCTGGCCTACGGGATCGGATGTCTTGCGGCCGATGCGGCCCAGGAAACCCTGCACGGCGAGGATGCCGGGCAGGAGCAGAAGGAGCAGGGTGATAGCCGGTAGGGCGAAATTCACCGGCGGCGAAGTCTTGCGGAGATCAAGCTTCCGCGTCGGCGTCTGCGTTGACGGCAGCGCTGGCGGACACATCCAATGTTCGGGCGCCCGACTTCACTTCGAAGTGACGGCGGTCACCGCTCTCCATGATCTTGATCAGCAGGTCGTGAACGGCCCGGGGATCCTGGAGCATCTTTTCCGCCTCTTCGGACAGAGGGGCATCGTACAGGTCGACTTTCATGGAACCGTAGTATGGGAGCGCGCAGGTCCCTGCTCAAGCCTATTTCGCCGCGGTGAGAACCTTTGCGCAGACCCCGGCATCCTGGTTTCGCCGTTCCATCGCTCCTTTCGAGAGCGTGCGCCATTCCGAGTCTTCGGCGTTGCTGGCCAGGCTGACGATGGGTTCGCCCAGGGCAAACCACTTACCGGCCTCTTCGCAGCCCTTGCGCTGGGCCGCTGCCGGAAGCTGGCCGGCCCGGGCCGCGTGCAGCAGGCCGAGCCGGTAATAGTCGATTCCGAGCAATACCTTCGAATCGTTCAGGGTCGCCGCGGTGATGCCGGGCGCGTGGGACAGCACGTCGAGCGCCGCGGTGAGTTGTCTTTCCGCCGAAGCAAGTTCGCCCAGCGTCAGGAACGTGGCGCCGGCCTCGCTGTGCGCGAAGGCGGCGTCATATCGCGCGACTTCGTTTTTCGCGTCCGCCTTCAGCATTTCACGGAACACATCGACGGCCTTGAGCTGTTCGACCAGGGCCGCGCGCGGCTGCCGGAGCTGCGTGAGCGCGGCGGCCATTCCGAGCTCGGCATACGCCACGATCTTTCCCAGCCGCGTGTTATGTGGGTCGACAGCCATCATCTTCGAGACGATTTCATAGCTGCGTTGATGGGCGACGAAAGCGTCCTGATACAACTCGGTGTTGTTGAGCAGCGTTTCGCCGAGCCGCCCGTACGCCAGCGACAGGTTGCGCTGGATCACGGCGTCGTCCGGCGTCTTCGCCCGCATGCCTTCGAAGAGCGCGATGGACTGGCGAATGAACAACACGCCGTCACCCACCTGCTTCGCGCGGGCCAGCTGCCATCCGAGACTCAGCAACGCGGTGGCGACGTTCCGACGGTCTTCGATGGTTGCGCCGGGCAGGGCTGCGAGCTGCTGGGCGAGCTTGGTCGCGCGACGGGAGCTCTCGATGGCCGCATCCACATCGCCTTCGCCGCTGAGAATCTCGCTGAGCTTGCCGTGATTGCGGAGCAGGTCCCGGCGCACTTCGCGATCCTGCGAGTCGGCGGCGGCGAGCTGTTCGCGCAGGGCAAGCGCCTTGCGGTAGCTCGAGATCGCACCGGCGGTATCGCCGAGATTCGCGATCCGATAGCCGCCCTGGACGTCCGCTACTTTTTCGTACGCCGAAGCGAGCTCGCGCTGGAGCGACGATTCACCGGCCGATTCCGCTGACAGCACCGCCAGGTACTTGAGCGAATTCTCCACGAGCATCTGACGGGCCGGCGTGGATCCGGGCAGATCCTGAATCGCGCCGTGCACGTCGAACATGAACACGTTGGCGAGCTTGCGCACTTCGTCGAAGTGCCGTTGCGCGCGCTGGCGTTCGTCCCACGCGATCTCGGCCTGCCTGAGCGTCGCGAAGATGCCACCCACGAGCGTGATACCGATGATCGCGACGGCCGCGATGCCAGCCTTGTGGCGCCCCGCGAACTTGCCGAGCTGATAGAGATAGCCTGCCGAACGCGCGCTGACGGGGAATCCGTCGATGTGCCTGCGAATGTCCTCCTCGAGCTTTTCGACGGAGGAGTAGCGCCGCGCCGGATCCTTCTCCAGGGCCATGAGGATGATGTTGTCCAGATCCCCGCGCAGCGCGCGGCCGAACCCAGTGGTGTCGGTGGCCGCAGCGGTTTTCGCTGCGACGCTGGGTGGCAGCGCTTCCTGCGTCATGATCTGTGAAGCGAGATCGAATGACGACTCGCCGCGCAGTCGATGAGGCAGCGTGCCGGTAACGAGCTGATAGAGCACAACGCCGAGCGAATACACGTCGCTCGCGGTGGTGATCGGGCCGCCGCGAATCTGCTCGGGGCTCGCGTATTCCGGTGTCAGCGCCATCAGCGCGGTGAGCTTTGCGTCCAGCACGCCGAGCGGACTCGCCAGTGGCTGAAGCAGCCGGGCGATGCCGAAGTCCAGCAACTTCACCGTGCCGTTTTCGGAAACGAGCACGTTGTTGCACTTCAGGTCGCCGTGGACCATGAGGTGCTGGTGTACGTATTGAACGGCCTTGCAGAGCTGGCGGAACAGCTCGAGCCGCGCGGCAAGTCCGAGCGAATGATGACGGCAGTAGTCGTCGATGGTGCGGCCCTGGATGAAATCCATCACCAGGTACGGCAGGCCCTCTTCGGTGCTGCCGGCGTCGAGCAGGCGCGCGATGTTCGGATGATCGAGCGTGGCGAGAATCTGCGTCTCGACCTTGAAACGCTTCAGCAGCGCTTTCGTGTCGTAGCCCCGGCGCAGCACCTTGACCGCGACTTCCTTGTGGTACTCATCGACGCGTACGGCCTTGTAGACCTCGCTCATGCCGCCGCGGCCGACTTCTTCGACGATGCGGTAATCGCCGCAGCGGCGGCCAATCCAGGAGGGCGGTTCCGCGTCGGGCTTGATGCCGAGCGCCTGATGGGCGGCGGGGCGTTCGATGAAGCTGTCGTCCGATTCGTGTGAGGCGAGGAGGGACTGCACTTCGGCGCGCAGGGCCCTGTCGCTGCCGCACGCGGCTTCGAGAAAGGCATCGCGCTCGGCGGCGTCTTTTTCCAGCGCGGCGGAAAAAATATCCTTCACGCGCTCCCAGCGTCCGGCATCCATCGTCACGGCGATCACATGCCTTTCGAGAGCTCGCGCTTCAACCAGGCGCGAGCGAGCGTCCATTCCCTTTTCACGGTGGCATCGGAAATCTCGAGCGCCTGCGCGGTTTCTTCGATCGTGAGCCCGCCGAAGTAGCGCATCTCGACGATCTTCGCCTGGCGCTCGTCGAGCGCGGTCAGGCGGGTGAGCGCGGCGTCGATGGCCGTGACGTCATCGTCTGTCTCGCCGTCGATGTGAGCGGGCTCCGCGTAGGAAGCGCGTGCGGAACCGCCGGTATCTTCAGGCTCTTCCGGATTCGTGATTTCGTCGAGGCTCACTGCGGCCAGGCCGCCGCCCCGTTTCGAGGCGAGGCGCGCGCGGGCGTGGTCCACCAGAATGCGACGCATGAGGTTGGACGCAAGCCCGAAGAAATGAGCGCGACTCTGCCAGTCCACCGATTGCTGATTTACCAGCCGCACGAACGCTTCGTGCACCAGCGCTGTGCGCTGGATGGTGTGGTTGTGCCTTTCCCGGCGCAGGTGTCGCTGTGCGAGCGAGCGAAGCTCCTGATAGACGAGACCGGTGAGCTCTCCCAGTGCCGCTTCGTTGCCGCCGCGCCATTTGGCCAGCAGTTGTGTGACCGGCTGTTCTCTTTCTCTTTCACTCACGACAAGGTCCACCCACGACGTGCCCCAGAATCAATCCACAGGATTTTATTGAGCCGAATCCCAGCGTCTTTGCGCGTGTATTCAGTGTAACCCTCAAATCAAGGAGACCGCATCGTGATTCCCGCCTTCCAGACCCTGCGCGTGAGCCGCATCGTGAGTGCCGCCGGCGCCGTGGTCATGACTACCCTCATTCTGCTGGCAATTGGGCTTGGGTTTCAGGGCACCGAGGGGATTATTCTGGAGTGGCTGGGGTGAGAGGGATGAACCCTCAATCGCCGGGCGGCTAAGAGTGCTTCGACAGGGCTCGCAGAACTCTTCTTAGCCGCCGGGCGAATGACGGCTTCTTGAAAACTCCAACCTCAAGTCCGTCGCAACGCCGTTGCTACCGGCAGCCGCGCCGCCCGCAGAGCGGGCAACGATCCGCCGATGAGTCCGATGGCCAGCGCCCAGAACACACTCACCAGAACGAGCCCCGGCGTTACGGTGAGCTTGAACACGAGCCCCTGGATGTTCGCGACGTCGCCGTTGAAGAACAGCCACGCCAGGAACGTGCCGAGGAGCGCCGCCGGAATCGCCAGAACGAGCGCTTCTGCCAGCACCGAGATCATGATCGGCCCGTTGTTGAACCCGATGGCCCGCAGCGTTGCGATTTCGCGTCTGCGCGTGTCGACCGACGCATAGAGCGCATTCAGCGCGCCGAACACGGCGCCGCTCGCCATGATGGCCCCAATGAAATACGCCACGAAGTCGAGCAGCGTGTAGAGCTGGCCGAAGTTCTGCTGTTGCATCTCCGCGTCGGTACGCACGTCTACGGCGATCGACGGGTCGCTCGTCAGCGCATCCTTGAGTCGCGCGAACGATGCAGGCGACTCGAGGACCACCATCGCCTGCATGTATTCGTTGCGATTGAAGGCGGACATGAAGACGTCCGCGTCCGTGAGGATCTGGCTGTCGTTGATGCTGCCGGTGTCCCTGTAAACACCGACGATCGTCCACTCGCCTCCGCGCAAGGTGATGTGGTCGCCGATATTCATGTTCCTGTAGATGCGGCGGGAGCTCTCGCTCACCATGATTTCGCGCACGGCGGGGCGAATCCGGCGGCCTTCGATCACCTCGATGGTCGGACTCGTGAGCCTGAATCCGTCGGTGATACCGGCGAGAAAAACGGTGCCGCGGCGGCCGTCTTTCTTGAGAACGTCGACGCCGGTCGCGGCGACGGCAGAAGCGTACGGCTGTCCTTCCGGCGTGCGCTTGATACCTGGTGCGTCGAAGACTTTCAGCACGGTGGCGCGCGGCAGTGAGCTCGAGCCGACGCCGCGTGCTCCGCGGCTGACGACAGTGGCTCGA
>Ga0247774_1001885_pt1 | contig 10485 bp, 9 predicted proteins | sample UWRJL001104B6_FD_179933 | JGI IMG/M metagenome (GOLD analysis project Ga0247774, IMG submission 179933) | Plant litter microbial communities from Arlington Agricultural Research Station in Wisconsin, United States - UWRJ-L001-104B-6 | ecosystem: Environmental > Terrestrial > Plant litter >... | reverse complement strand
GGCGGCGCATCCCGGTGCACCTCTTGATAGTCAGAACCCAGCAACGGCGTGTCTGTCGCCAACTGGCACATCACCGCATCTTCGCCCACCAAACGCTCAACCAGTGCTAGCACATCCTCATCTTCATAAATACTGGGATCGGCAAAGGGAGCGTTGAAAGGAAGGGTAACATAATAACGAGCTGGGCCGCGATTGCGAAGTTTACCTTCGCGCTCGATATGATCGTGTAGCAAGGGCGCAAAAGCTTCGCGCCAAACCTTCAGTGTTGCGGTGGAAAAGTGATCGCGCAACACACAATAGCCATCGTTCAATACCGTTTGGGCGAACGATTCAATTTGTTGTTGATTATACCGTTGTTGCTTCATATTTTAATTTTTAGCATTTCATTCGGCTTTTGTGGTGGCTTAGAAAGCTAAAATTGCTGATTTTAATAAATTGTTACGGAACAGCTAACTCAGCATTTTATTCCTAAGTATTATCCCTGATTGTATTTTTTAAACCGAGGGTGCCGGTATTCGTGCTTATTTTATTCAAATTAGATGAAGCTGATTTTAATAAATTGTTGCGGAACAGCTAACTCAGCATTCTATTGCTAAGTATTATCCCTGATTGTATTTTTTAAACCGAGGGTGCCGGTATTCGTGCTTATTTTATTCAAATTAGATAAAAATGCTGATGCGCTTAACAGCGACCAGAGCTATATTAAATGCTAAGTCGCCTATCTTTAGAAGCTGCGGACCGCTTCCTGGAGAACCGGCGATTGTAATTACGCTTTCTCAGCTTTCTGGGTTCCCAAATTCACAGGACAGGCTAGGATATCTTCTAAGTAGTGTTTCACGCGGAAGAATTGAAATAGCCCCCAGGGTCGATCGAGCTTGCCTAAAACGTTTACATTATTTTCTCAAGCCCTATCTTCTGAATCTGTATTTTTGTTCTTGATGTGCGCTATTTCCTGAATACAAGCCGATCGGCGTAATTGTTATTCGGGAGTTATGCTGATTTTTTCCCCCCATCTACTCTCTTTATTTTACCTGCTGGCAGTCTATTTGCACGCATCGGGATGAGCCCAGCCGAATAGAAGATTTAATGAAGTTAACTCGTAATAAGCGTCACTTTTATCGACATGGACGAGGGTGCTGCAACCAGGCTAAGGCATGGTTTATAGCTATATCTTTCACCCCCCAGAGATAAATAAAACTTTCTGACTGACCTCCGTTAAATCCTCAAAAAGCGAATCCGTTGCCTAACTTCCTTATTCCTTTAACATCTGCTATATCATTGAGGGTTGCGGGTTCGGGATGCTAAGATCGAGCCGTACCATTTATCTATTAATATTTGCTTTCCGATCCGAAATCCTAAGTTTTGAATAACTTCTCGGGTTTCGGCGTGAGTGTGACCAGACCACAAGTGATATTCTAAAGAAAGGTTTTCCACAAATTGCCAAATCTCTGTATCTTTAAATAAGAGCCATTCTGCACCTTCGCAGTCTACTTTTGCTAAATCAACGCTGCCACCAATTCGCTCGATCGCCCTGCGAAATGATACCATCGGTATGTCGCCGCTTTCGCTAATACCAATTTTTTATGAGACCCTGTAGAATCCGATCCCCCCTAGCCCCCGGCCTCCGGGGGGGACAAGATTCCGATCTTTCGTCCCCCGTATTAAGGGGGATTTAGGGGGATCGAGATATGTGCAACTTCACATTAAATTTGTATAACGGTCGATCGGGTTTTTCCCGAGACTTCCCGAATGTCAAGGACTATTTTACCATTTCGGTCTCCTACTGCTTCCATAAAATAGGTAAAATTTGCGATTTTAGATTGATGTTTGAGGTAATTTTCTAGGTAGGGATTAGGTTCGTAGGCGTGAATTACGGCCTGGGAAACCTGTTCCTCGCAGCAATCGGAAATAAGCCGACATTGGCTCCAACATCAATCATTGTCATCAGGGATTCAGATAATTGCTCGACTCCGTAGCAGTCGTCTAAAAGCACTTCTATAAATTCTCCGTTCATCCCTTTCTCTGAAGGCACGTTTACTTGATGGCGTTTTCCTTGGACAATTAATTGTTCGGGCAATTGAAAGCTAGCAACTCTGTTAAATTTTTTCCCTAACTTTTTTGCTCTAATTTTGCGATGCACGAGTTGCTGAATTTTATGAAAAAACATAGCGAAAGTTGAGAATTTTTTAAACTTTATAATAACGTTAGCGGAGGTAAAAACCTCTCGGTACTAGCTCACATTTTGCACCGCTTGAAAACCTGGTTTCTGGCGGTGCTTTAAACATGAAACTCGAGATTTATAGTCAAAAAACTAGGCTTATTATATTGGGTAGCTCGAGGTGCCAGATATCAATACATAGAGTTAGTTTTTTGTTTATTAGAATAGTAAATTTAGAGTAAATATGCTTTAATATATGTCAAGATGCGATCCAAAACACGGGAATAAAAAATGTTAGAGTTCGATCGACTGTTCCCAACAATTGAAGAGTTAGTCATGCTGCGCTTTCCCAGCGGTGCGGAGTCGGAAATTAACCAGCGGTTGATGGAAAAATTCGCCGCCCTGGGAGTGAATGCGATCGTCGATCGCGCGGACAATGCGATCGCCCTAATTAAGGGCCGCAATCGGCAAAAGTCGATCGGCATTACCGCTCACAAAAAATATGAAATTGGCGCCCTAGAGAATGTAGGACTCCTGCAGGCTCTACTCGATAACCACTCTGAGTGGTTCCTATCCTTGAGGCAGTAGACCGGTTGCCTGAATCAAGTTAACAGAGGTTTGTGCTGGAGACGACTCTCACAAGCTTGGTTCGGCACAAGCGCTAGCCTTTTCCCCAAGCTGACAAGAACCCAATTATTAATTATTCTCAAAGGCGACATTTGTTCTCGAACAGTTTTTGCGACAGAAGCAGTAATATCAATTCCGGTTGCACCGGAATTATTGTTGACTGTTGACTGTTGACTGTTAACTGTTGAAGTCGGGGTCGAAAAACTGAATGGTAGTTGAGTATTGACTGTTGATTCGATTTGACGCCCGACGATGCTAGCGGAGTTGAGATAAAAGGACGAGCTCAATACACCAGGGTTTTAGCACCTGCTTGTACGTCCGGTGAGGCTGGCAACCACCGCCACTAACTCGGCAGCATCTACGGGTTTGGTCAAATGCATCTGAAAACCTGCTAATAGTGCCTGCCGACGATCGTCACTCCCGGCATAGGCCGTCAGCGCGATCGCGGGTAGCTTACCGCCCCGCTGCGCTTCAAGTTGCCGCAACTTGCGGATCAGGGAGTAGCCATCCTCATCCGGCATCCCAATATCGCTCACTAAAACATCGGGGCTGCGCTCCGTTGCGGTTTCAATAATGGTCAACGCCTGCTTGACCGAAGCAACAGCGATGACCTCAGCACCATTATTTTGCAGAATCGTGCTCAGCAACTCTAGCGCGTCAGCCTCGTCATCTACCACTAAGATTTGTAAGCCTTCAAGGGTGGGCGACGCCTCAACCCTCCGCTTCGCCTCCACGATCGAGTTTAATGGCTCTGGATCGCTGGGTGGTTGAGGGATAATCATCGCGGGCAGTGTGACTGTAAAGGTCGTCCCCTGTCCTATCCCTGGACTCACTACCGTTACAGTCCCGCCATGCAATTCAACTAATTGACGCACAATGGCTAACCCTAAACCCAACCCCCCATAACTGCGAGTGGTGGTGCTGTCGTGCTGGCGGAAGCGATCGAAGACAAAGGGTAGAAAGTCCGAGCTGATGCCGAGTCCAGTGTCGCTGACAGTAATTTCAGCATGAGAATTAACCCGCTGCAAACGAATCTCGACTCGCCCGTCTTTAGGCGTGAATTTGAGGGCGTTAGAAAGTAGATTCCACAAAACTTGCTGCAACCGATTGGCATCACCCAATAGCAAACCCGCTTGAGAATCGATCCGGCTTTGCAGGCGAATTGATTTTGCCTCAGCCGCCAAGCGTACAGACTCAATCGCAGATTCAATCACGGGCACGAGGTTGACTCGACGGACTTGGAGGCGCAGTTTACCCGTAATGATGCGAGAAACATCGAGGATGTCTTCGATTAGCTGGGCTTGAGACTTGGCGTTTCGCTCGATCGTCTCCAAAGCCTGCAGGACCTTATCCTGACTCAGGGTTCGCTGCCGTAACATCGCTGACCATCCTAAGATGGCGTTGAGAGGAGTTCTGAGTTCATGAGAAAGAACAGAGAGAAACTCATCCTTGGCGCGGTTGGCAGCCTCTGCCTCTGCCCGACTCATTTGTTCGCGCATCAATAATTCGTCTTTGGTGCGATTAGACGCTTCCAATTGGGCGGTGCGTTCCTGCACCCGTTGCTCTAGCTCGACATTAATCGCCTGGATACAGCGGCGACTTTCCTCTAGTTCCTGGTTTGCAAGGGCGAGTTGGGCTGGGCTTGGCGCATCGAGCGCCACTGGAATTAAGGGAATCAGTAAAAAGGTGAACGTATAGAAAGACCAAGCACCAGTCACCGCTTTGATCAGTCCTGAAACCCAGTAGAAGGGGTGCCAAAGTGTCACTACTTCCATCAGGTGGGTTGTGCCACATAAGGCAAAGATAAAAAAGAAACCCACCAGCAGCATCACCGTATGGGCAGGCAGATCCTTACGCTGATTCGTAAAGTAAACAATGGCAAACGCCACCAAGTAATAAGCGAGGGTGGTCACTACATCTGACGTTATGTGCAGCCAGACTAACCCGGGTTTCCAGAGGTAACAATGCCCGTGAGGAATGAAATTATTCGCAAAGAAGGTACTCAAGACGTCAGGCATATTAGTTTACGGCACTGTCAAGTTAATTTAGGGCTTGTCATCAATACAACCAGATGACCCCAGCAGCCAGAAGAATCGCAGGCCGGAAAGTTCACCGCCTGACGGGTGATAGGGCGTCGCGATTGCCCGGTACTGCTTGAGCTTGGCGAAAAAGTTCTCAATCAAATGACGGGCTTTGTACAATTCCGTATCGTAAATTCGCAGGGTCTTGCGGTGGTGGCGAGGTGAAATCACGGCGCTCTTCCCCTCGGCATTGAGGGGGTAAATCACACCCATATCTGGATCATAGCCCTTGTTAGCCAGCAGTGTATCCCCCACCAGTAATGGCTGCAGTTGGTCGGCTCCTTCTGGCGTCACCAACTTGTCCGGGGGCGAGGTGAAACCCCAAGGGATTGCCCAACGCATCCACGCGATCGCATGAATCTTGTTACTCAATCGCCCTTTGCTGCCTCCAATTGCTTCATTCCTACGGTCCTCAAAAAGCTCAGCAGGAAGATGTTTCTTTCAAGTGGGAAAATGCCTGAATTAAAACTAAGTGTACCGCCGGGAAATAGTGAGTAAATGTGCTTTAATATAGCGGTTCTCAAGTGTTGTGAGGTATGGGGGCGAGTCCTATGCCTATGCCCAATGCCCTGCGCGGCCCAATGCCCAATGCCCTGCGCGGCCCAATGCCCTGCGCGGCCCAATGCCCAATGCCCAATGCCCAATGCCCAATGCCCAATGCCCTATGAGCACCTCATGTTACTGAGAAAGGCTATATATGTCAAAATTCACTCCTAAAAACGAAAATCAAAAATGTTAGAGTTCGATAGCCTGTTCCAAACAATCGAAGAATTAGTAATGCTGCACTCACCCAGCGGTGCGGAATCGGAAATTAACCAGCGGTTGATGGAGAAATTCGCCGCCTTGGGAGTGAATGCTTGGCTCGATCGCGCGGACAATGCGATCGCCCTAATTAAGGGTCGCAATCCCTCCAAGTCGATCGCCATTACCGCCCACAAAGACGAAATTGGCGCCCTAGTTAAAAAAATAGGCGAGAGCGGCCGCGTGGAAGTCCGCAGATTGGGCGGCTCGTTTCCTTGGGTTTACGGCGAAGGCGTGGTGGATTTGCTCGGAGACAAGCAAACAATTAGCGGCATTCTCAGCTTCGGTTCCCGCCATGTTTCTCACGAATCTCCTCAGAAAGCTCAGCAGGAAGATGTTTCTTTAAAGTGGGAAAATGCCTGGATCGAAACTAAGTGTACCGCCGAGGAATTAGCCGAGGCCGGAATTCGACCGGGCACGCGGATGGTGGTGGGAAAGCACCGCAAGCGCCCGCTGCGGTTGAAGGATTGGATCGCGAGCTACACTCTGGACAACAAGGCTTCAGTGGCGATTTTGCTGGCTCTGGCGGAATGTTTGAAAGAGCCTGCGGTGAATGTTTATTTGGTAGCGTCGGCGAAGGAGGAGGTTGGGGCGATCGGAGCTTTGTATTTCACGCAGCGCCAGCCGTTGGACGCGCTGATCGCTTTGGAAATTTGCCCTCTGGCACCGGAATACCCGATTCTTGACGGCGAAAACCCGGTTTTGCTGGTTCAGGACGGCTACGGAGTCTACGATGAAGGATTGAACGCCCAATTGCGGGCAGCAGCCGCAGCAGCTGATGTAGAGGTGCAGTTGGCGGTAATTAGCTGTTTTGGGAGCGATGCTTCGATCGCCATGAAGTTCGGCCACGTAGCCCGCGCCGCTTGTTTGGCTTTCCCCACCCAGAACACCCACGGCTTTGAAATAGCTCATATAGGGGCGATCGGCAATTGCGCCGCCATCCTCAAAGCCTACTGTGACGAGCTTTCGGACGAGTAGAAAAAAAACTTTCGCAAAGTAGTTGACAGATTGGGAAAGATTAGTTAAGGTAATAAAGGTGCGGAACACAAGCAAACGCAACGCGCCCCCATCGTCTAGAGGCCTAGGACACATCCCTTTCACGGATGCGACGGGGATTCGAATTCCCCTGGGGGTATTGAAAATTTAAGTCTGATATCAAAGTGATATCTAGCAACTGTGGGGTGGGCATATTGTCCGCCCCTATTGCTATTAGGACTTACGGGTGGTCAGAAACCGGGTTTTTTTGCGAGAATACTGCGTCACACCCCGCAGCAACGGTAAAAACCCGGTTTCTTGGGTTTACGGGTGGTCAGAAACCGGGTTTTTGGCAATACTTGGTGACAGCCCGCAGCAACGGCAAAAACCCGGTTTCTAATGTGTGCCGTTTTCTAAGCAACCATTTCATAAGAGTGAGTCTCAATGAGAATAATTTCACAAATTGACTTCCAATAGTAGATAAAGGTCGATCGCACCTTTCACTCTCATCTCGTGTTGTCTGGTGAAACTATGGATAGGTGACGACGTGCGATCGCATGACGGGTTAATGAAGCAAGGGGCGAGCCCTATTTAACAGCTAATCAAAGGCTTTGCTGACTTGATTAGTGACAGGAGAGCGATCGCTAAAGCTTTTCACAAAACCTTGCTCAACTAGGCTTATCCTTAGATGTTGATTCAGGTACTTTACCAGCATTACGGACGTTAATAAATTTACCGAGCAGATCGAACCAAAAGGGCGCACCCATAGCTATGGCCGCAGCACTCAACAGCCAACCAACTAAAAGTTTGATGATTCCTAATAGCGAAGGCTTTCTGTTGGTGGGAAATAGCGGATTTACTTGCTTGGCCAATTGTTCATTTATAGAGACAGGCAAATTAGAAGTATCCCAGCCAAGAGGAATAGTTATATTCTCCAAACTTGTATTAATCTTCTCAAAGCATTGGTTTTGTTTCGTTAATTTTTGCGGGAAGTTTTCCATTGTTTTTGCCTTTGTCAAACACTCTTCTATCTCCTGCTTGTTATTGCTAATAATATTACTGGCAACTTGATTGATACTAGAGCGCAAAGCAGCATCTTTGTTTAATCTTTCAAGAATATGGAATGTATCAGCATTGATCGCCATTGTAACTAGCAAGCCAATAAAAAAAGCCAACCCCTTAACATTCCGATTGTAGACACCAGATGCTCGCTCCATCGACTGATCGAACCAAATTATTATCTCCTTTTCTAAAGACTTAATTCCCTTCTCACTAGCACTAGCTTCCCTTTGAGCTATTAAAGCGATAGATAAAATCCGCTTTTGTATTGCTTCGTCTAGTGTTTTATTCTCCTTGATTGATTTTACGATGTCATCAATTGTTCCTGAAGCGTTAAAATTGTACTCAGTTTGGAGAACTTCCAGCAAGGTAGCCGCAAACATTTTTGAAGAAATATAGGAAGGGCCGACAGAACGTGGGAGAAATTTTCTTTTTTTTCTTTGATTCAGAGAGCGAATCAGAGGATGATTCCACAGATCATTAGCAATTTTTTGGGCTTGTTTAGCGGACGGATCATTTGCTTCATTGTCACCAAGTAGAATTTTGATGGCTTCTTTCAATTGTTTAGCTCTCCATTCGAGAACTGTAGCAATTAATTCTTGAATGCCTGAAGTTAAAAGACTGAGAATTAAGTAAATGAAAAACAAGCCAATAGCCACATCCAACATCGCTGGGAAGTTCATAGTTTAAAACCTCTTTACAGAAGGAAAAAATTAGTATTGACAATCAAGTTGGAGAGCGATCGCATTTTGCCTTTAAAAGCAGATGCGATCGCGACTCAATATAACGCACAGACCTTTTGCCGAATTTTGTTCAGTTTTTCTCTACAGCTCTGCGATCAACTTTCTCAAGTCATTAGCACGGTTCAGCCAACCCGGCAAAAATACTTCCTGGGAAGAGTTTTCCATAACTCTCGATGGTAAGCAATTCTTCCATCGATAATATTCAAGGCTGTTTCTTTGTTATTGTTAGCTCGCAGTTCACTTTCAGTTTGCGACCCAAAAATTCCATCAACGCCAACTCCTAATGCTTCCTGTAAAAACCAAATAGCACCCGTGACACCAAACAAGACAGAAGTATCAAAATGCACTATAGCTAGAGGCAATATCGTTGAATCAGCGTGAGATGGTTTCCCATACATTTCGGAGTAGATTTCCATCACTTCGGCTTGCGACTGTATGGTTTATTTTCACCTTTATTATCTGGTGAAAATTGTGAATTTTTATGATACCCATCATAGAACAATTCTCCGGCTGGAGCGTTGACAAAAAAGTCGCCCTTGTCGTTATAACCACGAACAACCAAAATGTGATCAAAATCCGTTTAGTAGCCATGCAAGATACAACATATTTCACCAGAATCAAGAGAGCGAGTAATGCCTAAGAAACTTCGCTTGATAGTCACATTATCTCTTAACCCTAAACCTTCTAATAGCCTCCTGATTCCATCTGGAGAACCGCGATCTATGCCAAGTCTATCAAAACGTGCTTTAACCTCATCTTCGTACTGTGGGAAGGAACCTAAATCGGCAACATTAAAATACTTTAAGCACATTGCTACACTCGTAGAACCGCAGGTGGGCCAAGGTTCAATTTGGTTATCTTCTTGACAGAAATACGGAACGTTATGATTAATAGCCATAATGTACCTCCAGTAAGTACAGCTGGTTTTAAAAGCTGGTTATTAAATTGATAACCCACGCCCGATCGCCCTGTCGGTGAGAAAAAGTGAGTTACTTTTGTAAAGTTTTTATACGGTTTCCTCAAAGGCTACTGGCAAGCGGGTGAGAAGCCAGTAAACTTAAAATAATAAGTCAAGGTAGTGGCGATGAGAGGACAAGAAGCGCTGACAATAGTCGATCGGCTTTTACAAGCTGCTAACCACGGACAAAAACTTAACGATCTGCAATCTGCTGTATTTCTGGAAACTTGGGCGGAAAATTCCTACTCGGAAATAGCCCAGGAGTTAGGTTACGAATACGACTACATCAAACAAGTGGGTTCGCACTTGTGGCGAAGTCTCTCCCAAATCTTGGGCGAACCAGTCTCCAAGCGCAATATTCACGCTGTTTTGCGTCGCTACGAACAATCGCAGCAAGCTAAGCAAGATGACGGTGTAGCGATCGACTTTTCCCAGTTTGACGATCGTCAAGAGGAACGGCAAACGCTAGAAAGTTCGATGATTGAAGATCCCTATCCTTTAATTGGTATGTTTGGACTCAGTGGCATCGGTAAAGCTTTCGGCTATATTACTTTTATAATTGTTGTCGGCAGCGATGGAGATAAATTTCAGCTACCCCATCTGCCGGATTTAAACCCACACAATCCTCAAACAGTTGTGTAGCCTCGCTGAAGTTTTCCCGATTGTAGAGCATCCAGGCACTTTCAAAAACTGTTTTCGCGATCGACTTAGCCGCTCGAATTTCCGGCAGTTTGTTGTCAGGACTTTAGTCTTGTTAAGGAGGACTAAAGTCCTGACTAAGATCGCAATTCCCAATTACCAAGTATATTTATCATTCGACCATGCGATCGAGCTTTTCCTTAACCAACAAATCTAACAACGAGCGCAACAGAAACAAGCCGCCGAATCCCGAAACAGCAAAAGCTGCGATCGCCCCCGTTCGATATCCGCCCACCAGCAGCACTGCACCCGACAGAAACACAAAACCAGTTAGACAAGCAAAAATTAGAGTTTTTAGGGCTAAATTAATGCGTTTCAAGGCTCTTTCGCTCTCGATATTTCGCACTCTAATTTGCAGTTCGCCCTCTTCAATTCGCTGCTCCA
>Ga0247774_1001884_pt1 | contig 10490 bp, 11 predicted proteins | sample UWRJL001104B6_FD_179933 | JGI IMG/M metagenome (GOLD analysis project Ga0247774, IMG submission 179933) | Plant litter microbial communities from Arlington Agricultural Research Station in Wisconsin, United States - UWRJ-L001-104B-6 | ecosystem: Environmental > Terrestrial > Plant litter >... | reverse complement strand
TGCCATCGTCTGTGTCGGCCTCAACATGCGGTGTTTCTCCCACATGCATGTTATACTTGATTTGGTCGCAGGCTTTTCTCCAATGCCTAGAAAGGAGCCGAAAATCGTATCGTAGGTATTTGGAAGGCGACATAGAGCTGCTGGGTGCCAAACCATCGCTTGCGACCCTCCTAGCCAATTGGATCGGATCCCGCCCGGGTATTGCTTTCTTACCATCCGGGGCGAATCGGGGTGGACCGTCCTGGCGAGAGAATGGTTAGCTCCAGCTCTCGATCGGCCGCTCCTCGGCATCCTTAGACGTCTTTTCAATCCTTCAAAATCCCTATCGCTCGCTTCCAAGCAATGCGACCAGCGACACACATTCCCTCCTTGCCCACCATCTGTCCACCGAGGGGAATACGAAGCAAGGATTGAGTCGCTGACTCCGAGACGACCCTGGCATGGACGCCCCGACTGAGCTGCCGGGTGAATAGCGCCACCTGCCCGACAGGCAACCTGCACATGAAAGACATGTTAGTGTCTCCACCAGAAGTGGGTGGATGCACTAGCCAACAGACCATCGTCGAACTGCACCAGTTTGTATTTCAACCGATGCCCCTTTTTCCAGCCGACTCCGTTGGCACGGATCCACTCACAACAACCCCAACTACGACCCGTGAAAGATGTCACGAGATCTTCGACGACTACCCGATAGCCGCCGATTTTGTGGAAACTTGAAGCGACAATTGCTGGGCTCTTGCTCCTGCCCGATGCAGCACAGCAGCTGTGGACCAAATAAAAAAATAATCGCCGCAAATAACCACGGCACGGGCCGGGACTGGCCCAAAAAGTACTTGCATATCCGAGACAGACAGCTCTCGCTGCTGCTGTTTGGTGCCAGCATTGATGGCCTTGGCACTAAATTGAAAGAATTCCAAATAGACGACCCTCTTCCGGTGATGACTGCCGACGCCGTAGCGGTGGGTGTGACCCGCCACGGATGGGACACGCCGCAGTTGTTATCTGCACTACATGGAATGCGGTTAGTGGACGACAAAATAATGGCGCAAAGGTTGGGAGGCAGAATTGGGCACTGAAGTTGATGAAGGCGCGCCGAATCAGGGAAATGGTCCGTTCTGCCGGGTTGGTCGATTGAATGCCTAAAGCGCATAAGATCGAGACTGGACGGTCGTTATAAAGGGTGGCATCTCCCTGGAGCGCACTGCCGTAAATTTTAGCTCGGGGTCGACTTGCTGGTTGTCTCGATGTGCTGTTTTTGTTGTTGTTGAAGAGGGCCAGGGCGGTGGTCATTATATGCTAACTAGGGATGTCGCGTCTCGACTTCGCGTTTGCTCGCGGCAAAGGGAGGTCCCGCCAGCTGAAGAAGTGCGCCGCGCCAACTTCGCCTTGAGCATGAGGCCGGGTCATCATCAGGATGCGTAGAATGCACCAAGACCCCAACAACCGAGAGACGAGGGAAGAGGGTTAGCAAAAGGACAAGGTGGAAATTCGAGTTGGGGATAGGAGAAAAAACTTGATGGCAGAAGTCAGGGCCAGAATGCCACGTTGCTCGTGACTTCCGTCTGGCGGGCGGTGCTTAGGCCGGGCGGGTTGTGCCGGCGAGCTAAGCACCCCCTCTAAGTTCACTTACCCCGACATCGGTACACCTCCCCCGGATTGCGCTCGTCAAACATGACGATGGGTTATCGCGATTCCATTAGCAGGTGCCTTACACGCCGATTATCCAACCGAAGATCCTCGGGCCCGGAAACATCGATGCCAGAATGTATTGCGGCATCCTGGTTGGGATTTGTCTGCCGCCCAGAATCTACCCCTGCTGGGAGGATCGGTCGGCGCCCAAGACCACGAGCTAGCCTCTGGTTTCACCACCTTCTACGGGCCGCAGCTCCCCGCAAAACAGGTCTTCCACGGCTTCTGGCAAGCGAGCAGCGCAGCACCACTTGAGTAGCCTCCGACCGTTCCCCCGATATCGAGGAGAAATTTGTCGGGTCACTGATCGAGCCCCAGACTCCTTATTTTGATGCCACGCAGATTTTCTTTGCAGTAGATCTGGCAAGTTCCCATCGATTGAGACGTTCCTACCGTCTTCAACTGGCAACCTTGGTCTTCGGTTGGCCGCTACTAGGCGCTGCAGGCGGATGGATTCCCCCAGGAGACTAACGTGTTTCGCAAGCCCGGCATCACATTTAATTGGTGTAGTTGTCGTTCAATATCAAGTGGGCTGCAGTCTTGCGAGTAAAGCCAGCAGACAGGAGTCCCATTCCTGGCGATTCTGACTAGGAGCTTAGTTGCCCGACCAAAGAGGAGGAGTCTCAATCGGACAGCTCCTGGGGAGAATACTTACTAAGGGAGGGCAGGCCCACAATCCTTCGGGTCGTCCACGATTCCCACAAATTAACATTTTCCTCGGCAGCTTGACGGATTGACAACATACCCGAATCCAAAATTAGGTTTACCGGCACTCCTGGCGGTTTGGGGTATTTTTCTTGGCCAATTCGGTCTTGCTAGTCATTCCTATCATCCGAGGTCCCTTAGTCGCGCTCTTGCGAGTAAGTATTGCTGGAATCTACGGGTTGAAGCTAGCGTGACTGATCAGGCCAGACGCTTTTGGAATTCAAGATGCTGGAACAACGATCCATCATTATCGTGGAATATCCCCCAAAGCCAAAGCCAAAGCCAAAGCCAAAGCCAAAGCCATCGAAATAGGATAGGAAGTAGAACGAATCCGCTTCATGGTCCCCTCATGGAGGATGGAGGTGTCCTCTCCCAAAGATATCGGAGTATTTGGGCCGAACACTTGTAGGCTTGTGCTCCGCACATCACATAAGCACCATTTCGTGGCACTGATATTTCTTCTGCATTGCGATGTTTGGCCTCAGGCGACTAATGGTGTAAGGCAGGTATTCGACATTCAGCCACAAGTTTCGGATCTACTCTTGTTGTGATTTATTATGTTATGATTGCCGTTGATGGCCTGGGAAGCGGAGGCGGAACGTCGTAGCTTCACATTTCTGTATCTAGCCAAGCATTTCTAAATATTTTATCATTGGCTGGAGAATTAGAATTACACGGCTGCGGCTCGTTTTAAACGCCATTTCATCACCACCATCGGTCGTCGACCGGAAAGCCCCTGAGTTATCCGTGATACATATTTCCGATAGTCGCATATACACCAGCACCGCAATACCTTTAGTAGCTGCGCCTCGCCGCATATGCCTTCTCCCTTTCGTATGCGTACCTTCTCTTCTGCTCATGCGGTTGCCTGGTCCGGTCGCCAGGCCGCGGCAGAACGGCAGCCGAGCGTCTGATGCTGTCCCACCCCAAAGTGCATACCTGCCGCACCGATGGAGTCTCCACGCTGACGTGCATCGAACTCGCATGGAGTAGGGGCGTGGATTAGACATTATGGTCTTGGCGAGAAGTCTTCGTTCACCCTTTTCCATTCCGATTGTTTCTGCAAGGCTAGCGGGGCTTGGGCAGGACAATGTGCGCGTGTGACCTTCCGAGTAGCAACCATTGGGCGATTCGGCAGTGATAATGGCGTTGGTACGTCGACAATTCTCCCAGGCCGAGAAAGTCTCTGGAATCAAAGCAAGGTGCATGTTTTATGGTGTGGGGTCGCGAGCGAGCGGCCACCTTTCCAACATTGTCATTGGAACCTTCGGCGAAATCGAGACCCGTGATGGTTGCCGTACGAGGTAGCCATGGAATAATTGGCGGTAGGGCAGGATAGAGGCAATGTGCAAGGAGAAATTCGTGGAGTCGTAGTAACGATTGAGGCTTCGTTGGGCAGACTTCAGTAATCTGGAGCCCACGGGGAAGTCGAAAGGATCGAGATTCTGTAACTATATGTATGACCGTAGTTCCTTATATTCCAGTTAACCTAAAACAAGAGACTTCCAAGAGAGTCCAACGCCAATTGGAAATTCATACCATATCGTTTGTGCCGGCTTCTGTAACGCGCGACAAAAGAACCATGCAAGCCAGCCCCTCGTCACCCGCAAGCCTCGGCTTGCCAACCTCACAGCCCACTGTCGAGGATTCCGAAAGGCAGAGGATATCGAGAATCTCCTTTTCCGACGGTGAGAAAGGGCATCAATCCGTCGCATATGTGCCGGGGTTTGAACGTTGACTGATGGTCTTCAATTAGATATGTGGCCAGAGGTTGACTTAGAGACAGGTAGTAGACGAGACTTTACCCTTGATTTGTCTTTTATCCTGTATTTTCTGACGGAAGCTGTAGCTTGTGGACCTCTAGCGTCTGCGAAGCTTAAGGATGCCGATTGGGGTCAGGCGAACTACCGACTCTACGGAGCGTTTAGCGCTCTACACCTGAACCGTCTGGGCTCCCAGATTTCCGAAATAGAGCGAGAGATTAGGCATCTCTATTTCGAAGCGAAGCAGGCTGGCTCTAAAGATGTTCCCGAAGCGCTCAACGACAAGATCAATCAGCTCATGGACGCAAGCTTGCCAAAAATATTGACTTACAGTACTCTCCCCGTTCCCCCGCAACCGATGGCGGTCGTCACATGATTTCTCGCGTCTGGAATCATGCTAATCCTCAATTTTCCATAGAAAAGTTGATGATACTTCATAGCAAGACTGTAGCCCTGGAAGAGCCCAGCAAGAGACACCTCAATTATCAACGCCGGTTCGAGGAGGCAAGGATTCTCGCTGCAGGTGTTCTGGGCGACTTTTCTGAAGATCTCCCAGTCGACGAGTTCCGTTCACTGGTTCGCCGTGATCCATGGCTAACCTGGGGAGATACCGTAGGTCAGATCATCCATGCACTGACGAAGGTTTTTGTAAGTAAAAAAACAACCATATCCCATGACTCACTGTGAAATCCCTGCGAGGACCGCACTAGTAACACTTCTTTTATCGGGCCGCCACAGAAAAGGAGAGACTCCAAAGTCCAGAGAAAGAGCGAGGTCTGCGACGGCGTATTGGTGACCCAGATCAGCCGACATAAGGTAAACCCTTACGTCTTCGTCCTCCTGACTCTAATCTTGGTCCTTCTCTTCCTAGCACCCATCCCTATTGCCCTCTTCAGAGTATTGTCAGTTCCATCCACGCTTGTGCTCTTGATGGCGATAGAGATTATGTTCACGATGTTTTTCATCGCGAGCTTCCCACATAACTTTGATGCGTTGCTGGTTGTTTCGATTGCGTATGGAGGTTTAATGTGGAGCAGCACAAGCAACTGGGTGTCTCTCGGCTGAAGGGACAAGCAAGCGGTCGTATTGTCTTCTTGGCTTCGTTTCGGGGTGTCTGGTTGTCAGCGTCGAGGTGGTTGAGACATGGGACGTTTTGATCGATCGCTACGTGATGTCTTTAGGATTATCTCTTCCGGATCAAGACTGCCAAAACGCTATTGAAAGGAATGCTTCAGAATAAATCACTTACTCCTATTGCCGTCAGCTGATACTGAGGAGAAGTTGTGAACCCTGCTTGAAGTGGGATGCGAGGGCGAGAGATCAAGTCCGTCACGGTGACTGACGAGAAGGAGAAACGATCAATAAGTTCTTGAAAGAATTGAAAGAGGTAAGTGACTTCAAGGGCAATCAGGAGAGACCAGCTGCAGACAAGGCCAGGAACGGAGGGCGGCGGCGGCGGATAAACATTGTCGCGCACCCCCCCCTAATCCAGATTCCCACAGCGACTTTTCCAACTCAGCGTACAATGCTTTTCTGGGCATATGCAGCTCTTCTAGGACGTTAGAAAGCCCTAGAATGGGGAGGGATTTCGCAATTTCATCATCTGGCTTGTCATGTTTCCGTAGAACGCAGGTGTGTTCCCAAGCGATTGCGAGCAAAACCTAGCGCACCTATCTGTATCCGTACCTCTGTAGACATTGCAGTGTCCGCACCGTGATTGAGACAGCCTAAACCCCCGTTTCTTTAACCCGCCCCCTTAATTTAGCAACATTTCTTTACACAATGTTGCAAGAGCATTTTGCTGATGCGACGCACCAAGGCTAACGGCAAGACAATCAACACCGGCCCAGTAGCACGAGAGTATGAACTCATCGAAAGTCCGTGCAACACTCATCGTAATTAGCCCGGCACCGGCCGTCCTGTTTTTTCTCGATGTTCCGACACCGGCTCGGTGAGGCAACTGAGGCTGGAGCCCATCTCGGGCGACCCATTTTGCGACCCATCCGCCTCGTTCAAACTTTTCCTTCTGGCCCCTTTGTTCGGTCCAGCAACTTGAATCAAAATGCGCTTCAGGGTACTGCCGTCGGACGCTCAATAGTTTCAGCGCATGGTGCAACGGATTGCCCCCAGGATGGACGACTGTCACTAAGCGGCGAGGACGATGTACGGCCTCAGGTCGAGACCGGAGATCACCAGTGGAAAGTGCAGTTTCACCAGTCCGTCACAGAACACGTCAGGATGTAGACGGAGTTGACGTCCACCTCCCCTGACGCGACCTATTTGCGCGTTCGCGTTCTTGCTGCTCATCACTGCAGTTGCAAGATGAGGGAAGTCTTCTCAACACAGACCAGGTCTCATATTCGGCCCAATCACCCCGCCAGATTTCACGATTGCGTGGTTGCGGGGAAATAGAATGCACCAGAAGATCCGCTCAAACTAGTAAGTACGTGCTAAAAAAAAAATATAGGTCTTCAAAGACGGCCGACCGCTTGGCAGGTAGAGTGTACCAAGGGGGCCTCAACCGACAAACACCGAGGGAGCCAAGTAGCAGTTTTATAGTTTGAGGACCCCAGGGTCGGCCACCCAAATTATCGTGATGCGATGTGCCGAAAGAATTCCATCCGCTATCCTACTTCTTTTCGCAAGTTTTACTCCCCTGAGCCATGGACGATTCGGGCGGGGCGCATAGAGAACTCCGCAATGAAGTATTCGTTGTTGTACAGGTACGAAGGTACATCGCACTACGTCCTCGTGCGTAACAGCCGCCAAATTCTGCACAGGGGTCAATCTTGATATTAGCCCCTTTGTACCCTGTAGGGTAGGTGCAAGAACCGGTGAGGGCGCTTGGCACACTTGACGGAGCCGCCGCAAGGCGTCAAGTTCTCCCACGCTGGCGGAGCACATTCGGTTGTCAGTGGCCATTGTGCCGCGCCAAATCCCAAAACAAAACATCGCGCTTGTCTCGACCAAAACCGGTGTCGGAATATTAACCCTGGGGTGCGGATAACATTGCCTCGGTGAGTCGACCGAGCTATCATCACCCCTCACCATCTCCTCTCTAATTTAGGAAAGAATGATGAGTTAGGTCTCAGGAAGGGATCAAGGAGGTGAACGGGCTGGAGATTGCAAGACTTAATTGACGCGTCTTCTAACAGCATGTCGTCGTGTGGATCGAGATGACTCGCTAGCACTGGGGCTCTACATCGAACTGAATTGACAACAAATTCAACCATGGGAGCAACTTGTCCCTGCGGCTCTGACACCGAAATTAGAGGAACGGACATGCCTGCCCATACGCGAACATCAAAACACCCCCAGCCAGAAGAATAGTTTCTTTCGGATTGCAAGTCTATTAGGCTCAGTGTTTTTACCTCGGAGCTATAATGCCAAAAAGCAAACGCCAATAGCCAAGACTCCTGGGCGGGCTGAATCCTCGCTTACTGCGCCTGACAGTCTATACGTGCAAATATAGGGAGCGAGGAAGGCTTCTTGTGAAGGCTTCTTGAGCGGGAATCAACTGGAGGAATCTGTGAGCCCAATCTTCCTTCGCGAGAATGGCTCAGCCCACTCAGTGCATGCCCGAGAAATATCCACTCGCAGGATAGTAGACTAGCACCTCTATATAGGTAGAACTTGCAACCGACGCAAGGCTCCAAGGATGTTGGGGATTCTCGTTAATTGGCGTGGTTGGTGACACCTAGCCAACCTGTGCCCCGTGCTATCTCGTACCCTACCAAATTTGGAAGGAACTCGTCAGATTCCAGCCCGCAGGAGAAAATTTTCCGAGGTACTTCATTACCTAATGTTTTAATTTTTTCGATTGGCAAATCTTGGTCTTTGTCCCATTGGCCCATCACAGGAGTGCCGGGAGTATCTACGGGAACCTACCCTAGCTAGTGGACGTTGCATGCGCTTTATTGCCTCCCTCTTCTCACTTTCACCCCCTATGTTATCCAAATGCCTAACAAGGAACACTTGGTGTTAAGCAATAATCACGTAGAAAGAACATCCCGTTCTATTCCCTTGTCCACGACTGCAGAGTGAAAGGGAAAGAAACAGAGTTTGAAGGAAAAGCGGAGAGAGACGCATGGATATGAGTGTATTGTCGCTGGGCGGGTATTTGAGAGGGTAACACCGCGAGAACTGCCAATTTTCTTGTCGATTGCTTGTCCGAACGAGTTGGTTACTACCGCCACATATGTAGTCTAGGCTTTCTTTCGCTATCACTGGACTGTCATTTGTCCACGGCAAACGGCTGACCCGTGCCTCTCGTCGGCGAGGACGAACCTGAAAGACGACTGACCAGGGTCGCTGGAAGTGAGGTCCTCGCCCGACCGACGACTTTGGTCCCTGCAGAGCAAGTGGCACACCAATCTAGTCAAGGGCAGAACCAAGCGTTAAGATATTCTTGTGCATGCGTAAAAAGTCATTTGCCCAAATCATGCGGGACGGGACGGGACAGGCGCCGGTTCAAATTTGCTGACTCTTCTAGCATGTGTGAACCTGAAGAAATGATGTGGCGCGGAAGGGTAGAGTATAGAATATGTGGAACGGATTCTGCCTCAGGAACCTAAAGCTTCGGCCCCAGCCTCCTATTTTCCACTCTGCCCTGTTGACCGAAATTCAACATCTACTTTCTCTAATTGTACCTAGATGCGAACCGACAGTATTTGAGGCATTCTTTTCTCTAACCATGTGGCTCTGCGCCAAGCCGGTTTGCCCCCTGGATGGCCCTTGATCAGTAGCCCGGCCGCTCACATGATCGCCATTGGAAGTGGAGGTCTGAGTGTTCACCACCAACCAACGAGATAGGATAGATTCGATGTAGCACATTGGCCAGTGCCAAGCAAGTAGGTACGTGGCGCGAAGGCCGTTCTAGCCGTCGATTGACTGACTCAGTGTCACCATGGAGGTGAACCCGGCTTGAGGGTCTCTCCATCTGAGTTGGCGTTGATATGGGTTATCACCATCGGTAGGCGCTGCCATACAATACTTCTATCGCCTCTGTACTACATTAAACTACCTGGGTTGTTCAGGAATTTCAGTCTAGTTTTAACTATGCCTAGGGAGTGCCCATACAAGGAGAGGCTGAGAATGCCCCTGTTCCTTGTGCGTTTAGACTCTTCCTGAAAGGTAAACGCCGGCTGAGACGTTACTTTCTTGCCTGGGTTCTAGTGGTGACGACCATCCATTCCCCACACCAGGCCTTACAGGAATGGACAATATACAGAGGCATGTAGGTGGGTAGTATTATCCACCTGTGGTATGCGGTGGTTCCTAGCTAGGATGTCTCGGACCGGGAAAGGCTTGATTAACCTGACGACTCGGGCCGCAAAGTCGCGCGAGGAGTCGGTACCGGAGATCCTAGCCGGCGCGGAGCTTCAATATTTGGTGAATCTGCGAACACAAGAAATTGAGAAGAGTATACTTTCGTAGCATTTGCTAAAGGTAGTAGCCAACCGTTTATGGCGTCCTGGTCGGCCTTAGCGTCCCGAAAAAGGGCGGTCCGAACACAGCGCGACGACGTAATTCAGGGATGAAACCCCTGCCTCGGGACGGGCCCATCTTCCTCACCGCTCCTACGGACCCATAGTCGGCGGTGCCCGAGTCCGAAGGTGGAAAGGATGGGAATCCACGCCGTATCCGGTCGGGACCGGCATATTGGCGGCGTGGCCCCCCCAATGCACGACACCTCAAAAGATAACCCGAGAATCTTTGTTGCAACGTCACAAGCTCGATCGTGAAGTGCAAAATGCAAAATTCGTCATGTCCTCGTACCAGTTATCGTTCTGGATTTCACAGTTTCTATTATATTACTAAATTTCCTTGATTGTGCCTGGCATGCAGCAGAGAGGCATCGTCGGGTATTCCGCGGGACCAGTCTAAAAATTATACATCCTTATTATAGCTTGTACTGGCTAGGATACTTTTAACCTACTAGCATTTTGTGCCAGAAGATTTATTCCGTTACCAGTGGCTTCCCCTATGGCGAAGGAGCCCTCCCTCTGCGACGAAGCAACTGGCCGCCCTGCCCACTCCTAAGTTGGGAGCCCACTAGAACACAAGGAGCCAATCTTGGCTTTCAAGCAGGGGTAGCGACGTCTTGACCATGACAACAACGCGAAATTTGAAGACAACAGCTGGGATATAAGGGCCTCCCAAATTCTGTCCTCAGTGTTGCAGATTTCATACCAAGGCATGTACTTCGTACTCTAACAATTTTCATTAATTGCAGCTTGATTCTAATCGCCAGAAGTTCCATGTGGCCTTAGTGTCTTGAAAGATTTAGGTAGATTCTCCAGCTTCAATTCATAACGCTATAGTCCGGCAGCG
>Ga0247774_1001883_pt1 | contig 10495 bp, 10 predicted proteins | sample UWRJL001104B6_FD_179933 | JGI IMG/M metagenome (GOLD analysis project Ga0247774, IMG submission 179933) | Plant litter microbial communities from Arlington Agricultural Research Station in Wisconsin, United States - UWRJ-L001-104B-6 | ecosystem: Environmental > Terrestrial > Plant litter >... | reverse complement strand
ACTTTGCCTCTAGCACTGCCATCTGATCGATACTCCAGCGAGGGAAGATGTGCAGATTTGGGCTATCTTGTTTGCGGAATCCCCGTTTCGTCAATTCCTGTTTTAGCGACTGTTTGGAGGCATCGGGCGTTATCAGCAATACCTTGCCTTGCTTAGTTTCTTGCCCCAAAAAGCGAGATTCTCCTGTAGCCACTGAAAACGCCAAATCAATCGCCAGTTTACTTTTGCCGACTTTTGGCAATGCACACAGCAGCACTGTTTCTCCAACTGGAAGCAAACCAGGAACGAGCCAGTCCATCGCTTCTGACTCAGAATCAAATACCTCCTCAAACGTTAAATCCTCTACTTGTGGAGCTTGTGTCCGCTGTTTCATTAGCGCCATCGCTTCCTTAATCGTCCCCGCACCCATGCTGTACTTTGGTGCTAGCAGGGCAATTTGGCGGCATCGCTCTACAGGGTCTTCCATTTGCAGCAAACTCAGTAATTCAAGCTTGAATCGTTCTGCATCCATATCTCGCTTAAGCGGCTTAATGATTTTATGCTCCCAAGCATAATCGCCCATTCCCGTCTTCTGTCGCACTTCTTCCAGCTTGATATTGGTGGTGAGCTCATCACGCTCTGAGCGCAAAATTTCTCTTGCTTCCTCTGCTGCCTCTCGCATAGATAACTTTGTTTTGGATTTGGCGGGTAGGTTGTCGTCTGATTCTTGCTCAAAACTGTTTTGTAGATCTGCTGGCGGATTCTGACTCTGCGAATCAATTTCTGCACTCAAGCGCTTTAAAAATTCATCCGGCCCGAGCGCTTCTAAAATCTCTTTGATATCCCCCTTTTCTGGGATGTCAGGATAAATGACGCGCGGGTCGATGACCATGCAGGGAAATTTGATATGGCGCGCAACCAGCCAAACTCCTTTGCCCTTCTTGATGCCCGTGTCATCGTTATCGCGCAGCTTTGCGATGCTGACATTTTTGCCCGTCGCTCGCAGTGCTTCTAGCATTCTCTGAGTTTCTAGGTCGCTCCACTCGGAACCTTGCAGAGTTAGACCTGCAATACCAATGCTTCGCGCAATGTCTACGTTGTGTTCTCCCTCAGGCATCAGGATTATGATTGGTTCGGCGTCGGGTACAGTTTTTAGAAGTTCAATAACTTCGTCCATCCGATAAGCCGACCAAGGAGCATCGCCCTTAGTCCAAACTTTCTTGCCGTCGGGGTCTATATGAAACTGGCTGTATGTTTTGTTGCGTCCCTTTGGATTAGTTGCGTCCGGCCATTCGTACCGCACAACTTTTTGAGTAGGGCTGTATTCGTAGGTAGTTTGTACAGCGTTGTGTGGGACACGTTTCGGGGCATCCTTTGCCAGTTGCTCTGGTTGTGGCGATTGTCCGGGTGCGGGCAACCTGAGAAGTTTTGCACCGCTCGGAATTGGTGTTGGCTGATATTTTTTCTTTTGAGTCCTCAATTTTCTCGCTGTCGGCTGGATGCTCTCAGTCTTTTCCTTTTCCTTGAAGACGTACACGCCACACCGACCGTCAGAGCTTGGCTTGTCAAAGTGCCACAGGTCGGGCTGCTGAGTTTTTGTGTGGTCAAAATTCTGATGACAGAGAACCATTTTCCCGTCACGGCTGATACGGCAGTCGCTGTCCTTAGTGCGTCCGCAGACCGGGCAAGGGTTGGTCTTGGATGAAGTGGAAAAATCCGATCCGAATTTCCCCCCAGTGGGGTAGGATGTGTTCATATTAAGGTTCTCACCGCCTGGTGAGTGTGAATCCAAAAGCCGCTGCATCCGACTTGCAATCTAGAGCAGCGGTTTTTTGGCGTTTATAGTTATTGTGAAAAGCTTAAAACAGAACCAGACGAATTCAATGGGTGATTTTTGTTGTTCCCCTTCCCATTGTCCGTTCCGGGGGACTCCATCAAGGGTTCGATAAATTCTACTCGGTAAGCTTTCAGGCTCGTCACAGCTTCTTCGTTACTTTCGAGAGTCTCTAGCTCGCCTGAAAGCTAACCTCGTCACGAATTTCTCTTTTCCCCCTTGACTGAGCCTCCCCCCTCCACTGGTTGAAGAAGTGGGGAACACCAAAAAATATCAATCTTGCTACCAGTAGTTTTATTTCTCCTAAGAATGTTTTTCCTCTATCTTCCTAGAATTTCACCGACTGTTTGACCTAGTTTTTTGGGGTGAATTTTTGAAATTTGATAATATATCATGTTTTGTGTTTTTTTTGGGTGATTACCGGGTATCACTCGACCCGGTTGCCTGCGGCGCCATAAATCTAAAGTGCGCGGCCGGGGGGGGAAAGGCCACAGCTCGGCTAACCCCCCCCGGCCCACGATTTCATCCTCCTTCTTCTACTAAGCGTTTATACTCGGCTTCAGCAGCTTTATATTTTGGGCTGCCACCTTTGGACACTCCCCACACTTCGAGGATTATCTTGGCTTTGCCCCAGCCTTTTGCCTTCAATTGCAGCGCTCGTTCAGCACGTTCTAATTCCCCATTCTCGGAGCCGTTCTGTTCGGCTTGGGCTAGTTGTGTTTGAGCGATCGGTTCTGATTCGCCTTCACCGTCATAAGTCAGTGCTAGAGAGCGTTCTAAGTGTTCGCGCGGGTTCAAAATCTGTTCTGCTTCCTGTTGCCGCTGCTGCTGCGAGATGTAGGCAGAGGTCGCTATCTCGTCAACCACATCGGCAGTTATGGCTCGGGTTTTGATTTCCTCGATTTCGTTTTGCTCAGCTTGCTCGCGGGCTATGTTACCAGCAGTCACAGCGCAAGCAATCGCAGCAGTCAAGCTCACCCCTTGCAGTGCTTTGTGAATGTCTAGTGTTTTGTCTAGTCCTGCTGGGGCTAACCACAACATCACAGAGGAGGCGCTCAACACAAACAGTTTTAAGTGCATAGGAATACCCCCAGCCCAACTATAAACATCGCCCCAGTGGCTATTAAATACGCCTGTAAGTCAGCTACGGTAATTTTGAGGGCAGAACTCAGGGAAAAATCTAGAAGCCAGCTTAAGCTCCATATAATGGCTGTGACTGCTAGTAAACACAGAACTGCTCTAAATGCGTAAGGATGCAAACTCGCCACCCACCCCAGGAGTGAGAAAGCGATGCACCCAGCGACAAAATAGTTTGCCAGATGAATCGCTCGCATTAGTTCGCCCCTCCTGTCAGCTTGGCTTTAATGGCATCAATCCGAGTCCTGGCGTCGGAGTCTGCTTTGTCAATCCCTAAACCCAGTCGAGCATAACCGGGGCGCATGGAGTGCAGTTTCTTAGCTAAGCCAGCATCGGAGCGCTTTTTGCCCAGCTCATTTTCAGCGACTGCACCTTCATATTTCCGATGTTCCTTGTGCACAGTTTTGTCGGCTGCTTCAATTTTGGTCAAAGCTTTGTAAGCGCGTTTAGATTGCCTCGCGCCGTCAGTTTTCTCCTTTGCTAAACCTTTCATAGCGTCCGCTTCTTCTTTGGTAAAGTAGCGCGGGTCTGGCACGACGGGAACCGAGCGGATGCTTGAAAAATTACCGGGAGTTTTTGGGGTAATTACAAGGGCGTCGGTTTGTGCCAAAACTTTTGATTTATCGATCGCGTGGTTGCCGTCGTTGCTAGCGTTAATTTTTCCAGCAGCAGTTTGACCGCCGCCAAATAGACGCAGTTGTAAGCTCATAGTTTTGTCCCGATTTGAATGTTGATGCGAACTGGCGGAAATAGATTTAGAGGATTGATTTGCCGCCACATAGACATAGCCAGCACAAAGACGGCTGCCGATGCGAGTACGAGTGCAATCAGTTGACCAAAATCAACCCAGCCTAAAAAATTGGTTGAGTTCTGAGGAGTAAAATTGCACACCGGGAAGGAGGCATCGTTAGTCCAATCACTTGTGTCAAGCGATTGAGCTTTGCTGTCTACAACCCTGTCGAAAGTGTCTACAGAGTGCAGAGGGATGCCGTAAGTTTCCAGCAGCGCTTCCCATGTAGCAGTTTTGCTGAGTTTGCCAAACTGTTTGGCGTCTTCGTTGGTAAATCCTTGTTCAATCGCCAGGGCTTTGAGTCGATCAATACGGCGGTAGTTGGTGACTGTTTGAGACATAAAACTATCTCCACAAAGAAATATGGGATACTCTGTCGAACCAGTCCTGCCTTTCTACATAAAAACTGCCGCGGGGTGGGGGGAATTCACCTTCATAAGTAAACAACCTCGCCCACGCCTCGAAACAAGTTTGGCGGCCGAAATGCTGAATGTAAGGATACAATTTCCGCTCTTTGGCGAATGCCAAACATTCAAGCAGCCTTTGTTCTTCAATCCTTTCGCACTCAATTTCAACGTGTTGGCTGGAGGTATAGTGCCAATCTGCTGGGGTGGATTCGTGCAACTTTTCAGCTAACACGTAATCCCAGAAAGCATTCACCGTCGCTGCTACGGCGGGTACAGGACGTAAACACAAGCATAAGTTCAAAACCGCTCGCGGAGGCAGCAAAACAAAGCCCTGCTGTATTCCAGCCGTGTGTCCCATTTCACGAGCGGACTCCAACGCAGCGCCGCGCAATACCAACATCCCGCTTTCAAACAGCCCCCCCGCATAAGTATTTTTTTTGCGAATGTGGTGTTCAAGCCCGGATACATTTAAGCCGTAATAGTTTGCCGCTGCACTTAGCGACATTACGGGCAATCCGAAATATTCGCGCCATTGATGCTCGGAAACTGCTGTGTCAGGCGATTCAAATCGGCAAGCAGCCGATGCTCTGGAAAGTATTTCCATTGCCGTGCCGTGCCTGATGCGATCGAAAACGTAGACCTTAGCGGCGTGATTTTGAAAAAGCGATCCGCGCGTCAAGAATTGCGATCGTCTCTTAGGACAATCGTTTCTATGTGACATAATTTTTAGGCTCCAATCGTTCCTAGACAACGTGTTGGGGAAGTCGTGACCTGGCTAGCGGAGTCAACGCTGGTCAGTCGCGCAACAAATCTTCCTCAATTACCCACGATCGCAGGTTCCTGGCGATTTTGTCAACCTGCAATTGTTAAGATTTTGACCAGAAAAGCCCGGGAATGAGCCGGGGTTTATTCCTAGTCACTGGGATGTGTCGTCTCAGGACTCCTCCATAATCTCTAAAATTGCCTCAATGTCGGCAAGTGACACCGGGGATTCTTTGCGCTTGGTTCAGAGCTGGCTAAAAATTGTGGCCGCGTCGCGTGTTAATTTCCTGGAAAGTGTGGCCGCCGGAGCAGAATTTTGCTTTAGCGGGCAAAAGTTCCGCCTCAGTCTTCTCCCGATCGGCACGCTCTATCCCAAATTGCAGAGTTTATCTAACGCCTGGCTAAGTTACCCAAGACAATATGCAACCGCTTTAGGTAACCGCTTATGGAAATGGTATGTAACCGCTCTGTCTACACTTTGTCTACACTTTGTCTAGCACTTGTCTACACCGTTTATGGAAATGGTAGGTAACCGCTTTATACAACCTGGCTAAGTTACCTAAGACAATATGCAACCGCTTTAGGTAACCGTTTATGGAAGTGGTAGGTAACCGCTTTATACAACCTGGCTAAGTTACCTAAGACAATATGCAACCGCTTTAGGTAACCGTTTATGGAAGTGGTAGGTAACCGCTTTATACAACCTGGCTAAGTTACCTAAGACAATATGCAACCGCTTTAGATAACCGCTTATGGAAATGGTATGTAACCGCTTATGGAAATGGTATGTAACCGCTTATGGAAATAGTATGTAACCGCTTATGGAAATGGTATGCAAGCAGTTCTCGTGATTTATGGAACTGCTTTGAGAACCTTTAACCTTTGCTGCCACATCAGGATATTGCTGTATTCTGACTTGGTTTTAGAATACTCCTACATGGAATATGGTCGCGAAATCAGATTTCAAACTACAATCTAGGGATACCTTTTACTTTCTAAGCATTGGTTGTATCAAATTTAGTTTCAAAAACTTATGATGATGGTCGATACAAACCTGCTTCATGTAGTCGCTCTAATGATATTTTTGCACGTTCTTCCATTGGTAGCATAGGGGAACGGATATATAAATTGACAAGCTCCTGAACCTCTAAATTTCCAATATTTTTTAAATTCATTGTTCTAGGTTCTAACAGCTTCCAATTATGAGATGCAGTATTTTTTTCCGGTGGAAAAACCTCTTCAAAATTTCTATTTCCCCATTCACTAGCTCGGAATACAATACTACTAGAAAACATTTCCTCAGTTTCAGGTCTCACTGCTGTGCATCGATTGGCAAAAGTGACAGGAGTTCCAAATACAGAGCAACTGTATTTGAGAGGTGTACCTACATATCCAACGGTGACAAGTCCACTAGCAATTCCTATATGAGGACAGAAATCAAGAAAATCATTATCGCACATCCCTCTAGCTGCTTGTACTGCCTCTTGAAAGGGATCGTTAGAACCAAATTCTTTAGAGAAAACAATCATGATCTCATCACCTATATACTTGTCAACAATTCCATAAGTTTCTTGAAGAGCTTCAGCCGTAATCCAGGCAAAAAAATTGTTGACAAAAATTAATATTTCTGTTGGAGACAGGTTTAAGGTTCTTGCTGAAAAATAGGAGATATCAGAATATAGGATGGTAGCTTCTATTTCCCTACCTTTTACAGAGAAAGTGGCACCCCATCCATCGTTGATTTGACCATCCACTGTAAGAGGATTAGATATTAGATAATCTTCCAAAGAGTTATAACGATCAGAAGCCATATTTTACACGTCCAGGTTTAATGATTAGGTACTTCAAAAATTTTGAGCTTTATGCGTCTAAGCAACATTACCTTATGTTAAAATTTATACCTTTCGATATATTAAAATAGTGATTACCAGTGAAATAAGAACAGTAAAAATTGAAAGGATTAGCAACCATAAAGCTCTTCTAAAAAACCTAAATTTTGTTGATGCTATCTCTGAATTGATAGTAATTTGACTTGCTATATCTAAATCTTCCTTTTTATAAGGTTTCTGTACTTTACCTCCACAATATAATCGATTTATCGCCTCTAATAAATCATCAGGCTGATATTTATTAAGGTTATTAAAAAAATAAAAATTATCACTATCTTTAAGTAAGGATTTAGATTTTTTATTTGCTCTTGACCCAACAAAATGCTCTATATCAGTCTTGGGAAGAAAAGATAAAGAGCAAATTAGCGAACTGATACATAGTAAAAATATTGAAAATAATAGACCATACCGAAAAAAGTTTGGTATAGTTGATGCTGTACTGAGATAAGTGATAATAGCAGTATTTGCACCACTGCAAAATGCCAATAAAACTGCATTTTTCGCTTCAGCAAACTTGAGCCAATCGTTGACTATTTGTAAAATACAGAGGAGTTTCTCGGTCATTATTATAAAACCAGAAATAGAGCTTATTTTAACTGTCTAATTCTCTTAAAGTTGAGCAGAAAGATTTACCATGTTTTTCACACCAATTACTCTTTAGACTATAAGCAGTATCAAAATCAAACCGACTATCATTTGAAACATCCTCCTTTTTCCAAAGTTCAGCCTTCTCGCCATTTGGACAGCCGCAAGAGTACCTAGCTTTTTCGTCTTTAAGATTCAAGAAAAATCTCTCTGAAACCCAAAGTTTATTAGCTGTAGAAAGACTAGCTAATTTCGCTGCCATATTCACAGGTTTTCCCGCCCAAACCTCATTTTGTCTATCTGTTCTACTCTGATAACTTTTTAAACCAAATTTGCGAACCAAAACAGTCTTCTGGTCAATTCCAAAGTGACCACCAATATCCTGATCAGTAAGCTTTTTAACTTGTGGTGTAAAATGCTCATAAACAAATGTTTTGAATGAAATAGTTGCAGCGAGGGCTGAATAAGATTGATTTCTATTAAATAGGCTAAAAACTCCATCTCCCTTAATATCAATATATGCTGCTTTAAACTCATGGAAGATTCGGATGGCTGTTTCTGTGAAAAGTCTGTAAGCTTTTGCAGTGGTTCTATCATGTAACCCAGCACTAAGTTTTGTAGATCCCTCCATGTCTACAAAACAGCAAATAACTTCTGGAATTTTAAACCAGGTAGTAGGGTGTTCAATTGGTATTTTAGTTGTATCTGGAATTTGGTTGTATTTGGTGATGGATACTCCTTGACTAAAATAGCTTAGTTCATTCTGAATTATTTTCTCAATAGAAGGTTGCATCATACCTTCTACCGTGGAATCTTCTCCAAAAGGAACATTTTTTACATCATCGGATAAGCTCATAAATTCCTCGCGCATTGGCAATTGCTTGTTTAAAGGGTCACTTACAAATAAAACTAAAGCTTTATACCGTCATAGATAAAATATAATTTTGTTAAAGTTTAACCCAGCACAAAATATTACAGCTAGTGCGGATTACCGAACTTTATTGAATAAATGCGCCAAACGTAGTGTTTCGTACCTAATTCAGAGTTTTTTATTTATTTTACTCAATCAGTGCTGCACTAATTAATTCAGAAAAGCAGAAACCTTGTATCCGTACCAAGTATTTAGTTGCGCCCTACTGATAACTTGAGGGCTAGCTATGTATAACAGTAGCCAAGGCGGGCAATGGAATGAGTTTGATCGTCCCTCGCTTTAAGTTGGGTTGAGCCTGTCAAATCCTTACTTGTGAATCACTAGATAAGGTGAAACCAAACATGACTCGATTAGGCTATCGCACCAAGAGTTGAGGGGGAGAAGCAATGATGAGTGCTGGGTTCTATCCTCCAACCCAACCTACAAAGTCGGGCGTCAGTAAAAAAATATTAGTACATCCTGACTCTAAACTTGGAACTGTTACAGCTTCCGTAAGTCTGCTTTGTTACTCATTACCGTTTCCATAAATGGCTGATCTCTCTCTCTTACCATTTCTATAAATGGGTGTCAAATTCTAGACTGAGATACTTCCATCCCAGTCTGTGCATCAAGCATCTTGTAACAACAATCAGTCTCAACAATATGGCTTTCGGGATCGATTCTAGAGAGTAGGGGGAGGATGTAAGACACTATGCAAAACGTGTAAGGCGATATGTAAGACAACTCCTGCTAAGGCACAGCAATATTAGCCCTAACAATTAGAGCTAATACCGTACAACGTGATGTGGCAGGGGGTTAAGGGATTTTAGTATGTCAAAGAGCGTTTATAACTACCAAATACCTAACACCCCCAACTGCTACAGCTTCATCAAGAACGTAAGCTTGGAACCTTTCGGAACGGTGACACGAACTTGCTTGCTACCGCGTGACTCCTTATCAAGCTTGACTATGTAATCAGTCTCACGGCTGCCGTACCTGACAGAAACAACCTCGCCGTGCTGTCCCTGATGAATGGTACCGACTTCCGCAATTACCACCCGATCGCCCTTTTTGAACTCTTTATGCTTGGCTCCAACTTTTGCGGGATTTGAAGGGATAACTTGGACAGCGGGTTCACGGTCAACGTTCGCGATCGCTTTGCCGATTTGTTCTGTAACTTCTGCGGAGGCGCATTTTACCCCCTCCCCCCCCTCTGATAGTGGTTGGGTGTTGACTATCTCATTAACCCCTTTACTATCAAGGGTTTCAGCTATTTCTGGACTTGCACAATCCTCTTTTGTGTTGACTATCTGTTGACTATTGTGTTGGCTATTGTCAAACCCTTTATCTGTATGGGTTTCAGAGTAATAGTCAACATCTGATACTGTCTCTTGGGGGGGGGGAGGGGGTAGTGAAATTACAATCGCATCATTTGATTTAGGGGCAGACAGGGAATAAAGGTTGAACCGTTTATCGCCGGGTGCGGGGCGACTATTTATGAGTCGCTTGTTTTCCATCCGACCGAGTACGGTATAAACGCTGTTACGTTGTTCGCGACCAATCCCCATCAGCTCCATAATTTCAGGGCCTGACAAGTTTCTTTGATTGTCCTGTAAGACTCTTAGTATCCGTTCCTGGTAGGTCGATTGCTGCTTTGCCTCTTGCTGGTCAACTCCAACTTCTCCCATAAACTCCCAAGAGTTATTTTCGAGGTTGAATTCAATATTTAGGGTTGTGCCTTCGGCATCACGAGAGGTCGCCGTAAAGATGCGCTTGGGGTCTTTCGGATCGACAATCATCCGCTTGGCGTTGTTGGGGTCTTTCTTGGGAATTCGCTCGAGTATCCAATTTCCCCAACAAGCACCCACAATCGCCGTTGACCCTCGGACCCGCTCAACTCCAATCGCATCGTTGCTCTTGTTGGCGTGATGTACCAAAATGCCACTCGCACGGTAGCGACTCAGCATATCGTTCAGCGCGATGATGTTGTTGGCAAACTCGTCGCTATTTTCGCTAATTTCTTGGCCAACGGTGATTTTTTTAAGGGAATCTATCACTACCAAGTCAGGACGAAAATTCTCCAACTTTGCCTCTAGCACTGCCATCTGATCGATACTCCAGCGAGGGAAGATGTGCAGATTTGGGCTATCTTGTTTGCGGAATCCCCGTTTCGTCAATTCCTGTTTTAGCGACTGTTTGGAG
>Ga0247774_1001881_pt1 | contig 10501 bp, 11 predicted proteins | sample UWRJL001104B6_FD_179933 | JGI IMG/M metagenome (GOLD analysis project Ga0247774, IMG submission 179933) | Plant litter microbial communities from Arlington Agricultural Research Station in Wisconsin, United States - UWRJ-L001-104B-6 | ecosystem: Environmental > Terrestrial > Plant litter >... | reverse complement strand
GCTATGGTTAGGGTTAGGGTCTAAATATTTGAACCCCACCATGACCTTCGAAATTTTCAATCGTGATGACCGTTTCCAAATCTAACAGGCCACTGGCATCAAAATGAATACTCCCCGGAAACGACGACGGATAGAGGAAAGTGATGGAGAAGATGGAGCAATTCAACCCATCAGCTTCGCAGCACCGTCGAGGATCAGGCGCAAGCCCAATAACACAAGCCGACAGAAGGCTGTTTCGGCAACGCCCACGCAGGTGGCAGAAGCGAAAGGAAAGGCGGCGGCGGGCCTGAGCAAGGAGAACAAAGAGGTCGGCGAGTTCGGATCTCTAGGGGTTCGCCCATGGCTTGTGCGGTCTCTCGCCAACCTGTCTATCAAGAAGCCGACGAAAATTCAGTCGGAATGTATACCAGCGATCCTAGCGGGGCTGGACTGCTTCGGCATCTCCAAGACCGGTTCGGGAAAGACAGTAGCGTTTGCGGTGCCAATACTGCAAGACCTCTTCAAGGACCCTGCGGCCATCTTCGCACTGGTTCTTACGCCCACGCGGGAGCTAGCGGCGCAAATCTACGAGCAGTTCGTGACCATCTCGTCGCCGCATAACCTCAAGGCTTTGCTTGTGACTGGCGGCAGGGACATGCGGGATGAAGCCATTGCCCTTGCGCGCCTGCCGCACGTCGTTATTTCCACTCCAGGGCGTTTGGCGGATCACATCAATTCGTCCGGAGAGGACACAATATGCGGACTTCGCCGGGTGCGGTACCTGGTGTTCGACGAGGCAGATCGCCTCCTCGACTCGCAGGGTAACCAGGGCATGTTTGAAGACGTGAACCTTGTGATGAGCGTGCTCTCGCCGCCCACGGAGAGGCAGACTATGTTCTTTACAGCCACAATGACGCCGGAGCTGCGACTGATGCTCGACAAGCCACCGCACGAGGGGAAGAGGCCCCCCGTCTTATGCGAGGTCGACATGGACGTCCTCAAGATACCCGACACTCTGAAGCAAACATACCTCGAAGTCGTCGATTCCCACCGCGAGCACTATCTTCACATGTTCCTATTAACCGAGGGCAACATCGACAAGTCAGTCATCATTTTTTGCAACTACACCAAGACAGCGCAGAGAATACACCACCTGCTGCGGCACCTCGACCACCGCGCCACGTCGCTGCACTCAAAACTGCCGCAGCGGCAGCGTACCGACAACTTGGGACGGTTCCGAGCCGCGGCGGCGCGCATCCTGGTTGCTACCGACGTGGCCTCTCGAGGTCTTGATATCCCCGATGTTAGCCTCGTCGTCAACCTTGAAATCCCGCAAGACCCAGACGATTACATTCACCGAGTCGGTCGTACCGCCCGTGCGGGCCGGTCTGGTGAGGCTGTCACGATTGTTGGAAGCCAGCGCGACGTGGGTCGGTTGTTGGCCGTTGAGGAGCGGGTGGGGCAGAAGATGAAAAAGTGGGAGGAAGAAGGGGTCAATCTGGAGAAGCGCGTGCTGAAGGACGCGCTCAAGATTGTGACCGAAAAGAAGCTGGTGGCCATGAATGAGGTCGAGGAAGGGAGGGAGATTGGAGGGAGGAAGTCGAGCAGGAAGCAGATGCTACGGGTTCAGGAGTGAAACCGGCACAAAAGGGAATGCTGTATTTCACAGCAAGAGTAGGGCTTACTCTTCAGATCCTTAAATCCAAACTAAAGTGTTATTCACTGGCCTTGGCTTCGCTTGGTCTCCTCTCCGCTACTGCATTGAAGCGTATGTCCCCCCCCCCCGGCTGCTTTCCTCACTTGTCGCTATTCTTTTACTCCTAATTTTTTTTTTGCTTTCAATTTCTTTCCTCGTCCTTTCTCCATTATGGTGTTTTGATTCCCCCACTTGTTTTTCTTCCATTCCTGTTTCTCACCCGGAAAACCATAAAGATCTACGCTATTGCGACACTTCTATTATTCTCATACCCTGCGCCGCGCAACCCAACACGCTGAGGTCATCTCGCCTGAGAGAGCAGGCTGACTGGCAACAACGAGCCGAAACCCACCGCATCTCCAAATGCCGGCATCCTCTGCAAGGGGAGGGGGCGTGATGAATCGTGAACAAGTCATGATGATCTGAGAGTCATCGCTTGCTGCGGCAAGGCTGATGCATTGCCCAGAGACGAATATCCTTGAAAATCATTGGAAAGCGTCTTCAGAAAACCAAGTCCTAGACTCGACACGGTATCTCCAAGATGCGAATCATCACGTCACAAATCCTTCAAATGCTTCCGTCTCCCGAGCCATACCAAGGTTCTAGCCTACCGCTTCATCGCGTTATGCGTCACCATCCTCACGGCCCATGAAGATCATGACGCCAACAACGACGCGGTTTTGTCCTTTTGGCCTGGACGCGTCGAGACGCATGTTGGAGTAGCTACCCCATACTTGTTTTTTATTCTGCTGGAAAGAAGTTCCTTGGTCGTCACCTAAACTTGCCACCCGCAATGTCACAGAAAGATTGCCGGGAAGGCTGTGGCCCACATGAGCTTCTTGCTTGGATCAAAATATGGCATGGAAGCATCCGGGACCTGGGAACAACCTGCCCACCACTTACATATCAACCCCCGTTTTCCGGGCTCGTGGGATTGGTCCGGATTGTGCGAACGGGTCGTCAGTGTACGACGAGAGGAGAGAGAGAGAGAGAGAAAATTATAAGAGGATATAATCCGGGAGGACTTTTGTTTGTCGCGTCTTGCTGAGTGCTGACGTTCTTCGGCTCTGTTTCAGGTTCGTAGGTGTATGGATGTCTCCGAAAGCGGCAAACCCGAAGTGGTTGGACTTGCCTGGGAGCTTTTAGGGCTGCGGGATGTGGAATCCCATTGCTTACTAGTACAAAAGGAGATTCCCAGTGTACGATAAAAAATCCGGCATCGTGTCATGATGCCCTCGTGAGATAGATTGCCTTGACCTATTGAAACTGCGAACCTTACTTGAGGGGTCGGTTCTTGTTTGTTTTTGACGCTTCACCTTAAGGTGCACTATAACCAAATTACTAGTTATTGTACAGGATGCAAATGGGGAAACTAGGGCGTTCGATTTCCATGTTTCGATTCTCGTCTTGCATCGTCGTCCTGGTAAAGAATAGCATAGTCGCCGTGGTGGTAGTTGTCTCAAGGTGGGTCTCGCATGGAATCCTGCAAGGATACGCTGTGAACGCACTTCAACGTGGGGTTTCCTAATCGGGCGATCCCTCACCCTCGAGCTTCGCACCAACGGGGATGGCCGATGCAGCCACTCAAGCTTCAGCTGCCCGCCAGTCTGGGTCGCGCTACCGATAGGGCAAGGGGCGTGCACGTACCAAATAAAGTACTACCACTCTGAGAATTTAGGGTCTTCGAGTGGTTGACAGCTGATACAGCTGGTAGCCATTGGGGCAAAAGCAGGTGCCGCATCAAAACAGATATCGACCTCGAGATTTCAAGAGGTTAGGAGATTGTTCCTCCCCGTCACAGGGCCAAGGAACAAGATATTTCGTCCTGTCTTGCTGGTGTCGGCCGCAGTTTCATACTGCCAAGTTCTCGCTGGATTGATTTGCGACAAAAATCCCTAGAGAGGCAACGGCCGACTGACGGCTGTCGGTGTGAAACCCCGCGGAGATCCTGCGATCTGCAAATGCTGCTCAAAATGCCCCATGATGTGCCTTAATTTTTTTCCAACCAGCATTTCAAGTGTTGGGAAAATCGTTGTTTCTAGCCATCTGCAAATCCATTAAAAAAAAGCCGTTCTCGGAAACTTGTAGATTTTAATCACTCAAGAAATACTGATATGGGCGAGAGACCGGCGCGAGGGGCGGGGGTGACTAGATTAAGGTTCTGTGTGCCTGTTGCCGCTGCCCCGAACCGTCGGGTTGCCCTTTGCTAGGCCGGCCGAGAAGCAGAAGGCTGGCCTCGCACGCTAACAAGGGAAACAGCACAAGCTCGGCCTCAAACGCATCATAAATACCGCCCTATTCCCATGCCCTATGCCCTATTCTAAGGCACACACCCCCAAAAAGGGGGCTCAATATGTATAACCGGAGTCAATTTGTCTGCCGCCTTCTTGTGTGTTGGGCGAAGAAGAAGGAAAAATAAATTGCTCTGGTTTTGCTTGAAGCCGCGGCTCGGCTCCTCCTGGACGCAAGGTGGCTGCTTTCACCCACCACCGTCCCCGCCCGTCTAATTTCCGACTTTTTGGCTGGCAGTCGCGTAGGACAGCGCCAACAGCGGCGGTGAGGATACCTCTCTCCCAAGTCCGGCATGACATTTCTGCAACACCTGATTGGCTCGCTGCGACTGCTTCTCATGCCCCGTAGCGGGGACGCAGAGGCGTGTCTCAGTGCGGAGCAGAGTGCTACACAACCAGCGCATGTGCTCTGTCCGCATTCAAGTCCCCAAAGTAGAGTACGTTGCAGGCGCAGCAGAAAGTCGAGTCTCTGGGATCGCTAAGAAGGCTCTATCCAGTAGTTTCGCATCCTACTTTGCCCTCTAGGAAGGCTGTGAAGAATGAAATTGCCGTACAGAGCATGAACTTGGAAGCCTTTCAGCTCTCCACCTGCCCTGCATTTACCCCTGGGTCTTTGGGCTGCCCAGCTGCTTGGCGTGCTACCGGAGACTACAGTTTGCCTACGATTTTCACCGGGGGACCGATTACAAGGCGGGCCCTGAGAAGTGATTCTGCAAAGACCGGTTGGCCAGTTCGTTCATGATGCCGGCAGCTGTGCTACGTGACATCTGGCGAGAACGAGATCAGAGGGCCGGTCCAAGCATATTGCCATCCAACCACCGCAATCTATTTTCTGGGAGAGCTGGTCAGCAAAAGAGGGTGCAATCGGAGGTTTACCACGTTCTAGATGAATGTGGCCTGTAGGGCTCCCGAGGCTGCTCGCCTCGTTCGTACTCCTGACAAGGTCCCGATCGACCGATCAGATTTCTTTAGACCGGCTTGGCAATTGGTCAAGCATTCGAACCTTGGCAAAGGACGGCTCAAAACGGCCGGTCTGCAGCAGGCAGCGTATGTAAACGTAATTCAACTACTGTGCTGCTGTTTGGCATCACGGTGAGAGTTTTGGTTACCAGGCAGTCCCACCGGAGCGGAGCGGGGCCGGGCCGGAGCCTGAACCCACGGCTCACCAGCGCCGTTCTAACCCCTATAGTCTTTAGATCGTAACCGGCGACTAGTTGAAATGGAACTATCCCGACGACATATTTGACGTTTCACGATGGAATCGACAATCTCTCCTGAGAAGTCTCAAGAGTGACCTACGCTTTGGCATCACTCCCTTTTCGAGTATGACCCTCGGAATTCCCTCAACCGATAACTGCCAACCGTCGTCTCCAAGGCCGCATTCGGACCATCCTAGCTTTTGGGGGTCGGTGCCAAGAGCACCAACTTTCCGAACCTTTGGAAACAAACTCAACATCACAGGCACGCAGTTTGTTGCTATTTGCAGAAATATTTGAGGACATTTCCACCAGTCTTCCAGAAGAAAGATGCCTCATCCATTCGGAGACTTTTGAGTTTGCCGCCAAGAAACGCTGCGTGCTACTGTCCCGCCATTGCGTTGGCTTTCCACCAACTCGGGCACCGGCGCTGGCAAATGGAGACTAAATTCCGGAACCCCGATTTCACAGTTTGCGAGAGCTAGTGCTTGCCTGACTGGTAGGGGTTGCAACATGCTGCATAGAAGCATTCTCGAAGAGAGCGCAAGGAGCCACTGAACGCACTTCGAACAGCAAGCCACCCAATTCGGAACCACGCTTCTCGAACATCCCAAGCCATCGGGTACGTGGTGTTGCAACTTGGCGCAAAAAGTTCCCTCCAACCGGGGCCCAGTCTGGCGTCAGTTAATTCAAGCCTACGCCCCAAAAGCTTGCCTGCGAGTGCCGTGTATTTCGGCTTTGCGCTGCGCCAGGTGGACAAAGTTCAAACACGACGTCATCAGGGTTCTTCCTTCCCTTGCCTCGAGTTAGCTTTGCCGAGGGCATCATGGGCTCTGGCTCTGGGCCCTCGGTGTTGGGTATTGGTAGATCATCGTCATCAATTGTGGCTCAAGTAAATTTCACGGGTGTTCGAGGTAAAAACACGGCGGGTCAGAAAGGCGGAATGGGGGACACGTCAGGTAACGAGTTGATCAAGCTTGGCCATCGTGATCAAGCCCGAAACGTCCGCGACGCCTAGTCGCGTTATGCATTGCCCACACAAACACGTCCTGCCCGCCGACTGTCAGCCAGACCGCAGAGCGGGAACTGAATCCCACGGACACAGGGCCTTTTCGCGGGCACGTCCCGTAGGTTGCGGAAATACGCTTAGGGTAACTGCGACCGAGACTGGTTTTGGCGAGGAAGGGCTCGGGACAAATCGCTACACACGGGCAATGTGACGACGACTAAGAAAGTTCGAATGCATGCGATTCCGTATTCCGCGTCCGATCATCATTAGAATATTGTACGTGTTACGTTGCGTGCTGCCTTACGTATCCGCTACAAGTAGGCGACGGCAGCATTTCGCTTTCGCTTTCGCAGCGCCACGTTTGGACGCTGTCACAGTAACCGGGCCATTAACTCGGCCGGCACGGGCAGTCCGCGCCTTCCTGTAGCAGAGGAGCGCTTGCCTGGGCGTGGGTGTGAACGGTGCCCTGCTCCGCCGGAATGGGTGAACGACGAGTCTCCCAGCCCTACAGGTACCTGTACCGACGCCCACCAATCAAGTAGTATTTAGAATTTGGCGACGAGAACTTCCCGTACCGATCTATCCATCCATAGTGGTAATACAATGGTATGGTAGGGCCGGATTCATCGGATTCCGTACCTGAGCCTCCTAACTGGCAGCTAGGCTGTTTCTCCAGGCTACTTTGCGGGGACATTCGACGTTGCGGAGGCGGCGCAATCGCCAATCGCGCCGGCTCTGACATTCTGCAGCAGAACACCTTCGCACAGCCCCGCCAAACTGCTCATGGCCGTCGGTCGCCCGAACTGGTCGACAGACATCCCCATGCTTGCATTTCAGCGGCAATTTTGCCAATTCCTTAGGCATCCCTTCCCAAATAAGCAGAAGGGCATGCGACATGAACTATTGAAACGGAGGGTGTTATAAGGAGCGTAGAAATTATGGGCGTACGATATCTGGGTTGATGGAAGACTTCGCAGTTCATGCTTTCTTCAATCGTTCATGTCATTGGTACCACTTCTGCAAAGTAGGTGCCGGCTTGTAGGAGGACATCTGAAGAGACGGGTCCGATAGCTCCGTAGCGACATCAGTCAAAACTAAGTTGTGTGTGATGAGCTTTGAAGGATGCTGCTATACATTGGTGGGTTTGAAATGCTTCGTCCGACGATTAGAAATTCAGGAACATTGACGGTCAACGGGAACGGGAGTCATCGGGATTGCGGGCCAACTCTTGGTTGGACGGGAACAAGCTCGTGGGATGGGACGGACCACAAATCCTGTGTGGGCTAGTCGTTTGTGTCATTTGAATTGAAATAAGGTCGGAGAAATAATGCTAGTCAATTGTAACGGACCACAGGGAAGGAAAGGACTCGGCTTCCCGTCGCGTGCCGCTGACCTGGACTGTCAAGGACAACGGGAGTCCATCAAAGGCGATGCCTGACGCCTCACGCCTAACGCCGTGGTTTACCTCGAACACATAGTTTCCGCCTTTTCGGGAAAACTTGGAAAGGCGATGCGGGCATCCTAACCCAGACAGACACTATCGAGCAATCCGAATCCGACGATGCCAACCCTGCCGAACGTGCTATGTAAATTGCGACGAAAATGCATCGCAAAAGGCGTTAACATTACCACGCTATGGATGAGCCATTCCGGATTGCGTCGTGGATTATGAATCACGAGCGGCCGGAGACAAATAGGCATGCGCGTTGCAAGTGAGAAGGTGCAATATGACTTGCCAGGTCTTGTCACAAGTACCTTCGCACACGACGACGCTTTCGCTTAGGTCGTTCGCATTTGTCGGATGCGGAAATATTTCGTCAGTCGGCTCCAGGTACCTCAGTACCGCCGCATTCGTCGACTTTGTCAGGAGTCTGGCCGACTGGCTGCGGTCGGTGGATTGCGGAATGCGGGTTTCGTTGTCTACCTGACCGCCTCGTCAGTCGCTGTGGTGGGGGACGTAGGGCCTTGAAGGCAGACAAATTCGTGGGGTCGGGGCGGTCGACCAGTCCGTTCGTTAAGTTCGCGTGAAACGGCGTACCTGGCTTGTACTCGTCCCCGCTTCGGCTTGCAAGAAGGTACTCCTTCGGAACGTGTGGACATTAGGTGCCGACCCGGCCTCGGAGTTACCATTTTGTCAGCGGCCCTCGATATGAGGAGGGGGGTGTCGCTTTGTCAACTTGGTGGGGCGGGAAGGAGGTGGACTCAAGCCAGGCAAGCCAGGCTTAGAGCTGTGGTGTACTGTACATTGCGTACCCCTGCGGGTCCTGCCTGCCCTGCCCAGGGTGTCGGCCCCGACTTTTCGGCGCCAGCGCGGCGCGAGGACAAAGTCCGCACACATGATTACAATCCTAAGCTAACACCGAGGAGCACGCGGCACTGCTTCTATCGTTGTACTTCGCGGATGGTTTGGGATAGGTCTTTCTTGGATACAAAAGATTCTTGTTCCCTCCCCTCCATCTTTCCCCACGATCTTATCATTCAGCTCTTCGCCTCATGAACTTCCCCAGATCCAACAAAGAGGAAATATCAAGACGACAAGACTTCTGACACAGAAAGCTACTGCCTACTGAAAAGCAGCCCAGCACCACAGCAACCCTCATATAACTACCAGCGCCATCCAGGCACCTTCGACACCACCCCTGTCTAGCCGCAATCGGTCTTGTTGCCTTGAGTCACACTTCCGCTCAACCACAACAACTGCAACCAAATATTTCTGAGAGCCTCGCTCCTTCCGAATATTCAAGATGGTTTCCAACCTTTCAGTCCATTTCCAACCGACCCGACCGGCACCTGCATCACCGGCAGTTTCTCCCTTCTCGCTCAAGAAGAAGACCATGTCCATCACACAAACTTACTACCTCGCCCACAAGGCTCGGGCAAAGCTCTCCAAGCAGGCTGCCCGGCCCGATCACGACCTCCGCCTGCTCGTCGGACACGCAAATCTCCTCGACTCCCTCATGCTTGAGCTTGCCGATGCTGAGCGGGAACAAGAAAGCTGGTTCAACCAGTCCGTCCGGGGTGCGAGCGTGCACCATGAGGAGCGGATAGAGTACGAAGATACCATTATCGAGGAGCCTGAAGAAGACTGGGACTCGGATGACTCTTCGGACTCGTCCGAGGATGAGGAGGATGAGGACGTTATCATGGCCGACACCGTCTCTTTCCGCCGAGTCACCCCCGCCGCGAAGGCGCAAGAACAATACGAGCACGCCATTGAGGACGATTCGGATGAAGACGACGAGGACTTTGCACAGCTCGGCCTTGTAAGGTCACCATCGCACCCGAACTCCCCACCCGAGCTCGATGACGACTCGGAAAGCTCAGAAGACGAGCTCATGCCGCCCTCGCCGCCGACGCAGACGCTTACATTCACGGAAAAGGAGATCAAGGAAGCGCAAGAAACAGCATCGTTCTACTCCGAAGGGTTTTACCTCCCAACGAGGAATCCCGCCAGGATATCAGCAACAGCCATATCCGTCTACTAGAACCGACAACGACAATTGTTTCTTCATTCTTCTCGTTTCAGCGAATCATAAGCGGACTGCATATCAACGGCGTTTTTTTCTTTTGAATACCCAAAACTACTACCACATTGGATGGCATGGCCGGGCAGCTTTTCCGTCTACTAGAAGTTGGGGGATATATACGGGCTTTTCGTTTTGAGAGATGAAATTTTACTGGGGCTCGCAATATACGAGGTTCAATGGATTGGAGACAGATGTTCGGAATTTTTCATAGCTCCCGCTCCCCAGCAGCGACTCAATTGATGAGCTGACTGTGGTTGAGTGGGAGGTTGGTCACAAACTGACCCATTTTGGTACATGAGGAGATACCTAGCTCCGCCGCAAGGCAGCCAGCAATTGAATTGACAGTTTTCCCCTCCTCAAAAGCTTCTGCCTTGCGCACGTCCATCCACCCTGTGAAGAAAAAATTCGAACCACCTAAGCCTCATCTAATGCTTCTAATGGATCAATTCATTTTACCGAAGAACACGTAAGTTTCAAACCATCCTTCTGCCTTACGCAGTTGCGCTTCTTCGTTTTGAAATTTCGTGGTGATTCTCGAGCCTTCCAGTGCCATATGGCAAAAGCTGCCCCTGAAATCTCCAGGCAACGGCCAGGCGATATCGGCGAAAGGGCCGAATTTTTTGCAAAAGCAAAAGGGCTCAGGGACTCCGCCCTACGCCTGCAACTCGCTGCAACAGCTGCACCGTCGGTCCTTCGGTATTGAGTCATCCTGCCCCCGCTGGGTGGTTGCGAAACAAATCCTCGCTCCCCTCTCTCGCGCCAATCTGCGTTTCCCGAGTCCGGTTTAAACTTTTTTTTGCTGG
>Ga0247774_1001880_pt1 | contig 10503 bp, 6 predicted proteins | sample UWRJL001104B6_FD_179933 | JGI IMG/M metagenome (GOLD analysis project Ga0247774, IMG submission 179933) | Plant litter microbial communities from Arlington Agricultural Research Station in Wisconsin, United States - UWRJ-L001-104B-6 | ecosystem: Environmental > Terrestrial > Plant litter >... | reverse complement strand
AGAAAAAAACTCTGCGCGGTAGCGTACGTTAAACTCTGGCCTTAGATTTCTCAATCGAAAACAGGAACAAGCGAAGGCAAAAAAAGATTGAAATTTTGACCTAACAAACAATGGCGAGAGAAGGAGCGGAAGAGGGTGTTAAAACTCGGGAAATTAAAACATCAAACAGGCAGGACTCGGACATAAAATGCTTCGACCGAAAACAACCACAACCGCCCGGCAACTGTTGCCGTCGCCGAGCTGCTCCGCCCTGAGCCGAGCTGACCAGTCCGCCTATCTGTGCCGGCACCTGTGAAAGAAGCATCTCGCAAGCTGATCTCATCTCACCGCTTTATTAACAATGAATAATAAGAGCAGTGGCTCACGTCAAACCCTTGGCTGCCCATGACGTGGCCCAGATTCGTCACCGAAAAACCCAGTGCTTTTACGGAGTACGTACCAGCCCCCGCAAGAGTGGGTCATGCGGGAATGATAATCTTATCAGATCAAAAATTTCATCTCCCAACCAATTATCCGTGGTACTTCTGGGTGTTCTGCGTCGCCATTCCCTGTTTCGATACGAGGTACGAAAACCCTTGTGATCTGGATAAAATAACTAACAAGGCTCTCAACTGAAAGCGGTTCCAATAGCCCTTTAAGCCTGCCGCTTCCATTGCCCCCGATACCTGTGAAAGCTATGTTCCCCTCGCGAGTTTCCACACTAGATTGTTCGCCGAGCCTAACAAGTCTGTTTCGCCTGTTCAGATGCAACAGTGATTCTGTACCAACCATCGCGTTTTTAAGCCTTGCGAATCTCGAGTGATTCCAAGAAAAACACCATACTGGCTGAAAGAAAGAACCCCATGGACAACACGACTGTCCAACCAAATTTAAACATTCTTCTTCCTAGCCTCGTCGTACTCCTCCTCTTCTTCGTCGCTGTCACTAGCATTGGTAATGTCCATGCTAAGCTTATCACTCTTCTTCCGCCGTTGCTTCATCGCCTCCCTGATGCGCCGACTCGCCTCGTCGAAGCCGCCTTCTTTATCGAGCGTGGTGAAGCCACTGATCGGGAAGCCACCACTGCTGGAACTGCGACTCCTAGACCGCGACGGCGGTCGCGTCGAGAACATCCCAACGCCGCCAATGTCGCTAAATGACTCATTGCGAGGTAGAGCACGTGACGACTGCATGGTGCTCCGCCTTGAGAGCGGCGCAGGCGGGGACTCGATGCCGCTTCCGGCCACCGAGGACACCTCGCTATCGCGTCTTGGGGGAGGAGGCGGCCGAGAAGACGTGGGTGATGCGGGCGACACGGCAGTGGTGCCCTCATCAGGGCGAACGAGGCGGATCTTCTCAAAGTCAGGGAAAAGCTCGGGGCCAAGCGTGTTGATGAGGTCGGTGACCTGCTTGCTAAGCTCCTCCCGCCGGCTTCGCAGTTGGTGGATGCTGTAGCTGCTCGAAGGATTGATACAGAGGACGAGCGGCCGGAGAGACTTGAAAATGTCCATTCCGACCTCGCCGAAGCGGAGGGCCGCGAACGTGATGGCGATCATGGTGGCATAGGCGGCGCAATAGACAACCCACAAGGGCGCCCACTCTGGTATCATGCCCCACCACCGGTCCTGGTAGGCCTTTATTGTGACAATAATGGAGTAAAAGGTGTAAACTGTGGGGGCAAGTCCAATCGCAACAAGCATCTTCCACGTAGCCATGACATCCTTGCCCTTGATCTTAACAACAGAGCCCGCCAAAGCCTCCTTGGCCTTTTTCCGACTGATAATCTTGGTCGCAATGAAGACGGGCGAAAAGAGGACCAAGCCGGGAAGGACGCCAGTTAGTAGAAGTGCTAGCTTCACCACGCGGTACAGTAGGGTGATGATGACCTTGGGTATTGACATCTTAGCATACTGCACCTGATGGTCCCTCAGATTCAAGTAGCGAAGTTGCTTGTTGTAGTTCTTGACTGCCCCCATGATGCCGCCTATTCGTGGATCATCCTTGAACTTCTCGTAGCCTAACGCTAATCTTCTGTTGAGCTCTACCACCACTGGGAGAGGAAGTTTCTTTCCTGTCGGTTTGTACAGCCTCCGAGCGGCTTGGATGAGCATCAGCGAGTCGTAGTCCGGAGTCGAGACGGTGACGGAGCTGAGCGCCTGCCACACCGTATCCAAGAGCTGACCGATAGCCTCTCGCCTCTGGTTGTTCTTGTACATCTCCACCAGCTTAGGAGGAATCTCAACTGGTGCACCAAATTCGACCACGGCTCGTGACCGGAACTTGTGGGGGTGGAAGTAGTTCATGCCCACCGGCACTATCTTCAAGCCGCAGCCGGGAGACTCAGCAAGCGCACCAAGCGCCATGATGGCGACACCAGCCTTCAATGGTAGCAGCTCTGTGCGATCATGACTGCCGCCTTCGGGAAAGATACCGACACACCCTCCGGACCTGAGACGAGCAAAGACGGCCTCGTACACCTTGGTCTGATCGATATGTGGTGCCAGCTTGAACTTCGTGCCACCGAAGCCTTCTTTGCAGCCCTTGACATCCGGGTTCTTGAAGTTGCCATCGTTGTCCACGTCGTCACGTCCAGTGAGCTGCTCAATAGATAGCTTGCCCTTGAAGGGTCGCTTCACCCGCAGCTCCTCGGGTCCTAGAATTTTGGCAATATCTACGCTGGCGCCTGTCTTTCCCTTGGTTGATGGCAAGAAGACCATTCCGCCCTCCTCGCCCTCGCCGCCCTCCCCAAACTTGGTGCCCACACCCCGGATCAAAGTCGGACTGTTGACGGGGTCTGGCAGGTATATAGTGCCAGTGGCGGGTTTCGCTGCATCTTGGGCGCGTCCCACAGGCACAGAACCGACCTGACGCGAGCCCCAGCCGATGAATCCATGGACGGATTTCTGGGCGATAAGGAGTGAGACCCGCCGACCGGCTTCTTGTCGGAGGGTTCGTTGGAGCACAACCGCATCGACAAACTGGTGGAAGTTTAATGTTAGGAATCAAGCCCATCAGTTCGTAGCAGCGCATCCATACCTGATTTGCGTGAGGGGCAGCCACAAAGAGGACAGGGCCCTCGTTGGGGACTTTCCAAGCGCCGCGGGGGTGCACTTCGCGGAAAAAAAGGTCGATGATGATGCCGATAACCCATAAGAAGACGTCGTACTTCCAGTTCACCATCGGATATAGCTCTTTCGGCGGCGCTTTCGCTGTGCTGCTTACGGTGGAGGTCATGGCTAGGCGGCCTCACTTCTAGTAGACCTAGAACTGGGCGAAGGACGGGACGAGGCGAGACGGGAAGATTGTTGGTGTAGCGGTTTGATATCTTCCCTGAGCGGGCCGTAGACAAAGTAGAGGAGCTGGTACCCTAAAACGCACTTAAAGGCTTTGAGAGATTCTTCCCAAGGTTTCCCGCGTCCCAAGACTAGAAGAACAACAGCCGCGGAAAAATATCTCGAAGAGAAACACGATGAGGCCGCGGCGAGAGCTTTGCCACGTTTCTTGGGACCAGAACGGAGGCATTTGGGGAGCAGGATGCTGCAGAACGCGGAAGACGGGTGATCGAGCTTGGAGTGAGAAAAGAAGAGATTGCTGATCATGTCTGCTGGAAAAGTAGCCAGTTTTGACCACAAATCTAAAGTGGGGTTGACGACTGTGGCGTCTGCCAACTGCTCTGCTGGAACCAGCAGGTCCAGATCTGACCGAGTCAAAGCAAATCGGCAATTGCCGTTCTGGGCGTGACCAGCCGTTGCCCCACTGAGATGCCCCATGTTTTGCCGCCAAATCTCTCAAATCTAGTCTACGATTAGCTGTGCATAGGGAAGTTTTTCGTCGAATAGAAGCTCAAAAAGCCACCAGAGCTTGTCCAATCTAACTCGAGTCGCGCTTTTGCATCTTTACACACCTTCATTCAAAACAAAACGGTAGTGTAGACTATATCCCAAGTTGCTGCCGAGCAAGCTTCCATAGAGCAATTTTAGCTATGGCGCCTGCACCGTGGCATGACGTGCCCGCCAACCAGCAGTTCTTCGTTCTCGTAACGGGATCAAATAGGTATGACATCCCTTATGCCCTGCTTCCCGCCGGCCCTTGAGGCAAGAGAAACGGGCGGGGGGTCCTATATTTCGCACAGAAGAAATTTAGCAGCAGGCAAAGGGCGGCAAGGTGGCGGAGAATGAGACGGCTGAAGCTGACTGAACTCCAAAGTGGTATTGGCCTAGGCATTGGCGAGCGCCTCATCGACCTCTTCCTCGCGACCCGCCCCCTAACACACCACCTCATCCTCCTTCCTACCACCCGGTCGCCCCGCAAGTCGCGCGAAACGGTCCGGCACCTGCGCGAACACCTCTCCAAGGCAGCCCGCACCTCCAAGGCCCTCCGCTCCCGCGCCGGCCCCGCCTATACCCCTGAAGATGCCACCTCCCGTGTTCACATTCTCTCCCCGCTGCTGGACCTCTGCGACCTCGTGGGCGTCTACGCCACGGCCGACCGCCTCGTGCACGGCACCGTCAGCAATCCCTCGATCGATGATGCCGGAAAGAGCCCGGACCCCCTGACCAACGTGCATGTGCCCCGCCTCGATGCCGTGATCTTCAATGCCGGTTATGGCGGGTGGCACGGCATCAACTACCCGGCCGCGGGCCGTATGCTCTTCCGTTATGGCATCGTGCAGTCATGCACCTGGCCCGACTTCAAGCTTGCCCGTGTCGGCTGCGTCGTCACCCCGCAGCCGCGCCCCTCCGATCTGGTACCTCCCCCGCCGTCCCCTCTCTCCCGGGGGGCAATCGCTTACGATACCAAGGATCCCCTAGAAGAGCAGCCGCCCGCGCCGGTGATAGGTGAAGTTTTTTGCGCGAACGTGTTTGGACACTACTGTTTTGCCCACGCCCTCCTGCCGCTGCTGAGCCGCACCGAAGGAGAATGTCGGGAGGGCGGGTTAAGTCCGGGGCGCATCATCTGGGAGAGCAGCGTCGAGCCGGCGGCGCGGCACTTCCAGCTCGATGACTTGCAGGGTGTGCGCTCCGTTGGTCCCTACGAGAGCAGCAAGCGCCTGACGGACATTTTGTCCCTGACCCACGAGCTTCCACTCGCGAGCAGGCACGCCGAGTCCTTCTTCCACATCGCTGACCCCGTCGTCGCGAACGCGCGGACGGTGCGCCCCCGTATGTACCTCACCCACCCGGGCGTCGTGGCGAGTAGCCTGTTCCCGACCGCGGCCTTCATCTTCTTCTGGTACAAGCTCGCCCTCTTCATCACCTGGCTCCTCGGTTCCCCCTGGCACGTCGTGACCAGCTACATCGGCGCCACGGCCCCCGTCTGGATGGCCATGGCCAGCCAGGAGGAGCTCGACGAGAAGAAGGCCCAGATGAGCAAATGGGGATCCGCATGCGGCTTGGATCGCGTGGGCCAATCCAAAAAGACGGAGGTGGAAGGGTGGGGGTGGGAAGGCGTTGTGCTGGACAAAGCAGCCTTGAAGAGTGATACCGAGAAGGGGATTCTGAAGATGGTGACCGGGCGGAACAAGCTGACGGTGGACACGACGAAGGAGTCGCGCGAGGAGTTTGAGGCGATGGGGGCTGAGTGCTGGAAGGAGATGGAGAGTTTGAGGCGGGAGTGGGAGAGCAACCTTGGCATCAGTGATGGTTGAGCGCGTTGCGGCCATGGTTTGAGGATTCATTAATTGTCGAGGAGTGATCGAGGCACCTAGATACAATACTAATACTTATACATAGAATCTAATTTTGGATCGTTCACAACGGGCATATATAATTGTACCATTATCACTGGCCCATTTATTCGCGTAACCAGCCATCCACACGGGGTTTCGTCTTATATACACAACCCTATCCAAAAGCCTATAATGAGAATCAGAGTACACATTAAAGACCAACAGTGGCGATCGCTGCCTCGAAAACCCCGTACAAGCCAAGCCACCCAGACGTCTATTCCAAGAAACACCGAACGCGTGCTATGCAAAAAGGTGGCCCAGCCAACATGAGGGTATGCAAACAAACAAACACATCAAGCGCCTCCTGGCCAATGGGGTAGATCCGTATCCGACCTGATTCGTCTCAACATGACCTTATCCTGACGGCCAAAAAACCCGAGCGGCAGCACCATCGCCACCGGGAGGAAGGCCAACACGGCCTGGAACACCAAGGCGCGATCTAGGTTATCCGGAGGATCTCCGCCCGGACCGGCGTTGAGCGCATCGCAGATGAGGATGAAGGATCCGCCCAGAAGCTGCCCGCCGGCCCATGCCACCGTCGAGGTGATCTCGGGGCTGACGGGGTAGCTCCACTCGGTGAGGAGCTCAAGCGCGCACGGCACGAGGCTGAAGCCGCACGCACCGATGATGGCTAGCACGACGTACGGCCCCGCGATGTTGCCCGGGTCGGCGCGGGGCATCCAGACGAAGACCAGGTACGCCACGGCGCTGATGGGGACGAGGACTTTTATTGTCGAGACGAACGCCTTGGTACGGTCGAGGATGGGGGACATCACGGCGGCGGCGATGAGCCCGACGAGGATGAGGACCCCGCCGCCGATACCGGCTTCGTCCTCGGAGTAGTCGTATGGTTGCATCATCTGTACAAGCAAGGAAGAGATGTTGTTGAAGAGGCCGACAAGGATCCAAAAGGGGCCGAGGACGAGCCAGATCTCGAGGGAGCGGGTAACGATTGTAATCGAATCGCGGACGCGGGGCTTGGCGTGCTTAGAGGAGGGGGCAACCGGAGTGGGGGGTGAGTGGGGGATGAAGAACGAAGGCAGCGACGCTACCGTGGCCTGGCAGAAATTATAGTTGTCAGTACCTGTCTCCCTTGTCGCATAGCATGCTGGCATAGGCCCCGGGGAAGGCCCGCCGCAGGAGAGGAGAAAACCCACAATGATGGAAACGTAGAGAACGGCCTTGGACACGTCCCTCGGCTGGTCCCCCGCCAACTCGGGCACAATTAACTGCCCTAACGCCGCCCCTAACGGATTCGCAAGACTCATCATGGCCGTTGCTCCCACCCGTCCCCGCGTCGTGAACCACATGTCCGAATACCGCGTCGGCGCGGCCAGCACAAACGGCTGGGCCAGCCCTGTGAGGATCTGCCCAAACATGACAACCCCGTAGTTGCCTCCATCGTTCTCATTTCGAAAAGACCCCGCGTACCGAATCCAGTTCCCCAACAGCAGGAGTGCCGCAGACGTCATGACGGACAGTTTCGGGCCTCGATGCAAAACCTTGATCGTCACCGGGAATATGGGTATGAACGCAAACATGAAGGCCGTCGAAAACCAATTTATGGCCGATTCAGAGACATTGTAGTAGGTGGCCGCTTTTGCGGACACGGGCGCGAATGTGAGCCACTAGAGATCACCGAAAGTTAGCGACTATACTTGGAGTGACGCTATTCCGACCTATACTCGTCGGAGTACAACGAGCAAACACAAGCTCGCACACGGGCGACAGTGCAGAATTCGCCGTCGCGTGAGCGCAGGGGTTCTTCGGCTTACATCCCAGCTGACGATAATGTTCATCAGTACAATTTGGGCAACCCCAAACCACCTCCGCTTGTACGTCCGGTAGACGGGCACCGAGCCAGCGCTCGAGCTGGACGGGTTCGACGCGCCGTCGCGCTCCCGGTTTAGGAGCTCGAACTCGTGGCCCATCTTCATCTTCTCGGTCGTGTTCTGCGACTCTTGCGTCCTCTCGACCTCGATCTCGGGGAAGCTGCTGCCACCCGTGGGCTCGTCAATGGGCGCGTCCGAAGGCGTCCTCCGCAAGCCTGCTCTCTCAGCATTCAGATCAGGCTGCGGCGGCGTCGTCGTCGTCGTCGTCGTGGATGTGCTTTTCGCTCCTGTTCCTAGCGGCGGTGGTTCTTTTCGAGGTCCCATAATGGCCGCGGGGTTTAAATCCACAATGTCTTATGGACGCAGACCTATCAAAACCTCTGAGCGCAAAGGGGCCGCGGTTCTTCGCTGCGAATGGCTGACCTTAATTTTAGATTGATTAGCGCTTATGCCGCCTCCTGCAGAAGGATCCGTCCCTGAAAACACCCCGGATTTTGGCGGCCGGCCTAACCTAATAAACTGGTACTGGTTCAAATTCTCTACAAGGAACTGCGACGAAACGGATTGAAATGAATGATAGAGGAGAGACTGCTGAAAAGCAAGGATAGAGACGGAATGAATAGAATGAAAAGCGCCGAATACTTCCACAAGAGAACCAAGGTCGCGGCAGACGGCGGTATGAACTCCTAATCTGGGGTGACCTGGGTTCAAAACCATGGGGGAGAAAAGTGGAAGATTGAGTGGAGAGTGGAAGGCGAAAAGTCGATGGATTGCAATGCGATCGTGTGCCAATGTAGAACCAAGATGGTCGAAGGATATATAATATATAATATATACGTGAAAGTGAACACAAGAGAGGAGGCTTGTGGTTGCAAGGTACATCCAAGTCTCAGAAGATGTCGAGATTTCCATTCTGGGTGGCATGGTCCGATGATACCCCACCAACAATGACGGGAGGCGCTCTAATCTTCAGTACCGACTCTTGAGACCCAACGATCGACGAGCGTCTAGAATAGTTGTACAGCTAGGAGAGACCCAAATTCCGATTAACTTTATGGTTGCTGAGATATTCGCCAAAAAAGTAGATATTCACCTTCTTTCCGACCGTATGTCATCACGCTCTTGGCTCCGAGCCACGAGACGATTTACCCGTCTTGCAAGGAAATGTACGATGGAAGCACATCTCAGATAGGATCCGCCCGCATATTGCACCGCTGAGGGGTTTCCAGCTCGGCGGTACTACAACCAAGAGCCAAATGGCCTTGCATGTCTGGTTGGCATGTGAGCTGCCCACTCCACACCACTTCCGAATCTGGCCTTTCCCTCCGGACGTATCAACTTGCTGGATCAGCTGGAGTCGGCGCCCGTTTTGCAGTGGGGAAATTTGGCGATGCCATCAAACCAACTGTTGATCAGCCGACTACATGGTGGCTTAAAGAACTAATCTTGGGAGGCTTGACAAGATTTCGCCCTAACCCTAGCATGGTCCAGGTCCTGGCCGCCCGACATGGTCGGCTGCTACTGCAGCTTGTGATTACCCTTCCATTCATCCTTGTAATCCGAATATGATCCAAAAGACCAAAGAAATTGGAGTTTCTACATCTGGGAAGGTTATTGACCTCGATACGATCCAGAAGTCTCCGATATATCCACGTCCGCGATGGACTTTGAGTTGCGCTGCACCTTGAAGCTGCCTCAGTCCTTCCATTCCCTTCATATTCCTCCCCTTGGAGATGGGGGGAAAAGGGTAAAGCTAGAAGAGAATATATAGATAACAGACGATTCGAGTACTGAACACACAGGAGAAAACTGGATGACTGCAACAGGCACCTGGGACCCTAAACTGTCTTTGAAGTCCATCCGAACTGCCGCGAAGGTGTGGGATGCTAAGTTCGCCATGAACGGACTCTCATAAAGAACACCAGGGTTTCGAACAAAGCCCGTAGAGGGGTAATGGAATCTATTGACTAAAACGACACAACTCGCACCTTTATGGTACACACATCCACCGGCACAACACCATCCAGATTGCTGAAGATCTCATGCAACTTCTCCGGATGAAGAAGCACTCCTCCATCCATGTCTAAACACGTCTAACATCAAGGCGTCATCCCAGATCGTAGAGCATCGGGATCCGCCAAGCTGTTTCGTCTGCTCTGCTAGAAGGCACCCGCACGACGCGGAGTTTGCAAATTTACCTAAGCTTCGTCCAGAGCTTGGGGGCAGCACATTGGGAGGCGCAGTGGGCAAGGTGGAAGACTACATAGAACGCTCAATCAGGTCAGCGAAACAGTCATCCAGCAGAAGCAAGTCTGGTTGGCGCGGGTCATCTCGTTCAAGGTGCAATGATGGACAAGGACAGAGGTGTTGACGCGAGGCTTCGCGGCAGGGTATGAATATACTGACATTCTTCAACGCAATCCTCCTTGGCCTTGCCGTCCTCCTCAATCTGCCCAGTAACTCGCTCGACGCACTCGTCGTAGTGGTGCTTCGAGGGACGGCACGCGGCGGATTCTTTGCACTCTGTAGTATATCAACGTCAGCGTCCGTAGCATGTCCAAAAAAAAAACCGACAGTTACAGCTAGCCAAAAAGATATGCAGCTAAAAAAAAAGAGCCGCATTCGTGTTTAGCTTAACAGCGAAAGCTCGAGACAGGCCACAAACCTTCTTCAAGCGTTTCCTTGGGATCAACGGGTTCCTCCTCTTCCTCTTCTTCCTCCTCCTCTTCCTCCTCGCCCTCCTCTTTATCCTCTCCCTCTTCAGCGTCCTCGGCCTTGCTCTCCTCTTCGGCGGCGTCGTCCTAGTTCACGGTCAGCAAAGAGCGTCCGTCTCGCCAATTCGCGTCTCATCAGTACAACTGCCATGTGACCGGAGCCCGCGTCCAATTTCTCGTCCTTTATTTGGCAATGCATAGCTTTATTCATCTCACTGCAGTTCGTGTACCAAGGTCTGGATATTCTTGA
>Ga0247774_1001879_pt1 | contig 10503 bp, 8 predicted proteins | sample UWRJL001104B6_FD_179933 | JGI IMG/M metagenome (GOLD analysis project Ga0247774, IMG submission 179933) | Plant litter microbial communities from Arlington Agricultural Research Station in Wisconsin, United States - UWRJ-L001-104B-6 | ecosystem: Environmental > Terrestrial > Plant litter >... | reverse complement strand
GCGCACCGAGGGCAAACTGTGTATCCAGTAAAACGCCCAAGCTAGGGCCGTTGCTGTGGTTTCGTGACCTGCAAACAGCAGCGTCATCAACTCGTCGCGCAATTCTTCATTGGTCATCGGTTGCCCGTTTTCGTCGCGGGCGGCCATCATTAAGCTGAGAATGTCGGTGCGGTTGGCGTCTGGTTGCAGTCTGCGTTCTTCAATTTCGGCATATATCAGATCGTCAGCTTTACGCTGTCGCTGTTTCATGCGTCCCCAAGGACTCCAAGAGCCCCAATCTTGCTGCATCCAATTCAGAAACAGTATGCTCGATCGCAACGGAGAACCAGTCATATCGATGACTGAGGCAAGTAGTGGTCTGAGTTTTTGTAACCGCGGCCCGTCATCTATGCCGAAGACAGCTTGCAAGATTACCCGCATGGTGACTTCCTGCATCGCTCTGCGAGCCACAAAAGGTCGATCGACCGACCACTTGCTGGCAACATCAGCAGCGATATCGCAAATTAGTTTGCCGTAATTCCGCATCCGTTCCCCGTGAAAAGGTGGCATCAATAATTGGCGCGATCGTTTGTGCCTTTCTCCCGAGACCATAATCATGGATTGTTCTCCCATCAAGGGTTTTAGGATGCTGTTCAGGCTGCCTGGAGCGTGAAACGCGTTGCTGTTGAGCATCTCCTGGATAGCTTGGGGGTGGTGGATCATGACCAATGGTTCCCCGTTGTTCACTTGAGCTGTGAAAATGTCGCCGTATTGTTTGGCACATTTATCCATGTATGTCAGGGGATCGCCGATCCATTGAATTAGCTGCACAAAGGGTGGAGCTTTGGGGCCGTTAGGTAGGGTCATAGGAATTACCGGGGTTTTGGTCACAGGACTTAGCAGCATCAACAAATCTCAAAAGGTTTGAAGGTTTATTAAATCCCTCCCAAGCCTTTTTTTTAAGGGGAGAAGTGCCTCAGTCCCATCTCCAATCATTTTAATAGCTTATTCTTTAACCGTGTTCAAAATGTCCTCTCCCAGCTCTGTAAAACGCACAGTTTTGATTTTCCAAGGAGCATAACTGGTTAAAGTTTGGCGCACGCCCCCGAACAAACCTAACATCTGACAACTTGAGAGATTTTGCAATTTCTGCCGCGAATTTCCGGAGGCTCGCAGATCGACGGTAGCTATTCCGAGACGGCGATCGATCCTGAGGCGATAACCAACCAAACCAAGACTATCGAAAATCTGCTGCTTTAACACTTCATTAACGGCCAATGACATTAACTGGTTGTCTGGGCCTGTAACTGTTTCCGGCTTCAGATTTTGACACAGATTGTCTACCTTATAAACTGTAACGGTGACAGCCTTTTCCGATCCTGCGGAACTACCTAAAACTGAGGCAACAGAGTTAGAGGGCAGGGCTGCTTGAGTCGATCGATTGTCAATTTGATTTCCCGTTAGTTGTAGGTGTCGGAACTGACGGGCCCTTGCTGGGGGTTTGTTCTGGTTTTCTGCCGAGTTAGCTGCATCTGAGCTAGAACAACTGCTAGCGCCGAACAGAATTAATCCAGTTGCTAAATACCCCAACGGTTTGCAGATACGGTTCATAGTTTTGAATACTCTACTAAAGCTCAGTGTATGGAGGGGAAATTTTGGTAGGTAGAAAGCACTTAATCCCTGATTACACTCACTTAGTAGTATTTCTGGCAGTACGGAGAAGAAAACAAGTGAAGAGCTCTTGTTAATACTTTTATTTTAGTGTTAGATAACGTAAGAGGGGTATTACCCATCAAGGCTTCCACCCCGCGGTATGCGTATGTCACCAGATCCAGCTCTCGACCGAGTTCGCAAGTGATATCAAAAACCTTGTCAGTTGTGTGATGTACGGTTGCAACTCGATTCATCCCAAGGTCTGAGGTGAAAAGCCTCTTTCCCGTTGGCGAAAGCCTGAGTTTGATTAGTAGTCATCAGGACAGAATTCAGACTTGCGCGCGCATTTTAAGCTCGCCTTCGGAGCGCATTCCCTGTAACGGAACCCAAAGCCGAGTTACAGCCAAGGCGCAAGTCCCGAACAATATCAGGACTTACGCATCAAGACCAAAGAAACCGGATTTTTAACTAGGGCTAACGGCTGCAACGAAGTGTTTTCGTAAAAAACCCGGTTTCTGGGCAAGTCGCCAACCAAATAATTCCGAAGTCAGCGGATCTGTAATAGGACTAAGGCCAACTGGCACACTCGAATCGACTTGTAGGGTGCTCTACTACTTTGATTAGGAACGGATTATCAATGGTTTCGGATTGTATAGCACGTGACTAATTGTGACACTTGCGTCCAGGACTGTGTAATGAACTGGCGCTTCAAGGGTGTTATCCCAGGATGTGGGAATTTTTGTGTCAAATCCCATCAAAAAGAGTCAGGACATCATGAAACAGCAATTAGGGACAAAATTTTTGGCGGCAACAGCTTGCGCGCTCAGCGGGCTGACGATTGCTTTTCAACCGAGTTACGCTCAGCAAGCACCGAGGGAAAGTGGATTTAGGTGCAGCACCTCGACCGGTGCGCCGGTGACGGTGTACAAAAACCCTCAAGGTGCCAGTGAGCCTTGGATTGAGTGGACTTCCCATTATTTCTCCGGTTCAGGCTACGATCCCGCAACTCGGTGCCAATTAGTAAGTCAACGTCTCGAAACCTATCGCCGCCAACGGGTGCTCAAGTATATTACTGCGGGCCAGATGAACGGCCAAAATGTCATTTGCACGGCGAATCAAGTCAATGGGCAGTGTCAAAATTTGATTTATACCCTCAGACCCGGTCAAGACCCGATCGGCTCTTTGTACAATTTGTTGGCTTGGCGCCAAGGATATGTCGGGATGCCGTCTTTTGATGAAAGCAGTAAAATTCCTTACATTGATGTCAGGAGAAAGCTAGAGGAAAACACTGCCGATGAGGCGCAACTGCCCCCTTTTTTCCCGCTGTCCGGACTGCCTTAAAGATTGGTAAATTTTCAATCCCATAGCCAATTCCGGGGGTTGATGTGGAAAACTTAGCGCGTCAAACAACGGTACGCATCCAGACGGCGAAATCTTCTGGTTCGGGGACGATCGTCCGGCGGCAGGGGCAAACCTATAGGGTGCTGACTAACTGGCACGTTGTGGCCATCGTCCGGGGCGATCGGACTATTGTCACCGGCGACGGCCTCCTCCACGGACGGCTGGGAGTTCCGAGGCGGCTGGAGGATACCGATCTGGCGATCGTTGAGTTTCGCAGCGCGATCGAGTATAAAGTAGCACCGATTAGCCCCGAGCCTGCAGCGGTGCCAGAGCCACTGCGATCGGCTAGGGTTCCCTGCGGGTACACTGGTGTGGGCTGTAGCGCGGGGGTTCGTAGAACTGCTGCTGCCCAAATCTTTGCCTCAAGGTTATGGCTTGGGCTATACAAATGAGGTTAAAATCGGTATGAGTGGCGGCCCGATTTTTAATGCCAAAGGTTTCTTGGTTGGGATTAACGGTCGAGGCAAGTATCGAGAGCCAGATTTTGGAGTCTATGCTTTTGAAGATGCAACTGAACCGACAGCGGAATTGTTAGAGAAGATGGTTAAATCCAGTTGGGGAATTCCTATCAGTATATATTGGCAATTCGTCTCGTCTCATCTAGGGAGTTAGCGATGAATTCGTGGGGTTTGCGGTTTGACGCGCTGACAATCATCTTGACCGGTGCAGTAACGGTGGCTGCGGTTGTGGGTCAACAATATGCTGCTTGTGCCAAAACAGCCCAAGAAATTGCCCAGCTAGCGATATTAACAACGGTGGAAGTTAACAATACGCTGGGTTTTTATGCTAGTGGCTCTGGAGTAATTATTGCAAAACAGGGCAATATTTACACTGTTCTGACGACGAATCACGTAGTGGCAAGCCTCGCCCAAGAATACAGCATTCGCACTCATTTAGAAAAAAATTATAGAGCAATCAGAATACAGCGCCTCCCCAAAAATGACAGGGATATAGACTTGGCATTGGTACAGTTTCAGAGCCGAGAACAGTATCCAGTAGCCCCAATGGGCGAGTCGGAACGTGCTGTTGTCGGTTCTAGTATTTACGTTGCTGGCTATCCCCTGCCCATCGCCTTTGGATCTGAAAGAAAACTCGAGTTTACTGGTGGTATTGTCTCTTCTCGCCTCGATCGCACATCATCGGGCTACGGACTGCGGTATCAAGCTGTGACCAGGCGCGGTATGAGCGGCGGGCCCGTATTTGATGCTGATGGCAGAGTTGTGGGAATTCACGGCCAGGGAGATACTGTAGGCACAGTGAGGAGCCAGTGGAACGGTCAGATTGAGGAGATTAAAACCGGATTGAATTCAGCGATTCCGATCGATGCTTTTACGGCGTTGCTATCACAAACTAAGCCTAACGGCTGGGATATTCTCAGCAATATTTCTATCAGCCGCGCCTCTAGCCAAAGCCAAGCGAACCTCGGTCAGGGGGGCTTTGTGTGCGATACCTCCACGGGCGAGCCGGTGACTGTATATCAAAATCCCCAAGGGTTCAGGGAGCCTTGGATTCGCTGGAATTCTAATTTCTTTTCTAGTTCTGGCTACGATCCTCTGACTCGCTGCCAACAAGTGAGTCAGCGCCTGGAAAATTACAACCGCAACCGACAGCTAAATTATGTCACTGTCGGTGTGGTAAATAACCAGAAAGTGATTTGCACGACCAGCCGCGTTAACGGGCCCTGCGAAGGTTTGATCTACACGCTGCGTCGCGATCAAGATCCTGCTCCAGCACTCAGCAGTTTTTTTGTTTGGCTGGGGAATCAAAAGGCTAGACCTTCTCTTTTTGAAAGCAGCACTGCGATTTATATTAATGTCGGAGAACGGCTGGGGTTGGAGATTAGCGAACCCTAATTGGTACTCAGCAATGATTTTTTTTCCGGCTCGATCGCCCTGATTTATTTCTGGAAAAGTGGGGCGCTCTCAGCTTAAATTTTGAGATATTTTATTTATTTATCATTCGATATATTAGAAATGATGATTTTTTGCAACAAGGAAGCTATAAAATTACTGTTACATTAATCCAATCTAAATTTTTCAGGTATAAAGCATGACTGCAACTACGCCGAAGGCAACGTCAGCAATTCCCAGTTTTTGCGAAGGAATCCAGTATTTCTCCGAGAGTGTGCCGGGTTTTGAGACTTACGGGAAAGCACCTGCGATCGCCGAGGGGAGCAAGTCGATCGCCGATCCTGCCGATCCCGTCGCCGTCTTTCAAACGATGCTGGGAGCAGACGCCCTGCGCTACCTGACGCTGCAAGTTACCGCCAGCAAGGCATCGGGACATCCGGGGGGTTTTGCTAGCCAAGCTGAGGCTTATGCCGCTTTGGTGATGCTCGGACACAAGAACATTGTCACCGAAGTCGGCCATCACGCGCCGGGATTTTACAGCGCCATGTTTCTCGATCGATCTTTGGAGGATATGGGAATTGTTAACGTGCAGCAAGTGCGCGACAAATTCCGAGAAAAAGACGGTTTGTTAGGACACCTTTCCGGTTTCATTCCCGGCCTTTTAGCACCGGCCGGTCCCCTCGGACAAGGGCAGCATTTCGCAATGGCTGGAGCGCTTTTGCACCGCGAAAAACTATTTGCTTTCACAATGGGCGACGGCGGCATGGGCGAACCCTATCCGATGAGCAGCATGGCGCATTTCCACACTGCTTATCCCAGCGTTACTAACTTTTTGCCTGTGTTGGTTTGGAACGGATATTCTCAGGAACATCACAGCATGGTTTCGACTAAAACTAATGCTGAAATGATTGCTTATTGGCAAGGCAACGGTTTTGAAGAAGTTATCTTAGTTGATGCTAAGGAATTTGACGATAAAAATCAACCGGAAGATTATGTTGACAGCACTGCTTTTTCGCTCGAACAGCGCATGGCATTTACCAAAGCAGTTTTACAAGGAGTTGACAAAGCGGCAAAATCTGCTCTCGGCGGCAAATTAACTGCGTTTATTATCAAACAGTTGAAAGGTGCCGGCGTCCACGCGCGCGGAGCAAAATCTCACAACCTTTATCCGAAAGATACCCTGGATGCTCCGCACATTATCAGTGCTTTAAAAGAGCGCGCTTTGACTGCCGCTGCTTGGGAGTTGGTACGGACAAATTGCGAGCGTGCGGGCGGCGGGCCGGCGGCGAAAACAGTTGTTACTGAGTTTACATTGCCGCTGCCAGATTTAGGCGAATTGCCTTTAGAAGAATTTGCAGTTGGCGGAGAACCGAAGATTTCGACAACAGCAATGGGGGTTTTGGTAGGGAAAGTGGGCGAGCGCGATCGTACTTTTCTTGTCACTAATGCGGACGGCAATGAAGCATCGGCAATTGCCAATATCAACCAAGCTCTCAAAATTATTCACCCGACGACAGATGACCTGTACAATCAATCGCCAAACGGTCAAGTTTACGAACCTTTGAGCGAAGATGCTTGCGCCGGTTTAGCCGTAGGTTTATCGCTATTCGGAGCGCGGAGTTTGTGGTGTTCCTACGAATCTTTTGCCATTAACGGTTTACCAATTTGGCAAACTGTAACCCAAGCAATGGCAGAATTGCGCCGTCCAACTCCCGCAACTGTCACCTTATTTACAGCGGGTGCATTGGAACAAGGTCGCAACGGTTGGACGCACCAGCGGCCGGAAATTGAAGCTTATTTTGCGGCGATGATGCGGAACGGAAATGTGTTTCCTTTGTTTCCACCGGATGCTAACAGCATTCAAGCTTGTTACGAGTGGGCTTTGACTGCTAAAAATAAGGGAGTGGTGATTACTGCGAGCAAGTCGCCACTACCAATTCGCACTACTTTTGAACAGACTCGCCAAGGTTTGCAAGACGGTGCAATAGTGCTGCACGAAGTCGATTCCCCCCAAGCTGCCCACAATCAAGGGGGGAGCAAGAAAGTTGTGTTTGCAGTTGTCGGCGACATGACCTTAATGCCAGTGTTTGAAGCGGCGGCATTTTTGGAAACAGAAGGGATTGGAGTGCGGATTGTTTCTGTTGTGAATCCCCGGCGTTTGTACCGTCAAGGTGATGTTGCTTGGGATACTTGTTCGGAAGCTGACGGCGGATTTTTGAGCGATGAGAAATTTGCCGAATTGTTTGGCGGAGATGCCTTGATTGGCGTGACAGGTGGTGCTTCTGGGATGTTGGAACCTGTGATGCTCCGCAGCAATTGCCAGCGGGATACTTTCGCTTGGAAGCGGGGGGAAACTACTGCTAGTGCTGGTCAGTTGATGGCGTTTAATGGGTTGACTGCTGAGGCGTTGACTAAAAGGGCGATCGAGCTAGTTCATTAAGTTAGAATGTGAGTCAATGCCCCTGCCTGGTTTGTGCTGGGTAGGGGCTAGTAATATTCAAGTAGGATGGTGATACCTGTGACTGCACAACTTTTAGAAGAAACAGTTACGCTTGCAGAACAGCGATTGATTCTCCCCGCTTATTATACTTGAGAGCAATTTGAGGATCTCGAATCTTTGATGGCCGACTCTCTGGGTTTACGGATAACTTATCTTGATGGGTGGATCGAGTTTAGGACAGTGGGCGAAGAACATGAAAGCTTTAAAAAAGCGCTCGCTAATATGAAAATTTATAACTTTGATATTAAATCTTTTAGAATCGGAATTATTCCTATCTCTCTTCTCTTAATCTGCGTGAATCAGCGTCAATCCATTGGCATCGGCGGTTAAAAATTTCTTTTTTTTTAACCGCAGATGAGGGCAGATAAACACAGATTAACGCAGATGGATTAGATCGAGTCCGGTTGCACGATTCTTGATTTTTGGCTGTTGACTAGGTTTGACGCCCGACGATGCTACCGGATTTGATATGATAGGATTCTAGAGCTATACGTGCAGCTTTAACCTAATGCTGAGGGGATAATTTATTCTGAAGTTTTTCCTGGTTGGCTGTTAAATAAGTTTGCTTTGTTAGCTGGGAATGTAGCGAGAGTGCTAGAGGTTGTGCTGCGACGGGACATCAATGTTGTGTGAAATATGTGTCTTAATTTTATTGCTTTTTTCCCCGCAAGCCATCAACCAAAAACTCATCATCGATCGATCGCCCGCAGCTACAAACTCATCCCGCGAAACCAGATAGCTTTCTATTTCCGACTCTGAAATCAACCCTTGTTTGACCATTTGCAAAATGGGCCCGGAGTCAAGTAAAGGTTGGAACGCTTCAATTCCGATGATATCGCTGTGGCTGACAACGGCTTCTAAATCAACGCTAACAAACCCAGCTTCTTTGAGAATGCGGCACAGATTTCGCCCGACGCATAAATTGCCGCCCCGCGATGCTATCACCTGCTTGAATTTCTCGCGGACAATCTCGACTGACCAAGGCGGATTTGTCAGCCAAAACAGATCCGCATCGCTATCAATAATCACCAGTTTTCCCCCAGGCTTCAAGATGCGGAATATTTCTCTAGCTGCTGCGACGGGCTCTGGGAGGTGAACGAACAGCAAACGGGCGATCGCAAAATCGAAAGTGTTAGCCGCCAAACCAGTATCCGCAACCGATGCTTTGATGCGATTTACTCGATCGTCCCCTTTGTCCTGCAAATATGCTACTGCTTTTTCGTGGAGTACCGGGTCAATTTCTACCGCTGTTACCGAACTGTTTGGCAGCAATTCTAACAGTTTTTCGGTGAAAAATCCCGGTCCGCTACCCGCTTCCAAAACATTCATCCCGTCGGCTAAACCGAACCACTTTAAAGTGCGGGCTTCCTTTTCCCAACTGAGGAGAACTTGAGCTTTTAACCGCTGAATTTCTCCCTCAAACTCTAGATTGTACGTGTTTGCTTGATACGAACCTTCTGCCGTCATAAAATCATTCCTCTTACCGCGAAACTGGCGGCTGCAAAACTTTAGCATCCTTTGCTATTTCCGCTGACTCCAAAACCTGCTCTAAAACCGGAGGAGGAATCGGCACTTCTTCAACTACCTGATGCTTTTCCATCGTCAAACGAGACTGGGACGAACCAGACAATCTTTTCAACAATTTCGGTGTCGGATCGTACAGCAAATAAATAATTCGATCGCCTGCTTGCCAAATCTGGGTCGCCGACACTACTTGCAAGTACCCTTGCCTTTCCAGCAGCAGCGGCGCTAACTCCCCGGCTTGAACCAAAGCTTGCAAGTGAGCAATCTGAAACTGCAATCCCTCACTTTTTAACTCAGTTTCTCCCAATTTTACTTCGCCGTCGCTCAAATATTCGTTCCAATCCTTCAGGGACAAATCGGAGACAAAAGCTTGATTGATTTTAGTCTGATTTGCAGGCGTATTTGCTTGCGGATCTTTGGGGAATATTGCCAAAACCCTCGGCGGTGCAAACTCTTCGGCCGCTCGCTGAGCTAACACTAAGTTTACCTCGCCGTTGTTAGTCATTGCCAGAAAAGTTCCCATCGACTCTAGTCCGGCTTCTTCTAACACGCTGTGATCCAGAGCACTGCTCAAAAACACCCGCAAACCCTCTCGTTCTGCTTGTGCGCAAGCTTCCGGGTCGGTGTCAATAATTGCCACAGATTCTCCGCGTTCTTGAAACAAGCGAGCAATTAATCTGCTCAAAGGATTTGACCCCACAATTGCAGCACCGGTTGCGGATTTTGAGGTGATGCCCAAAAGTTGAGCGATCGCTCCGGCTGTTAGTCCCTGGACGAAAACTGTCATAATAATTGTTAGGAAAACTAAGGCTTTAATCGAGTCGCCGCCGTTGATTCCCCGCTGGGTGAGCAAAATTGCAAATAAAGATGCGATCGACGCAGAGACAATTCCCCTCGGCGCTACCCAACAAACAAATAATTTCTGCCGCCAATTCAGTCCGCTGTTCCAAGTACACAGCCAAACGTTGATCGGCCGCACTACCCACATTAAAGCTAAAACTGTAAACAAACTTCCCCAACCGAGGGCGACCACACTAGCGAGGGATAAATCGGCCGCCAGCAGCACGAACAGCATGGAAATAGCCAGGACTGTGAGTTGACCTTTAAACCTCCTCAGCAGCCTTTCTTCCGGCACAGCAGCGGCTCTGAGGACGATGCCAGATAGGACTGTTGCCATCAGTCCCGATTCGCTGCGGATTTCTTCTGCTAAGCCGAAAAATCCCCACAAACCGGCTAAAACTACTAAGTTTTTGAGGTCTTCTGAGAGAAATTGCGATCGCTTGAGAATGAATCCCAGCAGCCAACCTCCCGCAACCCCGATGACTGTGCCAACTAAGAGGCGGACGATTAAATCTCGGAACACAACCAGCAAATCAGCATTGCCGTTCAAAGTAATATTCAGCACCAATACTGCCAGAATTGCCCCGACAGGATCGATTAAAACGCCTTCTGCTTCTAGCAAGGCGGCAACTTGTTTGTCAACGGATACTTGTTTGAGCAAAGGGCCGATTACCGTCGGGCCGGTGACGACTACTAGAGAAGCATACAGAAATGCGATCGGCCAGGGAAATTCCCCCAACCAGTGTGCGGCCATTC
>Ga0247774_1001878_pt1 | contig 10506 bp, 9 predicted proteins | sample UWRJL001104B6_FD_179933 | JGI IMG/M metagenome (GOLD analysis project Ga0247774, IMG submission 179933) | Plant litter microbial communities from Arlington Agricultural Research Station in Wisconsin, United States - UWRJ-L001-104B-6 | ecosystem: Environmental > Terrestrial > Plant litter >... | reverse complement strand
CTCGCCATGGCGTCGCCAAACGTATGCGTCATTCCCTCGAGGCTATGTCGCTCCTGCTGTTGTGCTTGATCGACAAGCTGGCGAGGCAGACCCAAAACATTGACGCCAATGGGCAAAGTCCGAAGGCCTTAGAAGCAGAGGCCACCTATTTTTGAGCGGCGGGAGAGCCTAAGAACCTGGGGTGTCTCCGTCCTTGGCGTCAGACCCGAGCGGCGATCGACCGGCTCAGCGTGAAGCGACAAGCGGGCCGTTTTCGGTAGGAAGTGAAGAGAAGCATGGTGGAGGCGAGGGATTGATCATTAATGATCACTGACGAGAAGAGGTCCCATTTGATACGGTTGTGAGACTCGGAGCCGTGATCACCCGGCTAAATTGGGAGGTTTCGTGGATCACAAACTGCCCGTGCGGACTAAGATTCAAGCTCTAAGCCCTCAGTGTCGGACGTACAGAGGTAGTAGATATCAATATGACCGTAACCGCATTTCCTACAGAAGGAAAGTGTTTGGGGGGGATTTTTTGTAGCGTCAATTGGATTTTCTTTTTTCGCGGGGTAGATGATGGGCCGTTGATGAGAATGGAAACGATATGCGATCCGCGGAGGAGCATTTGTTCAACAATGGGTAAAGCGCTATTACTAGTCGCCAAGTGCTACAGCAAAGTACAGCTTGCAGTGGGCCCGTAAACCAGCGGAAGGTGGCCGTGGGTTTCGGATTCAGCAGTGCTGTGAGTGGATCCATACTGACACACTCGTCGGTTTTCAGGGCATACCGTTAGGTAAAGAGGCTCGCTGACTTCATCTTGAACAAGTCATTTCAGCGACACCTCTAGGAAATCACAGTCCCTTGATATTCGCGGGAAAGTGTATGTTCCAGCGTGAGCAAGATACCAGGAGCGCCTTGCTTCAATTCCGTCTGCTCGCATAGTGTGTGGCATTCTAAGGCCATGCAATCGAGGGCTCGAATTGGAAATATGTTGCTGGTCCATCTCTCACTGGATCACCGACTACTTTTTGCCCTGTTTATTGCCTGACCTTGAGTCCACGTTTGAACCGAGGTATTTTCGTAGTAGAGGGTAAACGAACAAGCAAGAACAAGAATGATGCTTTTGTTTGAGGTGGTGGGTTCGATATTATACATACGCCCCTTGAAGCTCGAAAGTTAAGACTTTGCATCTTGAGCAATCTGACTGGTAGCTTTCATTCAACACGTGCAGAAATACTAGCTCGATTTAGCGCAACAACTTGACCCAGCTCGCTGGAACGTACGTGTTTTGGACCATTCCAGCCTACTAAGCCACTCCGATGCCATCGATTGATATCGTATATCACGATGTGAATAAAACAGCCATCAATTAGTATCCCTTTCCAATGTTTCCCCGTCTCTTGGGACAAAAAGCCTTCTCCTCCAGGACTTGCCCCACATTCACCCTCTTCTTTAGGTACTGGCGGTTACACGAGTATGGACGCCACCTGTTGCTGGTGTGGTCCAGTCGGCCGTAGAAGCCGACGCCGCTTGCTTCTCGAACTGCACATCAACTTCAGCCTCCACTGCAAAGCAGCCGTTTGGCTCGGCTTTGCGGAATCCGGAATGGAACACTGGCAAGGCTGTCGTGCCGGACGCCTTTTTCCGATCCAGGGATAGGGAAAAAATGTCTGTTCACTACACACAAATAGGGCAACAGCCACGCCCTGGCGGAGATATAGGTATTGAATGATGGCACAGGTGGGAGGAGATGACCAAGAACCAGAGGCAAGACGAAGATCTTCCTCCTTTTTCTGCTAGGTCTTGGTGATGATTTTCGGTAGGGTTCGGGTCTCCTGCACCGAGAACAGAAGTCCTTGGGGTGAGAGTGGTGAGTGGGTAACACGGCGTTGCCGTCAATGCCGCTCGGCGATCATGAAGGTTTCCAGGAGATATTCTCTAGGTTCTACGTGAGAAAACCGGGTAAGGTCGTGGGAGCATGAAGTCTTTGCTCGAACGATTCACACTTTAGATCAGATGTAGTTATAAAAAATCCAAAGTTTGGGAACCATTGAAGTACGTATGCCAGCCGGATGCAAGAGTTTAGAAAGGCCTCAAAGAAAACAGAAGATGGTTGAAGGAAGGTGGCACAGACAACAACGGGGAGTACCAACACGCAGACAGCGTCGAATATGTGTGTTAAGGGTTTAATGGCCTTTCTAGTAGACAAATTCCAAATCTAGATTTCGTGGAAAAAAGCATATACATAAATAGGTGAAACCAATGCCAATAGGCTTCATAAATGGTCAAGACTCGATATAGTGATATTTACAGGTCTTCGTACGAATGCTGTTTCCTCTCCCATGGGCGGCCCGAACCCTTGCGCTTCGACTTCATGCACTGTGGTTCGTGACGTTGCAATCGAAGAACTCCATAGCCACACACCTCACCTTGAGAACATTTTCGCCCGTGGATTCACTTTCCATGGATGCGGTTCCTCCTTTTGGTGGCCCCCATCACAACATCCTGACCTGAACTGACCGACTCCCTACTTCTGTGAAGGAATTGTAAGACGGGCAGCAAATATGGTAAGAAGCTGTCAACCAACCTTATTTACCTTTCCACGGGAATTTTTTTCGTTGGCCTAAAGTGGTTGCATGAACAGCTACGACGAGTTGCCCCATTTTAACAGCGAAACGGATTTCGTGTCCTCACCACCGTATCCGCGGAACTCACCAACGCCATCTCTCCTCCGGTTTGTTCTTGCAAAGCCTTAGAGAATGTTCTAATGCATGCAGGAACACTTGGAAGCCCCCTCCTGAATATCGGATCGGATCTTCGGCGCGCAAAGAGCGGAGTGAGGGCAATTCCCTGGTCAAAACTTGGTGAGGATCGAACCACGGTCCGGGTTGCTTGGCAGAGGCGTTGCAAAAAGTGACTGTGATGTAAGAGACCCGCATTGCATGCATGGACGAAAACAAAGTTTCATCTGAAAGGAGTTCCAGTGCTGGGTAGAACATTGTTGTGAGAGATATTATGCAAGGGGCTTCCAGGGTTCTCGCCCGCCACTTTTGAACTCGCAGTGTCTTTCCCTTGTATAGTTGGGGCGGGCGGAAGGGGGCAACCGAGAGAAGTTGTCCGGATGTTGCCAATGAGATTTGCTGGAGCGAATTGTGGCAATGTTTAAGCATTGTTACCGACGCAAAAGCATACTGTGATGGGGGGTTTCTGTACCTTGATGCAAAGCCACTGCCTTGCAGAGATGTGAAGTGATGGAATAGATCCTTCATTTCAATTCAATCCACATTTGAACTTTGGAAGGCCCGGGCGTTGTCGCTGGCAGGATCTCTTGTGGCCATGATTCCATGGAACAACCTATGTCGGAACTCGGGATGACTTTCTGCTCCAATACCTAATGGCCGGATCATGATTGCCTTGATCATCATCCATCTGGTGGACAGGACATCGGCCGACGAAAATCGCGTCAAACCGAAATTCCCCTTCTGTCAAACCGATTTCCCAGGCCCTTGGTTGATAGAAGAAGGTGGCGCCAGAAGATGGCTCCGACTTCCGAAGCAGAGGCTGAGGTCGGACTCACTGCCTGCTCCGTGTCTAAACTCCATGTCGTCCCGTATGCGGCTCTTCCGGCCCCGGCGCCGAGCGGCACAGAAACCCGCGGTTGCCCGCACGGCCCCCAACAAAAGCTCGACATCGTCAACCCCACGTCACATCACCGATAAGAGTGACACCTGCATATCGCGAGCAAGACATGAAGTGTCAAACATTCCACCGTGTCGGTTTTGCCAGTCTGTGTGTCTGTACCACCATTCCATCCCCATTTCGGCGTCCCACCTCTCTCTCCCTAGGTGCAGCGAAGCGACTCGAACCAAGCAGCGAACCCCGCTTCACGATTGCGAATTATGGGTGGCTATATTTCGGAGCCCGGAGTCTCGAAATCCTCGGTTCTGGGTGGAAGGAAACGCACGAAATCTTCGGCCCTTAGTTGCGCTGCGTTACTGCTATGTTCGTAGTGCAAGGCGGGTGCCTGAAAACCAGAGGGCGAACGATGTCGATCACCGCCCTTCGAGGAAACTTAGGATCACAGATCCGCAGAGTCGCCCTGCGATGGTAAGACAAGACTACGTAAGCTTTACTCTGAGCCTCTGTACGCTTCGTGGCTTTCTTCGAAGATGTTCGGACAGCCCAATGCATTCAGCACGAGTCCGAAGACAAGTCAAAACTTTACTAAGTAGGTAGGTTTATCGACGTGATCAATTTCTTTGCTGCGCTAAAATGATGGTTTACTGTGAGAATATACACAAAGAGTAACTACTGTAGACGGGTAGGCGGCCCAGGTTTGTGTTCATTTGGAGTAGAGAATATGGCGCCTTCGTGTCGTTCGCTGAGAAGAGCTGGAAACCTGAAACAGGCTGAACAACCGGAAAGCAAGCTATCCCCCACAATTCTTATCAACAGAGAAGCTAGTTGAGCATCATGCCCAATGCCACAACTGAGGAAGTAAACCGACTGAATGGGAAAGAGCGCCAAAGAGGGAATTATTCATTGTACTCCACTTGCCAGTTCGGACAGTGAATCTCTGTGGGTGGACCGCAACGACTCTTGGTAGGGTCGCCTATGGCTGACAGAGGGACATCTATTCCGGATTGAGCGGATGTACCGCTGGAGGGGGAATCGATACCGATGATGCCGGCACAGATCCGCGAGTAAGTGCTAGTACACGCTACTAGCAGCATACAGAGTAGTGCTTACTATTTGCACGTAGTATGTACAGAGTATGATGTGATGTACTCTAAAATATCGAGCGGATCATGGCTTCTGGGCCCAGTTCTGCGGTAATAAGACTGAAGCCACTCTAAATTGGCCTCTGCTTGGGTCCAAGACCTGTGGGGAACTTGGTACGAGTGGATGCTGGAGAGTGTCCGAGGCTTCGAGCGGCGTTGCCAGCCGCTTGGATCCGCCCCGACCGGCTCGACTAGCAACCAATGAGGGGCGTGCGGTCCATCAGCCTGCAGTGCCGGACCCGACGCCCGCTCCTCAAGCGCGGCGCGGGAAGTGCTGGCTTGATATCGAGCAGAACCAGCGGGTTGGCCACGGGGAAAAACCACTCCGAAGAATTCTTCGGAAGAAAAACATCGTTGCCTAGTTCCTTCTTTGTGGCGTCTGTTTCCGTGGGTTTGGATACGAGCTGGGGACCGCATGTCCCAAAAGTGGATTCGTACAGTGGTGGTCCGTACTGGCGGGACGTAGGTCCATCGAAGGAGGATGAGGAGGAGGAGCTTGAACGAACGGAGGGCACCCGGCTTGATCACCAAATGAGGCATTCATTCAGTTGCTGAGAGCGTGATGGGAATCTAGTCGACAGCGCCCGCCAAAGTTGGAATGAGTTGTACACACTCTGGCTAGCCCGTGGCAATGCTGCTTTCCAGGGCCTGGTCATGGCAACAGGGGAGGTCCCTGACCAACTTGGTCTAACCTCTGGAGTGGCTTGGCTCCGTGTGAGAAGCGTCGCTGAGAATTCGACTCATTAGTTGCGTGACTTGGGATCTCGATGAGAGCCGTCCATTTCACGGGATACGACGACGGATGGGTTGATCTTGCGGCCTGCCTGGCAGGAAGCATGGACAAGCATTGTTGCCGACTTTTGGGAGGCGCTATTTTCCTCCTTGGACAATGGCCCTGATGGTTCTCGTCGAAGGATCCGGAATCCAGCTGCTGGGTATCCAAGCAAGCTGCAGGGGGAGGTTGACGTGAACCAATGAAGTGTTAGCAGTCCGTGCCAAGAATCCCACCGGCCACGAGTTACTGTCCTCCCGCCCAAAGCGGCACAATCCGCAAAACCACAACTTCATCGAAAATTAGTCCATATTGAGATGTTTTGCTGATACCTGGAGGCATCACGGAAGCATCCGCCTTCGGGAGGCTTCGTCCCTATCAATAGTGTCGAGACGGCGAGCTTCAGCTTTGCCTAGTACGATGACGAGTTGGTTACTTGCTAGGGTCCGGGATCTTCTGGAGTTTGGCTATGACAGCAGACAAGTATCTTCTTGTTCTGACGCGGAGCTGCGAATACCTCGATAATGTGTGGAGACATGGGCTTGTGGGGAGATTGCGTACGATGACCCGCGAGTTCAGGAAAAGCAATGTTAGACTAAGGACCCGGCGGCGACTGGGGGCTTTTGGATTATCACCCGAATATGGAGGGTTTGATCAGAACGTCGATGGAAGGCTTGGAATTTGGCGTCGACCTTCGTACTGGGCGAGATTTGGCATCGATATTGTTGCTCCATAAACAGAAGTCGTAGAGCTGCTTGTATGTCTCTTGGCCGTGGTTTTCTACGGCTCTCTGGAGATTACGGAGTTGAAAATAGGAAATCTAATTGTAGAAAAGACTAGTCGACAGAGACAGCTTGCCTTGCGCTGGGCCGACGATATTCTTGCCTACTTGCTTGCGAATGGAGTTCACTGCTAACGGAGAACTTCAGGGTTTGCATTGTAGGTGTAGGGAGAACTCCCCAGGCCGAGGGCGGGCTCCTCTTTTGTCCCATGCTCTGCGGACCGGCATCCAAAAGCAGGCCTCCCGACTGCCGATCTTCGGAAAGGGTCGCCCGAGGGTACTGTGGAGCTCCTTGATGAGAGTATTTTTTTTCGTAGTCAACAGCCGACAAGTCTTGCCGACAGAGTGTTGATGGGACTATGAGGAATAATAACGTGCAGGGCCATTTCTGATTTGGCCACCCGTGGGGGTCAGAACTTTCGATGCATGGGAAATTTCCGATGAAAAAAATGGCTGATTGGTCAACGCCGAGAAAAAGAAAAACAGGATGCCGAGCGGACCACAGGACCTCCCCCATCTTGGTACGAAAAGTAGACCGAGTACGATATAAAGGTATCAATGTGCCGCTTGGAACATGAACGAGCTCGCTGATAATTTGAGGAATTACCTGCTTTTCTTCCTTCGATACAAAGTATATCTGAGCTTCCGAATATTAGTATGTGCTTGAGTTCTCGATTCTCTGGGCACTTGAGATGCCGAGTTTGGGGAGCGCGTCTACCTTTCCGTGGTGAAGGATCCACAAGCGCGTTCGGCAATGTGTCTGATTGGTGATTTCACTTTGAAACAGGCGCAAATCTTCCAATTAAACGAGACCAGAAGACCGGGACCAATAAGAGCCAAATTTTGGAAATGGAACCATCATGATCAGGTCTCGAACCTGGTTTTTAACATGCATTTCTACCCAACTCTTCTTGCCTAGTGACGAAGCTGAGACTCAAAAGTACGAGTAATCAGTTGTGTCTGCCTCTCCGGGATTGTCTGGCAGATTGGTCGATAATTGCGCGTTCGCGAGATGCATTGACAAGTCGTTGTGATAATGCAATCGCGTCGCACGCCACCATGCAGTCAACCTGCCGTCGTCACTCAACGTCCCAGTGAACTACCTTGAGTCCGAGAGTATCTTGGGCAGTCGCTGCCGGCAAACAACTGGCAGCTGTCAGAACACACCTCGCGTTGCCCTGAAGGAACTTTGCCTTCCCACTCGTGCTACTCCTTCCGGCACATTGGTTGCACTCTAAAGTCTGGTTCGGCTACTGGGACGACATGGTCGGTTCCTTGGGGACTGGTGGCTGGGAAATTTCCAACGCTTCCAAAATTCGGTTGGCAAGAGACCACGGTAGGAATGCGGATAAGGGAGGTCAGCTTTGCTCCAGGAGGCTTCACAACACGGCAGCATGGAGCGAGCCCATTGTTGGGCGGAAGGGCCCGAATGAATCACATTTTTGATGTGATAGGATCTCGCAGGTCGCGACCACGGGCGAAACTATCGAAGATGAGGATCGGAACGGGCTCAGTTTTAGCGTGCTCGTACGTCGTTGGTCTTTGTCATCCTTCCAGGGCGAGCGAGCATCTCGACCAGCAGAATTCTAAAAAAGTTATCGAGCAAAAAATTGGTGGCTCAGTGGGGAGAAGGTGGGGAGCCGGGGTTCGGAGAGAGCAGGGTTGTTGAATGGACAGAGCCCTGCCACCGCAAGCCGGCGTGACAAGCGGCACAGGTCCAAATGCAACTCCAGCCGCGTGTGATGTCACCCGCTCCGCGGAGGAGATTTTCAGACGCCTTCGGGCCAATATGGGGCCGCCATGGATGGGCCTCAACGCCACCGCGGAGAGAGCCTCAGAGCTCGCTCCGTTTACGAGTGCACGGGCGCTGGGAATTCCCGGAAACAGGCCATGAAAATAAAGGTGTCGTCTCCCGGCACAAAACAAAATATCCAACGCCTTGTGAAGCCCTGTGGGGGTCAAGCGTGCAAATGCCATGCCTATGAACAATATACGAAAGCACGGAAATGGAAGATGTGACGACACTACGAAGGCGTCCGCGTTGTGGAAATTGAGGGGTTGGCGGAGGCTGTGGGGCTGGCATTTCAAGGCCCAGCTTCGCCCAAATCTTGACACGATCCTAAAAGTGATAGCAACGCCTGGCATCAGCTGGGCAGAAGAGAATTATCGTCACCGCCAATGCAGGCAACGTTATATTCGCAACTTGATCGCGCCAGCTCGGCGGCCGATCGAAAGAGAGCCGAAAGGCTGAGTTCGCAATGTTTGTGATGTAGTGGTGTGCGGGGTGCCCAGAATCCCTTGTGATAGATGCTCGACAACAAGCTCCTGTGTTGATGCTTGGATTGGCTCCTTGTCAGTTGAGGTCCGCCAATCCGGTGGGTTCTCACCAAGGCACCTTTCTCGTCACGTCCACTTCCACCGTCGTCCTGCCCAGTGCGAGCACTATGCTAGTAGCCATGACGACTCAAAACATCGCTCAGAAGAACAACTAGATCCGATTTGGCCGAAGATAGATGTGCCGCCAGTACCTTCGCTTCGTATGTGCTCCGCAAACGGTGCGGAGGGATCGGTTTATGGAGGTGCATTCCGGCGATGAAAAGGTTGACAGGAAAGTTTAGTCATCCAATAATGTAACCGAGGTGCGTGACGACCAGTCTTGTGCTTGCCTTGACGATGTCGTATTGCAGTGCAAGTTTACCACTGCAAAAGGCCATTGTCGGGATGAACGGCAGTGCGACCGTTCAAGCCTTCGGGCGTGGCTCACGGGCCAACCAGTGGCGTCTCGGCACGAAAATAGTCGGGGTTCGACCAAACAACCCAACGATAAAAATTTTGGGCAAAATCCGCCTCGATCTCCTTATCCGTGCTTCAATAGCCTTCGGATGAACCAGGAACACCCATCCAACTGGTGCATCACAGCCCTCTTTTGACATGTCCAAAAGTTTGCAGAAACCTGCAGTAGGGCCGCACGACGTGCATTTTGCGCTAAACTGCTCGTTAGATGTTGGATGGTTGTGGCAACGTTCAATTGGTAGCAGCGAGCCCAGAGAAGCTGTATCCTGAACCCGTTTCTTTTGCTGCGGAGTTGGGCGAGCGAGCACGTGCAACCAAGGAAAGCGTGGTAGACACAGAGTCCGTACCTTGGAGAGGCTTGCCAGGCAACCACGTTTGCGTTTGAAAAATAAACGGTAAGAAGGAAGGAAAGTTTACCTTCATAGACGACTTCTTTCTGGTCCTGTTTGAATTCACCTTTTGCCTTGGAGTTGTGGACGAGGAAGAGTAAGGCGTGCCGGGTACGGTCAGCGGAATGTACTAACCGTCTGTGCAACGATCATGGCTTCCGCCACCGCACTTTTTTTCTTCTTCTGGAAAGCCCATCTAAACCGATAGGCCCGAAACTTGGAAAGAAATGTCTCGGTTGAATTGCCATTGAAAATTGTGGGTTCAAACCCTCTGTTTGCGTTGATGCTCGGCGATGGGCGAGAAACAAACAAGCCCCTCTCAAAGCATTCGAATGCTGTATTGAGTCGTCTGCAGGTACGACAATGGTGCCGGTTGGTGTGGCCTGAACGTCTCCCCTATCGTTAGTCTCCCCTGTAGCGGAGAAATCGAGGCGCCAAGCGACATGCAGGAGAAGCTTCGAGTTCGACCTAGAAATTCGGTGTCTGGTCATTTCTGCTTCGTCGTTCGAGTACGGCATCTTCCACGCGGCATAGTTCTTGAAAGTGGCTTTGTAGGATGTGTCTATGTGAAAGTGCAGAGTCTGATGATGCGTGGCTGAGCTCCATTGCACACAGTTCGTTCGTTCATTGATTACTCTATTATAGCTACGATCTACTGGGATTCCCTATTAAGGATGAAGGTTTTGTTGATATCGCTTACTGGCGTTACGTGAAGACATGGTGGGCGAGCAGCAAATCACGACTTGGTGTTTATGAGACCGACATGATTTTGCTAGGAAACCTCGAGAGGTTTGCTTCAACGACAAGGATGTCAAGCTCCAGGTTCTACCGAAACCTTGGTACGTACTCTCTCTGTTATTTCTTCCTGATGACTAACACTCTGAAGCTCGGCATTCTCGCGCTCAAATCATCAGTGAAAAAGCAGTGACGCATGCATTTTAGCACTGAATTGTCTTGGGATGGACAGCCGTGGGAGAAAAAAAAAAAGGAGGGAAAAACCCCCCGGTGG